>Ga0114996_10000002_pt1 | contig 339718 bp, 322 predicted proteins | sample ArcticOcean_MG_C_4_FD_87039 | JGI IMG/M metagenome (GOLD analysis project Ga0114996, IMG submission 87039) | Marine microbial communities from western Arctic Ocean - ArcticOcean_MG_CB4_134 | ecosystem: Environmental > Aquatic > Marine > Oceanic | place: Arctic Ocean: Canada Basin | collected...
ACTCCCGCCGCCGCCGCCACCGTTCAACTACGAGAGCAGATGCGCCATGCCGCTCCGTGAAGTCAACGAGATGCCCCGCTGCGTTAGCTGCGGAATCCTGATGCCTACCGACGAAATCGAGAAGCAGCACGACGGCCACACCGTCCTGGTCTGCAGCGAAAAGTGCTTCCGCATTTACCGCACCTACGTCTACCCCCGCTACGGCGCCAATCCCCCGAAGCCCGGCGCCGCCAACTAACGCGGGTCTCTGCCGCCTCCGCTCCGCCTAGTACCCCACGTCGTACCGTAGCAACCGGAAATTCACCAGCGTCACCACTCCGATTACCACGAACAGCACGAACGACATCGCCGCCGCATAGCCCATCTTCAAATACGCGAACCCATTCAGATAAATCAGCACCACCACCGTGATCGTGCTGTCCAGCGGCCCGCCCACGTTGTACGACTCACCCAGCCGCGTCGTCATGATGAACACCTGCACGAAGATCTGCAGCGCCCCGATGAAGTACACGATCACCACGAAAAACGTAGTTGGCGCCAGCATCGGCAGCGTGATTCGGACAAACGTCGAGACTCGCCCCGCCCCATCGATCTCCGCCGCCTCGTACAGGTGCGGCGGGATTCCCTGCAACCCCGCCAGGTAGATCACCATGTTCAGGCCCATGTTCTTCCACACACTCATGATGACTATCGACAGCATCGCCGTCTCGGCTCCCCGCAAGAACTTCGTCCTGGGCAGGCCGATCAGTTCCAGCATCTCGTTGAAGAGGCCGAATTGCGGCTCGTACATCCACAGCCAGATCAGCGACACCGACACAAACGAACTCACCACCGGCATATAGAAAAGCGCCCGGTACGTGTAGATTCCCCGGATTTTGCGGTTGATCAGCACTGCCAGTAGCAACGACGTCGCCACCCCTGAAGGCACCGTGCCAAACGCGAAGTACAACGTGTTGGTCACCCCCCGCGGATATCGATTATCGCTCAGCAGATTCGTGTAGTTCTTCAGCCCCGCGAAGCTCGGAGCCGACATCAGGTCGTAGTCCGTGAAGCTGTAATACAGCGCCCCCGCTATCGGCACGATGACAAACACAACCAGAAAGAAGAGCGACGGCGCCACGAACACATACCCCGCGAAGCCGCCTCGATTGCCCAGCCCCAGCCTTCTGCGCAGACCCGGTCTGGCCGCCGCCTCAGTCGCCATCTATCAGCTCCGAATCGGCTATTTCATCCGCCGCCATCGACGGCTGGCCGCAACCTTAACCCAAGCCTCCAACGTCTTCCAAGAGCCGAGTCCGCGGCTCCCGGCCCCCGTCGCCCTCTTCTCATCAACTTCAGATCAGAGTCCAGCGACGAGCCCTATCAAAGCAGCCGCCACGCCGCGGCGGCGGGCCAAAACGTCCGCCCGGTCCGGGGTCGCGAACGACCCGCCAGCCTCCCGCCGTCAGGTGCTCTACTCCGGCTGCTTCACCAGCCTGATATAGGGCAACGGGGACTGCCAACCGTCCGGGTATTTCTGCGAGGCAACCTCTTCGGATACGGACGGCAAGATGATCACGTCCTCACCCTGGGTCCAGTTCGCCGGCGTCGCCACCTGTTCGTTCGCCGTTAGCTGGCAGGAATCCAACAGCCGCACAATTTCGACGAAGTTGCGCCCCGTGCTCATCGGGTACGTCAGCGTCGCCTTGATTCGCTTGTCCGGGCCGATGATAAATACCGACCGCGCCGTTGCGTTGTCGGCCGCCGTGCGCCCCATGGAGGTGTCTCCCACATCCGTGGCCAGCATGTCATACAGCTTCACGATCTCCAAGCTGGGATCGCCGATCAGCGGATAGTTAATGGCATGTCCCTGTGACGCCTCGATGTCCTTTGACCAGGCTTCGTGATCGGACACCGCGTCGACGCTGATACCGACAATCTTGCAATTTCTTTTCGCGAACTCAGGTTTCAGCCCGGCAACAGCTCCCAGCTCCGTGGTGCAGACCGGAGTGAAATCCTTAGGATGCGAAAAGAGCAAGGCCCAGCCATCTCCGATCCAATCGTGAAAACTAATCGAACCCTCCGTCGTTTCCGCCAAAAAATCGGGCGCCACATCGTTGATTCTCAAAGTCATCTATTCAACCCCCTCTATTTTCCTGCCCTCAAGCAGTGTCAAATCAGTTCGTAAGATAAACACCGTGCCCGAAAGTATTGTCACTAGGCCACCAATAAAGAGAGTGTTCCTAACCATAGTATGCAAACTACCTGCTTATGGGGACCAGTTGAATGGTGTTACTCGCAAGGGCAATAATATACTTGGATAGCTGGTTCCGTAAGGGCTTGGCTTCACTGATTTTAGCCGCGCTCGTGCCCGAGATTTGGCAGTCGGAATCGCTAACGAGCAGTGGAATAATATCTATTCGGCTGCCTCCGTTGCCCGATTCCTTTTAGCGATACACAGTCTCTCTTGCCTGACCCTGCACCTCGTAGATTGACCCCATTCCGGTAGGAGACGGTGGTAGAGGCATCCTAACGTCGTGGTCGGTCACCCGTATTCTTACTGACTCATCGCCACGTAGCAGGGATTTCGTGAATTGGTCATAGTCTTTGACTCCCTGCAATGGCCAAGCGTCAGCAGCCATGTAACTTATTAACCAGAGGCGTCGTGGGTTCTGCGAGGTATTGGGGGACGAGCCATGTAAGGTCCGCACATGGTGTACTGTGACGCTTCCTGCAGATACTTCTAGTGGTACGGCCTTATCGAGGGCTAGACCAGGATTCGTCACGCTTACAGCACCAGCAAAATAGCCGTTAGCATGGTGGTCAAGAATCGGTTCCTTATGTGAACCTGGAATGCACATTAAGCAGCCATTCTCTAGTGTGCAGTCATCCAATGCCACGCCAACTGCGAGCAAATCGTCATTGGTGTGTGGGTAGAACGCAACATCTTGGTGCCATTCAACTGGGCTTCCTACCTCGGCGATCTTCATATTAAGTTTGTCTGCTTGGTAGCGGACCCCGTGAGTGCCCAGCAGTGGTTCGACAATGTCGAGAATAGCATCGGAACGCATCGCACGGTTGAATTCTTTGTTCACACTTGCAGGCTGCTTAAGACGTCGCAGTTGCGGCTGTTTAGGCGAATGTGTTGGCTCTAGATCAAATACAGAGTCGTTCTCATTTATGGCACGGGAAAGTTCGACATATTCGTCTACAACAGTCCTGAGTTGCTCGATGATGGATATTGGCAACACATCAGGTATCGCTAGAAAGCCACGTTGCTCATATTCCTGTACCTGAGACGGAGTAGACATAATAGCCATCCATAAGTTGAGATTGAAATTGGAGGCGACTTCACCGTGCGCTACTGGTTACTCGTGTAGGTTAACGATCGTTAGTCCTTGAGGTGCTAATGAATGAGAATATAAACGAGGGGCGTAAATGACTAATCTGGATCTATTGCGCTTCATGCGTTTCTTGCATATTCTCTTCAGTTTCACGCTCTTCTTGGGTCTAGGTACCATGATGATGAATACCCTTCAAAGCCGCAGGGTTCGCTCCCCGGCTGTGAATTATTGCCTCTTTGGCAATCGAGTGCTCGTGCTGGTACGAGGTTCGCCACGCCATCGGGGATTCTTCTGTTTGTCTTTGGCTATATGGCGGCAGAATGGGGTGGATATGATCTATTTGCAACTGGCTGGTTATTAACGTCCTTGATTCTTACCCTGCTGCTTATAGGGGGGGGTATTTGTCATGCGCTGACATGCGTTACTTGTGTTGGGAGAAATCCATGCGGCGATCAGTTCGGATGGCAGTATGACTGATTCCCTTATAGCACGGTTACGGAAGCCCATACCAAGAATCACGGGCATGGCGCAGATGATATTGCTACTCGTAATCATCGTTTTAATGATCTTCAAACCATTCTGAAGTAGGCCAGGTACGAACAGGTTTCATTTCCCTCCTAGCAGGAACAGGTACTGCTTTCTGCCCCGCCAGCAGACCCCAGCAAATCCAGCCTCCATCCGCTTGTGGACAAAACCATAACTTTTCCTCTCTGTACACCCCCCCCAAACCTGTAAAGCCGACTTGCCTGAGCCCCACCAAAAACCCCAAAAGAACGCTCTGTTGGCTCATGGATAACGCCGCCGTTACAGCGGTTACTAAATTCAGCCTTCCGGCTGCCGGGCCATCCCCCCAATTACATCCGCTGCTAGAAGAAACAGGCTGCGCTTGGCCTGAGGCTGGCCTGTGACTGCTCGCGCCAGCCATTCAGCAAGAACAGCCTGTGGCTGGGCTGTGCCTGCCCCCCACTCGCGCCCGCTGCTAGAAAACACAGCCTGTGGCTGCTGGCTAGACTGATACCTCGTTCCCGCCCCCGTCCGCCGAGCGGTACACCGCATCGACGAATTCATGCACCCGCAGCGCGTCTTCCAGCGTGGCGAACTCCACATTCGGGCGTCCCAGAATCTCGTCAACCAGCGCCTTACCCGGCCCCGCCACGTAGGGCTCCATCATCCCGTCGCCGCCTTCCTCAGATGTCGTCTTCCCGGTTTCGTAGTCATTTCGATACACCGTCGGATTCCCGAAGCCGGAATCGCCCATCGATCGCAGCATGATCGCCCCCTTCTCTCCGAAGAAGCTGATGTCTTCCCACAGGCCTCCGCCGATTTTCGGCCCGTGACCCGTCGTGAACACCGAACCTATGGCCCCGCCTTCGAACTCAAACGACACCGCCGCGTTGATATCAACTTCCGTTCCCATCCGGTCTATCCGGGCCGTCAGCTTCGCCGTCTTCTGCCCCATCGCGTGATGAATAAAATCAAGCGTGTGCGCCCCCGTGTCGATTATGAATCCTCCCCCCGCCATGTCCCTCACCGTCCGCCAGGTCACGCTGTTTCGGGTGAACCAATTCTCCGTGTGCAGCAGCGAGATCCCGTGCACGTCACCGATCTCCCCCGCCCGCAGCGAGTTTACGATTCCCTGATAGATCGGGAGGAACCGCCGGTTGTACGACACAACCACGATCTTGCCGGTCTCGTCTCGCTTGTCGATCACCGCCTGCACCGCCGCGGGGCCAGTCCCCGCCGGTTTCTCCGTCTGTATGTGACAGCCCGCGTCCATCGCGTCGATCATCTGCGGGCTGTGGAAGGCATGCGGCGAGGCGACCAGCACCGCGTCCGGCTTTTCCTTATCAAGCAGCTCCCGGTGATCCGCATATTCCGGCACATCCGCCAGCAACGGATTCGGCTCCTTCGCCGCCGCTATCCCCGCCGGATTCGGATCGGCCAGTCCGACTATTTCGATCTCCGGCATTTTTAGGTACGCCGGTATATGCAACATCCCGACGATGCCGCCGGTCCCGATAATGCCCAGCCGAATTTCCGCCATCTTGTTACCCGATCTCACTCAGAGCCTGATTCCATGGAGAACGGCACGAGTTTAGCGTTCCGGGGCGGGGCCTCTATTTACGCGCCGAGGCCGGCGACCAGCGCCCGGAGGATCGCTTGATCGAACTGGCCGGGCATCTCGCGACTCATTACGCTCAGGGCCTCGAAAGAGGTAAGCGGCTTCAAGCCGGGCATGCTGGTGGTACGGAGGTCGCAAGTATCGACAACGGCGGCGATCCGGGCTGTCAGCGGAATCCGCTCGCCTTTGAGTCCCGCCGGATAGCCGCTGCCGTCCCAGCGTTCGTGGTGGCTCACGGCCGCCTCCCTGATTTCGTGAGAGAGTCCGGGAACGCCATGGATCATGTTGCGGCCGATGAACACATGTTGCTTCACAACCGGGTCCTCGCTTGGGTCACCGGTGAAGCTGGGCCGGCTACTTACGCGGGTCATTCCCAAGTCGTACAGGAGACAGGCCAGCCCGATAGTCGCGATTCGTTCCGGGGGACTTATCCGCAGCGATGAGGACAGGGCGATCGCGTAGATGGACGAATTGATGAGGTGCGAATGAAGCTCCTGCCCGACATACGTCATATTCACGAGCGCGGTAAGCGATTCCGGCGACTTGACCGCTTCGGCGACCGTGATCTCGGTGAGATCGCGGGCCATCTGAAACGAGTTGATGCCGGGATTGTGTACCAGGTGCTGGGCTACCGCTCCCGCCGAAGAGCGGAGGGATTGGGCTCGTTCTTCGGGCGAAGCGTCGGGGATTCCAACACCAGCCGGGCCGTGTCGAAATAACTACGTGCGAAGGGGCCGGCGATCCGCTCGGGCGCATACAGCTTGGAGATACCGGACTGTTCAAGGGCGTGTCGGATGGAGTTGGTGACCCGTTGCCCAGCGAGCAAGTAAGGGGAGTGCCCCTCACGCGTGCGGACGTACAGATCGAACCCGACAGCCGTCCCATGCGGCAGATCATTTACCGGGACGGCAAAGAAGCTTCCAGATTTCAAAACCCCAGACTCGCGCACGGCCAGCACCATCCAAAGTGTCTATTCCCAGCACGTAATCTAACCTTATTGATCGGATATATATAAACCCGCCGACTTTCCGCCAAAACTCTGCATCCGTCCTCGCCGGCATCCGGAGTCCACTACTTCGGGAACTCCAGCTTCGGCAACATCGCTCCGTTCTCCACATCCTCCCAACCCCCGTCCCCCATCTCCCGTCGCAGCTCGTCTATCGTCCCGGCATTTCTCGGCCGCACATCCGCGTAGCAAATGGCCTCACCACGTTGCACCGGCCTTATAAGTTTCACCGCTTCCGCCAGGGCCAACGGCAGAATTCCCCTCGCCCGTGCCTCCCCCCATTCCACTATGTACCCGCTCACCGTCTCACCGCCGCCGCCGTCAAGTTGCGTCCCTTCCGCCAGGTCCTGCTTCGCCACTGCCGCCACATCCGCCATCGGCTCCTCCCGGGGGCAGGCCGTCGCGTGACCGAACAGCGCCGCTTCCGCCGCGCTCAGCGGGGTTTCCACTCCGCACAGGTGATAGGGCCGGTATAACACCCCGACTCGCCCATCTTCGGAAACCTTCAACCCGTAGAAACTCAGGTCTTCCGCGATCAGCGCGTGCGACGCCCGAACAACTACGAATACGCCGTTGGCGATCTCGCCGGCCACATCCGTCTCGCCGTCATCCGCGACCGCGTTTGCCAGTTCCACTACTCCTTCCCGCCCCAGAATGCCGCCGTGTGCCCGCAATCGAAACAGCTGGGCCAGATCGTCTACCCCGGCTGGGGGCTCGTGCATTCCCGGGCGGTCGGGCACGAGTCCGGTCACATTGGCCAGCGCGCACATCTCAATCTGTGACTTCGTCCCGTCCCGAAACGAGTTGTACATCCGTGCGTTCAAGCGCCGGTGGGCAACCAATTCATCGCTGTAGCCGTATCGGGCGAATGCTTCTTCCGGAGATCCTTCGCGGTCGGCCGCATAGCGTTTCGTGCCCCGGCCCGCGGCCAGCACTGAAAATCCCAGCGATCGGGCCCACTCGACCATGCGGTTCACCACTCCCGGCTGGTCCCCATCGGCCAGTGTGTACACCACGCTGTTCCGCCGGGCGATCCCCGCCAGCCGCGCTCCGACCGCGGCATCTGCTTCAACCGTCACGTTCACCACATGTCTTCCGAATTCCAGCGCCGCCCGGCAGATACGCGCCGAAACATCCGTCACCCCCGTGGCTTCTACGATCACGTCTACCGGCAATTCGGGCGCCAAATCCGCGTCTTCCAGCCCTACCGGCCGGCCGGCCGTGACCGCATCCACAGCCGGTCCAATTGCATCGGCCGGCACCACTTCGTCAGGAGCCGCCCCATACGCCTCCCACGCCGCCGCCAGATTCACCGGATTCCTGTCCGCGATCGCCGCCACTTCCATACCCGGCACACCCGCTATTTGCGCGATCACGCTGGCGCCAAAGCGCCCCGCTCCCACTACCGCCACTTTCACCCGTTTGCCATCGGCTTCCCTCGCCCTCAGCGCCGCTCCGATCATCAGCACCTTCCCTTCAGGCCGATCGGCCCGAAAGTACCATAGTTTGAAACTGGTATTAGCGACAATACGCTAGTCTCCCGGGGAAGCCGGGAAGGCCGACCAAAACCAGCCACCCGGGGTATCTCGATCCAGGCGAATCACCCGGTGAAAGCGAGAGCGGCACAATGAAACTGACCGACAACATACATTTAGTCGGCGGCGGCCTGATGGGCTTTGGGCTCAGTCATCAGGGTGACAGTCATGTTTATGCGATCACCGACGGAACCGAAACCGCCCTCATCGACGCCGGAGTGGGCATCGAGCCGGAGCGCATCGTGGCCAACGTCGAAGCTGACGGCATCGACGCCGACACGGTGAAGTATCTGATCCTCACGCATTGTCATGGTGATCATGCCGGCGGCGCGGCGTTCTTACGGAAGCACTACAGACTCGAAGTCATTGCTCCGGTGGACACCCGGGTCTGGCTGGAGACCGCCGACGAAGATGCCATCAACCTCACTCGCGCCCGCGCCGCCGGTCGCTACCCGGCTTCTTATCGCTTCGAACCGGTTGCCGTCGCCCGGGAAGTTGATGGCGGCGATCAGATTCGAGTCGGGGATCTCAGCCTGCGCGCTTACTCCACTCCCGGCCACGCAGCCCGGCACATGAGCTACCTGCTTGAGCTTGGCGGCAAGAAATTTCTGTTCGGAGGCGATCTTGTGTTTGCGGGTGGCCTGGTGGTGCTCAATTGGACTGAGGAAACGTCGGTTTTCGAACTCGGCAATAGCATGATCCGCTTCCGCGACGCTGGCATCGACGCCCTGCTTCCCGGGCACGCGGCCATAGCGATGGAAAACGGCCAGGCCCACATCGACAAGGCCATCGCCAAATTCGACACCCTCACCGTCCCCCGCAACATGATGGAGTAGCGCGATTTCTTCGTCATCGAACCTGGCGACCGCCATTGAGTCGCCCTGGACCGACCGCGCGCATGCGGGGCCGCCGGAGGAGCCTGCCAGGCGGACGCCGTTCGCCCGCGATCGCGATCGCATTCTGCATTCCCGCGCGTTTCGCCGGCTGCTGCACAAGACCCAGGTCTTCGTCGTCACCGAGGCCGACTTCTTCCGCACCCGCATTACCCACTCGCTGGAGGTGGCGCAGATCGGCCGCAGCATCGCCTTCGAGCTCGGGCTGGACGAGAACCTGACCGAGGCCATCGCACTGGGTCACGATCTGGGTCATGGGCCCTTCGGGCACGCCGGCGAGCGGGTTCTGAACGAACTCATGGACGGACACGGTGGTTGGGACGCGAATCAGCACTCGCTCGAGGTGGTGGATGAGATTGAAGCGCCATATCCGGATTTCCGCGGACTCAACCTCACGTGGGCCACCCGCGAAGGGATAGCTCTGCACGAGACGCTCTACGATGTCCCGACCGACAGCCCCGAGTTTCAGCGCTACCCACAACCCGGACCCGAGGCCCAGGCAGTTTCCCAGGCGGACGAGTGCGCGTTTCTGGCGCATGACATTGAGGATGCTGTCAACGCGGGGCTGATCAGCCTGCAAGCACTGCTCAGCGACGGACCCCGGCTCTGGTCCGATGCTCTGACCTTCGCGGAAGAGGTCTGCTCGCGAAAGCAGCGACCCGATCTGGAGTTCGACCGCCCCCGGGTCGTATTACGCCGTGCAACCAGTCACGTGATCGGGGTGCTGATCAAGGATGTTGTCAGCTCCGCCCGCGAACAACTGGCGGCCGGCGGCATCGTTTCAAGTGAAAAGGTACGCGTTCACCGCCAGAGTCTCATCCGCCCTTCTCCTGAACTGCGTGAGCGTCGTTCCGCCGTCAGCGAGTACATGCGGGAGCGCGTTTACGAGTCCCCGCCCATCGTGCGGCAGACCGCCCGGGGGCAGATGGTGTTGCGGCGGCTGTTCGGCGCCTTCGTCGAAAATCCCCAGCTCCTTCCCCTATCAACCCGGCAAAAACTCAGCGATCCCGCGGCCGACACCTATCAGGTCGTGGCCCGATTTCTCGCCGGAGCGACGGATCGGTTCGCGCTGGACATGTACGCGGAGCTTTTCGAGCCCGGCGGAAGGACGTTTGGCGGTCGTCCGGACTGACGAACGCCCGGATGCGAAAGGAGTTCTAGTTGCTGACCGGTTGACCGGGGCTTATTCGGCCTCGCCCGCCTGTTCCGAGCTCCGCGATCGGACGAAGCGCTTGGCCGAGAGAGCGGCGCGAGCGCCGTCGCGGGTGGCGATTGAGATCTCCTTGCCGGTCCCGCTCGCGCAGTCCCCGGCGGCGAATAATCCCGGAGAATCTGTTTGATTTTCTCGGTCGACAATCACCTCGCCACGGTCGTTGAGTTCGGTGAGGTGGCTGATCATGCCGGTGGCCGGGCGGAACCCGATCTCGATAAAGATCAGATCGATGTCCAGGGTCTGCTCGCTCTCGTCTTCAGCAAGTTTGATTATGACCCGCTCTACGTTCTCTTCGCCTTCGATCCTCAGTATCGTCGCCGGGGGAAGCATGGTGACGTTGGCGAACTTCCCAACTGCCGTCACCCGATCCGGATCGCCGGTCCAGCCTCCCCGCGTCAGCAGGTGAATCTGCCCGGCTACCGGAGCGACCTCTTGCACGGCCTGCAACCCGGAATTTCCCTCGCCGATGACCAGGACGTTTTTGCCGTGTGCGGTCGGCCCGTAGTGATCGGCGAAATAGCTGACCCCATGCCCGGTCAGCTCCTGCTCTCCGGGAACCCCCAGGCGATTGGGCATCATGCCGGTGGAAAAATCACCGTGCGGCTACGGATGAAAGCGCCCTGGGTTGTCTCCAGCTCGTAGCAGCCTTGCCCGTACTCGATTTTGGCTACCTCATCGCGGATGAATTCGATGAACTGCTCGGCGAGCTGCTTCTCAAAACGCTCTACCAGGCCCTCGCCGGCGATGCCCTCGAATCCCAGGTAGTTCTCGACGTGGGTGCTGTGGATCGCCTGTCCGCCAATTTCCTTCCCGATAACCGCCACCTTCATTCGCTGCCGCACGGCAAACAGCGTCGCGGCCAGGCCCGCCGGCCCGCAACCGACAACTATCAATTCATACATCAGCGGATCGAAGTCCGCTCCCGGATCTACTACCTGCGACATTCCCCTGCCTCGTACTTAAACGCGCTCATCGCGTTACCCGATCGGTGAAGAGTCAACCCCGAGCCGGTCCCCTTCAGCCCGCAGCTTTTCGATCGTCGCGTCCGCCAGCTCGATTCCTCGGTTGGAATGCGATGCCCGCGATCGCCGCTCCGGCTCACCGGGGATCATCACGCCGTCAAAACCCGGCACCGGCGGGACGGCTTCCATGCGTTGGAATACGCCGTCGACGCTGGCGCCATAGTCATCAACCGGACGGAAGATTCCGGGTTCAATGGCGATGACGGTGAAGCCCAGTTGGGCGTTCTCGTCGGACTCGCCGGCGCCGGTCAGGCCGCTGGCCAGCACTTCGGCCAACAGCGAGAGGGCATATCCCTTGTGTCCGCCGAACGGCAGGAGCACCCCGCCGTTGTAGAACTCCTCGGGGTCGGTGCTCGGCTCACCGTGCTTGTTCAGAATCTGGCCTGGGGGAAGCTGGGCGCCTTTGGCGCGGGCGACCTGAATCTTGCCTTCGGCGGTAGCGGTGGTGGCGAAGTCCATGATCATGGGGGCATGGTCGCCGCCGGGCACGGAGGCGGTGATGGGATTGGTGCAAAGGGCGCGGCCGAAGCCGCCAAAGGGGGCTCCCTGGAGACCGGCGGGACCTCCGACGGCGCCGAAAAGGATCATTCCCTGGTCGGCGGCCATCTCGGACCACTGTCCGATGCGCCCGGTGTGGTTGCAACGAATGCAGCCGACGATGGCGATGCCGCTCTCGTGGGCGAGATCGATGGCCGTCTGGGTGGCGAAGGCGGCGGTGAACTGGCCAAAGCCCAGGTGGCCGTCGATTAGCGCCGAAGTCGAGCCGCTCTTAATGACCTCGGGACGTCCGTCCGGCACTACTCGACCGTTACCGATCATCTCCAGGTAGCGCGGTACGCGGATGGTGCCGTGGGAGGGATGTCCGGACTGATCGGCAAGAATCAGGGAACCGACGAGCTGGGTGGCGACGTCCGTGGGGGCGCCGGCCTTGACGAACAGTTTCTCGGCGTAATCCCGCAGCGCTTCAGTGGGCAGTTGGGGCATCGCGTGTTCCCGATTCTTGATTACTTGGGGGCCGAAACAGACGCCGAGAATACAACGGGGCAGGGTGTACGGGAAACGCGCCGGCGCCCGGAACGGGAGGGTCGCTACATCTTGCCCAGCATGAATTTGAGGTCGTCGCTCATCATCTCCATGTCCCAGGGGGGATCCCACACGAGCTCGATGTTGGTCTCCGCGACTCCGTCGAGGGCGTTCACGGCCTCTTTGGTGTTGGTCACGATCAATGGGCCGACCGGGCACATCGGACTCGTCAGGGTTAGGTCGATGTTCACCTTGGATTCTGCGACCTCGACGTTATAAATGAGACCCAGATTCCAGATGTCGAGATTGAGCTCTGGATCAACAACCGTCTCCAGAGCCGTGATAACGTCTTCTTTTGTCGCCACTCAATAACTCCACAAAAAATGTTGTCGCCGTCGCTGTCCCGACGTCGTCCGCCGAAACCGTGACGATCTTCTAGTGAGACTACTGCACGGACCCGGCTGTCCACCTAGCCCAGCTTGGCCCGGTGGGCAGTTGAATATTAGATCGACCGTTGACGGCGCCCGCGCTTTCGGGCCAGGACCGCGCCGACATGCTCCTGAGCCGTACTGCTAGTAAGGGGTCACGCGTTCCGGTCCGGTGTCCATGCGGGTCACCAGCGCGTCGAAGCTCCGCTTCATCAGGTCGGCCTTGATCGTGGCGTATTGCGGGTCGTCCCAGAGGTCCTTGAACTCGTTCGGGTCCGCCTTCAGGTCGTAGAGTTCGCCGATGCCGTTGCCGTGATAGGTCACCAATTTCCAACGCCGGTCCCGGTACATGAACGCCCGCGTCCCGTCGGGCCGATTGATGGCGTCGATGTACTCGCTCCACACGAAATCGCGGTGATCGTCCGGCGATGCCGCACCGGTCAGGATCGGCGTCAGCGATTGGCCCTGCGTGCCTTTCGGGATCGGCTGCCCAGTTGCCTCCATCAGGGTCGGGTAGATGTCCGTCAGCTCGACGAGCGCGTCGCTCACCAGCCCCGCTTCGAAATGACCGGGCCAAGAGATCGCCAGCGGCACCCTTACCGCCCCCTCGTAGAAGCGACAGCCCTTCAGCACCAGCCCGTGATCGCCCAGCATCTCGCCGTGATCGCTCATGAAAATCACGATCGTGTTCTCCCGCTGCCCCGTCTCCTCCAGGTAGTCCACGATGCGCCCGAACTGCTCGTCGACGAGCTCGATCATGGCGTAATATGACGCCGTGACCTCCGGGAACCACCAGTCTTTCGGCTTCCGCGACTCGCCCTGGAAATCCACCCCGGCCTCCTGGATTTTGTTCTGGTGGGCGATGTCCTCCGGCCGGAACGCCGGCGCCGGCATTTTCGCCGGGTCGTAGCGGCGATAGAACTCCCACGGCGCGTCAAAGCACTCGTGCGGGTCGAACGGGTTCACGCTCATCAGCCAGGGCTTCCCCTCCGCCCGCGTTTCCTCCAGGAACTCCAGCGTCATCTCCGTGCACCACGTTGTCTGGTGCAGCTCCGGCGGGACGTTGTCAAAATCTTCGGTTGGCTCCAGGAAGCCTCCCTGCGGCATATCCCCCTCCGGGCGTGGGTAGCGGTCGAAGTCATACCGCTTTAATACCTCCTGCGGATCGTGCCCTTTGCTCTCGAGCCAGCGCGAGTAGTCGGCGTAGGTGGCGCGGTCGCGGCGCGGCGAGTGGCTCCAGTGGAAAAAGCCGTACCCGTCGTCGGTCCGCGATTCGTAGCCGTCATAGCCGCCGGTCAGGTGCAGCTTGCCGGCCAGCCCGCACGCATAGCCCACCTCCCGCAGGCGTCGCGTGATCAGCCGCTCGGTTCCCTCGCCCGGAAACTCCGCGTTTCCGTTGCGATTTGCGCGCAGGTAGCTCGGGTACATCCCGGTCAGGAAACTCGACCGGCTCGGGGTGCAGATCGGGCACTGCGTATACGCGTGCGTGAACGCCGTCGCCGTCTCCAGGAACGCGTCAATCCGGGGCGTGTTGATGTACTGATTACCCAGTGCGCGGATCGTATCCCAGCGCTGCTGGTCGGTGCAATACCAGAGGATGTTGGGCGGCCGCTCGGCCATCACGTCTTTCCTCTCTCCGTTCTCGTCGTTACTGGTGTCGCATGCTAGGCCCCGCGCTTCCCCGCGCGCAACGGCGTACTTCGTCGCAGCGGCGCAGCCGGGCTCTGTTTATATCTGCGTAACAGAACCTTGCATTCATACGTTAGGTGAACGTAAGGTATTGGAGTTGCGCGAACGTACGATCCCGTGCGTAGGAATCGGAGACGGGTTTGCCGCCACATCTTCATCGAGCCAACCGCACCGGCCACCTGGCCATGACCGGCTACCGTTTCCGGCGGTAACCGGCCGGAGCCCGCTGATGACCCGCGCGGCAGCCCTCGCGACGCTGATCGCCGCGGCTTTGTTGCTCGTCGCCTGCGAATCGGGGGGGGGCGGGCGACGTTCGAGGCGGGCCTTCCCAACACTGTGCAGACGCCTGCACTCACTTACCCTGCCGCACCTGAAGATGGCTTCGTTGTTGATTGGGGCGACCCCAGTCTCTCGGCCATTGCAGCTCGATTTCTGGGAAGCCCCCTGGGGTCCCGATGGCAAGCCGGACGATGACCACCCGTTTGCTGTCTAGCTCAATGACCGGCTGTGGGAACGGACCGCCGCTCCAGGCACCTTTGGCGCCGAAGTCGCCGCCGGGTACCCGTACCTTTGCGAGGACGCGGCCCTGCACTACATCCCCTGGAGCCGCCCGTGGGACCAACCCTGATCCGCTAGAGCCACCTGTCCAGCCAGGCGAGGGTCTGGACGCGCATGTCGGCGGTTTCGAAGTGGCCGGTGTCGTAACGGACTAGCTGCCAGGCGTCGTCGGCCCCGGCGGCGGCGTAGGCGGCGGTGACTTCGCGGTCGATGCGGTCGAGCCCGACCGGCGGGGTGAGCGGATCGTAAATACCGGCCATCCGGAGGTGGGGGCGGGGGGCGATGAGAGCGTTTATCTGGCCGGCGGTGAAGTGCTTCATCAGCTTCGGCACGTAGTAGTAGACGCCGTGGCCTTCGAGTCCGCGGGTCTCGATGAGCGCTTCGTAGTCGGTCAGGCAGCAGGCGTCGACGGTGACTTTGACGCGCTGGTCGAGTGCGGCGAGCCACCAGCCATGGTGCTGCCCATGGAGATGCCGTCGGGGTCGACGTTGTCGCGGGCGACGAGGTAGTCCATGGCCTTGATGCTGTCGTAGACCATCATTCCCCAGAGGACATGCCCCTTCCAGAGCATTTCGCGGAATATCTCGCCGCCGGAGCGTCCGCGCCGTTCGTTGAACATCCAGGTGTCGAAGCAGAGGGAGGCGATACCTCGGGTGGCGAGGGCGTCGGCGTAGGACTCGAGGGCGCCGTGCGGGTTGAGTAGTTCGTTGCGACCGATCAGGTATTCACCATGGTGGGCGTGGTTGTAGAGCAGGGTGGGGAACGGGCCGGGACTGTCCTTGGGGCGGACGAAATAGGCGGGGACATCTTCGATTCCGTTGAGATCGAGGACGAGGGTTTCGAGGATGTAGCCGGGGCGCTCTTCGACGGTGAGGGTGCGGGCGGAGACGGGCCGGTCTCGATCAGGCAGATCGCCGAGCAGACCGTACAGTTCGGCGCGTCGCGCTTCCATTTCAGCCGCCATTTGGTCCTCCTCCGGTCGCGTCTAATTCAAGCGGTCTGCGCTACGCGTACCCGCCGGGCCGCACCGCTCCCACCGCCGCGTCGCCTTTGACCCAGTCCGACGCATTGATCCTCTCCAGCATGTGCTCCCATGGCTTCACCCCGGCCCGTTCCGTGAACTCGTCATACACACGCACCATCCGTTCCACCCGGTCCCTATTACCGGCCGCCAGGTCGTTTAGTTCCGTCCGGTCAGCCTCCATATCGTAGAGTTCCCAGTCGCCCGGGTACTTGCGCACCAGCTTCCACTGCCCGTCACGCACCGCGCAGTTGCCTTCGTGCTCGATGCAGATCGGCCGCTCGCGCTCCCAGTCCTTGCCCTGGAACGCGGCGAACAGGCTTTCGCCTTCCATCGCCGGGATGGCGTTCCCGTCCACCTCCTCCGGGTACTTCGCCCCGCTCACCTCCACGAAGGTTGCCATCAGGTCGGTGATGTGCGCCGGCGAGTGCGCGATCTGCCCGGCCTTCACTTTTCCCGGCCAGCGCGCCACGAACGGCGTCGAGATTCCGCCCTCGTGGACCCAGTGCTTGAACAGCCGGAAGGGGCTGTTGCTGGCGTTCGCCCAGGGCAGGTCGTAGCTCATGTAGGTGTCCTCGGCGCCCGGCCGCACGCTGCGTCGATTCCCCATCTGCACGGGGTGCCCGTCCCGCGTCTCCGTAGGCGCGATGTCAAGCTTCCCGTCCTCCTTCATAAACTCCGCGCACCCGCCGTTGTCGGAATGGAAGATGACCAGCGTGTTGTCCGCCACCCCCATCGCGTCAAGCTTCGCCAGCACCCGTCCGATCCCCTGGTCCATGCGGTCGATCATCGCCGCGTAGACCGCCATCCGTGCCCCGTCCCAGTCCTTGTTCTCCACCTCTCGCCAGTCCGTCGAGTCTTCATTCCGCGGGCTGATCTCCCACTTCGAGTCCAGCACCCCCTTCCCCTTCAGTTCCTCGTGCCGATTCTTGCGCAGCTCGTCCCAGCCCCCGGAATATTTGCCCTCGTATTTGGCGATGTCCTCCGGGTGCGCGTGCAGCGGCCAGTGGGGCGCCGTGAATGCGAGGTAGAGAAAGAACGGATCGTCCGCGCTCCCGTGCCCGTCGATCATGCGCACCGCGTTGTCGGCTATAGCGTCCGTATAGAAGAAGTCGTCGCCTTCCGGCTCGATCAATTTGTCGTCATGCACCAGCGTCACCGGGTCGTAATAGCTGCCGCCCCCGTTCAGCGTCCCGTAGTGCTCGTCGAATCCCCGCGTCACCGGCGTCGGGTGGGTCTCCCCGCCAAGGTCCCAGTCGGCCTGGTCCTTCAGGTAGTGCGATCCGCCGATGTGCCACTTGCCCGCCATGAAGGTGCGATATCCCGCCGTCTTCAGCACCTCGGCCATGGTCGTGCAGTTGCGTCCCAGATAGCCCTGGTACTCGTCGTAGCCCAGGTGGGTTGTCATGTGTCCCATTCCAGCCTGGTGGGGGTGTACGCCGGTCAACAGCGAGGCCCGCGTGGGGCAGCAGCGGGCGTAGTTGTAGAACTGCGAAAACCGGGTCCCGTCCTTCGCCATCCCATCCAGGTTCGGCGTCGCAATCTCGGCGCCAAAACAGCCGATGTCCGAGTAACCCATGTCGTCGGCCAGGATCAGGATGATGTTCGGCCGGGGCGCTCCCCCGTGGTTGGATACCTCTGCCGCTGCGGTCATCAACTTCTCCTCATCCTTACTTTGGAGTGAATACGGATGTTAGGCGGCTTGCCCGCCCCGCGCAAAGCGTCCCGGCGCTCACCTATAATTTGTCCCCGCGCCAGAAACTCAGACCGTGCTTCCGGGAGGTTCAATGTCCGCCAGTTCCGGGTCCGCCCCCCACAACCCCGTCATCGATCTCTCCGCCAGTCCCCATGCCAAACTCCGCTCGGTGCCGGTCTCCGCCGTCAAACTCGAAGGCGGCTACTGGGGCGACCGCTTCCGCACCAACGCCGAGGCCACTATCCCCTACGAGTTCGAGATGATCGAAGCCGATCTCTTCGAGAAATTCCGGCTGGCCGCAGACCCCGCGCACCAGCCGGACGAGCCTCCCTCCCCGCACTACCGTGCTCGCGAAGCCAACATCTTCCGCTGGCTTGAAGCGGCGTCCTTCGCCCTCGCCCACGACCCCGCTCCCGGACTCGAAGCTCTCATCGAAAGGGCGCTTGACATCATCGAGCCCGTCCAGGACGACGACGGCTACCTCCACGCCAACATGGCGCCGAAGTCTCTCCGCCATCTGCGCTGGTCGCACGGCGGCATGAACGAGCTCTACGCCGCCGGTCACCTGATCCAGGGCGCCATCGCCCACCGGCGCACCACCGGCGACGACCGCTTTCTGAAGATCGCCATCCGCGTCGCCGATCATGTGCACGATGTTTTCGGTGGCGGCGACAAGGACTGGCAGGCCAGCCACCCCGTCATCGAAATGGCCCTCGTCGAGCTCTATCGCGAAACCCGTGACCGCAAGTACCTGGACCTCGCCTGCTACTTCATCGACCACGCCGGCCTGCCCGCGATGGAAGAGATCGCCGGCCACTCCGTGCAGATCACGTTCTTGCTCTGTGGAGTCATCGACGCTTACGCCGAGACCGGCAACCCGGCCTACCTCGAAGCCTCCGAAAAGCTCCTCCGCAACATGCTCGAAGAGAAGCTGTTCGTCACCGGCGCCCTCGGTGGCCGTCGCACGGGCGAGGCCATGGGCCAACCCTTCGAATTACCCCACGAACACGCCTACGCCGAAACCTGCGCCGCCATCGGCTCCGCCATGTGGAACTGGCGGCTGCTGCACATCGATCCCGACGCCCGCTACGCCGACCTCATGGAGCTCCATTTCTACAACAGCGTCATGTGCGGGGTCTCGCTCGACGGCACGAAGTTCTTCTACGACAACCCGCTCTCCAGCTGCGGCCACGGCTACTTCGATCCCTGGTGCATTGCCGAAATGCAGCGCGGCCGCGACTACGAGTCCTACCGCAGCTGGATCGACGCTCCCACCCGCCAGGACTGGTTCTACGTGGACCGACCCGAGCCGAAACACATGTACCGGGTCGCCTGCTGCCCGCCCAATCTGGCTCGCACTCTGGCCGAGCTGCCGGCCTACTTCTACTCCACGTCCGAAGACGGCGTCTGGGTCCACCTCTACAACAACAGCACCCTCGACTGGCGACTCGAAGACGGCGCTCCCGTATCCATCACTCAGCGAACCGACTACCCTTGGGACGGGCAGATCGAGATCGACGTCAACCCCGAAGCCGTCGCCGAGTTTTCCGTCTTCGTCCGCATCCCCGGCTGGTGCCGCTCCGCCTCCGTCACTGTCGCCGGGACGGACATCCCGGCCACCCCCGGCGAGTACCTCGAAATTCACCGTACCTGGAATCCCGGCGACACAATCACCATCGACCTGCCGATGCCCGTGGAGCTGTTAATAGCCAACCCAATGGCCGCCGAAACCCGCGACAGCGTCACGGTCAAGCGCGGACCCATCGTTTATTGTTTCGAAGGCGTTGACAATGCTGGCATCGACATCCGCGCAGCGGCGCTGATCCTGCCCGAAGACGGCCTGCCCAAGTTCGAAGAGGAATACCGCCCCGATCTCCTCGGTGGTGTCGTCGTCCTCAAGGCCCGGGGCGCGGTGCCGGACGGCGACTGGGGAGAGCTTTACCGGACCCTTGACGCCGCAGGCCCCGGCCAGTGCGAAGTCACGCTCACCGGCATCCCCTACCTCGTCTGGGACAACCGCGGGGCCAACGCTATGACGATCTGGCTCCAGCGGATCACCGAATCCGCGCTTACCTGACCCCGGCCGCTCAATTGAGACAACGGCTGAACCTCGCGGCCGCCGGATCTACACCCCTCTGAGCGCCCGCGACTTCGCATAGGCGGCCACGTTCAGCACGGTGAACACCGTCCCGCAAGTGAGCAGCGCCGCCATCTCCCCCATCAGCGCCGACAGCAGCCCGCCCACCACGAAGCCCAGCGGCACCGCCTGGAACACCGTCGTGTACATGGCCAGCACGCGCCCGCGCATGTTCTCCGGTACCGTCGTTTGCAGGGCCGTATTCAGGGCGACGAGCCAGAACGGAGTCGAGGCTCCCATGATGGCTAGGGTCGCCAGCGACAGGCCGTACGATCGCGACAGGCCGAACACCACCATCCCACCCCCCCACACCGTTCCGGCCATCACCACCGAGCGCCCTTTCCGGCTGATGTTTCCCCGCCGCGAAAGCCAGAGGCTTGTTATCAGGGCCCCGGCTCCCTGGGCTCCCGTCAGCAGGCCGAATCCCCCCGCTCCCACGTGTAGCACGTCCCGCGCATATGCCGGCAGGATCGCCAGGAAGGCCGCTCCAAACACCGCCAGCGACGCCAAGAACAGGAGCGCGGCCACATGCGGCGCCCGCCGGACATAGTTGATCCCGTCGACGAATTCCACCATGAACGGTTTCTTGTCCGGCCGCTCCGCCGGTTTTCCGCCGCGCACGAACATCAAGCTCACCACCGCCACCGCGAACATGAAGGTCAGCAGGTAGAACCCGGCCTCGATCCCATACCTTCCCATCAGGTAACCGGCCAGCGGCGGCGCTATCAGGTTCGATCCGTACTGCACCATGGAGCCCAACGCCAGCGCCCCCAGCAATCGATCCCTCCCCACCAGGTCGTACACAAATGTCTGACTGGCGGGGAGTCCGTAAGCCTGCAACCCGCCGGCCGCCATCGCCAGCAACAGCACGTGCCAGAGTTCGATCAGTCCCGCCCCGACCATGTAGGCCGCCGCGAAAGCCGTCAGGCCCAGGACAACCCGCACTTGCAGGAGCAGCGTCCGCGGGTTTGCCCGGTCCGTCATCACCCCGCTCAGCATCGCCAGCGGCACTCCCACCAGCGTCGGCAACCCGTTGGCCAGTCCCACCCACACGGTCTGGTCGGTCAACTCCAGCACCAGCCAGCCCTGTGCCATCAGCCGCAGCTGTTGGCCCGCCAGCGTCAGCGAATTACTGGGCAACAGGAACCGAAAATCGCGGATTCCCAGCGTCTTGAACGCCGATAGCGATGCCGCCGGGACTACCACGGCGCGGCGGTCCCCGGGTTCCTCCCGATTCACCGCTTTCCCTCCACCCTCACGCTGCCGCCGCCCCGCTATCTCCCCGATGCCAAAAGCGATATCGTGCCCACAGTCGGCGCACGTGTGGCCGGCATTCAAACATTATGAAACCCCCGCCGCCCTTCACCGGACTGGAGGCTTCTCGACCGCCGTGAAAGCCTCAGTTTCAGAAGCGGAACGACCGTCCGTCCGCCTCCGCAACCAGCTCATCCTTCTCTTCAACATGAGCTTTTTCTCCCTCGGATACAACATAATTTCACCGGTCACGATCATGCCCGTGTTCGTCAGCTATCTGACCGGCTCCAACGTAATTATCGGACTCGTCCCGGCGATCGAGGCGCTTGCCTTCGCCCTGCCGCAACTCTTCGGCGCGCGCTATTACGAGCGTCTTCCGTACAAGGTGTTCTACATGTGGCGCGTCAACGTCAGCGGGCGCCTGCTATTCGCCGTCTACGGGGCGATGGTCGTCTTCTGGGCCGCCGACCATCGGGGCATTATGCTCGTCGCCTTCTTTCTTTTCCTGGGATTCCTCCGCGGCGGCATCGGCTTCCAGGCACCGGCCTTCTCGGACGTCCTCGCTAAGGTCGTCTCCGTCCACCGTCGCAGCCGTTTCATCGCCATTACCTTCACCGTCGGCGGAGCCGTTGGCGCGGTGGCGGCGGCCGTCGTCGCCCGAATCCTTGGGCACGACGCGTTCCCGGTCGGCTTCGGATTCGTGTTCCTGTTTGCCGGGCTTTATCTTGCCGCCATCAACACGTTTATGCTGTTCCTCAAGGAACCGCCCTCGGAGGTCCGCCGGGAACCTTCGGAACCTTTGCACCGCGTGGTCAGCCGCGTTCCCGCGGTGCTGCGTAACGATCCCGCTTTTCTTCGCTACGTCATTGGCCGCACTCTCATAGGCTGGGGTCTGCTGGGCATGTCGTTTTTCGCCGTTTACGCAGTTCGCGACTATGGCGCCACTCCCACCGATGTCGGCATCTACACGGCCGTATTGCTCGCCTCCCAGACGGTGGCCACCCTGTTCTGGGGTTACCTGGCTGACCGGCTCACCAGTACGATCGTCCCGACGCTCGGCGGCCTGCTCGGCGTCGCCGCCCTGGCGCTCGTGCTCGCGGCCCCGGGCCCGGGCGTCTTCGTTATCGCCTTCGTGCTCGTCGGAGCCGGTTACGGCGCCGTCCGCTTCTCGGACTTTGCCGTCCTCATTAACATCGCACCCCATGGCCAGATTTCCAATTACGCGGCGGTGTTTGCCGTCTCCACCAGCCCCCTCCTCGTCCCGGCCGCTTTGCTCGCCGGGTTCATCGCCGACGCCGGGGGCTACGTCCCGATGTTCGGTGGCATGTTGGTGCTGACCATCGCCGGTACCGTCTTCATGATTTTCAGTACCCTGCGCTACGCCGGCGTCGGTGATCCGGCCTGATGCCGCTCAGTCGTTACGGGCGGAGGCACAACTCGTGGCGTTCTTGGCGGACCGAATACGCGGCCGCCGGGGCGTTACTTCCCATCTGGAGGAGCAGTCGGTCGCGACGCCTTCGCTAACTGCGCTCGAGGAGTTCGATCTCGTACCCGTCCGGGTCGTCGATGAAGGCCATCTTCAGATTCTTGAACTCTTCCCGCCAGTTGTCGGGCCAGATCTCGATGCCCTTTTTCTCCAGGTCCGCGCAGAAGGCGGTGAGGTCCGGCACGCCTATGGCAAAGTGCATCAGGTCCTCCGGCACCGCCAGCTTGTAATCCGCCGAGTAGGTCAGTTCCAGCAGGTGCTCGCTCCCCGGCATTTCCAGATTGCAGGTCTGGTTTCCGTGCGGCGAGCGCTCGTTGCGATTTCGCAACTTAAATCCCAGGTGATCGCAGTAGTAGGCGATGGATTTGTCCAGGTCGCTGACGCGAATCCGCGTGTGCATGAATACAGGCATTTCGGTACCTCCCGGGTGCCTATTACTTTGCGGTTTACCCCCAGACCCGACTTCTCAGACCGGCGGTTTCGTCCGTCGAAGGCAGTGCCGGTGAGGATAGCAGTATGCTGCGTTTCGTCGTCACCATTGCCGGTAGCAGCCGCAGGCCCCGCCGGCCGGCCATCAACCTTCTAGGAGGCATCATGTCCGACCAGTCCACACGTGTCGCCTGGGTCACCGGCGCCGGCCGCGGAATCGGCCGCGCCATCTCGCTGCGTCTCGCCGCCGACGGCTGCGCCGTCGCCGTCAACGACATCGACGCCGAGACTCTGCGGGGCGTCCAACAGGAAATCGAATCCGCCGGTGGGCGCGCCCTGCCGGTCCCGGGCGACATCACCGATGACGGCACCGTCCGTGGCATCGTCGCCGATATCGTCAGCGAATATGGCAGCCTCGACGTCCTCGTGGCCAACGCCGGCGTCATCCATATCGGTCCCATCCTGGACACGACGCTGGAAGATTTCGATCGGGTCCACAACGTCAATGTGCGCGGCGTCTTCCTCTGCGGGCGCGAGGCCGGCCGCCAGATGATCGCTCAGGGCAGCGGCAAGATTATCAACGCCGCCTCTGTCGCCGGCCGCCGCGGCGGCGTGGATCAACTCGCTTACGGCTCCAGCAAGTTCGCGGTCATCGGCATGACCCAGTGCATGGCAAAGGAATTCAGCCCACACGGGGTCACGGTCAACGCTTACTGCCCCGGCATCGTCGATACGCGCATGTGGGACCACATTGACACCGTACGTTCCGCCTCGTTGGGAATTGAAAAGGGCGGCGCTCTCGAGGCGGTGGTAAAAACCATCCCGATCGGGCGACAGGAAGTACCTGAAGACGTCGCCAACCTGGTGAGCTTCTTGGCCTCTCCGGACTCGAATTACATCACCGGCCAGGCCATCAATGTCTGCGGCGGGCTCAGCATGAACTAGACTCCGGCCCCGGGCCCGCGTTCATCCTGGAAGGGAACTAAGAGTGGATTACAAGATTGGCTTTGTTGGACTCGGGCTCATGGGGCTCGGTCTTGCCCGCAATATCCTCGCCTCCGGTCACACGGTGCGTGGTTTCGACCTTTCGGACGACGCCCTCGATGCGTTCGGCGATGCCGGCGGCGTCATCGCTTCGTCGCCCGCCGACGCGGCCGGTGGCGCGGATTTTGTAATGACCGTTCTCCCGGAGCCCCGCGATGTGGAGCTCGCGGTGGTGCTGGCGGAGGATTCGATAATCCACGGCCTGCCCGCGGGCGGCATGGTCGTTGACTTCAGCACCATCGACCCGGCCACCACCCGCCGCGTTGGGGAGGCCCTGGCGGCCCGCGGATTTCGCATGATCGAGTGCAAGATGGCCGGCCTTCCCACCGACGCCGCGGCCGGCGAACTCACGCTCATGGCCGGTGGCGCTGATGTCGACCTGGCCGAGGCCGCCCCCGTTCTCGAAGCCGTCGCCCGGGAGGTCATTCCCTGCGGTCCGCTGGGGAACGGATCCGCCATGAAGCTCGTCAACAACATGCTCGCGGCCTCAATCATCATGCTGGATGGCGAGGCCCTGGTCGCCGGTCGCAAGGTTGGACTCGAAATCGACGTAATGCTTCGGGTCTTCCGCTCCACCTTCGCCAATAACGACGCCCTCGCCACCGTCTTTGAGGAGAAGGTTTTCAAACGCGATTTCGAACCGGGATTCTTCACCCGGCTCGCGCTCAAGGACGTCCGCCTGGCGACGCAGATGGCTTCCGAGGCTGGCGCTATCACGCCCCTGGGCGCCGTTGCCGGGCAGATGCTCGCCGCCGCGACCTATCGGGGGTTCGCGACCGAGCACGTCACCGCCGTCGTGAAACTCTGGGAAGAAGTCGCCGGGATCGAATTGAGGCTCTGAGACGGCGATCCGGAAGCGAGTGTCATCCGGCTAAGTCCCGGTTCGGACTCATCGCATCCGATAGCCGTCTAGAAACAGAGTCCGGTAGCTGATCCCGGCACGCTCGTAGACCCCTGCCGGGATGCCGATATCGGCCAGCACGAGCTCACCGGTTGCCGCTGCGGCCAAACCTGTCTTGGGCAGTGCCAGAGTGAGAGTGCGACCCGGCCGCACGTACGCGCCGTCCGCTCTGGCAATACTTTCACCAGTGCCGGCCCGCTGCTCTTTTTCACGGCTGAGGGCCTTCCTCCGGGAGCCGACATAGACCTGCCGAACGGCGGTGGCACCCTGGAACCCCACGCGACGGCGCAGAGCGCGCTCCCGTTCACGCGCATCGAAATCGTCGCCAACGGCCGGGTCATCGCCGATGCCGCGGCCGATCCCGACGGCCGGTCGGGCTCCCTGTCCGTGAAGTATGAAGTGGGCGATAGTTGCTGGATCGCCGCCCGTTGCTACGGCGAGATCGACCTCCAGCACGCCTGGGTCAATAAGGTCGCCGCACACAGCTCGCCGGTCTACGTCACGGTCGGTGACAAGGAGCTGTTTTCACCCCAGGTCGCCACGTTCATGCTCACTCTCATCAAAGGCGGTATCACCTACCTCCGCGAGACCGCCACCTACCGCGATGCCAGCAAGCGCGAGCGTCACGTCGGGTTTTTTGAATGCGCCCGCACCGAGCTACATCGCCGGCTACACGCTCACGGGATCGCCCACTAGATCCGACCCTGGAGCGGCGTCCGCCGCCACGTCTCGATCGCGTCTACGGGCTCACCATAAACGTGCTGTAGAACTCAGGCGTTGCGTCAACGTCGTCCCCGGTGATCTCCATCGATTCAGCAAATATCAAAAACGTCGGATCGGCGGGGTAGATCGCTGCCAGCACGATATGTAACCCGCCGTTGTCACAATCGGATCCGTCCCAGAACCCCGTGTAGAGTCCGTCGTCATACTCGAACCGTTCGGTATAGGTGCAATTGTCCGGACTCAGTTGGGCATCAAGTAACGACTCAAGATCTTCGTTGGTCACGCCGTCGCTGTCCGGTATTACTACTATGAAAATACCAGCAGTGTCGGCCACGTTCGATCCGCCTGAAAATTTCTGCTGCCAGGCGGTGAGGTTCGGAGAGGCCGCCAGGCTCGCGACGTCGGCCCACGGAGCGGTGTCCAGTTGCCAGGCTGCCGGCATCGACGCGGAGATCACTCCAGTGTCATCAGTCACGTAAACATAGGTTTCGGTCTCGTCCCCGCCGCTGCCACCGCCACCGAACGTATCGGTCACGGCGAGCGGTCGGCCGTTCAGCTGACCTTCCAGCACCTCACCGGTATCCAGTCGCAGCAACTCGATCTGCATCGTCTGATCCGAACCGCGCGTCTGCAGCACGTCGCAGTAGTCGCGCATCGTGCCGTCGTCCCCGAGCGGCAGCCGTTCCAGCTCCATGATGAAGTCGCCCGGCAGGATGCCGGCCTCGTCCGCCGCCGAACCGGATTCCACCGAGAACACCCACAGGCCGCTGATGCCATCGCCGCTGTACGCCTCGCCGTTGATCCCGATTGAGTCAACGCTGTTGCCGGCCATCAACTCGTCCAGCACCGGCAGCGCCTGGTCCAGACCGATCGCGAAGAACTGATTGAAGTACAACCGGCTCGCGTACACCACCCCGACGACATCCCCATCTTCCGTCACCAGCGGCCCGCCGCTGTTGCCCGGGTTAATCGCCGCGTCGTGCTGCAGCACATGGTCCACCGACGCCCAGCTCGTCTCCCCGTCCGCGCCCAGCTTCGAGATGATCCCGCCCACCAGCGCGTATTCCGGCTCGCCCAGCGGGTAGCCCGCCGCGAAAATTCGCGTCCCGATCGTCAGCGGTCCTTCGTGGAACTCCAGGAACGGGTAGCCCCCGCCCGGCAGCTGAATCACCGCCAGGTCCGAGCATTCGCTTGCCGCCACGACCCGCGCGTTCACCGGCTCATCCCGGCCCGGCACGAATACGTTCAGTGTCGCAGCTCCGGTCACCACGTGATTGTTCGTTACCACCAGGCCGTCTTCGCTGACGATGAAACCCGACCCCGCCCCGGCGCCCGTCACCGCTCCTCCCGTGTTCGGGTCGATGAACGTGCCCTGCGCCACGATCTGCACCGTCGCCTGCTCGACCAGCGCCAGCCCCTCCGGGCCCGCCGGCGTCGGCGTATCCGTCGGCTCTGGCTCCGGAGTCGGCTCCGGACCGGTGGCCGCCGAGATCAATTCCTCGCCGCAGTCGTTAAACACCTGCTCGAATAGAACTTCCTCGTCCAGGCCGGCAACCACTGCTTTCAAACCCAGTCGTATCCCGACCTTCTCGGCCTCGGCCTCCCACTGGCCCGGCGGCGACTTCAGGATGTCCACCAGGGCATCGCAGAATTCATCCGTAAGGCTATCCAGCGTCACCGGCGGCTCCGTCGGTACTGGCGTCGCGGTCGGGGCCTTGGCCTCCGGCGCCGCCGGTGCCGGCGTGTCCGAATTGCATGCCGCCACCACCAAGCCCATTACCACCAGCACCACCGCCAGCATTGTCATTAGCAGATGTCGCCGCAAGATCAACTTGATTTGGCTACAGCCTCCGGCGGCGTCAACCGCACTCTCTCTGATTTGTACTTGTGTTGCCCGGAGTGTACCGGGTTCAACTCATTCATACGGCCTGAAGCCGATACCCGGAATGCCCCTCATTACGTTGGACCGGCCAGGCTAATCCGTATTCGTCGAGGTCGCAGCTGCGCCCGAATTGGCGGGGGTACAGACCCGTCCATCTCAACCTCTAGGGAGAGCCTGCGCCGCGATCATCTGTTAGACCAGAAAAGGATTCTGCCCGGTAGCGCCGACAGGCGGATGCTGCTCAATTCTTAGACGATGCCAAGCGCACCTCGCGGCGACGTTCGCGTCTAAATCGCTAGTGCCCGATCAATGACGCGTCCCTGAATCTCGATGCCCATCTGTTCCCGAAGATTGAACTCGACGGGAGCGATTTTCTTGCCCTCCGGATCGCGCAAGATACGCACGATCGGCCGATCCATTACGAGCGGTGAGATCTCCGAAATGACGCCTGTGTAGCCAGCATATGCCCCATTTTTAAAGATGACTTCGGTGCCGGCCGGGAATATGGGGAAGCTCTTCAAGAAGCCGCTTACGACCTCTGCATTCAGTGATGTCCCTGCTCGATCTACTAGCTCTATTTGCACCTGTTCTGGGGGTAGGGGTGCGTGGCGCTGGTTGCCATTGGTCAGTTCTGCATAGGCGATTCCGACGGCCGCGATTTCCGCCAGGATGTGAATCTGATCGCCGCCGCCCTGACGCTGGACAGTTCGTTTCAACTGATTTGTGCCGCTCAAGCCACGGGGTTAACCGGTGCCGTCCTGGCGCTCGTGATGCTGGTAGGCGATCTGGGCCGGCTGCATGTCGATTGCAAACCGATTACGTAAAATCTTGTACCCGAGTACCGGGTGCGCACGGTACCGTTCAAAATCGTCGCCCGACAGGTCCATCTCCTCGGCTTCAATAAATTCTGGGTCGAGCAAACTCAAACCGATATCGTGCAAGATCGTGCCGGTCGCGAGCGCCTGAAGGCGGTCAGTCGGCAGATTCAGCCGCTTGCCCAGCACAACCGCGGCGATCGCGGAATCTAGGGCGAGGGTATGAGCACGCTCGTGATGCGTGCGGATGGTGTTGAGCCCGGCGGCGGTATCGGACTCAAGAATGTCGCCCACGATTCCGACCGACATCCCGACGAGTGCATTGAGTTCGGATCATCAGCGGGCGTTGGACCAGTCGATCATGAAGGAATTCATCACCTGTATGGGGCATCTCTTGATGTAGCGCCTCCGGGGGATGTGGCCGGACCGCGTAGATTCAGTGGCTGAGATTTTCGATGAGGGCGTAGGCGAAGAGGAGTCCGCCGCCGGACAGGGCGACTGAAGCGACGAGCAGGTTTGAGCGGCGGAAGGCGATGGAGATGGTGCCTCGAAGTCCGTGACCGTATCGGTAGAGGTCGATGCGCACGAGATAGAGCACGTTCAGAACGAGCGCCAGCAACGGGCCTCCGAGAAAGACGAGTGGGGAGAACAGATTGAACGGGCCGCGGGTGACGGGTGAGTCGAGCAGCAGGCTGAATGGGGTGAAGAAGAATCCGACGCCGGCGTAGGCGTTCGCTATCGCGGCGAAGGCGAAGTACAGGCCGGGCAGGGCGAGCATGATGCCGATGGGGGCGCTGCGGTTAATCACGAGAGCGCGGGATCGGGATGGCATTGATGATTCTCCTGAAAGGCTTTGACGTTCGTCTCGCGATGTGAAACAGGATATCGGCGGGTTGCGTTACTCCAGGCATAGCCTGCTTCTTCTAGTAGCGGACGCGAGATGGGGAACAGGCAGGCGGCGGCAGTTGGCGGGCTGGATTGTGGCGTGATGGGTAGATCAAGCGGTCTCGGTGAGGTCCTGGAAGTGGGAAGGTATTGGAATTGTTAGAGATTAGTCTCGAAACTCGCGGCTATCTGTGACTTGCGGCGAAGGAGGATGTCCCGAAGGGGAGCTAGTCCCAGGGCTCGCGGCCGTCGGTGCGTTCGGGCCAGCGGGTGACGACGACTTTGGGATCGGTGAAGAACTGGACGGCGTCGCCGGCCTGCCCGTGGAGATTGCCGAAGAAGGAGTTTTTGCGTCCACTAAAGGGGAAGAAGGCCATGGGGGCGGCGACTCCGACGTTGATTCCGACGTTGCCGATGTTGATTCGTTGGGCGAACTCGCGGGCGGCGCCGCCGTGGCTGGTGTAGATGGAGGCGGCGTTGCCGAATTCGGAGGCGTCGATGGCGGCGATGGCGTCGTCGAGGGTGCCCATGCGGATGAGGCTGACGGCGGGGCCGAAGACTTCCTCGCGGGCAATTTTCATGTCCATGGTGACGTCTTCGAGCAAGGTGGGACCAACCCAGTAGCCGTTGGGATGACCCTCTGCGGTGGCTCCGCGACCGTCGACGATGGCGGTGGCGCCGGCGGCGATGGCGTCGTCAACATGGGTGACGATGCGCTCCTTAGCGGCTTTGGAGATGACGGGTCCCATGCCGGTGTCGGGTTCGAGGCCGTTGCCGAGGTTAATGGCCTGGGTAGTAGCGACCAGGCGGTTTTTGAGGTCGTCGTAGGCGTCGCCGACGGCGATGATGTTTGAGCCGGCGAGGCAGCGTTCGCCGGCGCAACCAAAGATGGAGCCCGTCATGTTGGAGACGGCGGCGTCCATGACGGCGTCGGGCAGGACGACGAGGAAGTTTTTGGCTCCGCCCTGGCACTGGGCGCGCTTGCCGGCAGCGGTGGCGGTTTCGTAGACGCGGCGGGCGACGGGAGTGGATCCGACGAAGGAGATGCCTTGGACGTCTGGGTGCTGGCCGAGGGCTTCGCCGACGTCACCGGCGCCGTGCAGGATGGTGAGGACGCCTGGCGGGAGGCCGGCCTCCAGGGCAAGGCGGGCGAGCTCCATCTGACTCAGCGGGGTCTGGGGGGAGGGCTTGATGATGTAGGTGTTGCCAGTGGCGATGGCGTAGGGCGCGAACCACCAGGGGACCATGCTGGGGAAGTTGAAGGGAGCGATCTGGGCGAAAACGCCGAGGGGCTCGCGGCTCATGGTCTCGTCGAAGCCGGCGGCGATGTCGGCGGAGAAGTCACCCATCTGCAAGGAGGGAATGCCGGCGGCGACTTCGACGTTTTCGAGGGTGCGGATGACCTCGCCGCGAGATTCGGCCAGGGTCTTGCCGTTCTCGATGGTGCAGATGCGGGAGAGCTCTTCGAAGTTCTCTTCGATGAGGCGGTGGAGGCGGAAGAGATGGCGGGCGCGGTTGACGGCCGGGACTTTGCGCCACTCGAGGAAGGAGTGGTGGGCGGCGGCGATGGCGGCGTCGGTTTCGGCCGGGGTGGACAGCGGTACGGTGGCTATCAACTCGCCGGTGGCGGGGTTAGTGACCGGCATGGACTCGGTAGCTTTTGACGGAACCCATTCGCCGCTGATGAGGTTGGAGAGGGGTTGGTCGGGACGGAGGGTGTCGAGGATGGAGCCGCTGGGGGGCATCGGGGTCTCCTGGGTGCTGGTGATGCGTATGGGTGAAATTAGCAGGGCGGGTGGGATTGGGGAAGTTACGGAGTTTCGATAGGCCGGAAGGGCTTAACATAAGAAAGAGAACCGGGGACGAGGGCAGGCGGGGGCTTGAACGGGAGACAGGCGATGGCGGGAGAAAATTCAGAGCTGAAATACACCTTTGCCTTTTGCATGTACCGGCGACGCTGCGTGGCGGAGGACGAGGTGGGAACGCGTCTGCGGGAGCTGCTGGCGGAGCTGGCGGCGAATATGGGGACGGAGCTTTTGGACATGAACTGCGCGGCGGACTGCGTGGAAATCCGGGTGGCGGCTCCGACGGATGTGACCCCGGACGCGATCGCGATGACGCTGAAGGACGGCTCGGAGCGGGCGCTGAGGGCGGAGTACCGGGAGTTGCGGGCGCTGTCGGCTCTGTGGACGGTGGGTTACCTGGCGACGACGGCGGAGAAGTTTGAGGGCGCGCGGCTGCGGCGGTTCGTGGAAGAGGAGAGGCAAGGGGAGGGGGATGAGCGGGTAATAATCACGGCACCACCAGTGTAGGATCGGCGCACTTTCTGATTCTCGTGGGGGTTGGCCGTGCAAGATCGCAGGGGATGCTGGTTAAAGGGATGCGCAGTTCTTTTCATCCTGGTCCTGGTGTCCATAATCATTGCGATGCTCATTTCCGGTGGGTCGTCCGACGACGGACCGGGGACGGCTACGGAGAGTGCGCCGGCTCCGGCGGCGACGTCGGCACCAGCGGCCGAGGAGTGTCCCGACGCCGCAGAACGAATCTACTTTCTGCAATCAGCGGACCTGACGGCAACGCTCGCTGAGAGCTTCGGCAAGTTCGGCGTGTTGTTTGGCGAGGCGGGAGAAGATCCCGCATTGATCCTGACCGAGCGGTGGCAGCTGGACGTGGCGGCGGAAATGATATCGCTAGAACTGGTGGCCGACGGCTTGCGCGATATGGAGCCCCCGCCGGGCGCGGGCGAAATCCATACGGTGCTCCAGCGGATGCCCGTTAAATTGGATGCTGTGGTCGAATCCATAACCAACGGATTGGACAATCTGGACGCTGACGAACTGCAACGGGGAACCACAATCCTGAGTCAGCTCACGGAAGACATCGTGGAGGCCGGGGAATTGGCGCTGACGTATTGCGACTAATCGGGATGCCGGCGACGGGCGCGGCCCCGTTCTAACGGGGATTGTCGGGATGCCGGTAGGAACCAACCTGCCAGCGTAAGCCCGTCGTCGGTCACGAACGTCACCGCGTCGCCGAGGGGGAGCGCAGACTCCACCGGCGACGGCTCCCCGGCCGACGGGAAGTAGATCAGGCGGCGCTGGAACAGCCATGCAAAGAGCAGGATCAACCCCGCCAGGAGCACGACGACGCCGAGGGGAATCAGAACCCGTTCAAAGGCCATCACACGCGCACGGTGGGCACAGACTCCGTCTGTTTAGACGGGCCTGGGCCGGGGCTCACCGGTCGGGGGCCGGGTCGCCGTGGCGCATGCGGTCGATCTCGGTGGTGAATTCGGCTCCGATTAGCAGGACGATGGCGGAGAGATATATCCAGAGCATGACGGCGATGACGGTGCCGAGGGAGCCGTAGACGACGTTGAAGGTCGCCAGGTTGGTCGCGTACCAGGCGAAGCCGATTTTGAGAAGTTCGAAGAGGATGGCGGCGAGGATGGCTCCGGGGAAGGCCTGTTTCCAGGGAACCTTGATGTTGGGCAGGATGACGTAGGCGAGGGAGAAGGCGAGGGTACTGACGGCGAGGGGGACGAAGCGGCCGATGAGTCCGGCGGTGGCGTCGGTGGCGAAGTAGCCGATGACCGGCACGGTGCGGCCGGCCTGCTCGACGACGAAGCGAGCGGATTCGATCAGTCCGGAAAAGGCGACCGACACGAGCGCGAGCCCGGGCAGGGCGAGGACGGCGAAGAGGTCGAGGGCCTTGCCGCGGACGGGATGGTGGCGGCGGTCGACGTCCCAGGCAACGGTGAGGGCGCGGCGCAGGGAGGTGAACAGGCGAGAGGCGGACCAGAGGAGGGCGATGAAGGCGACGGCCCCGAAGAGACCGCGAAAGGCGATGGTGTCGGCGTCGGCGGCGGCGATAAGGGATTCGCCGCCGGGGAGGACCTCGTTGAGGGCTTCGACGAAGGCGTCGTAAGCCTCGCGGCCGAAGGGGAAGAAGGAAACGATGACGCCGGCGCCCAGCAGCAGGGGGAACATGGCGAAGAACGTGTGATAGGAGATGGCGGCGGCGTGGGTGACACAGTCGTCCTCGTCGAACTCGCGGGCGACGCGGCGGATCAATTCGAGGAATGACCGGATGGGATGGGGCAGGCGGCGTTCGATGGCCTGGGGGCTACGCGCGAGGGCGGGTGCGACGGCGCGAGCGCGGGCGACGAGCCGGTTGGGCGAGGCTGTGTCCGGGCTGCCGGCTTTTGGCGGATCGGAATTCATGCCCGGATTATCGCAGTAGGCCGCAGGCCTTCTATGCGACCGCCGCTTTGAGTCACTTGTTGACGGTCTCCCTGTCCGGACTGTGATGGTTCATGCCGGTACGCTCGTTCGGCCCTGCGCTACTTCTCTTTTGGAGCGTCGGGCATCCAGGATTGGGTGGGGCGGCGGTACTCGCCTGCCTGCGAGTGCCCGAGGATTCCCGGGTCGAGCCAGGATTCGACGTATTCCGGGGCGTAGCGGGCTGCGCGGTAGACGTTGACGAGCTGGCCGCCGAAGAGCGGGGAGTAGTAGTCCCAGACGACTTCTTTGTCCGGGGTGACCTCGAAGATGCGGCCGCAGTCGGATTCGCAGATGAGGGTGTTGCCGTTGGGGAGACGCTGCTGACCGGCGCGGAAGGGGCTGGCAAAGGTCTGAGGGTCCTGGTATTCCCAGAGCATCTTGTCGGGTTCGCGGGGGTCGAACTCGCGCACGATGGAATGGCCGCGCAGGGTGCCGTTGTCGAAGAGGAGGATGTGGCCGTCGTCGAGCATCTGGGCCTGATGCTGGCCGTCGAGCACGCCGATGCCCCAGGCCCAGACGATGTCTTTGGATTCGTGATCGACGATGGAGATGATGTCCAGGGAGCGGTGGCTGAGGAGGTAGTTGCCTTCGCGAAAGCGGGAATCTTCTCGACCGATGGGATTGTCGGGCAGGACGGTGAGGGTGTTGGTGTGGGCCCAGTCGGCCTGGTTGCGTGGTAGTTCGAGTCCGGCAAGCTCGACGAGCTCGTCCACGTGATCGCTGAGCCACCATTCCCAGTGGACGAAGCTGTCGCGGTCGAGTTGCAGGATGAGATCGTCCTGGACGGGGCCGCGGGTGTAGATGTCGGGTCGGTCGCGGTCGCGCTGGTAGAGGGTGAGGATGGAGTCGGTGCCGGGGTAGCGGTGGTAGTCGTGATGGGTGCGACCGTGCCAGGCCCAGACGAGGTTGCCATCGATGTCGGACTCGAAGAGGCCGCCGAAGTAGTTGTCCCAGAAGAGGGAGCCGTCGGGGTTGAGCTCGCCCCACTGGCTGTGGGTCACCGGCCAGGAGTGGACGACGCGGCCGTTCATGTCGATGAGATAGGAGGTGTCGCCGAAGGCGGGGGAGAACAGGGTGTAGCCGGGCCAGGCTTTTTCCTCGTCCCAGGTGCGGACGCCACGCAGGCCGTTGTAGAGCCGCGGGGGTTTGGGCTTGACGCGGTCGCCGTAGTCGCGGCCGGGTTGGGACTCGGTGCCGAACTTGACCCGGGAGGGAGGCAGGATTCGCATGGAGTTCGCCTTTGCTGGTTCTGGTCAGATTTCTGCCGCGGCGGGATGAACGATTATGCCGGTTGGGGCCGTAGCGCGCAGGGGTCCGGGCAGGATGAACGAAAGATTTGTGGACAGGACGATTTTTAGGGACAACCGCATTGGCCAAAGTAGTTCCGGGTAGGGCGCGGCGATGGCGACATCGCCGTGTGCTGAAGCTTTACAGATCGATCCGATTGTCAGGCTGGATTGATGTGGGCTGCCCCGGGCCGCTTTGTGTAGCAGCCAATACGTCCGGCTGGCGGCCGGGGCTCGATACTTTGATTAATACATGGCGCTGATATCGGGCGGAAAAATATACGCCGAGTCGCAAATGACAATCGCTGTATATGGACGATACGGGGTGGGGCCAGACGGCGGCGATAGGTGACAGGAATGGAGCAAACAATGAGAGTTGACAGGGTGGGTAGTGACGGCTTCTAGAAGGGTATGGAGTTATGTGGCGCTGACGGTGGCGCTGGTTGCCGTGTTTGTGCTGAGGCGGGACGTGGTGTGGCAGGGAAGCGCCGAGTTGCACACCGTCCTAGAGCTAATAGCCTCGTTGATGGCGCTGGGGTGGGGCTGGTGGCGTTTGTGCACTACCACAGTCGCAAAACCGGGCTGTACCTGCTGCTGGGGACGGCGTTTGTTGGACGGCTACCACACGATCGTGACGTCGGCGCCGGTCGCGGGGAACTTACCATCCGAATTGCCGGCTTTGATCGCCTGGAGCTGGATCGCGTCGCGGTGGTACCTGTCGGCGTTCCTCTGCCTGGGCTGGATAGCGTGGCGGATGGAGGGAGAGTCAGGGAGTGGCTCGAGACTGAGGGAACGACACGTTTTCGCGGCGGGCGCGTTGCTGACGCTGGGGGAGGGCGAGTGGGAACGGGATTACGAGGCGCGGTTTACAAAGAGCGGTGACCGAGAGGTGATAGCGATAGTGCGGGATGTAACGGATCGAAAGGTGGCGGAACGGGCGCTGATGGAAGCGAGAGATGAGGCGGAGCAGGCGAATCGGGCGAAGTCGGACTTCCTGTCGAGCATGAGCCATGAGCTGAGGACGCCGTTGAATTCGGTGCTTGGATTCTCGCAGCTGCCGGGACGGGACACGAAGGAACCGCTAAGCGAGTCGCAGCAGGTGGGGGTGGAACAGATCGAAAAGGCGGGACGACATCTGCTGACGCTGATCGACGAGGTGTTGGATCTGGCGCAGACCCAGAGCGGGCATCTGTCGCTTTCGTCGGAGCCGGTTGAGATCGGGCCGCTGCTGGGTGAGGCGCTGAAGCGGCTCAAGGGTATGGAAGAGACGAGTTCGATACCGGCGATAACCCTGAGCGCGGACGCGATGCCCAGGCAGATTGAGAAGGGGCTGGCGGCGGGGTTCGTGAAGTACCTGACGAAGCCGATCGACGTGACTTCGTTTCTGGAGGCGATCGATGAGGTGCTGGGGGACGAGCCGGAGTAGCCGGCGGGGGACGCGGGTGGCTAGGGGCGGGGCGCGGTGGCGTCTAGAAGCCCGGAGATGAATCCGATTGCGTGGGCGCGCCCGCGGTAGCCGTATCCGGGATCGTTGACGATGCCAGGGATGTGATCGTCGAGCAGATAGCCGTCGAAGCCGACTTCTCGCAATGTGCGAATAGCGGCGGCGACGTCCACGTTGCCTTCGCCCAGAAAGCATTCCTGGAACTTGCCGCCGGTGCCCTGCACGTCGCGGAAATGCACGTATAAGATCTTGCCCAGCCCGCCGAAATGGCGGATGGCGTCGAGGCACTTCATGCCCATCATCTCGGACCAGCAACCCATGCAGAAGTCGAGCCCGATATTTGGGCTGTCCACGATGCCGAGCATGCGATTGAAGCCGTCCCAATCTTTCAAGATGCGAGCGACTCCGCCCAGGGAATCGACGGGCGGATCGTCGGGGTGGGCGGCGAGTTGCACGCCTGCCTCTTCGGCGACGGGGACGACGGCTTTCAGGAAGTATTCAAGATTCGCCCACATGTCGTCGGCGGTGTACTCGCGGTCGAACGACGGCGGCGCATTTCGGGCAAGGTCCATGTCGAAGGAGGTGACATCAGCCCCGCCCCGTCCGGGCGTGGTGCGCGAGGTGCGCCAGACGGAGTTGGGCATCCAGTGGAAGCCGAGGATCGGAATTTCGGCGCGGCCCAGGTTGCGGATGGTCTCGGCGTAGTTCTCGATCTGCTCGTCGCGCCCGGGGAGGCCCAGCATGGCCTTGTCGAAGAACGAGTTGGGTGTGTTTTCGAGAGCGAATAGCTCCAGCCCGGCGTCTTGAATGCGAGTGCGCAGGTTGAGCAGATCCATGAACTCCCAGCGGCGCTCGCCGGGCAGGTCGGGATTGTTGAGCTGGATGCCGGTGGCGCCGAGTTGGGCGGCGAAGGTGAGGGCCTCGTCATTGAGACTGCGTAACTGACCGACGGCTATCTTCATGTCCCCTCGCCTGTATGTGGATGATCGAAAAGTGGATTGGATTATGGGCGGGCCGGACGACGCGCACAAATGTAGCTCGGCAGGCTCCATCCCGTCGATACCGCCGACGTATCATGACGAGGTCAATCTTGAGCGCATGGTGTCGCCACCGGCCGGGGAGGATGTTGATGGACTACGTTTCGCTGGGACGGACGGGCATGCAGGTGAGCCGGCTTTGCTTGGGCGCGTTCAATTTCGGCCTTTACAACAGCGCTGAGGACGCGGGGTGGATCATCGACGGGGCGTTGGATGCCGGGATCAATTTCATCGATACAGCCAATAGCGATGGGCGGGGTACGAGCGAAGAAATTGTCGGAGAGGCACTGCGGCGCAGGGGCGGTCGGGACGGCATCGTGCTGGCGACGAAGGTGTGGGGGGTTATGGACGATGACGATCCCAACGCCGCCGGGGGGGTCGCGGCGTCACATCATCGAGCAGTGCGAGGGCTCGCTGCGGCGCATGCAAACGGATCACATCGACCTATATCAGTTGCACCGGCCGGACACGAGCACGGCGTGGGACGAGACGCTGCGGGCGTTTGGCGATCTGATTCGAGCGGGCAAGGTGCGCTATGTCGGCACGAGCAATCACGCGGCCTGGCAGATCATGGATTCGCTGTGGGCGTCGAAGGAGCTGGGTCTGAATCGCTTCATCAGCGAGCAGCCGCCGTTTCACATCCTGGACCGGCGGGTGGAACGGGAACTGCTGCCGATGGCGCGGACGTACGGACTGGCGATATTGCCGTGGTCGCCGCTGGCGAGCGGGATGCTGGGCGGTCGTTATAGGCGAGATAGCTGGCAGGAACTGGAGAATGCCCGCTTCAGGTCGCTAAGCGTGCGGGCGGAGGAATTAAATGTGCTGGCGGACGAGGTCTTCGATGTGATCGAGGGGGTGGAAGCCATCGCCGCTGACAAGGGCGTGCCGCTGAGCGAGTTCAGCCTGGCGTGGGTGGCGGCGCAGCCAGGAGTGACGACGCCGATAATCGGTCCGCGGACGCTGGAACACCTGGCCGGATACCTGCGGGCGCTTTCGGTGGAGATCACGCCCGAGGACGAGGCGCGGGTGGACGCGCTGGTCGCGCCAGGTCGGGCGGTAACGAACTACTACGAAGGCGACTACGGCCCCCATCCCCGCTAACAGGCATAGCCTGTTGATTCGGTTGCCCTGGATGCGAGAAGTGTGCTCCGCCGATTGGCCGGAAGGAAGTGGTCGCAGGTCGTTAGCTTCTTTCGCGGGCATTGACCGTTTATGCGGTTGCCCCGATTCGCGATTCGGGGTGCGCGGATCGGGGGAATATGTGTCGGGACGCCTGCGGGTGCCTGATCGGCGAGTCTGTCGCAGAAGAAGGTGCCGGGGGTGCTGTTAGCGGCCTATGGCGTTGAGGATGATGTCGGCGCCTAGGATGGCGAGGGCGGCGATGACCATGTTCTTGAACAGACGACCCAGCCATGAGGCGGCAAAAAAACGATACCAGCCAAAACCGATGGCGCCGGCGACGGCTCCGGCGAGGTCGAAGACGGGATTGGGAATGGCGGCGATGACGAGGATGGTGCGGAAGCCGTGGCGCTGCATGAACCCCTGGATACGGAAATACCAGCGATTGCGGCGAATCCAGCGCGAGCCGGTGTAGCCGAGAAAGTATGAATATAGCTCCCCGATGACCTGGCCGGTGGTCCCGACGAGGGCAGGTAGCCACCAGTTGTCGAAGGCGATGGCGAAGGTTCCGATGGCGGCCCAGCCGAAGCCCGGGATCATGACAAGAGCTCCGCTGACGATGGCGGCGGCGAAGAGGGCGAGGTAGCCCTGGGTCGGGTTGAGAAGCATGTTCTGGGCAAGGGGGATGGCCGCGACGGTGATGGCGATCACCCCGGCCAAAAAGGCGAATTGAATGGCCAGGACGGCACGCCGGCGCCGGCGGTGTTCGTCGGATGGACTGGGCTCGGTGTTGGGATCGGCCATGGAGCGGCGTTTCTGAATTTCGTTGACGATTTGGAGCGGTGGATGTCGCCCCGGGGTAGGGGCATAATAGCGGTCACGCAGGTTACTTAGTGACGTTGTTTTGCCGTCGGTCGGCAGGTTGGATTGGAGGCGGATGAAAGCGGCGTACCTTGAGCGGGCGGGGGCAATCTCGATTCGGGACATCGAGCGCCCGCGGCCCGGTCCCGGCGAGGTGCTGGTGAAGGTCGAGTCCATCGGCGTGTGTGCGTCGGATGTGCACTATTACGAGCACGGGCGGATAGGGCCGTTCGTGGTGGAGGAGCCGCTGATTCTGGGTCATGAGTCGGCGGGCGAAGTGGTGGAGGTGGGGGCGGAGGTTGCCGATCTTGTCGTCGGCGACCGGGTGTCGATGGAGCCGGGGGTGCCGTGCGGACGTTGCGGCTACTGCCGGGCCGGCCGCTACAACCTGTGCCCCGAGGTGGTGTTCATGGCGACTCCGCCGGTTCACGGGGCGTTTTGCGAATACATCGTGCACCCGGCGAATTACTGCTACCCAATCCCCGACAACATGACCTACGACGAGGCGGCGATGATGGAGCCACTGTCGGTGGGATTGTTCGCGACGGAGCGCTCGGGAGCGCGGGCGGGAGACCGGGTGGCGGTGCTGGGGGCGGGGCCGATTGGACTGGCGACGCTGCTAGCGCTGAACGCCCAGGGAATAACGAATGTGACACTTTTCGATGTCCTGAATTTTCGCGTTGAGAAGGCGCTGGAGCTGGGTGCAGCGGCGGCCGTCAACGCCGCCGAGATTGATCTGGCAGCGGACTTTGCCGATCGCTTCGATGTGGTGCTGGAGACGGCCGGTAGCGAAATCACGACGGCGGCGACCACCCGGATTGCGGCTGCCGGGGCGACGGGCGTGCTGGTGGGTCATGTGACGTCGGAGACGGTGCCGATCGACACGAATGAGCTCATCGTCAAGCAGCTAAACGTGGTGGGCTCGTTTCGCTACGCGCACACCTACCCGCGGGGGATCGAGCTGGTGGCGGCGGGGAAGATTGACGTGGCGAAGCTCATTTCCCGGCACTTCACTCTGGAGCAGACGGAGGCGGCGCTGCGGTTCGCGCGGGATGCGAAGGATGAGTGCATAAAGGCTGTAGTCACGCCGTGACTCTCGTCGGTCGTCGGTCCGCTGGTCGAGTTCGACGCAGGTGGTTTTCGCATGTATCTATTTTTTGGTTCGTAAACGGGCCGGGTGATTAGAGGGCGAGGTCGGGGAGGGTGGCGCGGCGGCGAATCCAGAGGTAGATGAGGAGGACGGGAGCCATGACGAGGGCGGCGGCGAAGAAGGAGACGCGCAGGGAGGAGGCGATGGCGAGGGCGCCGAGGAGGGGTCCGCCGACGATCTGGCCGATTGCATCGGATTGACCGTTGATGGACAGGACGGTGGCGCGGACGCGGGAGGGGATGAAGCGGTTTTGCCAGGCTTCGAGGATGGGATCGTTGGCGCGCCGCATGGGATTGCGCAGCCAGAGCATGGCCAAGGCGAAGGCGAGATTGGTGGCGGCGGCGAAGGCGGCTACGGCGGCGATGAGGATGATGTTCACGGCGAGGAGAGTGGTGGCGATGGCGCGGTCGTCGGTGGTGTCCAAGCGGCGGCGGATGACTTCCAGAACGATGACGGAGAGGCCGATGCTGACGAAGGCCATGAGTCCGAACCAGGCGACGGGGTCGAGAGGGCCGAGAGAGGGGAGGGTGATGGTGTCGAGCAGAAATGGGGTCGTGAGGCGGTCGAGGACTTCGCTGGCGATAGCGTAAAGAACGGTGACGGCGAGAATGAGGATCAGGATGGACTGGCGGCGGATGACGCGGATTCCGTCGCGAGCGTTGTTCCACATTGAACTGAAGGTTCCGCGTTCGCCGGTGGGGGAAGGGCGGAAACCGCGCTCGGGCATGGTCAGTACTAGGAGAAGGGCAAGCGCCGCCAGGGAAGAGCCGCCCACGACGAGGGGGAGATTGCGGGAGATGCCGGCGAGGAGGACGCTGAGGGCGATGCCGATGAGGCCGCCGGCCTGGCGGAATTGAGAACCGCGAATGAGGGCGCCAGGTAGATCGTCTTCGCCGATCTCGTCGGCCAGCCAGGCGGTGTGGGCGCCGCTGGTGAAGGTGTGGCCGAGACCCCAGATGATCTGGCCGAGCAGCACGGCGACAAAGAGAGGAACCAGGCCTTCGACGGCGAGGCCGGCGCCGATGAGAGCGAAGCCGATGATGACGGAGAGCCTGCGGCTATAGAGGTCGGCGATGATTCCGGTGGGAACTTCGAAGATGAATACGGTGGCTTCCAGGACGGTGCCGACGAGGATCAGTTGCAGGGCGTCGAGGCCGACGATCTCGACCTGATAGACGAGGTTGGTGGTGAAGGCAGTGGCGATGGCCAGGCCGGAGATGAAGGCGGTGGCGAGATAGAGGGGATAGGCGGGTAGGCGGGTCACTGGCGGAGGCCGGAGGGAATCGTTAGTTCAACTTCCCGTGAACAAGGCCGCGGTTGAAGGGCCCGGTGGGATCGAAGTCGATGGAAAAGCCGGCGGATATAAAGGCGTCGCGGTATTGGTCTTCGGTGTAGAGGCCCAGGCGGTGCTGCTCGGCGATGTGGCGGACTCCGGTCTCGGTACCGATGAGATAGTGCATGTCCAGGATGGAGACTCCATCTTCGACGCTGCTGACGATCATGCGGCTGATTTGATGGCGGGGGAAGAGTTCAAAGGATTCGGTGGTGATGCGACCGGCTTCGAAGTCGTCGGGCTGTATCCAGGGTTCGACGAGGACGACGCCGCCGGGGCGCAGATGGCGGGCGAAGGACTTGAGGGCCACGCGGAGCTCGGATTTGGAGGCGGCGTAGGCGATGGCGCTGAACATGCAGATGACGACGTCGAAGGTTTTGCCGAGATTGAAGGCGCGCATGTCGAGATTGTGCAGAGTCACTTCGGGCAGGCGGGCGCGGGCGACGCGCAGCATGGAGTCGCTGAGGTCGCCGCCCTCGACGTCGAACCAGCGGAGGAGGTATTCCAGGTGGCGGCCGGTGCCGCAGGCGATGTCTAGGAGGGATTTGGCGCCGGGTTTGAGGGACGAGACTAGGTCGCGGATGAACTCGGCGTCGGCGGCGTAGTGGCGCCGATCGGTCATCAGGCCGTCGTAGTAGAGAGCGGAGGCTGTGTAGAGATCGTCCTCCATGCACGCCAGCGTAGCACCGGGCCGTATTATTCGAGGTCGGATTGATAAAAATGGAAGGTGCGGACATGACGGATTCTGCGCGGAGCGGGCACACGAAGGGCGTGCGGTTGGAGTATCTGGGGCATTGTGCGTTTCGGATGACGACGCCGGGCGGCACCCGGATCGTGGTGGACCCGTTTCGGAATTCGGGAGACGAACAGAGGTGGTTCCTGCGGCCGAGCCCGCCGGTGGAGGCGGACGTGCTGGTGATAACGCATCCGCACTTCGATCACGATGCGGTGGATTCGATTCTGGGAGAGCCGGGGCTGATTGATGAGGCGGGGGAGATTCGGGGGGAAGACTACGTGCTGCGGACGCTGGCGGGACGGCACGCGAGGGATTTCGCGGTGGCGATCGGGTACAAGAACCTGATCGTGGTTCTGGAGTCGGGGGGAGTGCGAATCTGCTTGGCGGCGGATAATTGGGCGGAGATCGAGGACGAGCTGCGGGACGAGATCGGACCGGTGGATTTGCTGACGGTGGCGGTGGATGACGAGGATCTCATCCTGGACACGGATGAGGCGACAAGACTGGTGGACATCCTGGGACCGAAGGTGGTGCTGCCGACGCACTACCTGATAGAGGGGCTGACAGATCCGGAGTCGGGTCTCGGGGGGATAAAGAACTGGCGGGCAAGTCAGGCGAGGGTGCGGGATCTGGAAGGGTCGGCGGTAATGATTACGGCGGATGGGCTTCCGAAGGAGCGGGAGGGGTGGGTGTTTGGCAGCTGCGTGGCGCTGGAGGACGGTGGCGGGTCCTGAGGCACGGAAGGGGTCGTGGGACCAGCAAGGGTGGCGGTGCTGGCGATCGCGAGCGGGCGGCTGAGCTTCCGGCTGTGATCCGAGCGGCGCCTGAACCGGCGGGGAGTTTCTGACTTTGCTGGAAAATCTGGGCCGGCTGATGGCGCGTCGGCGCTGGTACGTGATCGGCGTGTGGATCGCGATCGCGGGTCTGGCGCTGCCGCTGGCGCCGAGAGTGGGGGAGGTGCTGCGAGCGGGAGGGATTAGCGCGGGCGGGCTGGAATCGGACGTGGCGTTCGAGCGTTATCAGGAGGACTTAGGCTCGCCGGGCTCGGCGATAAGCATCGTGTTCCATTCGGATGAGTTGATGGCGGACGATGCGGAGTTCGTGAGGGCGGCGGAGCTGGCGCTGCACCCGCTCACACAGCTTGATTACGTGCAAGCGATTTTGCCGTTCTGGGACAACCCGGCGCAGGTGGCGGAAAGCGGGCGCACGGCGTATGCGGCGGTGGTGATCGATCTGGATGAGGAAGAGGCCCACCAGGTGGTGCCGGAAATTCGGGCGGTGGTGGGGGCGAGCGAGCTGGAAACGCACGTGGCCGGGGCGGCGGCGTTTTATACGGACATCCAGTCGACGAGTGAAAACGACCTGCGGCGGGCGGAGATGATCGGGCTGCCGTTCGCGTTGCTGGCGTTGCTGCTGGTGTTCGGCTCGCTGGTGGCGGCGGGGGTGCCGGTGGTGGCGGGGGGGATCAGCGTGATCGTGGGGCTGGCGGCGGTTTTCCTGCTGGGACAGGTGACCAGTTTTTCGGTATTCGCGCTGAATGTGGTGACGCTGGTGGGGCTGGGGCTGGGAGCCGATTACGCGCTGTTCCTAGTAAGCCGGTTTCGGGAAGAGTTGGGCCGGGGGGTGGAGCCGCACGCGGCGGTGGTGACGACGGTGGCGACGGCGGGACGGGCGGTGCTGTTCTCGGGAATGGCGGTGATGATTGGCCTGGCTTCGTTGACGATGTTTGAGTTCATGATGCTGCGCTCTATCGGCATCGGGGGGACGGTGGTGACGGCGATCGCGGTGCTGGCGGCGATCACGCTGGTGCCGGCGATCCTGGCGGTGCTGGGTCCGAATATCGACCGGGGGCGCATCTGGCGGCCACGGGTGGGAATTCAGGACGGTTGGGGGAGGTTGGCGAGGCTGGTGATGCGGCACGCCGGGCTGGTGTTTGTGGTGGTTGGCACGATTTTGCTGGTTATGGGCTCGCCGCTGCTGGGAATTCGGGTGAATGCGCCGGACGCGTCGATACTGACGGAAAGCAGCCCCTCGCGTCGGGCGTACGAGTTGCTGATTCGGGAGTTCGGGGTGGGTCACGTGGCGCCGAGTTTCGTGGTGGCACGGTTCGAGGGTGGGGCGCTGGGTCCGGAGGGTCTGGAGGCGATGTATCGGCTGGGAGTGGCGCTGGAGGCGGACGAGCGGGTGGCGCGGGTGCGAAGCGCGGTGAACATCGATCCGCGGCTGACGCTGGCTGAATATCACCTGCTTTACGCGGAGCCGGGCAGGATTACGGAACCGTATGCGGCGGGATTCGCGGCGGTCTTCACGCGGGGAAACAGCGCGGTGATGTCGATTGAGCCCCGGGCGGGGGCGTCGTCGCCGGAAGCCCGGGAACTGGTGGACGCGATTCGGGATTACCGCGACCGGCACGGGCTGGATCTGCTGGTGGGCGGCGGCGCGGCGGGCCTGAGCGATTTCTCGGATCGACTCTATGAAGATTTCCCGAAGGCGGTGGGGGTGATCCTGCTGGTCAGTTATCTGGTGCTGCTGGCGCTGTTTCGCTCGGTGCTGTTGCCGCTGAAGGCGGTGTTTATGAACGTACTGAGCCTGGCGGCCAGCTTTGGGGCGCTGGTGCTGGTGTTTCAGGAAGGCTGGCTGGCGGGTCTGTTGGGTTTTGAGCCGCTGGGCTACATCGAGGCGACGCTGCCGGTGTTGATGTTTGCGCTGTTGTTCGGGTTGAGCATGGATTACGAGGTGTTTCTGCTGACCCGGATTAAGGAGGCGCACGACGACGGCAGCGAAAATATGGAAGCGGTGGCGCTGGGATTGGAACGCAGTGGGGGGGTGATAACGAGTGCGGCGACGGTGGTGATAGTGGTGAGCCTGGCGTTCGTGAGCGCGGACATCGTGCTGATCAAGGCGGTGGGGCTGGGAGCGGCGATCGCGATATTCGTGGACGCGACGATCGTGCGGACGCTGCTGGTGCCGGCGACGATGAAGCTGCTGGGCGAGTGGAACTGGTGGGCCCCGGAGTGGTTGAAGGGGAGCGCGGCGAAGTGAGGGTTGGTCTGTGGGTTTTGGTGGTCCTGGTTTTTGGCCCGGGATTGGCGGGTTGCGGTCGGGACTTCGAGCCGCTGGTCGACGTGGAACCGACGGTGACGGACGTGGAGTCGCTGCCGGCGATTGAGTTCCCGCGGGATAACGAGCCGCACGAGAACCTGAGCGAATGGTGGTATTTCACGGGCCACCTGCGGGATGAGGAAGGCCGCGAATACGGGTTCGAGTTTGTGATCTTCAAGGGGGATAGAGGTCGGGAGGGGGGCTTCTCGGCGCATTTCGCAGTGACGGACGGGGAGGCGGAGACGTTTGAGTTTGCGGAGAGGACGTCTTACCTGGACGGGGGGCGGCGGGGGGAGGGCTTGGACCTGTGCGTGGGGGGCTGGACGCTGGCGGGTGGGCCGGAGGCGTTCGCGGTGGCGGCGGCGATGCCCGGTTATGAGCTGGATCTGGCGTTGAAGCCGCTAAAGCCGGCGAGCATCCATGACGAGGATGGGTTGCTGGATTTCGGCGAGTACGGCTGGAGTTACTACTACTCGTATACACGGATGGAGGTGAGCGGGAACCTGATGACTGCGAGCGGCCCGGTGGAGGTTACGGGCGAGGCGTGGATGGATCATCAGTGGGGCGATTTCGTTTCGGTGGGGTCGGGGGGCTGGGACTGGTTCAGCCTGCAACTGGCGGATGGGCGGGATTTTACGGCGTCGATGGTGCGGAGTCAGGAGGGGGAGGTGGTGCTGGATTACGGGACCCTGGTGGGAGCGGATGGGGTGGCTCGGCATATGTCGGAGGCGGACTTTGAGATCGAGGCGACGGGCGAGTGGACGAGCGAACGGTCGGGGGCGACCTACCCGGCGGGCTGGCGGCTGACGATTCCGGCGGAGGAAATCGACGTGGTGCTGGAGCCGGTGCTGGCGGATCAGGAATTGGACACGATGGCTAGCACGGGAATCATCTACTGGGAGGGCGCGGTGGAGGCGATGGCCGGAGGCGTGCGGGTGGGGCGGGGATATGTGGAATTGACCGGCTACGCCCGGGGGCAGGTTTCGTATTTCGAGTCGCTGCTGGGGGAGCGGGTGGACGGGTGCGCGGAGGCGGACCGGTAGGGGGGACGGTGGGATTTACGACAGTCGAGCGCCGGGGAGCGAATGGTACGCTTGGGCACCCGGCGGCAACAAGGTTTCACGGATGGAGAGGAACCCGATCGAATACGTAATCGAGATACCTTTCGACCCGCAATTGCACCTGGGCCCGCTGACGCTGCGCTGGTACGGGCTGATCATCGCGACGGCGGCGGCGCTGGGGTGGTGGATCGCCCGTCGGTACGCCCCGTTCGCCGGGATCACGGCGGACAATGTGGACCAGATCGCGCTGGTGGCGATCATTTGCGGAGTGATTGGCACACGGGCTCTGCACGTAGCCGAGGAATGGGGGGATATGTATTCGAAGGACCCATGGCTGGCGCCGCAGATGTGGAAGGGTGGCGGCTCGGTGTGGGGGAGCATCATCGGCGGGGTAGCGGGCGGGGTGGGGATGGGTTTCTACTACAAGCTGCCGAAACTGCCGCTGCTGGATGTGGGAGGGATGGGGCTGATTGCGGGGCAGATGCTGGGGCGGATGGCGAACGTCGTAAACGGCGAACACACCAAGGTGGCGACCGAAGTGCCCTGGGCGTTCTGGTACACGAATCCCGCGACGTTGGCGGAAAGGATCGGAGGGGCGACCTATCCGGCGCACCCGTCGCCGGTGTACGAGATGATCCTGGACGCGGCGATCCTGGCGGTGTTGATCTGGATGGTGAAGCGGTGGGGCGGATCGGGGATCGTGTTCGTCAGTTATTTGTTCCTGTACTCGGTGGGGAGATTCGGGCTGACGTTCCTGCGGATCGATGACTACTACGGGCCGTTCACGCAGGCGCAGTGGATAGCGGTGATTGTCGGAGTGCCGGCGGCGATAGCGCTGGTAATGTTCATAGTGGGGAAATTCCCGTTGAACGTGCCGCCGGCGATGCCGGAGGCGGTGCGGGAACGGGCGTGAGGGAACTTGGAGGGGGAGATATTCAGTGACGGAGTGGCTAAAGCAACTGCCGGTGACGGTGGTGTCGGGATTTCTGGGAGCCGGAAAAACGACATTGCTGAACCACGTCCTGAACAACCGTGAGGGAATGCGGGTGGCGGTGATCGTGAACGACATGAGCGAAATAAATATCGACGCTCAACTCCTGGGTGAGAGCGGGTTGAGCCGGGTGGACGAGCAGATCGTGCAGTTGAGCAACGGCTGCGTGTGCTGCGGGCTGCGAGAGGACCTGCTGCTGGAAGTGCTGCGGCTGGCGGGACAGGGGAAGTTTGAGTACTTGCTGATAGAGCCGACGGGGGTTTCGGAACCGATGCCGGTGGCGCAAACGTTCTCGCTGCCGAGCAGGCCGGGAGGGCGGGTGTTGGACGAGATCGCGCGGCTGGACACGCTGGTGACGGTGGTGGACGCGAAGAATTTTCTGGAGGACTTTGGATCGCTGGACGAAGTGGCGGACCTGGGGCTGGAAGGCGAGGTGGACGATACGCGGGACATCGCGGAATTGCTGGCGGAGCAGGTGGAATTCGCGAACGTGATCGTGGTGAACAAGGCGGACCTGGTGGATGAGGAGGATGTGGAAGGGCTGAAGGCGCTGCTGCAGGAGCTGAATCCGGGGGCAAGGGTGGTGGCGGCGGAGCATGGCCGGGTGCCGCTGGAGACGATTTTGAATACCGGGCTGTTCGACATGGAGGAGGTAGCGCAATCGCGGGGGTGGGTGCGGGCGCTGAACGCGGAGGTGGATCACGATCACGAGGCCGGGGAGCACGAGCATCAGTTCGAGCGGTACGGGATAGAGACTTTTGTCTACCGGTCCAGGCGGCCGTTTCATCCGCAACGGCTGGCCGATCTGCTGGGAGGAGACGGGCTGGAGCACGTGTTGCGCTCGAAGGGATTCATCTGGCTAGCGACGAGATCGGACGTGGTGGGGCTGTGGTCGCAGGCGGGTGGGGTGGTGAACATCTCGCCGACGGGTACCTGGTGGGCGGTGGCCCCGGAGGAGGAGTGGCCGGACGATCCGGAGGATCGGGCTCACATCGAAAGCGAGTGGCACGGGGAATACGGAGACCGGCGGCAAGAACTGGTGCTGATCGGCGCGGGGATGGACCGGGAGGCGCTGATTGCCAAGCTGGATGGCTGCCTGGTGACGGAAGCGGAAATGGAAACGGGGCCGGAGGGTTGGCGGGAGCTGGACGATCCGTTCCCGGAATGGCCGCAGCCCGACGGGATGTAGGCGGGCTTTCGCGGTTGCGGACTGAGACGGCGGGGAGTCGATCTGCGAAGATAGATGATGCGGTGAGGGACAGCGGATTGGTGCGGCGGACCGCGGAAAATACCGGCCGGCGCTACTGGCGAAGGGAACGGGCCGATGGCCAAAACGGTGCTGGTGCTGGGTGGCGGAATCGGTGGAGTGGTGGTGGCGCGGGAGCTGCGGAAGTGGCTGGGATCGGCGGACCGGGTGATCCTGATCGACAAGGACGGGAAGCATCTCTTCGCGCCTTCGCTGCTGTGGGTGATGGAGGGAAGACGCAAGCCCGAGGCGGTCGTAAAGAACCTGGAACGGCTGCGGCGCAAGGGGATCGAGGTGATAGTGGGGGCGGTGACGAAGATTGACGCGGAGAACCGGCGGGTGGAGACGGAGGCGGGCGGTTTTGATTTTGACGCGCTGGTGATTGCGCTGGGTGCGGAGACCGCGCCGGAGATGATGCCGGGGTTCGCGGAGACGGCGGTGTCGCCCTACACGCTGGAGGGGGCGATTGCGACCCGGGACGCGGTGGCCGGGTTCGACGGGGGGAAGATCGTGGTGATGGTGGCGAGCCTGCCGTTCAAGTGCCCGGCGGTGCCGTATGAGGCGGCGTTGTTGATCGATCACGGGCTGTGCAAGCGCGGGGTGCGGGGAGGGGTGGAGATGGAGTTCATAACCCCGGAGCCGCAGCCGATGCCGGTGGCGGGTCGGGAACTGGGACGGATGGTGGAGGTGCTGCTGGCCGGACGACAGATCACGTACCGGCCGAAGCTGACGCCGGAGTCGGTGGACGTGGAAGGCAAGGCGGTGGTGCTGGCGGGTGGGGAGCGGGTGGGATTTGACCTGCTGGTGGGAATCCCGCCGCATCGAGCGCCGGAGGTGGTGCGGGAGTCCGGGCTGGCGAACGAGGCGGGCTGGATTCCGGTGCATCACAACACGATGGCGACGGTGGTTCCCGGGGTGTACGCGATCGGCGATGTGACCGCGATTGTGACGCCGTCGGGGATGCCGCTGCCGAAGGCGGGGGTGTTCGCGGAAGGGCAGGCGAAGACGGTGGCGGCGGTGGTAGCCGGATATCTGAGCGGAAAGACGGAGCCGGCGGCGAATTTCTACGGACACGGGACGTGCTTTCTGGAGATCGGCGGTGGAATGGCGGGGCGGGCGAAGGGATCGTTTTACGCGGAGCCAAAGCCGGACGTGAAGTTCGATCCGCCGGGACGGTTCTGGCGCATGCAGAAATGGTTGTTTGAGAAGTGGTGGATGTGGAAGTGGGCGCCGTAGGCTGAGTGGGGTGGGGTGGGGTGGTGGGAAAGGTGGTGGTGGACCGAGCCAGGGTGGATTTAGCGGGCGTAGTGGGTGTGGCGGGATAATGCCGGAAAAGGGGCTGCCGAGGACCGATTGCGTGGGGGAAGAGGCCCTGTTAGGTTGAGTCCCTAAATCGGAACCAGGCTGGAAAGACGGCTGCCGGCCGGAATCGGAGCTCAGGAATGACGCAGAAGGTACCGGTGACGGTCGCGCACGGAGATGGGATTGGGCCGGAGATCATGGCGGCGGTGCTGCAAATCCTGGGCGCGGCGGGGGCGCGGATTGAGACGGAGACGATAGAGATCGGCGAGGCGGTCTTTTTGCGAGGGAACACGGCGGGGATCGAGCCGGAGTCGTGGGAATCGCTGCGACGTACGAAGGTATTTCTGAAGGCGCCGATCACCACTCCCCAGGGTGGCGGATTCAAGAGCCTGAATGTCACCGCGCGGAAGACGCTGGGCCTGTACGCGAACGTGCGTCCGTGCGTCTCGTACCATCCTTACGTGCAGACGAAACACCCGGTGATGAACGTGGTGATCGTGCGGGAGAACGAGGAGGACACGTACGCCGGGATCGAGCATCAGCAGACGGCGGACGTGATGCAGTGCCTGAAGATCATCACGCGGCCGGGTTGCGAGCGGATCGTGCGATTCGCGTTCGAGTACGCGGTGCGAAACGGCCGGAAGAAGATCACCTGCTTCGTCAAAGACAACATCATGAAGATGACGGACGGGCTGTTTCACCAGGTGTTCGACGAGATCGCGCCGGAGTATCCGGACATCGAGGCGGAGCACTGGATCGTGGACATCGGGGCGGCGAAGATGGCGGACACGCCGGAGATCTTCGACGTGATCGTGATGCCGAATCTGTACGGGGACATATTGTCGGACATAGCGGCGCAGATCGCGGGGTCGGTGGGACTGGCGGGATCGGCGAACATCGGTGACGGAGGGGCGATGTTCGAGGCTATTCACGGCTCGGCCCCGAGGCGGGCGGGGCAGAATCTGGCCAACCCTTCGGGCCTGCTGCTCGGAGCGGTGATGATGCTGGTGCACATCGACCAGCCGGATGTGGCGGAGCTGGCGCACAACGCGTGGCTGCGGACGATCGAGGATGGGATTCACACGTACGATGTATACGGCGGTGAGCACAGCACGGAAAAGGTGGGGACGAAGGAATTTGGCGAGGCGGTGGCGGCGCGAGTTGGACAGCGGCCGCAGAAGCTGACACCGGCGAGCTACGCGGCGGTGCCAAAGCAGGCGGCGACACCGCGGGAATCCAAGCGAAAAAGTGTGAAGAAGGAGACGGTGGGCGTGGACGTATTCCTGGGCTGGCAGGATGGGACGCCGGGCGATCTGGCCGATCTGGTGCGCAAGATCGAGGCCGGCGGACTGGCGCTGGAGATGATCGACTCACGGGGAGTGAAGGTATGGCCGGACGGATTCCCGGAGACGATGCTGGGGGATCACTGGAGATGCCGGTTCCTGCCGAAAGAGGCTGGCCGGGCGGTTTCCCACGCGGAGATAGCGGGGCTGTTGCAACGGGCGGCCGACGCCGGGCTGGACTTCATCAAGACGGAGAATCTGTGCACGTTCGACGGCGAGCCGGGTTACTCGCTGGCTCAGGGACAGTAGGCGGCCATGAGTGATTCTGGCACCGCACGAGTCGGCGTGGTTATGGGCAGCACGTCGGACTGGGACACGATGCAGAACTGCACGGCGATGCTAAAAGAATTTGGAGTGGCGTACGAGGCGAAGGTGCTTTCCGCGCATCGCACTCCAAAGGAAGCGGCGGACTGGGCGGCGGGAGCTTCGGACCGGGGGATCAAGGTGATCATCGCGGCGGCGGGGGGCGCGGCGCACTTGGCCGGGGCGATGGCGGCGCAGACCGTGCTGCCAGTACTCGGGGTGCCGATGACGGGGTGGGCGCTGGACGGGCTGGATTCGCTATTAGCCACGGTGCAGATGCCCCGGGGAATCCCGGTGGCGACGCTGGCGATCGGCAAGGCGGGAGCGGTGAATTCGGCGCTGCTGGCTGTCGAGATTCTGGCGCTGAGCGACGATGGGTTGAGCGGCAAGTTGCAGGATTATCGGGCTAAGCAGGCGGAATCGATATTGGAAGCGGAACTGGAATAACGAGAGCCGGAGGCCGAAGGAGGACGGATGAGCGAGGACAAGTCGTGGGCGGAGCTACTGCGGGAAGTTGGCAGTAAGGCGAAGGCGGAGGTCAGGGGAGAACGCGCGGAGGAGCTGAAGCAGAAGTTGCGGCAGGCCCGCGATGACATAACCCGTGCTCTGAATAGCGAGGACGCGCAGCGGGTGAAGGACAAGTTTGACCACCTGAGCAGCCGGGCGGAAGAGGCGGTGGAGCCGGCGGTTAAGAGTGAGGCCGCACGGGAAGTCGTGGATGGCTTGGAAGAAGTGATCGACGATCTGGGCGAGGGGCTGGAGAAGCTGGTCAGCGAGCAAGAGCCTCCTGAGGAGCCGCCGTCGAAGGACGCCCGGAAGTAAGGATGTTATCGGCGGTCCGACGCCCGGAAAGGATCGACTGACATGGCCACGTTTCGCTGTGCCGTCCACCAGATAACCTGGGAACGGGACCTGGAGAAGGCGCTGGACGACATCGGCGCGTGGGGATATCCGGGGACGGAAACCTTCTCGTATGTGGTGCAGGAGTTCGCCGGGCGCGAGGCGGAGTTCAAGGCGATGCTCGACGCTCGCGGCCTGCAACTTGCGGCCCCCTACAGCGACGACAATATGTACGAGATTGACAGCGAACGCGAGACCATCGAGCGCAACCTGGAGATCGTACGCTTTCTCGCCGCGGTGGGGTCCGACGTGTTGGTGTACGGACCCGGCCGGCCGCGGCCGGACCCGGTGGAGCCCGTCCACTTCTAGGTGATGACTCGCATCGTGACCGAGATCGCGCGCGAAAGCCGGAGGATGGGGGTCACGACGACGATCCATCCGCACTGGCAGACGCTGATCCAGGAACGTGACGACATAACGCGCATCTTTGACATGGTGGACACCGATGTGGTGAAGCTGGCGGTTGGCCCGTCGCACATGGTGAAGGCGGGATACGACCCGATCGAGGTGTGCGAAACGTACGGGGAGATCATCCGGTACGTGCACATCAAGGACTTTTCCACCGAGATGGACACGCGGGAGAACAATGTGATCAACGAGGAGGGCTTTACGGAGCCGCTGGTCTGGTTCACGGAGCTGGGGCAGGGAGTGATAGATCACAAAGGAGTGCTGAATGCGCTACGGCGGGCGGACTATGACGGCTGGTTGACGGTCGAGATCGACCTGTCGCAAACGACGCCGACGAAGAGCCTGGAGATCAACAGCCGGTACCTGATGGATGAGTTGGGGTTCGACTTAACGGCCGAGAACCAGTAGCCAACTCTGGCGGTTGTATCGGCTCAGAACTTCAGGTGGGGGCGGAGGCGGTTGAGGACGGTGGCGAGTTCGCGGATGTCGTAGTCGTCGAGAGCGAGGGTGCCGGGGATGCGGGTGCGGGCGTGGGCGATGACGCCGCGCTCGACGAGGATGTGCTTGAAGGCGCGGAAGCCGATGAGGAGGTAGAGGTTGATCAGGGGCAGGAGGGCGTCGAATATGTCGCGGGCTTTTTCTTTGTCACCGGCGTGCCAGGCGTCCCAGATGGCGACGAAGACTTCGACGGTCTCGGCGGCGGGCATGAAGCCGGTGGCGCCGCGCTCGAGTTCGGAGAGCATCCAGCGACCAAAAGTGCCGCCGAATATGCCGACTTCCTTGCCCTGGAGGGCCTCGACGACGATGGAGAGGTTGTGGGCGCTGGGGGGACGCTCTTCCTTGACGTATTGAATGAGTTCGATTTGGTCGATGAGATGGGCGGCGAATTTGGCGTCGACGCCGTTCTCGCCGTTCTGGATGAAGATGGGAAGACCGGCGCCGGCGATAGCCTTGTAGTAGTCGAAGATCTCGTCAAGGGAGGCGGAGGCGACGTAGGGAGGGAGGGCGATGACGGCGTCGGCTCCGGCTTCGGCGGCGTCGTGGGCAAAGGCGGCGGCGACGGAGGTGGTGGGCGCGGCGACGCCGGCGACGACGGGCACGCGGCCAGCGGCGGCGGAGATCACGGTGCGGATGCCATCGTGTCGTTCGGCTTCGGAGAGATACTCAAACTCGCCCCCGAGCACCGGGTAAACGAGGCCGTGGGCGCCGCATTTCAGGCAGAAATCAACCTGAGAGGTGAGCCCGTCGTGGTCGAGCTGGTCATCCTCGGTGTAGGCAGTGGCGAGCACGGGGTAGATGCCGCGCATTCGATCGGCCATGGTCAGGCTCCTTGTGAGCCCTGGCGGGTTTAGTTCACCAGGTTGTCGATTGTTACGGGTTCGATTTCGTCAGCAGGGATGAATTTGAACACTTTGGCATAAAAATACAATTCGGCCTCAAGGGCGCGCTGGACGTTTTCGGCCCGGCGGAAGCCGTGCTGCTCGCCGGGGAATTCCAGCAGGGCCACGGGGATTCCCTTGTCGCGGATCGCGGCGGCCATGCGCGCGGACTGATCCGGGGGGACGATGCGGTCTTCGAGTCCCTGGAGGAAGATGACGGGGCAGGATGGGCGATCGGCGTTGTCGATGGGCGAGCGTTCGCGGTAGAGGTCTTCGCGCTCGGGGTAGGGAGCGATGAGGCCGTCGAGGTAGCGCGATTCGAATTTGTGGGTGTCGCGGGCGAGGGCGGCGGCGTCGCTGACGCCGAAGTGGCTGGCTCCAGCGTGAAAAAGGTCGGTGAAGGTCAGGGCGCAAAGGGTGGTCCAGCCGCCGGCGCTGCCGCCGCTGATGGCCAGCCGATTTCCGTCCACGTCGCCGCGTTCGACGAGGTAGCGGGCGGCGTTGGCGCAGTCCTCGACATCGACGATTCCCCAGGTTCCGCTCAGACGCTCGCGGTACTCACGGCCGTGGCCGGTGCTGCCGCCATAGTTAACGTCGACGACCGCGATGCCGCGGCTGGTCCAGTACTGGATGCTAAGGCTCAGAGAGTCTCCGGTGGCGCCGGTGGGCCCGCCGTGACTGTGGACGACGAGCGGTGGCAGCTCGCCGGCCGGGGCGTCGAAATCGGAATTTCGCGGGGCGTAGTAGAAGGCGTGGGCCTCGAGGCCGTTCTCGGTGGGGAAGGTGATGGGCTCGGCGATCGAGATGAAGCCCGGGTCGATCTCGATATCGCTGGACCGCTTTAGCTCGGATATCTGGCCGGTCTCCAGGTTGAATCGAATCACGGCGGATCGCTGCGTCGCCGACGAACCGAGGAAAACGATGTCGTTGCCGGCGGTGCGGATGGAGGCGAAGGAGGAGTACGGCGAGTCGATTTCGGTCAGCTGGCCGGTTTCAGGGTCCAGGGTGGCAAGCGTCGAGCGTCCGTCTCGCGCGAAGGCGCAGGCGATGTGGCCGGAATCCAGGAAGGCGTAGGTGGACATGCGGAAGACCCACTGGGGCAGGCCGAATTCGGCTTCCAGCGGCAGCAGCGGCTGGACTTCGCCGTCGCGCTCGCGGTAGAGGTTCCACCAGCCGGTGCGGTCGGACACGAAATGCAATTCGCCGGCGGGCGACCACTCGGGCTCGAAGATAGATTCCGTCTTTCCGCCGGCTACGAGCCGGGGTGCGACGAGTGCGCCGTCGGCGGCGATGTCCGCGACCCATAACTCGGTGCCGTCCCAGGGCATGTTGGGGTGATTCCAGGAGAGCCACGCAAGTTGTCGACCGTCAGGGCTGAGGCGCGGATTGGAATAGAAGTCGGCGCCCTCCACCAGCGTCCGAGGCACAGCCTCTTCCATCGCATTGATGGCGACGATGCGATTGGTGGCTTCTTTGCCCTCAGCGGAGTGGTCTTCGCAGACGGCGATGAGGCGGTCGCGCGTGGGATCAAGGTCGAAGTCGGCAAAGCGTAGAGCGGACTCAGGCGTGAGCGGGGTTGGGTCGGCGCCCGCATCCTGGCGGTAGAGCCGTTGGTCGGAGACGTTGGTGAAGTAGCAAACGCCGTCGAACACACGAAACGAGCCGCCGCCGTATTCGTGCACCAGCGTCCGTGCGCTGAAGTCCGCGGGGATTATGTCTGTGGGGGGATCGCCGGCCCGGGTAACAACGTAGCGCGCGGCATCGGCGGGGCGCATCTCCAGCCAGTACACATCGTTGCCGTCGGTCTCCACGTCCAGCAAGCGGATACCGCCTCTGGCGATGAGCTCGGCGGTTAGCGGAGAGTCCCAGGCTCCGTAGGGAGCGGTTCGTTTTTCGGTCATGGGCGGAGTTGGCTTCCCTTCAGGGTCAGGCGTTGAGGACGAGTTGGATGGACACGTCGGCCAGGAGACGAAGCTGGTCGTGGGGCATGAATTCAGTCACCGCATGGGCGTCGCGGTAGCCGGCTCCCAGGCAGGCGGTGGTCATGCCTTTGGCGTTGAACTCGTGGGCGTCGCTGCCGCCGCCGGTGGGGACGTGATTGGGTTTGATTCCGGCGGCTCGAATCGCCCGGTCGGCCAGTTCCAGGGCCGGGTTCCCGGCTTCCAACCGGTAGGCCCGCACGAAGGGGATGACCTCGTATTCGACGCTGCCGCCGAAGTGATCGGCGGCAGCGTCCATAGCCCGGCACATCGCGTCGATCTGCTCGTCCAGGCGTTGTTCGCTCAGACTGCGGGCCTGCGCCTCCATTTTCGCGTGGGGGGCGACGATGTTGGCGGCCTGACCGCCGGTGACGGTGCCGATATTTGCCACGGTGCCGGGGTCGATTCGGCCGAGAGGCATGTTGTCGATGGCCCGGGACATGATAGAAATGGCGCTGATTCCGGCCTCGGGCTCGATACCGGCGTGGGCGGCCCGTCCGTGGAACTCGGCATAGATGCGGCGGGCGCCGGGGGCTTCGGTGACGACATTGCCGACGGGCGATCCGGCGTCGAGGACGAATCCCACATTCGCCGCGATCGAGGCCGGATCGAAAGCCTTCGAGCCGATGTGCCCGACGTCCTCGCCGACGGTGAAGACCAGATCGACCGGGCCGTGGGCGGCGCCGGATGCTTTGATGGCGAGCACGGCCTCGACGATGGCGGCGACGCCGGCTTTGTCGTCGGCTCCCAGGATGGTGCTGCCGTCGGTGCCCACGCCCTCGTCGTCCACCTCGGTTTGCAGGCCGGCGGTGGACTGCACGGTATCCAGGTGGGCGTTGAGCATGATGGGCTCGCTGTCGCTATTTCGAGCCGGCCAGAAGCCGATCAGGTTGCCGATCTGGTCTCGCTTGAAGGCGATCCCGGCCGGCTTCAGCAAATCCTGAACGATGGCCACGGCGCGGTCCTCGTCGCCGTGATAGGTGTCGACGTTAAGGAGCGTCAGAAAAGTTTTTAGAAGGCGGTCGGTGGCGGGTTCTGGGCTTGACATAACACTCACCGCTTCTGGCGGATGATTGGGCGTGGGGCATTATGGCGCAAAGGTGGAGGTGGGTTGATCAGCGGGAGTACTAGTAGCGGAGTTCATCTCGCGCCTGTGTCAGCGTCCCGAGCGCGCACGGTACGAGCAATTAGAAAGTATCCCATAGGACATCGCGCCCGGCGCAAGTTTCCTGTTCCGAGTCGGGCTCATCCGCGGTCAATACGACTAGAAACCTCTAGCTGAAAGGGTGCTATTGCTGCGGGACATCCTTTACAGAATGCCCGTTGTCCTCAGCCTGTAGATTTAGGACTCTGTCAATGATTTCCGATATCTGTTCGATGCTGGTGGGCGACTGCGGCCCTGCCAATGACGGTGGCTTCACGATTAGGAGTCCCACCGCGCCCTTTAGCGCTCCGTATGCCCGCATTGACTTGCTCACCTGTTCGAGCACTGCCTGAACATCCGCGAGCGTCCCTGTGTCGACAGAGAATCCAGGGCCGCGTTCTCCGTATTTAACATCTTGGATTTGATCTCAAGCAGCATTGGCCCCGATTGGGGACCAATGCTCGTGGCTGCGCGCTCAAGCACGACATTAAATTCCCGACGAGCGTTCAGCAGATTGGTCACCATCTTCTGGGCGGACGATAAGGAAAAGATCTGATTCCGGTGCTGGGAATCCCGTGTTAGACGCCACCATAAGCAAGCTGCCAAGCTCGGCCGTAGCGCTGTGGAGTATTTCGATAGCATCAACAAGAGGCTCGCACTTCTCTGAAATGATCCGCCGCTCCCATTGGCGCTGCTTGCGATCCACCTCCACCTTCCGGTCCTCGGCCCGGTCGGCAACGAACATCTCCCGCTCCCGATTTCTGTCCTCTACGAATTCAGCCCGCAGAGCTTCACGATCTTCGATCGCAGCCTTGCGTTGGCGCTTGAAATCTTCAGCACTTTGCGATCTTGTCCAAAGGTGACTGAAACGTGCCGCCAACAGAACCGCAATCAGCGGTATGAGGATCTCGAGGATTCTGATGATCGCTTCCCATGGGTCCATCGATACAACCCTTCGACCGGCCAATCGCAGAGCCGGTTCTTCGCTTGCAAGGAAGTTCGATTATGACCCATCCGCCTTCGCCTAAAGCCCAGCTCCCTGCAGGAGCCGCTGGTAGTCGCGGGCGAGGATGAGGTCGCGGTGGGCCTGAGCGGCGTCGCAGGGGGGCTGGCGTTCGCCGCGGATCGCGGCCAGGAAATTCTGGGCCTGCGCGTACATCGCGTGGACCGGGGGCATTTGGGGGTGGCTGGTTTCCGGCGGGAGGCCGCCGCCGGAATCGCGGAAGATCTGGACGCGGCCCGGCTGATTGCGGACCAGCGGGGCCGGCAGATCGATGTGCACGTACCCCTGAGCAAAGGCCACGAGGGCGGACTCTTGCCAGTCCAGCGTGGTTTCGTAGGGGCTCATCTCAATGGTTATGGGCACACCCGATTCGCTGGTCCCGGCGAGCATCACCCCGGACGGGTCGGCGTACGTGATTTCGTAGTCCTCATCGAGCAGGAAATTCACGTAGTTGATCTGGTGGATGTAGTAGTTGACGAATTCGGTGTAGGCGGCGAAGGCGTCGTCGTCCATGTTGGGAGGACGTTCTTCCGTGGGGAGGTCGGGGTAGGGGTCGCCTTCGTCAATGAGGTCGTTGAAGCCGCCGGCGATCCAGTCGCCGGCGGGCATGGTGATGCGCAGGTAGCGCAATTCGCCCAGCTGGCCCGACTGCCGCAGGGCGCGGATGTATTCGTGAGCGAATTCAGAGGCCGGGTCGCTGCGCTTGTGGTAGCCGGGCATGACCCAGGTGCCTCTGGTCTCGATCGCGTTTAGCAGCGCCCACCCGCCTTCGACGCTGGCGGCGAGCGGTTTTTCTATGAAGATCGGCGTCTTCGCCTTCAGCAACTCGGGAAGCAGGTGGACGTGATTCTCAAATTGCTGGGCGGCCACGATTCCGTCAAGGTCTTCCGCAGCCAGCATGGCGGCGGCGTCCGGGTACACGTTTGGCACCCCGTAGGCCTCCGCCACGCGCCGAGCGGTGCGCTGGCGAATGTCTGCCAGGGCGACGACTTCGCAGTCCGGAATGATGGCGTAATTGCGCAGGTGGGCGCACTGGCCCATGCGTCCGACGCCGACGAAGCCGAGCTTCAACTTGTCACCGGGCATGCGTATCCTCCCTACACAGTCAGGGCGGAGAGGCCGGCGAAGACGGATTTGCCGGCGTAGGGGGCATCTTCGCCGAAGGCTTCTTCGATGCGCAGGAGCTGGTTGTATTTGGACAGGCGCGAAGAGCGGGCGGTGGAGCCGATCTTGATCTGACCGGCGGCGGTGGCGACAGCGATGTCGGCGACGGAGGAGTCCTCGGTCTCGCCGGAGCGGGCGGAGACGATGGTGCGATAGCCTGCCTCCCGCGCGGCCGCCAGGGTCTCGAATGCCTCGGTGAGGGTGCCGATCTGATTGATCTTGATGAGGATGGCGTTGGCGATGCCGGCGTCGATGCCGCGACGAAGGCGGGAGATGTTGGTGGTGAAGAGGTCGTCGCCGAGCACCTGCAAGCGACCGGCCAGGCTGGCGGTGTGTTGGGCCCAGCCGGCCCAATCGTCCTCGGCCATGCCGTCCTCCATGGAAATGATGGGGTAGCGGCCGGCCAGGTCGGCGAGCCAGTCGCTCATCTGGGCGGCGGATAGCGAGCGGCCCTCGGAAGCGAGCTGGTAGCTGTCTCCGTCGAAGAAGTGCTGCGCGGCGACGTCCAGAGCGATGAAGACGTCGCTGCCGGGTCGCAGTCCGGCGCGCTCGGTGGCGCGTAAAACGAGCCCGATGGCCTCCTCGTTGCTCGCCAGGGCGGGGCCGAATCCGCCCTCGTCGGCGAGGAGCACCGAGTGGCCTTCTTCTTGCAGGATTTCGAGCGCTTTGAAGCGGATGGTGGCGACCCAGCGCAGGGCCTCGCGGTAGTTGGGCGCGCCGACGGGAACGACGAGGTAGTCCTGGAAGTCGAGCTGGCGGCCGGCGTGGAGTCCGCCGCTGATGATGTTGACCATGGGGACGGGCATGGTCATGGGGGAGCCGTCGTTGAGGTAGCGAAACAGGGGCTCTCCGGCGGCGGCGGCGGCGGTGTGGGCGCAGGCCAGGGAGACGCCCAGGATGGCGTTGGCGCCGAGGCGGGATTTGTTGGGGGTACCGTCGAGGGCGATCAGGGCGCGGTCGATCTCGGCCTGCTCGCCGGCGTCCATGCCGATCACCAGGTCAGCGATCTCGCTGTTCACATTGGCCACGGCCCGCAGTACGCCGCGACCTTCGTAGCGGGCGGGATCACCGTCGCGCAACTCGTGGGCCTCGTGGGAGCCGGTGGAGGCGCCGGAGGGGACGATGGCGCGTCCGACGGGTGTGTGGTCACCGTTTCCCTCGCAGGCGATCTCGACTTCGACGGTGGGGTAACCGCGAGAATCCAGGACCTCGCGAGCGATTACGGATGTGATGGCGGGCATTTTGACTCCATGGTGGCTAGTTCGTCTGCAATGATTTCGATGGCGGTCTCGAGGGTGCTGACGCCGTCCAGCAGGATACGGGTGGCGGCGGTGCGGATTGAATCGCGGCGGGCGTCGTCGCTGATGTATTCAACCGGGGATTTACCGTCCATGCGCCCGACGAGCAACCCGCCAAGGGTGGTGATGGTGGTGGACTCGATGTCGAGCGGGGCGAAATCGCCGTAGCTGTGAAGGTAGCTGGTACAGAATTCGTGGGCGAGGGAGAGGTAGCGGTCACGCTCGCGGAAGCGGTAGAAGGCCTTGAGGACGAGGTGGCAGATGAGAAAGGCGGGATCGAAGGACGGGTCGCCGTAATGGCTGATTTCGAAGTCGATGATGAATATGTGGTCGTCGGCCACAAGGATGTTCTTGGGGCTGAAGTCGCCGTGCACGAGATTGAGCCGGTGGGTGAGGAGGCGCTCGCTGAGGTCCTTGAGGGGCCCGGCGAGGGGTCCGCCGGCGTTGATGATGGGCCAGAAGTAGGGGTCGATCCGGCCCTGCACGAAGATGCCGTGACGGGGGAAGACGATGTCGATGGAGCGGCGGCGGGTGGTGAGGCGGTGGACCTGCCCGAGCACGCGCCCGGCGTGGCGCGCGGTGGCGGGCTGGATGTCGCCGGCAAGGAGCTGGTCTTTCCAATTCAGGGCGCCGGCGGGGGCGCAGGACATGGCGTAGAGGTAGCAGTCGTGATCTTCGTGGAGTATCTGAGGAGCCCATTGTTCGCCCAGGGCGTCGGTCCAGATGCGGATGGCGGCGACTTCGTGCCAGACCCGGGCGCGGTCGATTTCCCAGTGCTGCTCTACCCGCAGGAGGCGGAAGGGCTGCTTGAGGACCAGGCAGCCAGACGGGCCGGTGAGCATGATTACGCAGTTGGAAATGCCGCCGGTGAGCTCACGGACTTCGACTCCGGCCGGGTCGTCAATGAGGCCGTGGGCGATGGCGTATTCGAGGGCGTTGTCGACGGTCAGTTCGAACAGCTCAACATCTCCCCTGGTGATGATCGCTGTGCGAGATTGTACCGCCCCGGTAGGGAGCGAGAGGCGAATACCGGGGAGAGTCAGGCGAGGTTGGCGCGGCGCAAGAGCAGGGCGTTGAGGGCGACGACGATGGAACTGCCGGCCATGAGCAGGGTGCCCCATTCGGGCCGGAGGACGAAGCCGAGGGACACCAGGACGCCGGCGGCGGCGGGAATGGCGACGACGTTGTAGCCGGTGGCTCAGGCGAGATTCTGGAACATCTTGCCGGTGGTGGCGGTGCTGAGCTTGATGAGGCGGACGACGTCGCGGGGATCGTCGCGCATGAGGACGGCTCCGGCGGACTCGATGGCGATGCCGAGATCGGCGCGGGAGAGGGCGGGGGCGTCGTTGACGCCGTCGCCGACCATGGCGACGCGGCTGCCGTCGCGCTGAAGCTCGGCGATGCGGTCGGCCTTGTCGGCGGGCAGGACCTCGGCGATGACGGTGTCGCCGGCGGAACGCACGACCGGGCGGGATTCGCCGGTGAGCATGGACTCGTCGATCTCGGTGGCGCCTTCAATTATCTCGCCGTCGATGGGAAGGCTCTCGCCGGGGCGGATCTGAATTAAGTCGCCGGGCGCGAGGGAGGAGGTGGGGACGTCTTCGATCCGGTCGCCGGAGAGCCGGTGGGCGATGTCGGGGAGCAGGTTGCCGAGCTCGTTGAGGGCGCTGGTGGCGCTGCAGATGGCTCGCATCTCCTGCCAGTGGCCGAGCAGCAGGACACCGAGGAGGGTGGCGATTTCCCAGTAGAAGTCCACGGCCGGAAACCAGAAGGTGGCGGCGACGCTGAAGAGATAGCCGGAGCCGACGGCGACGAGGACATCCATGTCGAGGACTCCGCGGCGCAGGGCGCGGGCGGCTCCGATGAGGAAGGGCCAGCCGCCGTAGGCGGTGACGGCGGTGGCCAGGGCGAAGAGAAGGTAGCGGTCGCCGGAGAAGGCGGGGATGTCCAGCCGGAACCAGTCCTGAATGGTGGGGGAGAGGATGAGAAGAGGGACGGCGAGGACCGCGACGACCTTGACGCGGCGCTTCATGTCGGCCTGCATCATGGCGTGGTGATTGTGGTGTTCGGGGGAATCGGCTTCGGCGTGGTCGGCGTGCTGGTCGTGGGAGGCAGGGTCGATTTCGGCTGTTGCCGGGGCGTGGGCGGTGTGGTCGGCGTGATCCGCATGAGCGTGGTGAATGTGGCCAGTGGATTCGTCGGCGTCCTCGCAGGGGCAGCCGGTGGCGATGAGTTGATCGCGGAGTTGCTCGCCGTCGGTGATGGCGGGGTCGTGTTCGACGGTGACGCGCCCGTGCACGGGCTGGAGGGAGACGGAAAGCACGCCGGGAAGTTCGGCGGCGCGGTCTTCGAGGCGGCAGGAACAGTCGGGCGGGAGGAACCGGGACAGCGGGTATGAAATGGTTGCGGTGGGCACGAATGAGCTCCGGGGACGTTCTTTTGGTGGCGCCTGGAGGTGAAGGTCGAGACAGTCTGTGACCCTACCCCACCGGGGGGGTGTCAAGACGTGTTCGGGCGGGCGGTGATCGGGATGGAGAGAGATTCGGAGAGTGGAATCACCCGCGCGATCCCGGGCTGAACGGTGAATGCGGCTATGCAATCAGGGGTGCGCGCTCATGGCCGGGCGGCTCTCCTTAAGTATTAGAGATATTTGATCGGGACATGTTTGGCGCCGGTGCAGAGGCGCGGGAGCGAAGGAATGCCGAGACTAAAAGTCGTGGGAGCGGGCACGCCGACGCGCACGCCGGATCGCTGGGGGACGTGCTTTTTGCTTGAGATCGGCGGGGAGTGGCTGATGATCGACTGCGGTCCGGCGGCCACGTACAAGATGTGTCAGATGGGGGTGTCGCCGACGGAAATCGAGCATCTGTTCTTTACGCACCTGCACTCGGATCACATCGCCGACTTCCCCTGCTTCCTGATGACCCGGTTCGGCGAGACCATCGGCACCGAGCCGGAATTGCAGGTCCACGGCCCGGAGCCCATCAAGGCCGTGACCGATCGACTCTGGAGCGATGAGCCCGGTGCGTTCTGTCACGACATCGTCACGCAGGCGAATCACCCGATGAGAGTGCACGCCTACCACCTCCGCGGGGGCAAGGGCGACCGGCCAGAGCCGGTGGTGCACGTACACGAATACGGCGAGGGCAAGGTGGCGAGCGGGAAGACCTGGGAGTGCTATGCCCGAGAGGTCAAGCATGCCCAGCCCTACCTGCGTTGCTACGGGTTTCGCTTTGAAACGGAAGAAGGGGTGATCGCCTTCAGCGGCGACACGGCCCCCGTCGAAGCAGTCGTCGAGCTGGCCCGGGACGCCGATCTGCTGGTCCATAACGTGATGGACCTGGAGGAAGACCTGCACCCGACGCCGGTGAGGGAGGCGATGACCGGTCCGCTGGAGGCGGGAGAGATAGCGGCGGCGGCGGGAGCGAAGCGGCTGCTGGTCAATCACCAATCGGAGGAGTTGGAGAATCCGGAAAAGGCCGCGCGGGCGATAGCCGATCTGCAAGTCGCGTACGACGGCCGGGTTTTCTGGGCGCAGGACTTCACTGAACTCGAGTGGTAGCGGCTCTCGGCCGTTTTACGCCGGCTCGTGGGCGCCACCTGGCGTAGGGGACCCGGAAGCAAAATCGCCGATTCCCTAATATCGGACTGCAAGACCCAAGTTATTGAGGATTACGCACCCGAAGGGAAGGCGATATGCCGAGACTCAAAGTTGTGGGAGCGGGTACGCCTTCGCGCACGCCGAATCGCTGGGGGACGTGCTTTTTGCTGGAGATCGGGGGGGAATGGCTGATGATCGACTGCGGGCACGGCACGACCTACAAGATGTACCAGATGGGGGTGTCGCCCACGGAAATCGAGCACCTTTTCTTTACTCACCTGCACTCGGATCACATCGCCGATTACCCGTGCTTTCTGATGACGCGGTTCGATCAGTCGATCGGGACTGAACCGGACTTGCAGGTTTACGGTCCGCCGCCGATTGAGGACATCACTGAACGCCTATGGAGCAAGGAGCGTGGGGTGTTCTGGTACGACGTGGATGCGCGGACGAATCACCCGATGAGCGTGCATGCCTATCACAGCCGCGGGGGAGAGGGGGACCGGCCGGAGCCGGTGGTCCACGTGCACGAATACGGTGAGGGCAAGGTGGCGAGCGGGAAGACCTGGGAGTGCCACGCGCTGGAGGTCAAGCACGCACAGCCGTACATCAACTGCTACGGTTTTCGCTTTGAGACCGAAGAGGGGATTATCGCCTTCAGCGGGGACACGGCGCCGACGGAATCGGTGGTGGAGCTGGCTCGTGACGCGGATCTGTTCGTGCAGGAGATCGTGCATCGCGAGTCGACCATCGAGAAGCTGCCCAGCCGCATCTCGGAGACGGGCAGCACCGGGGCGGCCCGGATGGCCGTGGAGGCGGGCGCGAAGCGCCTGCTGATCAATCATCAGGGAGGAGGGCTGGAACCGCTGGACGAGATGGCGCTGGCGATCAAGGACGTGAAGGACGTTTATGAGGGGCCGCTGTACTGGGCGCAGGATTTCACGGAGATTGAGTGGTAGGGGACGCGGGCTAATCGAGATGGATGACGGGTCTGGTTCGCCGCTGTTGGTTGGCGACGGCGAGCAGCTTCCGTTGCGGAGTGACGGCTTTGATGCCGTGGTATCCATCGTCGCGCTGGAATGGGCGCCCGACCCAGTCGCCCTTCTGCGGGAATCAGCCCGCGTTTGCAAGCCGGACGGCCGCGTTGTAGCGGTGCACACCAGGAGGGCTGGGGCTGATTAAGAAGTAGAGGGTGGTGACCAGGTGGGGTTCGGCGGGCGATTGAAGGGTGGCGCGGCCGGCAAGTCGCCGGGAAATATAATCGGCTGTGCCTAAACGAACAGCCAAGAGCCGCCGGACCGTGCCGGGGAAGCCATCGCCCGAGGCCACGCACATAAGCGTGCGGGGCGCGCGGGTGCACAATTTGCGGAACGTCGATGTGGACATTCCGCGAAATCGCTTTGTGGTGATCACCGGGGTGTCCGGTTCGGGAAAATCCAGCCTGGCGTTCGACACGCTGTTCGCCGAGGGGCAGCGTCGCTACGTCGGGTCGCTTTCGACGTACGCGCGGCAGTTCCTGGGTCAGTTGGAGAAGCCGGACGTAGACCATATCGAGGGGCTATCGCCGGCGATTTCAATCGATCAGCGTGGGGGCTCGCGGAATCCGCGCTCGACGGTCGGCACGGTTACCGAGGTGTATGACTATCTGCGGCTGCTGTTCGCGCGGGCCGGGGAACCCCATTGCCCGAACTGCGGGCGGCCCGTGCGGAGTCACACGATTCAGGAGATGGTGGATCGGATAATGCAGCAGGAGGAGGGCGCCCGGCTGCTTTTGCTGGCCCCGGTCACGGGCGGGTCGGACGGCCTTGCCGGCGTCTTCGCCGACGCGCTGCGCGCCGGATTCGTGCGGGCCCGGGTTGACGGTGAGGTCATGGGCCTCGAGTCGCCCCCGACCATCGGCCCCGACAGAAAACCGAAGGTTCAGATTGTGGTGGATCGAGTGGTGGTGCGTCCCGACGTGCAGACCCGGCTGGCGGACTCGCTGGAGACAGCGTTGCGTCTGGGGAGTGGGGTGGTGCTGGTTCAAGTGCTGGATGGTCCCGAACTGCTGATGGCCGATCACCTCTATTGCCCGCATTGCAACCTGGGCTTTCCGGAACTGGAGCCGCGATCTTTCTCGTTCAACAGCCCGCACGGAGCCTGTACGACCTGTGGTGGGCTGGGGGCGATCATGGAGTTTGATCCCGATCTGGTCATTCCCGATATGGGCGTATCGATAGCCGACGGAGCGCTGGCTCCGGTGGAGGGGCTGACGAACAGCCGCAAGACGTCGGCGCAGCTAATGCAGGCGCTCTCGCGCAAGTTTCGCTTCAGCCTCAAGAAGCCGCTGGGGGCGCTGAAGAAAGAGCACCGAGAAATGCTGCTGCACGGGCAGAACGGAGAGCCGTTGACGGTGCGGCTGAAGGAGCCGGGAGGCGATCGGAGGACGCTGGAATTCGAGTTTGAGGGATTGATCCCGTATCTGCGGAGACGGTTGCGGGCGACGGAATCGGCGTATGTGCGGCAGGAGATCGAGAAGTTCATGACGAGTCTCACCTGCGGCGAATGTGGCGGGTCCGGCTTGAGGGCGGAGAGTCTGGCGGTGCTATTCGCCGGGCGTGGGATCGCCGACTATGCGGGGATGAATATCGCGGACGCGGCGGAGGCGCTGGACGAGGTTCGACTGGAGGGCAGCCGGGAGGCGATCGCGCACCCGATTATCACCGAGTTGGGGGCCCGTTTGGGCTTTATGGTGGACGTGGGCCTGGACTACCTGACGCTGGATCGCCGGGCTTCCACGCTCTCGGGCGGCGAGGCCCAGCGCATCCGCCTGGCGACTCAGATCGGCTCGGCGCTGGTGGGGGTGATGTACATCCTGGATGAGCCCAGTATCGGGCTGCACCAGCGCGATAACGCCCGGCTGCTGCGCACGCTGATGGGGCTGCGCGACTCGGGGAATTCGCTGATCGTGGTGGAGCATGACGAGGAGACGATCCGGGCGGCGGATTGGATCGTGGACATGGGGCCGGGAGCGGGGACGCACGGTGGGGAGGTGGTGTTCGAGGGTGTGCTGGCGGAGCTGGAGGCGAGCGACTCGCTGACCGGTGGATATCTGAGCCGCAGCCTGACGATCGCCACGCCGGACGAGCGGCGGTCGGGCAACGGAAACGCGTTAGTGGTGGAAGGGGCGCGGGAGAATAATTTGAAATCCGTGGAGGTGCGATTTCCGTTGGGGACGCTGGTGGGGGTCACGGGAGTCTCGGGCTCGGGCAAGAGCACGCTGGTCACGGGCATCCTGCACCGGGCGGCGGCCAGGCGGCTGCATGGCTCGCGGCAACAACCGGGCGAGCACGACGGGGTGCTGGGCCTGGAACACATAGACAAGGTGATCGCGATAGACCAGGCGCCGATCGGCCGGACTCCCCGGTCGAATCCGGCCACCTACGCGGGGGTTTTCGGTCCGATACGGGAACTCTTCGCGGCGGTGCCGGAGGCGAGGGCCAGGGGCTACAAGCCGGGCCGGTTCTCCTTCAACGTGAAGGGTGGCCGCTGCGAGGCCTGCCAGGGAGCGGGTGTGTCCCGAATCGAGATGCAATTTCTGCCGGACGTGTACGTGACGTGCGAAATCTGCGCCGGGCGACGGTACAACCGGGAGGCGTTGGAGATTCGGTATCGCGGCTACAACGTGGCGGACGTGCTGGAGATGAGCGTGGAAACGGTGCTGGAGGTCTTCGCCAACATCCCGCGTATAGTGCGACCGCTACAGACTCTGCACGATGTGGGCCTGGGCTATCTCACGCTGGGTCAGCAGGCGAATACGCTGTCGGGTGGGGAGGCTCAGCGGGTAAAACTGGCCTCCGAACTGGCGAAACGGGCCACCGGCAAGACGCTATACATCCTGGACGAACCGACCACCGGACTGCATTTTGACGATGTGCGCCACCTGATCGACGTTCTGCAACGACTGGTCGATCGGGGCAATACGGTGGTGGTGATCGAACACAATCTGGACGTGATCAAGAACGTGGATCGGGTGATCGACCTGGGGCCGGAGGGCGGCGACGCCGGCGGTGAGGTCGTGGCGGAGGGCACGCCGGAGGAGGTTGCGGAGAGTGGGTCGTATACGGGGGAGTATTTGAAGCGGGCGCTCGGGGCGGAGGCTCGCAAGTAGGGGGATGGGGTTGTTGGGAGATCGAGTGTGCGGTTTGGGCTTGAATGGCCCAATTGCCGCTAGCCCGCTTAGAGTGGTCGAGCGAAGACGGCGGGGGACCGCCGGGATGAGGGAGTGGCGATGGAATACGAGATCAAAGGGACGGTGATGCCGCAGGTGGAGGTGCGGCTCATGGAAGGGGAGTCGGTTTACACGGAAAGTGGCGGGATGGCGTGGATGGACGACGGGATCGAGATGGACGCGAACGCCCGCGGCGGCCTGGGCGGGGCGATGAAGCGGATGTTCTCGAGCGAATCGATCTTCGTGACCTCGTACCGCTGCACAACGGCGGCCGCGAATGTCTCCTTCACGGCGAGCACGCCGGGAGTGATCGTGCCGGTGGAACTGGGCGAGGGCGAGGAGATCGTGGCGCAGAAGGGAGCATTTCTGGCGGCGGCCGATTCGGTGGAGCTTTCGATTCACTTTCAGAAGCGAATGCGGGCGGCCTTTTTTGGCGGAGAGGGCCTGATAATGCAGAAGTTGACGGGACCGGGTTTGGTACTTTTCGAAATAGGCGGGGAGGTGGTGGAGTACACGCTGGAGGAGGGGCAGACGATGAAGGTCGATCCCGGGCATACAGCCATGTTCGAGCCGGCGGTGGATTTCAGCCTGGAGCGCATCAAGGGCATCAAGAACATTCTGACGAGTGGCGAGGGGCTGTTTCTGGCTACGTTGACCGGACCGGGTCGGATCTGGCTGCAGACGATGCCGCTGTCGGCGATGGTCGGGGCTATCGCTCAGTTACTGCCCAAGAGGCGGTAGGGCCCGGCGGGATTTCGGACAGCGGCGGAGGAGGGATTGTCGGCAGGCTGGCCCAGGATTCTGAGGGTCGCTCGGCGCGCCTAGCGCCCCGGCGGGCGGAACGTGTCGTCGGAGGACGGGGGAGAGGGTTCGGCGGCCGCGGAGCCGCCTTTCTCGGCGGATTCGCTATCCGATTCGGTGGCGCTGGCCTCGCCGGGCGGCGCGGTTTCGCCTTCTTCGTCCCCGTGCAGGCCATGGTCGAATTCGATGTGCTGCACCAGGTCGGGAAGATCAAAGTCGAGGGGCCCATCGGCATGGCTGAGGCGGCCGTCGTCCATAAGCATGGTCTCGTCGGTGAACTGGCTGAGGGCTGGGTCGTGGGTGGACATGACGATGGAGATGTGGTCTTCGTCGGTGATGCGCCGAAACAGCATCATGATTTCGAGTCCGGTGACGCTGTCGAGGGCGCCGGTGGGCTCGTCGGCGATGAGCAGGGAAGGCCGGTTGGCGAGGGCGCGGGCGATGGCGACACGCTGCTGCTCGCCGCCGCTGAGCTCGAATGGGCGGTGGCTCATGCGTTCCTCCAGGCCGACCATCGCGAGCAGGTCACGGGCCCGATCGCGGCGGGCGCGGACGCCGACGCCGGCGATGCGCATGCTGAGCTCGACGTTCTCGAAGGCGGAGAGCACGGGGAGGAGGGAGAAGGTCTGGAAGATGAAACCCATCTCGTGACGGCGCAGCTCGGTTAGCTGGCGGTCGCCCATGGTGGTCATGTCACGGCCCTCGAAGAAGAGCCGGCCGTCGGTTGGCTGATCCAGCCCGCCGATGAGGTTTAGCAAAGTTGTCTTGCCGGAGCCGGATCGGCCTCGGAACGAGACAAACCGGCCGCGAGGGACTGTCCAGGTGACGCGGTCGACGGCGCGAACTTCGTTGGGCTGGCCGGTGTAGTAGTAGCGGCTGGCGTTTTCGATGCGAACTAACTCGTCCCCAACCTTGCCGTGGGAGGGAGTGGAGGTTTCGGTGGTGGTGGCCATCAGCCGGATTTTCGCCCGAAGAGGCCGCGATGGGCAGGGGAGTCGGATTCGGAGTCTTGATCGACTGATTTCACGGTGACTTTGCCGTCTTCGACGTCGACGACGGCCCGGCCCTCGATGCCGAGCTGCTGGAGATATTCGCGGGGAATCTGGAGGCGTCCAGCGGGATCGACGATGATAAATTCTTCGTGGGTTTGCTCTTCATCCTCGGCCCCAACGCGACGGACGGTCTCGGTGCTGGTGCGGCCGTCGCGGATGGCGACGACGCGATCGACGCGGCGGGCGATGTTGCGGTCGTGGGAGACGATGACGACGGTAAGATCGCGCTCGTCGCTGAGGGTGCGGAGGATTTCGTAAATATGGGAGGCTGTTTCGTTATCGACCTCGCCGGTGGGCTCGTCGGCGAGGATGAGCTCGGGCTGGTTGGCAAGGGAGATGGCGATGGCGACCCGCTGCTGCTGGCCGCCGGAGAGCTCGCCGAGGTGATGGTGCATGCGGTCGGTGAGACCGACGGCTTCAAGAAGTTCCTCGGCGTAATCTTTGCGATTGCGAGCGGATACGTTGGCGAAGAGCATGGGGGCCTGCACGTTTTCGAAGGCGGTGAGGTAAGGGATGAGGTTGCGGCCGGCCTGTTGCCAGACGAAGCCGACTTTGTAGCGCTTGTAAAAGACGAGCTCGCTTTCGCGGGCTTTGACTAGGTCGATGCCGCCCACGACGCAGCCGCCGGCGCTGGGGCGGTCGAGACCGCCCAGGATGTTCAGCAGGGTTGACTTGCCGGAGCCGCTGTTGCCGATGATGGCCATCAGCTCGCCTTTGCGAATGGTGAGGTCAAGACCCTGCAAGGCCACAACCTCGAGGTCGGCGACCTTGAAAATTTTGACCAGGTTGTCGCAGACGATGTAGGGGGCGGCGACGTTGGCGGTGTGATCACTCAACCGGCTTCATCTCCAAACTTCATGGCTTCGTGAATTCTAATACGGCGCAGCATCCATACGGAGACGGGGAAGGCCACAGCGAGGACGATCCCGAAAAGCACGAAGATTCGGGCGATGTCGCCCCAGGCGGTTTCGACGATGAAGGCCGGGGTGTTGGCGAGCTGGTCGGCGCTGAGCTGCAGGAACGGTATGAACATGGCGCCGGTGAGAATGCCGAGGAGGGTGCCGACCACGGTTCCAAGAAGGATGAGAAAGCCGTTCTCGAAGAGGAACAGGGTAATCATCTGCCGCACGGACAGCCCCATCGCCCGGAGGATGCCGAACTCCTGCAGGCGCCGGCGGAATGAAATGAAGGAATAGGTCAGGAAACCGAGGAGGGTGAGCACGGTGGAGATGAGAAACCCGATGGATAGGATGCCGAACGTCCCGGTCTGGGTGGCGTCGGAGCGGGTTTCAAGTATCTCAGCGGTGGCGTCGGTGGCGTCGACGATGTTGATATCAAGATCGCGAAGCTGATTGCCTATTTCGCCGGCGTTCTGGCCGGGACCCAGGGTGGCGATGATGTCCCAGGGGCTTTCGCCGAAGTTGCGGTGGATAAAGTCGACGTTGGTGACGACGAAGGGACCGTCATCGGGATAGTGGGTGGGAAAGGTGTCGATCCACCCGGCGATGAAAAATTCGATTTCGTTCTGGGCGATGTTGAAGCGGACCGGGTCGCCGATGCGCAGGAGGAGATCCTCCTGAAAGAAGGCGCGATCGGCCAGGAGGGCCCTTTCGTCGAGCGCGAGGGAGTTCATGAGAGCGTTGAGGGTGAAGGTGGAGAAATCGTCGCGCCACCAGACGGTGTTGGCGAAGGGGATGGGGTCGACGCCGTAGACGGTTATCTTGTCGGTTCCGCCGCGGCCGGGAATCTGGAAGCTGGCTTCGGATTGCCACAGGCGAGCTATCCGCTCGATGGCGGGCTCGCCGTTGTCGGCGAGGAGCTCGTAATGGCGGTCGGCCGGGGAGATCAGCCAGAGCTGGCCGTTCTCATCCCAGGTGCCGAGTTCGTTGAAATAGGCGTCGCCGCCGACCCGGAAGAAAATACGGTCGTTGATGTTGCGATCGATGGTGGCGGCCATGGAGGCGCTGAAGGTTCCGAGGGCGAAGGTCAGGATGAGCAGTAAAACGAGGCGGATGAAATGGCCGGGACTGCGGCTGATCTGGCGGAGTCCGAGATGAATTCCCACTCCGTAAAAGCGAGAGCCGAGAAAGGCGATGCCGGAAACAATGAACGGAAAGAAACGGAGAAAGACGAGCGCGACGGCGAAGATGAATACGACCGGGGCCACGATCAGGAGCGGATCGGAGAATAGCTGGCCTTCGGGACCCAGGGAGAGGAGGGAGTCACGGCTGCGGAGGCTGATAAATCCGTATATGGCGACGGCGAGCAGCAGGAAATCTAGAAAAAAGCGCTGATAGATGGGTGGGCGCGTTGCCCGGGATACGTCTTGCTTGTAAGTGACGATGGACTGGCGAGCGGCGCTGATGGCGGGGGCGAGGGTGGCCCCGATGGAGAGAGCGACGGCGCCGGCGGCGAAGAGGTAATGCTGTCCATTCAGGGCTATGGGCAGGTCTTCGCGATTGGTGAATACGAGGAAGGTGTAGGTCTTGCCGATGATCTGGGCGACGTGGGTGGCCAGGATCGGACCGATGATCATGGCGACGGCGCCGACGAGAACGCCCTCCAGAATGTAGACCCCCACAATTTGCCAGGTGCCTACCCCCCGGGACTTCAGGATCGCGATTTCGTTGCGCTGGCGATCGACCACCATGCCGGCGGAGAGACTGATGTAGTAGAGGACGATGGCGATGATGGGGGCGCTGAGGATGAACAGCAGCAGCTTTAGGAAAAAGAGTTTCTGGTCGAATTGGAAGAAGGTCTCTTCGGGCGAGACCTCGAGTTTGGTGCCTGGGAGAATCTGGTTGGTACTGGCCCGCAGGGTGTAAAGGCCGCCGGTGATGCGCTCGTAATTGGTGGCCTTGATCTCGTTGGCATCGAAATTCGAATACCAGGTGGCCTCGTGGAAGATTTCCGGGTACTTGTCGACCAGGTCCCCAAGGTAGACGTCGCGGTCTACGTACATGGCGCCGTTGTCGAAGGCGGTCTCGGCGTTGTAAATCCAGTACGGGGAGCGGAGATCGATTGGGACCCAGCGGCCGACGACTTTGGCGCCGAGCAGTTGCTCCTCGCCGGTGACGGGATCTTCGAACACGACGGTCACCTGCTCGCCGACGAGGAGACCGAAACTGTCGAGGGCGTCGGTGATCATCATGGTTTCAAGCATTGGCATCTGGCCGCCGGCGCCGTCGGGGACCATGGTGACTTCGGTGTTGGGAGCGCGGCCTTCGATGATTTCGATGTTGTCCATGATGCCGGTCATGCTGAAGAAGAAGCCGTAGCTGAGATCGCGGCGACGCGGGCCGGTGCGGGTGTTGTCCCCGTAGGTGAGGAGAGGCATGACGTCGGTTTGCAGGTAGCTGACCTGATGCAACTCGGGCAGGCCGATGAGATCGTCGAGGTAGGAGCCGAAAAATTCATCGGCTTCTTCATAAAGCTGGCGAGAGGTGGGAAGCTCGCCGGCCTCGCTGCGATCGAAGTGTCGCAGGAGAACGCTGCTGCGGGGTTGGATACGCCTGGGGTCGGGTTTGGCGAGCTCGACCTTGAGGAGGAACTCGCTTATGCCTTCGGAATACAGAGGGATGGCGGTGACCAGGGTAACGGTGACAAGGAGGCCGAAGGCGGTGCTCAGGACGAGGAGGCCGTTGTTGACGAGTCGCTTGGCCACGAACCCGAGGATGGAATAAATCATCGCGAGGATGCTAACGGCCCCGGGGGCGGATATTCGGAGGCCGCGCCCGGGTGGCTACGGCGATGAGAATATCTGCTGTCCTGCTTCGAGACCATCAAGAATCTCTATCTCGGTGTCGCTTTGAATCCCGACGGTGACGGGGAGGCTTCTGCGCTGGCCGTCGATGATGGTTTCCACGAAGTCCCGGTTGTTTACTGTACGGACAGCCATGAGCGGGACTTTGAGGACATCATCCTTGACCTGGACGACGATCTTTAAGCGGGTGAGCATTCCGATTCCCATACCCTCGCGGCTGAATTCGCCGTCGATGATCGTCTCCGGAATTTTCACGCTCTGGCCGGTGGTGCTGATGATGTTGCGGGGGAGAATGGCGACGCGGCCTTCAAAGATTACCCCGGGAAAGGCGTCGATTGTGATCTCGGTGAGCTGGCCGATGGAGAGGCTTGGTTGATCGACTTCGGGGATCACGGCTTCGATGACGAGGCGTTCGGGATCGGCGAGGCCGATGATCTCCTGGTAGGCGGCGACCTGGTCGCCGGGCCGCCCGCGCACGAAGGTAACTTCGCCGTCGAAAGGCGCCAGGATCTGATTCTCGACCGTCTGCTCCTGCAGACGGTCCAGCTTGATGCGAGTCTGCTCGAGGTTGTTGCGAAGGATGACCAGTTCGAAGTCTTTGGCGGATTCGTCGGCATCGTATTGGACGAGCGTGGCCCGGGCGTCCTCGAGGTTGTTGCGCAGGGTGACCAGATCGAAGTCCTGCGCCGATTCACCGGCGTCGAATTCGTCCAGGGTGGCCACTGCGTTATCGCGCTTGATTGCGGCGGAATCCAGGGTGTTACGGGCGGACTGGATGTCGGCGTCGGAGGGATTAAGGATGGCGTCCAGGGACGATTGTGCTTTTGCGAGGTTGGCGGCGGCCGCGGAAGTTGAGGCCCGGGCGCGCTCCTGATCGGTGGTGCCGAAGCCGGCATCCACGCGCTGCAATGCGTACTGGGCCTCGGCGAGGTTGATCTGGGCGCTGGCGAGGGTGCTTTCGGCGGCGGCGAGCTCCCCGGAATAACCGTTCGTAAATTCGGCGGCCAGAGCGTCGATCGCCTGGTTCCTGGTGCCGGAACCGATGAGCTGGGCGAGCTCCTGCTCCAGCGACGACAGGGCGCCGCGAGCGTTGGTGACGTTGACCTGAGCGGCGACGATCTCGGCGTCGGTGGCGGGAAGGAGCGCGTCGTTATAGGCGCGAATGGCCTCCTGCCACACGATCTCGGCCTTTAGTTTGGCTTCATCGGTGCCGTTGCCGCTGACCGCGGCGTCGTGGTCGAGCCGAGCCTTTTCAAAGGTGTTATCGGCGTCCAAACGCTCGGCGGCGGTGGGCTTGTTCAGGACATCGTTGAGATCGGCTTCGGACTGGAAGAAGGCTGAGCGTGAGCTGGCTAGGTCGGCTTCGAGTTTGTCCAGGCGGCGCTCGCCGTCGGCCCGCGCCTGGGTGGTGGTGGGGGCCCCGCGTGTTTGCAGGTTTGCCAGGTTCTGGGCGGCGACGTCGACGGCGGCCTGGCGCGTGGCGACTTCGGCCCGGACGGATGCGGGGGTTTGAGAACTGGATGATTCGAGCACCTGCAGGTTGGTGCTGGAACTGATGTAAGAAGAATTGGCGGAAGCGACGGCAGCCTCGGCGGAAGCCACCTGCTCGGGGGTGCCGCCGGCGATCAGGACGTCGAGCGCCTCCTGCCTGGCGGCTACGTCGTTCTCCGCGGTGAGGAGGGTGGAGCGGGCGTTGGCGTGGCTAACGGCGAGCGCCTGCTCCTTGGCGGCTACGTCATTTTCGGCCTTGAGCACGGCATTGCGGGCGCTGGCCTGCTCCCGGGCCAGGGAAGCCTCGGCGGACAAGACTCGCAGCTCGGCGGTTTCAAAGGTCTTTTCGGCGTCCGCGACTTGGGACTCCAGGCCGCCGGTCTCGAGTTCGGCCAGAACCTGCCCCTCGGTGACGCGTTCTCCCTGGCGGATGGAGACGTTCTTGATGCGACCGGGAGCTCGGAAAAACAGGTCCTGGCGCTCTTTGGCCTCGACCCGGCCGGTGACCTTAATGGCTTCTTCGAGGACACCGAATTCGGCCGCCACCATGGGACGCTGCTGGCTGGACCCCGCCGTTATCAGGGTTGGGGTAGGGGCGACCGTCTGCACGAAGAATTCGCAACCGGACAGAATGGCGGCGAGGCTGAACCCGGCCACGGTCAGAGCGAGTCGAGATTTCAGCTGGTGACTCCTGTTTGAATAATCAGTGAATTGCCGCCGGCACTGGCATATAGCGTTCGGCCCACACTGGATCAGACACTCATCCGGGAGAGGCGGGGCCGGGAGACGCCAGCATATGCGATGCCGACAATCAAGGCCGCCAATCAAGCCCGACCCGGGAATTGTTGCACTCAGTCCAACCCGGGATGGTATCGGTCGGCTTGCAGAGGTGTCAATGAATTGTAAAAATGGTGTAAACGGCTCCGGCGCCTGCCGTCGAATTGTGAAAATGTGTAAGAACGATCCCGGTTGAATCCGATAATGGATTGCTAGACTCACCGCCGGACCGGACCATTTTCGAGTGTTGACCCGGCTGGGACTCCGGGACAACAAGCCTGAGGCGGCGGGGATTTCCACTAGAATCGATCGAACTGGCGAGATTTAACTCCTTGAAGCGGGAGCGCGATTAATTGACTTCACTGGCAAGGGCCGGGCTGCGGGATCAGGTGATGCACGTGAACTCCGGCATTCCGGAGAGCGGGCTGTACGGGGCGGCAAAGCCGGTGGGAGATGGGTCCAAGGTGCCGTGGCGATTGTCGCCGGAACCGGTGAGCATCTCCGAGGCGGACGCGCGGACGTTGGAGAAACTGGGTCAGCATCTCTACCGGTTCACCGAAGCGGGCAATCGCCTTTACCGGGACAGCGTGCGCGGGAATCAGCCGGGCTGGATCGCCGGTTTGCTGGATAGGGGCAAATCCGAGCAGGTGATTGAACTCGGCCGGCTGAACCGGCTGCGATCACGCCTGCCGGTGGTGATCCGGCCGGACCTGATGGCGGTTGGCGAGGGGGAATTCGTGGCGACGGAGCTGGATTCGGTACCGGGCGGGATCGGGCTGCTGGACGCGCTGACGGTGAGATATCGCGACATCGGGCACGAGATTCTGGGTAATGAATGCGGACTGGTGCCGGAGATGGCCCGGGCGCTGGTGGCGGAGAGCGGGCAGGACGATCCGTTCGTGGCGGTGGTGGTGTCGGACGAGTCGGAGACCTATAGGGCGGAGATGAACTGGGTGGGGGAAAGGCTGAATCAGTTTGGAGTGCGGGCGGTGACGGTGCATCCGCGACAGATCGACCTGGAGGGCGGATCGATTGTGGTCAGACTGGACGACCAGGTGGAAAAGGTGGACGTTATCTACCGGTTCTTCGAACTGCACGATCTGAAAAATATCCCGAACGTGGACCTGATGCTGCACGCGATGAAACGCAAGCAGGTGGTGATGACGCCGCCGCCAAAACCGCAGCTGGAAGAGAAGATGATGATGGCGTTCTTTCATCACCCGGAGCTGGCGGAGTTCTGGGCCAGGGAGCTTGGGGAAGAGTCGCTGGCGGTGCTGCGCCGAACGTTGCCGCCAACCTGGATAGTGGACCCGACCCAAATGCCGGCGTTCGCGGCGATCTCGCCTGAGTTCCAGACGGCCAATCGGACGGTCAGGCGCTGGGAGGATTTGCTGGACATGACTCAGAAGCAACGGCGGCTGGTGCTGAAGCCGTCGGGATTCTCGGAGCTGGCCTGGGGGGCGCGGGGGGTGACGATCGGGCACGACGTAAAGATCGAGGAATGGAACGAGGCCGTCCAGTCGGCGCTGTCCGGATACGACGCCGGGCCCTACATCGTGCAGCATTATCACGCCAGCCAGGCGATGCCGGCGAGGTACTACGACTTTGATGGTGAAGAGGTGAAAGAGTTCACGGCGCGGGCTCGATATTCGCCGTACTATTTCGTGCAGAATGGTGAGGCGCGCCTGGCGGGTGTGCTGGCCACGGCCTGTCCGGTCTCGAGCAAGGTGCTGCACGGAATGCCGGACGCCGTGATGGCGCCGGTCCAGGTGGATAGAGGCTGAAGTGGGGACCAGCGGAGGAGAGGGCTTGGCGCGGCTTCGCCGGAGACCGAGAATTGCTGGTGACGGTTTGCGATGTACCTACTATTGGCGGTAGCGGTATGAAGCTGGAGGCAAGACGGATTTGAGCGAGATGCCGGAGTGGAAAAAGTTGATGCGGGACAGCCTGCGTCGCGGGGCGGATGTGGCGGAGTTGAGCCCGGAGGAGCAGGCGGAGGTTGACGAGGTGCGGAAGCTGTACCCGTTTTTCTCCAACGCTTACTACACGGGTCTGATTGAGAAAAAAGACGACCCCATCTGGAAACAGGTGATCCCGTCGGCGCAGGAATTGGAAGACCCGGACCTGTACTCGAACGACGCGCTGGAAGAGGACGGCGAGGACTCGCCGGTGAAGCACCTCACGCACAGGTATCCGGACCGGGTGCTGTTTACTGTGACCTACACCTGCGCGATCTATTGTCGGTTCTGCACGCGCAAGCGAAAGGTGGGGCTGAACCCGGTGCCGCCGTGGCACGAGATGGAGGCGGTGTTCGACTACCTGCGAGAGCACACCGAGGTGCGGGATGTGCTGCTCTCGGGAGGCGATCCGTTGCTGCTATCAGACGCGCAACTGGACTGGATATTGACGGAGCTGCGGTCAATTCCCCATATCGAAATCCTGCGGATCGGTACGAAGCTGCCATGCGTGCTGCCGCAGCGGATAACGCCGGAACTGGTGGAGATGCTCAAGAAACACCATCCACTTTACATAAATACGCATTTCAATCATCCGCGAGAGTTGACGCCGGAAGCTGAAAAGGCCTGCGCGCTGCTTGCGGACGCCGGTATCCCGCTGGGCTGCCAGACGGTGCTGATGAAGGGCATCAACGATGACGTGGAGGTGATGAAGGAGCTGATGCTGGGCCTGCTGCGGATGCGGGTGAAACCCTATTACCTGTACCAGGCCGACCTGGTGACCGGCACCAGCCACTTTCGGACGGATGTGCAGGTGGGTCTGGACATTATGGAAGGCCTACAGGGTCACATTACGGGGTTCGCGGTGCCGACCTACATCATCGACGCGCCGGGTGGCGGGGGGAAGATGGCGGTCGGCCCGAATCGCCTGGTGGAGCTGAATGAGGAAGAGGCGGTGATGCGCAACTACGAGGGCAAGACGTTCCGCTACCCAGCCCGCGCCGGCTCCGGCGTCCCGGAAGGGACTCTGATTCAGGACTACGTCTAACCCTAAGGGGCATTTTTCCTGCCGGGTTGGTGCGGCGGTTTTTATCTTCGGGCGGCACTTTTTTCTGAGGCGTGGCAGGATTGCCCTGAGTTGGGCGAGTGATGAGAGGCAATGGCATGGCTGGAATCCTTGATGAGAAGGTTGCATTTATCACCGGCGGCGGCTCGGGAATCGGCGCGGCGACGGCGAAGATATTCGCTCGTGAGGGTGCTCGGGTAGTGGTTGCGGACGTGGATGATGAGGGCGGTCGGCGGACCGTCTCCGAGGTCGGCGATGCTGGTGGGGAAGCACTTTTCATCCACGTCGACGTCACTGATGAGGATGGTGTGCGCTCGGCCATTCAGCAGACCGTTGAGCACTTCGGACGGCTTGATTGCGCCGTTAACAATGCCGGCACCAACGGCGAACCCGGCCCCGTGGCCGGCTACTCCCGCGAAGCCTGGGACCGCGTCATCGCCGTCAACCTCACCGGCGTCTGGCTCTGCCTCCAGGCCGTGATCCGCCAGATGCTCACCACCGGCGGCGGCTCCATCGTCAACATCTCGTCCGGCGCCGGGCTCAGCGGCCACCCGTTCAACGCGCCCTACAGCGCCTCCAAGCACGGGGTCATCGGCCTCACCAAATCGGCCGCCCTGCAGTACGGGGCCGACGGGATTCGGGTCAACGCGGTCTGTCCCGGTGTCATCGAAACACCGATGGTGACTTTCACCAAAAGCCACCCCGAGCTCGCCGAGGCTCTGCTCAAGCGCCACGCCCTCGGCCGCTTCGGCCAGCCCGATGAGATTGCGGAGGCCATCGCCTGGCTGTGCAGCGACGCGGCGTCGTACGTAACCGGGATCGCGATGCCGGTTGATGCGGGGTATTTGGCCTAGATTTTCCTCCGTCGGCCTAGGGTCGCATGATCACGATGGCGACAACGGATCCGATTATTACTAGCACCACGGTGCCGACTTTGCGCAACGTCCAGGTGAAAACGCGCCGTTTCCACCGTTCAGCGGATTGCTCTTGAACGGCGATGTCCTGCCCTGCACCGGTGACGGCAAGTCCCTCGGAGCGTAGGCGTGCCAATTAAGCTCATTCCAGTCGTGATCGATTTTCGGAACCCACTCAATCAGAGCGTGGTCATACCGATGGGACCATCCGAGCCTGTCCACCAAGTCTGATTCCCAAGTCGGAGAGGTCGGCATTTCGGAGAATCGGAGCAGGGCGCGGCGGGCAACCTTGCGCCGACTTCCAACATCTCTGAATGTCCCGTCGTCGACCCATAACTTCCCCATTAGAAGGCCAAGCCAAAGAAGTCGGGGCCAATACGCGCGCATTTCACCACTCCGAACTCATTCGGCGCAGGATCTGCACCCCAAGGTCCCGCGCCATCGCCGGATACCGCAGGCATGATTGTAAAGACGCGTTAGGGCAATATCTAGGAAACGACAGGCGGACGAATCCGAAGGAGGATAGGCATGGGCCGAGCGAGTTATGGCGTGGCGAAGTGGCTGATCGTCCTCCTCTTTGCAGCGATCGTAGTTCTGCAGGCGTTCATTCTCGTGAATTCGAGCACCACTAATTCGGGTGCTTGGAGTCTCGTGGCACAGTGGGCTGCTGCTGTAGCGGTGGGTGACGAGGCCCAAGTAACGGTGTTCTTCGCCTCCCATATTCAGAGGCGAATGATAGTGGTGCCGCTGATGGTCGCCCTGACGCTACGTGGTGTCGCCGCGAATATCGGTTCGGGCTTCGAGCAACGCTTCGTGAAGGCCCCGACGGCCGTCGTTACATCTTCAACCTTGAGCCGGTGTTCCTACCTCCGAAGCGCATGTCGCTCGATCCCGGCCGAACTCACTCTGCTGCCCAAGAGGTGATCGAACAGGCCGAGGAACACCAACGCGAGAACCCGAGCAACGACGACTGACCGTGTCGGAGAATCCGGTTGAAGCCAGCGCCCGCATCCATCCAGCCCTACGGCATCGCGCCGATGGACTGGAGGTATTCGGTGCCGAGGTTGCCGCGGACGACGCCGAAGGGCCCGCCGAGCTCGGGTCGGTATTCAAGGCGAGCGCGCTGGAAGTACTGCACGGTGGCGCCGTTCTCTGAGAGCTCCTGCGAAATCGGGTAACCGAACGTGTCCAGGCCGCCCTGGGATTCCCAGTACTTCTTGAAGGCGAAGTGGATGGACTGCCCGGTTTCGGAGAAGTAGCGATGTTCGGGGGTGGTAGGGAAGGCGACGTCGTTGGGATAGTCGAAGCCGCCGGTGACGATGTCGCCCAGCAGGCCGAGCTGGATTACGTAGGGGGTGCCGGCGAGCTCGGGATGGTATTCGAACATGGCGCGCTGGAAGTACTGGACGGTGATGCCGTTTTCGGTGAATTCCTCGGTCAACGGCAGGCCGAAGGCATCGATTCCGCCGCGGGATTCGAAGAACTCCTTGAACCCGAAGATGACGTTGTGGCTGGTGTCCGGGAAGTACCGCGACTGGCCGCCGGGCAGGTTCAGGTCGGCTACGGGCTGGACCCACGGGAACTGGATCCGCACGTCAAAGCGGGTGCTGAGGATGGTGCCGAGTTCGGGCGGCGTGCGCTTGTTGAACACGGCCTGGAAGAAACTGGCGCTGAGGCGACGGACGTTTTCGGAACCGGACACAACCACGGTTCGCAGGCGGCCACTGGGGGAGCGATCGGAGAAGTCGATGGACTGGAGGGCGCCGACACGGGTGGAGGCTTTCTGATTGAGCATGTCCTCCAGCACCCGCATCGGGAACTCGGCGGTGGACCAGGTGGAGTCGGGGGCGTCGGCGTCGAAGGCGCGGCCGGAGGCATCCACGTCTTGAAATCCGCGCAGATACGGCAGAGTCTCGGCGAAGACGTCTTCGACGTTCTCGGTAAAGCCGCCGCTGCTGGAGAAGTAATAAGCCTGGATGGGCTGGCCGTTGTAGGTGATGACCTGGTTACGGGTGGCGTCGATGGCCAGATTAGTGGTGGCGTCCTCGCGATTGGCACCTTCGTACACCTGGAAGAAGGTGGTGTCGTCCATGTCCCACCAGGGATTGGCGGGATTGAGGCTGGTGAGGGCGTAGGTGCGGGCCGCTAGGGCCTGGGCGAGCTGCGCCTCATAAGGCCAATGGGAGGGCATTTCCGCCGGCACGACTCCGCGGACGTAGTCTTCCAGGTTGACCTCGTTGACGGTGTCCAGGAAGCCTTCGGCGTTCTGGCGAATCCAGATGTCGCCGCGATAGGTGTCATAGAAGAGGGTGCCGTTCGAGCCGGGCACGGCGCGGGTGAGCTTGTGGTAGACCTGAATGCGGGTCTCGTGGTTGAGGGCGATGATTTTCATTGCGCCGGGGAAGGCGAAGGTGAGCATGTGGTTACCGGCGGGATCGAAAAGCTGGACCTGGTAGCCGCTGCGGTCGGGGTTGGTGAGCATGGTCAGCCGGGTGCCGGGTTCGAGGGGGCCGGTGACGCCTTCGATGGCCCACTGCCCGTTCCATCCCCAGATGTTGGACGGGAGCTTGTTGGAAGATGGGAAGGAGCCGTCGGAGGCCGTGGGCAGGTAGTCCTCGTCCACCAGGACGCGCACGCGGACGCTGTCGGTGCCGTAAGGGCTGATGGCGGTGCCTTGATAGTAGGACTGCACGATCTGGATGCCGGATTGGCCCTGCTCGGCGCGACCCCGGGCGCCGTACTGGGACATGCCGACGCCGTGGCCGTTGCCGGATCCGCTGAAGCTGATGACCTGATTGGGCTGGTAGAGAAGAGCGACGGCGCGAGCGGGCTGGGCGGGGGGAATGACCGCGGCCAAAACGGCGATGATGGCCACGGCGGGCCAGAGCCAGCGACGCAAGTGGCGTCGCCGACCAGAAAATGCGCGGATGAAGCCGGCACCCGGGCGCCGCCTCCCTGCCCGGGAACCCGGCAAGTTGCCGGTCAGATTGAGCAAATTTCAGTTGTGTGGGGGAGGCGAAATGACTTCGCTCAAGGTCTCTCGTGGTTCGGGGGATTATAAGGGCCTTTTTTCCACTGCGGCAATGAAATCGGCTAACCCGTCAGCCGCCCATCCGCCGGTAACCCCGGTAATCCAGGGGAAATTCGATGAGCGAGGGGCCGGGAAAAGCCAGGCATTCGGTCACTTTGGCGGCGAGGTCGGTCTCGGAGACGGCGCGGACGGCGTTCATCCCAACGCCGGTGGCGATGGTGACGAAATCCGGCGCGCCGAAGTCGTTGGAGCCTGCCCCGAGTTCGTCTCCTTCGGCTTTCAGGCGGATAAGCGAGAGGGTGGTGTCGACGGCGACCAGCACCACGACCCGGCGGCCGGCGCGGGCGAGGGTGTCCAGTTCGCCGAGGCACATCAGCAAGCCGCCGTCACCGACCAGCGCCACGACCGGCTGGTCGCCGACGTGGCAGGAGGCGCCGATGGCTCCGGGCAGTCCGTAGGCCATAGTGGAAAGGCCGTTGGACACAAGGAACGTGTTGGGTTCAAACACGTCCCAGTACTGGCAGAGGGCCAGCTTGAGCATGCCCACGTCGCTGACCAGGATGGTGTTGCGATCGACGGCGCCGCGAATGGCCTCGATGGCGGCGTTGGGCTGAATACCGCCGCGGGCGTGAGGAGGCGGAGGCAAGTCCGGCTCGGGCCGGCTTTCCACGTTGTCACGAGCGGACTGCCGGCAGTGGGCCGCACGGGCCGCGCCGTTGCCGTTCGGGGTGCCGTCCACGGCGGCGTCGCGGAGCGTCGCCGCTACATCGGCTATCAATGGCTCGGCCGGGAAGGATGGGTCGGTGTGTGCCTGCTCCGTGAGATTCAACACCTCTCCGTAGCGCCAGGGCCGGATGAAGTCGGTTCCGTCGAGGCCGACGCCGACGATCAGATCGGCTTCCGTCAGCAGCGTTTGCAAGGCCGCGGAGCCGTAGGACGCATAAACACCCGCCAATTGCGGATGCTCGGAGGTGATCCAGCCCTTGGCCTTGGGGGTGATGACGATGGGGACGTCCCAGGCGGCGGCCAGCTCGGCCGCGGCCCGGCTGATGTCCGGGGCGCGGGCTCCGATGCCGACGACCAGGGCGGTTGATTCGGCCTTCGATAGGCGTTCGCGGAGAACATCTCCTTGTGGAGCCGGCGCGGCTTGTCTTTGTTCGGCCGGCTGACTCTTGGGCCAGTTTGTTTCTTCCAATTCTGCTTGCGCGTCGCTGGACGAGAGGGCGATGCATACCGGGCCGGGCAGCGGAGCGGTGGCCGTGTCCCAGGCGCGCTCGAGCAGGTCGCGGCAGTTTGCGGCGTACATGCGCTCGACCAGCTTGGAGACCGGCCGGAAGAGCTCCAGCAGATCCACGTTCATGTGGGTCCACTCGGCGCGGTCGGCGTCGTTGAATTCGCCCATCAGCGCCAGGACCGGCGTGCGATCCAGGTGCGAGTTTGCGATGCCGTTCACGATGTTCGTCGCGCCCGGCCCGACCGTGCAGAGACACACCGCCGGCCTTCCCGCCAGTTGCGCCTCGGCGTCGGCCATGTGGGCGGCGAAGGTCTCGTGGTGGGTGAGAACGAACTCGATGCCTTCGCTTTCCAGGGCGTCGATCAGGTGGGTGACTTCGCCTCCGGGGATGCCGTAGACGCGCTGGATGCCGCGGCTGGCGAGGAATCGCGCGGTCTCCCGCGCCACTGTCGATTCGCTGCCCATACCGGCATCCTCTCGGGACTTTGCATCTGCATGGCCGAGCTTATTTACCTCCATCCTCGGGTGTCAAAGGTCCCTTCGCACTCTCCACCGCCGGCCGTCTTCGTCTTCCCCATTTGCTTAAGATGATTCCAACCCGGAAAGGCACTTAAAAGAGGATTCTCATCGCCCGCCAGCAATCCCTGCAAGATCTCTTTCTTGCGATGAAGCACCTGGTCGCGGCGGAGCCGGTCGATGGCTCGGCGGCGGGCGGCGGTGATGATCCAGGCAGCTGGATTGCGTGGAATCCCATCATCGGGCCAGCGCTCAGGGCGATGGCCAGGGCGTCCTGCAGGGCGTCTTCGGCGAGCCGGAAGTCGCCGCCGCAGGAGCCGATGAGGGTGGCGGTAATGCGCGCGGATTGCTCGCGGGCGACACTCTCGACGGCGGAGACGGCCGAAGACGCGCCGGATCCATCCGGCGCGTCTTCGGTTTGAGCGTGGGTAATGGTGATGGCCTCCAATGGGGCTGCAATCACCAAAAAGTTTATCCCGGCCACTGCCATCGGAGCGGTCGCTGGCCGAACTCATCGCGGAAGCGTTTTCGACCCGGCTACTGACTCATCATCGCGGCCATGGCCGCCTGCTTCTGCTCCAGGGTCAGTGCGTGGCCGGTCTCGACGTGGGTCTTGAGGCCGTTGACAAAGCTTTTGCAGGCCATGTCTAGTTCAGCCGAGCGGGCAGGCAACTCCTGCTCCCGGCCAGGCTTCATCTCAAAGTCCAGGTCAAGGACGAAGCGGGTGCCGGAGCCCTCGGGATGGAATGCGAAGCGGCCGATGGTGGTCTTGAATGGGCCCTCGTTGGTTCCGATGGGATGCGTGTCGAGCGCGTAGCTCTTGCCCTGGTCCCACTGGATGATGGTCTCTTCCATGGAGCTGCCATCGAGCATTTCACAGATGCGACTTGCCCCCAGGCCGGTAGCCTTCTCCGAACTGAGGTGGGAGGCCTTCACCATTCCCCAATACTTGTGGACTCCGGCCAGGTCGGCGGCGGCGTCCCACACGCGAGCCGGTGAAGCGTCGATGATTATCTCGTTTGAAACTGTTTCTAGTAGTCGTTCCTTTTGGGTCCGGGGCGTGTTTTTACGCTTCGGTTTGTCGATTTATTTGTGCCCGCGCCGGGCTAGCAGGCCCCGGGGCGAGTAGAGCCGGGGCTAGTTCCCGGCCTGGAAGACTCTTAGCTCGCGGACGTCGAGGCGGCCTTCCACTACCATGGGCATTTTGGCGGCGATCTCAAGCGCCACGTCCAGGTCCTTGCAGTCGTAGATGTAGAAGCCGCCGAGGTGCTCTTTGGTGTCGGCGTAGGGACCGTCGGTGGTGATGATCTCACCGGCTCGCATGCTAATCGTGGTCGCGGTGGCGACGGGCTGCAGGGCTTCCCCGGCGACGTGAGCAGCCACTTTGGCGGCGTCTTCTTGAAAGTCCATCCAGCGTTTCATCTCGTTGTCGCTGGGCGGCCCGTCCGGCTCATCCATGTAGAGCGGGAATACGTATTTCATAGACAGTTCCCTCCTTTGAGGAATCGGGAGCCTGTGTCCCTTGCACTAAGTAGACGAACGGGACAGGCGGATATGGACAGCCGGTCCACGCCCGGTTCTATTTGGTCGGCAACGGGCCAGTGCCGGACGGGCCAGTTCAGAAGCCGGTAGGCGAGGGGTCAGATTTCAATCACCCGGCCCTTGCGGGCGACCTCCAGGAGACCGCCCCAGCGTTCGCCGGTTTCGGGATCGACGGCGTCGATGGGCGAGTACTGGACAACGTAGGCGTGGCGAGGCTTGTCGGTGGTGTTGGGTCCGCTGCGATGCAGGCACATTGAAGAGAAGACGGCCGCTTCGCCCTTCTTTACCTCTACCGGGATGCCCTCCTCGGGGCCGCGATAGCCGACTTTGTCGCCGGTGTCCGGGTCGACGATGTGCCCTTGCAAGCCCCATTTCTGGGAGCCAGGGATGACGTAAATGGTGCCGTTTTCGATGGTTGAATTTTCCAGCGGAACCCAGACCGTGAGGTATTCGAGGGGATCGATGTGGTGATAGCCGCTGTCCTGGTGCCAGGAGAATGAGGCGCCGCTGCGTGGAGCCTTGGTGACTGCCTGGTTCCAGCAAAGGCGGATATCCGGGGCGATGAGGGCGATGGCGAGTTCGACGAGATCGGCGCTGACGCAGAGCCGCCGGCCGGTTTCACTTTTCTCGTCGATATGGGGGATGAAGTTGCGACCTTCCATGCTGATGCCGCGGCGTTCGCCGGCGGCACGAACGCTGGCGTCCTCTTCAGCGCGGAGACGCTCGAAATCAGTAGCGATCTCGTCCAGCTGGGTGTGGTCGAGAATCTGACCGCTTAAGAAAAAGCCATCGTTACGAAATTGGTCGATCTGCTCCGGGCTCGGGATCATTTCTCATTCCTTCGATGCTACTGTCCCTGAAACCTGTCGGGAGCCTAGCACGGCCCCGAGGCGGTTACTCTTTGCGCCCGGAACCAAAGGGGGCGTTGCCGATCGGCAGGCTGGCGCCGGGACGGTGGTTGCGCGATCGAACTGTCCGGCAGCACTCAGTGAGAGGATTCGACCGACGTTGAGGGACGGGCATGTGTTCGCGGGCAATCCGCTGGATCGGGGCGAGCGAGAGCGCCGGGACGAAGGCTGGTTGACGGCGCAGGAGAAGGACCCGGATAGCCGGTTTCTGCCGCTATGGCGGCTTAATGTGCCGATATCTGACAGTGCCGAACCGACGTTGGGCTGGGTTCATACCGAGGTGCTGAGCGGAATGCGGGTGAAGGCGGCTCCATATTTTCTGGGGTTGCTGGATGGGGTGGCCCACTTCGCGATTGACGTGAGCGAACTTGAAGATCCGGACCGGGAGCTGGGTGTGGATGGAGCCCTGAAATTTGAGGAAGCACGGACCGCCGCCACCCTTTTGGCTCCTGCTGAGGCCGGAATTCTGGCGCAGGCCAGATCGCAGGTTGACTGGCACATGCGGCATCGATTTTGCGGCGTCTGCGGCGCTCTATCCCGGCAGGAGCGCGGCGGGCAGATGAGAAGGTGCCCGGACTGCGACGCCCAGCACTTCCCGCGTACCGATCCGGTGGTGATCGTAGTGGTTTCCAGCGGCGATCGCTGCATCCTGGGTCAGTCCCGCGGCCGGCTCTCGGAGATGAAAATGTACTCGGCGCTGGCGGGCTTTGTAGATCAGGGCGAGTCCATCGAGGAGGCGGTCCGCCGTGAGGTTATGGAAGAGGCCGGCGTTGAAGTCGGCGATGTCCGCTACCACTCGTCGCAACCGTGGCCGTTCCCCTCGTCGCTCATGATCGGCTGCCACGCCGGGGCGCTCTCCACCGAAATTCGCCATGACGACGTTGAGATGGCAGACGTTCGCTGGTTCGATCGGCGGGACGTGCTCCGGGCCCTGGCCGGCGAGAACGAGGAACTCAACGTCCCCGGCGAGATCGCCATCGCGCATCACCTGATCAAGGCGTGGGCCACCGGCGAAGTCCAGGAGGTTTAGCCTCCGCCTCCCGGCCGTCGCAGCCGGACCACGAGGGCTGGTGGGAATCGGCGAAAGTGGTCCGTCAATTCGGAACTCCCGCCTTCGGGAGACAATTCCTTCGGGAAGACCGGTTCCTCCAGCGCGTCCATCACCAGTCCCGCCCGAAAGCACTCGCCCAGCAGATCTTGTAGCGAGCGGTCGAAGTAGATGTGCGGTACCGGCTGGCCGGCTATCGCATCCCCCGGCGCCGGGGCGCGGTCCAAGTATTCCGTGACTTTGATCGATAGCACCTCGTGCGATTCCCCATCGACATCGATCTGTTCCTGAAGCAGGGTGTGGGAGGTTCCAAAAAGCGGATGACTCATAGAGAAGACGAAGCGGCCCCCAGGGCGCAGATTCCCGGCGAGGAAATCCAGCAGCGGGCCGATGTCCGCGATGTCCATCAACGCCATGTTGGCCACGGCGGCGTCGAAGGGCTCGCCGGCCAGCGTCGCCAGCTCCTCGGGATGTGTCACGTCGAGGAGTGCGTAGGCGATTTCGCCTCGGTCAACTTCGGGGTACGACCGCGCCCGCTCGATCATTGCTTAGGCGAAATCGATCCCCACCACCCGCGCCCCCCGGGCGGCCAGCCGTCGGGAAAAATTGCCGTTGCCGCAGGCCACGTCGAGGACCCGTTCGCCGGACTGGATATCCAACATCCGTTCGGTCGGTTCCCAGACCAGCAGGCGTTGGAAGTCGTTGCCCTCGTCCCCCATCCACTGATCCCAGAAGGCGGCGTTGCGGTTCCAGGCGTCGCGGGTCCGCTCATTCAGCCCCTTCGGGTCTTCCATGACACGCTGCCCTTCAGTCATACCGACCGACCTTCTGAATCCTCGCCCGGCAGAATAGCAAAAGCCGGGATCGGGAAAGGGCGCGTCCGCCGGTATAATTGGCTGATTTTTTGCGATGATGGCCGTGGCGGGATCTGGTCGAGTCATAGGGGACGGGCGCGGTCGGATATCGAACCAGCAAAGCTGACCGTGGCGGCGGGCAGGTGCCTAGCCGAACGGGCCGGCGGTCCGAATTGGAGACGATGCGCTTGCGGCTGCCGGTGGTGACAATGGATGGCCCGGCGGGATCGGGCAAGACGACGGTCTCGCGAATCCTGGCGGCGAAGCTGGGTATGGTCGTGGTGGATACGGGCCTTTTTTACCGGGCGGTCGCCTGGGTGATGGCTCAGCAGGGACTGGACGCCGGCGATGAGAGCCTCGCCGCGGCCGCCGCGCAGGCACTCCGGTTGGAGATTCGGCCGGACGCGGAACAGGAGAACGGGCAGCGTGTGATGGTGGACGGTGAAGAGGTCAACGGAAACCTGTACACGCCGGCGGTGGAGAAGATCGTGTCGGATGTGGCCCGTCACCCGGAGGTACGTCGCGTATTACTCCCGAAACAGCGCGAGACCCTGCAGGCGGGAGGGGTGGTGGTGGCCGGGCGCGACACCGGCACGGTGGTTTGGCCGCAGGCCGAGCTGAAGGTCTACCTCGATGCCTCGGTAGAGGTCAGGGCGCGCCGCAAACATCTGGAAATACAGGCGGGCGACGGCGAATCGGACTACGACCGAGTGCTGTCCCTGATGCAGAACCGCGATCGCATCGACACCGGACGCGAGACCGCCCCGCTACGGGTGTCCGACGACGCCCTGGTAATCGACACTGACAGCTTCACCGCGGAAGAGGTGGCGGAGCAAATCCTGACCGTCTATCGACGGCTGCCCGCCGCCGAGGCGACGTGATGTTCACGGCGGACTGGCCGCTCTACCGGCGCGCCCTCTACAACCTGTTCCTGGGCGTGATGGGCCGCTACGTGGAAATGTTCACTGATGGGCAAACCGTCGAGGGAATTGAGAACGTTCCTGCGCAGGGGCCGTACCTGGTCGTAAGCAACCATCTCAACTTCACCGATCCTGAATTTATCGCTCGCGCCTGCCCGGGCCACATCAACTTCATGGTGAAGAAAGAACTTTTCTCCTATCCGGTTATTGGCTTCGGCCTGCGGCTTCTGGGCACGTTCCCGGTAGACCGTCGGGGCAACGACATCGGGGCGGTGCGACGGGCGCTGCAGCTGCTGAGTCACGGAAATTCGGTGATGCTGTTCCCGGAAGGAACGCGCAGCCGAACGCACGCGCTGGCCGATCCGTTGCCGGGAGCCGGCTATCTGGCGTTGAAGGCCGGAGTGCCGGTGTTGCCGATCGGATTGTTCGGCAGCGAGCACGTCTGCATCACGCGATTGCCGACCGGCCCGGCCAAACGCGTCAGCCTTAGATTTGGTAAGCCTTTCAGGCTGGAACCTCCCGAAGGGCTGAACCGTCAGCAGTCCGCCGAATGGGCGGCCTGGGAGATGCTGTCGCAAATCGCCCGCCTGCTGCCGGAGCGTTATCTGGGGGTGCTGACCGGGGAGAGCGGGAATCCGATGGACGCGCGTCTGGCGGTGGGGTAATGGCCGGCCTCAACCAGCCCGACACCCGGCGGGTAGAACGATGAACGTCGATCTGCCGATAGTGGCGCTGGTCGGTAAACCGAACGTGGGCAAATCGAGCCTGTTCAACCGCATCGTGGGCCGCCGCCGGGCCATTGTGGAAGACGTTCCCGGGACGACCCGCGACCGTTCGTATGAAACGGTGAACTGGGGGGGCAAGGACTTCCTGCTGGTGGACACGGCCGGTCTAAACACCCGGGGTTTGGACGAACTGGCAGAGGCGGCTGAGGACCAGGCCAGGGCGGCGCTGGCGGAGGCCGATCTGCTGCTGGTGGTCGTGGACGTGCTGGTCGGCATCACCGATCGGGACGAAGCGGTGGCGGCGGTCGTGAGGCGCGGCGAAAAGCCAGCGATGCTGATGGTCAACAAATGCGACACGACGGCCCGCAAGCAGCAGGCGCCGGACTTCTACCGCCTGGGCCTCGGGGATCCCTATGCGGTGTCGGCGCAGCACGGACTGGGAGTGGCGGACGTGCTGGACGCCGTGGCGGTCCGGCTGCCGGAGTCGGAGGCTCCGGACCCATCGGCCCCTCCACGGCTGGCCATCGTTGGACGTCCCAACGTGGGTAAGTCCTCGTTGCTGAACCGACTGGCTGGCGAAGAGCGGGCGCTGGTGAGCGAGATCGCCGGGACGACACGGGATACGGTGGATACGACGATTGAGGTGGATGGGCGGGAGGTAATGCTGGTGGATACGGCGGGGCTGCGACGGCGGGGGCGGGTGATCCCCGGGGTCGAGCGGTATTCTGTGCTGCGGGCGTTGAGCTCGGTGCGGCGAGCGGACGTGTGCCTGCTGATGCTGGACGCGACCGAGGGAGCCACGGATCAGGACGCGCACATTGGCGGCTACGTGGTTGATAACTACCGGGGCCTGGTGATACTGGCGAATAAGTGGGATCTGGTGGAAGGGGATGAATACGCGGAGCGAATCGCCGAGGAGAGCATGAAATACCGCTTCGGCTTTGTTAGCCACGTGCCGGTGCTGCGAATTTCGGCGTTGGCTGAAACGAATGTGAAGCAGATCGTGCCAGCCGGGCTGAAGGTGGCCGACGCCATGAAATTCACGATTACCACCGGCCGGTTGAATCAGTTTCTGAATCGGTGGATCGGGCGACGCCCGCCCCCGAGTCGCGGAGGTCGTCCGGCGCAGTTCCGGTATGCGACGCAGACGGGGACCCGGCCACCGACGTTCACCCTGTTTTTTAGCAATCCGGAGCGGATTCAGAAAAATTTCGTGCGTTATATAGAAAACGGCTTTAGAGAGGCGTTCGGCCTCCAGGGATCACCGGTTAGACTGGTAATTCGAGGGAGCCGGGGGGAATAGTCGAGCGATGGAGCTGCAGAAAGGGCTGTCCGGGTGGCTGTAGGCGAAATCTTGTTGGCGGCGATTCTGATCACGTCGGCATATTTGATTGGCGCGGTCCCGTTCGGGCTGGTCGTCGGCAAGGTCGCATTCGGCGTAAATCTTTTCGAAACCGGCAGCAAGAGCATGGGCGCCACCAACGCCTTTCGCACTCTGGGGTGGAAGGCCGGGCTGATGGTGTTCGCGGCGGACTTCTTGAAGGGGATGCTGGTAACGCTCGTGTCCGGGCTGGCGATGCCGGATGCTCCCTGGGTGCAGGCCGTGGTCGCGGTTGTCGCCGTGGTCGGCCATAGCTGGTCGGTGTTCGCGGGATTCAAGGGCGGACGAGGGGTGGCGACGGCTTTCGGGGCGGTGTTGATCATCTATCCGGTGGCGGGGTTGGTGGCGGGGACGATCGCGATTTCCATGGTGATCGCGCTCCGGTATGTGTCCCTGGGCTCGCTGGCGGGAACGCTGACGGCGCTCGCCGTGGGCACGATCCTCTATGTGACCGGCCTCTGGCGCTCGCCCTGGGGGCTGGTGTTCATGATTCCGACTTCCGCATTGATAGTGTGGCAACACCGGCCAAATCTGCGCCGGCTGGCCGCGGGCACGGAATTGCAGATGGCCGAATGGCCGACTTACTTCGCCAGTCCGAAGGATCGTGATTCCGGCGGAGATACGGGGAAATAGTCGGACTCAGGAGAGCGTAGGCGGTCCTTGCGCGACGATCACCGGCATGTCTTAACTCCCGGACAGGCAGACGACGAGCACACGGGGGACGGCGAGCAATCGACCTGCTGCTCACACTGCTCGGCCGAAACGATGCTCGTGTGTATTCGGTGCAAGCGGCCGTGCTGTGTCGACTGCCTGGAGAGGCGAGACGCCGGCAACATCTGCTTTGAGTGCCTGGGCCTGCCTCGACCGGAGATTCAGCGGCGAGCCCGTGCGGCAGGCCAGGTGTTGAAATTGACCGGGATCGCCACCGCGCTGGGTCTGGCGCAGGTCTACGTCAGCCTTGACCGGCCCTTTTCCACCTGGGGCATGATCCTGGGGGTGGCGGTGGGATTTCTGATCGCTACGCGCCTGGGCGGAATCGAGCGGGAGCGGGGCATGGGCGGTGCGATCACTTTCGGGGCGATGTCGATTCTGCAGGGATTATTGATAGCGACGGTTCTGATCGCGGTGCTTAGAGTAAGCGGTGCGATTCAGCCGGTGACCAGCTTTGCGCCTTCCGGAACCCTGCCAGCGCAAATAATCGATCTTCTGATCAGGTCGCTTTTTTACTACGTTGTCAGCGTGGTGACGGTGGGGGCGGTGCTGTGGCAGAAATCACGCTTCTAGCGTGCCGGAGATAGAGGGCCACTTTTTCAAAGGGGTCCGGTGGGGGTGGGTGCGGGTGGAATTCACGGGCGGCGATACGCTGGAACTGAGGCGTGAGGTCTTTGCCGATTTCGGTTTTGGGAACGGCTCGGTGGTCGATGCGGACGAGCTGGACGCTGCTGTAAAGGAGAGCGACCGGCGACACGGCAGATCGGTGGCGCTGCGCTTTTTTCGTGAGAGACCCCGCAGCGAGCAGGAAATCCGACTACGCCTGCGGCGGGAGAAGCTGGAGCCGGAAACGATTGACTCGCTGGTGGCTGATTTCACCAACCAGGGCTTCTTGAATGATGCGGATTTCGCCCGGGCCTGGGTCGGATCGCGCACCAATCTGCGACCCAAAGGCGTCTTTTTGATCCGGCGAGAACTCCGAGAAAAAGGCGTGGATGACGATCACATCGACGCCGCACTGGCCCAGGATTATCCCGGCGAACTGGAGGTGGCGCGGCCGCTGGCGGAGGCACGCGCGACCGCGCTGGCTAGCGAAGACTGGGTACGATTCCGCCAGAAGCTGGGCGTCTACCTGAAGCGGCGCGGCTTCGCCAACGATACGATCGAACGGCTGGTCGACGAAGGCTGGGAAATTCACGGCGGCGAGTAACCGGGTCTAGGGGGACAGTTCGTCCAGGATGGCCGGGATGAAGTCGGGTAAATCCTCGGCGATGACGCCGGCGGCACCGATTTCTTCGGCTGCCGCCATGCCTGCCCGGTTGTGAATCAACACCCCGGCGGAGGCCGCCGGGAAGGGGTCCATTCCCTGTGCCAGGAGCGAACCGATGATTCCGGCGAGAACGTCTCCTGAACCCGCGGTGGCCAGCGCCGGGGCGATCTGCGGAGCGATGGCGTACTCGCCGCCGGGTGTCGCGATTACGGTGCCGGCCCCCTTGAGGAGGAGGACGTTGCCGCTGCGATTCGCCCCTTCCCGGGCCGCCGTGAGGCGGTCGGCGTTGACGGTGCCGGCGTTGCTGCCCAGCAGGCGAGCGAGCTCTCCCGGGTGGGGGGTGAGGACGCATTCGGCTTCGGATTCCGCGATTGAGTCGTCCAGCGGCGCGAGGGCGTTGAGGGCGTCGGCGTCGATGATGAGGCGGCTATTGGCGGCCGCACCGGCCAGCACTTCACGAATGAGAACGGAGGTGCCGTCGGTCCGGTCGAGGCCGGGTCCCAGAACGGTGGCCGCGGTGGTGTTGACTAGTTCCACCAAGTGGGGCGCGGCCTGCTTGGCGATGACGCCGCCATCTTCAGGTAAGGGCTCAAAGGTAACGCCAGGCGTAAGCGCGGCGGTGGCGGCCACGACCGGCTCGATGGCGGCGAGGGTCACGTAGCCGGCGCCGGATCGCAGCGCGCCGGAGCAGGTGAGGGTGGCGGCTCCGCGAAAGCGGGCGCTGCCGGCGATCACGAGCACCCGGCCGTAGGTGCCCTTGTGAGCGTCCAGTGGACGCTCCGGCATGAGCAGAGCCAGGGAGTCGGACGCGATCAGGCGACCGGGTAGAGCGTCAAGGGCGGTGGCCGGGATACCGATTTCGGTGGCGACGATGTGGCCACTCACGGCGCGGGCTGGGTAGGTGAGGCAGCCAAGCTTGACCGGCCCGGCAGAGACCGTCAGATCGGCGGCAAAAGCCTCGGTGTCGGCCACCCCGGTGTCGGCGTCGATGCCGGTGGGCACGTCACACGCCACCCGGAAGGCCTGGATTCCGGCGATTTGTTGAAGCATCTCCAACAGAACGCCCTGCAGTGGCGGGCGGCTGCCGATTCCCAGCAGACAGTCGACGATCATGTCGACGTTGCGGGCAATGATGGGCAGGCGGATTTCAGCGAATTCATGGACTCGGCCCCACGCGGCCAGGGCGAGGTCGAGATTGCGGTCGTCGGGGCGGGGGCGGGCGAGGACGATGTCCACCGAGGCGCCGACGCGGGCCAGGTGGCGGGCGATCACCAGGCCGTCGCCGCCGTTGTTGCCGGGTCCGACGAGAACAAGGACTTTCTGGCCGGGAAGGGGAGAGGAGGCGCGGACGATCCCGGCGGCGATGGCGGCCCCGGCGTCGTCCATCAGTTGGGCTTCGGTAAGTCCTGATTCGATGGCGGCGCGCTCGAGAGCGCGCATTTCGGCGACGGTGGCTACGTGGTCGAGATTCATGCCCGATTATCCCCGAGCGGGATGGCCCCGGCGAGGATGACCGTGGCTGGAGACATCAATCCGGATCGGAGATGAGGCCGACCACGCTGGCGATGGCGAAATCCTGGCTGTGGGTCAGGCTGACCCCAAGGTCCTGGATGCCCAGTTCCTCGGCGCGGCGCAGGGCGTTGCCGTGGAGAACCACCAGGGGCTTGCCACGGGGGTCGGAAACAATCTCCATCTCACGCCAGTAGACACCGCGGAGGCCGGTGCCGAGGGCCTTGGAAATGGCCTCTTTGGCCGCGAAACGGGCGGCGAGTTCCGAAAGCTGGCCACGACAATGGGCGATCTCGCGGTCCGTATAGATTTTGTGCAGGAAGCGGTCGCCATGGCGGTCGAGGACGCCGCCGATACGGTAGATTTCGATGGTATCGATTCCGTTTGTCACCCGGAGGGCGATGGGTCTAGCGTCCTTCCAGGACGACTTCGATGACGGCGGAGTCGAAGTCCCAACCCGAGCCGAGGGCCTCGATGCGGCGGATGAATACGGGGGTCGGATTGAGCACCTGGAGGAGGTTGGGGTTGTCGTAGGTCACCCACTCGCCGGCCGGCACTTCGGTGCCGCCGGAGATGGAGAAGCCGTCGTCGTTTTGAGCGTAAAACCCCTGGTACCAGATCTGATCTTGCCCGTGGCTATCGATGTAGAACAGCTTGATCATGATGGGGTACTCGGTGCCCAAGGAACCGCCGCCGGACAGGCCCTGGTAGTCGACGCGGACGCGGGCGCGGATGTGGAGTTCGGCGAGATCGCGGATGTCGCGATTGATTATCTGGGTGACCCCGGCTTCACCGTGGCGGTCGATCTCCTCGGAACTGGACATCCGGCGGAAGCGGTAGCCAAAATCGCGGTCGAGACCGGGGACGTCTCCCGGGGTCGCTTCGATCGCGGTCTCGATGACGCGCCCGCTGGGACCGGATTCGGTCTCGATAAACGCCCGCCACGGGCTCAAGTTGAGGGGGCGCGCGAGGCGGGAATCAAGGGCCAGCGGACTCAGGGTGGGCAGGTCGCCGCGAGGCGTCATGTTGGGTCCGTAGCCGCCGCGACCGCCTGCACCGACTTCGGCGATTTCGCCGCCGGAGAAGAAGGTGGCCTTCCCCCGTCGGACAAGGACCTCGACGCGCTCGTCGGCAAAGGTCTCGATGACGTAGCTGCCTTCAAGTAGGAGCATGCGGCCGGTCGGGGTAGCGATTTCTAGATGGCGGGATTCCTCGTCGGCGGAATGCGCCACGCCCACTGCCAGGCGACCGCGGTTTAGCGTGAGGACGACCTTCTGATTGGCCTCGTCGAAGCGCCCGCGCTGGCTCTCGTTGAGAACGAGTTCGGTATTGTTGTAAAGCTGGACGGTGCCCCCTTCGAAGAGCTCCAGGAAGGCCCGGGAGCGGCCGTCGGTGCTAAAGCGCGTGCCCGGGCCGGCTTCGGCCGGCTCGCGCAGCTGCTTCCACGCGGTGTCGAACGGGCCTTTGAGCAGGACGGTGCCTTCGATGGGCTCGGCCTGTAGCGGGGTATCGACGGTTAGCCGGCCGACTACGGCGGCGATGCGGCCGGGGAGGAATATCACCGCCAGTACGAAGACGGCAAAGGAGAAGAGAAGCACGATCCAGGCCAGGAATTGGGACCGCCTTCCCGAGCCGGGGGCCCGGACGAAGACTTCAGCCGCCTCGCTGGTGCTGGAAGGACTATCCATCATGCTGTGGCACGAAACTCAACATAATTGCCGGTGGGGTCCATCCACCGAACATCGATCTCCGTTACGGAACCCAAGTGCGGTCCCGATTGTACCGCCTGTTCGAGCGTTTCCAGGTCGGATTTGGGGCCCTCGGCCCGAACTTCAACCCGGCCGTCGGAGGTGTTGCGCACGAATCCGGTGATTCCGAGTTCCGTGGCGCGGCGGGTGACGAAGTAACGAAAGCCGACGCCCTGCACCCGGCCGGAGGCGTACATGTGCACCGCGGCGAGGTTGTTCTGGTCACTGTCGGTCACTGCTACGGCCTCTAAAAGAGCGCGGGCTGGCCGCGGTCCGCGGCGGGCGGCTCGAGGCCCAGGTGCTCGTAGGCGAGCCGGGTGGCGACGCGTCCGCGAGGAGTGCGGGCGATGAATCCGAGCTGGAGCAGGTAGGGCTCGTGATAGTCCTCCAGAGTGGTGGAGTCTTCGGATAGAGAGGCGCCGAGGGTGGAGAGGCCCACGGGGCCGCCGTCGAACTTGGAGACGATGGTATCGAGTATCCGGCGATCCATGTCGTCCAGCCCCCGGGCGTCAACCGCCAGGGTGGCCAGGGCGGTGCGGGCTATCTCCCCGGTGATGATGCCGTCGCCTTCGACTTGAGCATAGTCCCGGACGCGGCGCAGGAGCCGGTTACACACACGGGCGGTGCCGCGGGCGCGACGGGCGATATCCAGGCAACCCTCTTCGTCCATTTCGATCTCCAGTAGGCTCGCGGATCGCCGCACGATGCGGGCGCACTCCTCTTCGTTGTAAAAATCCAGGCGATAGATGACGCCGAAGCGGTCTCGCAGGGGGGCCGAGAGGAGCCCCAGGCGGGTGGTGGCACCGATTAAAGTGAAGGGCGGGAGGCCGATGCGGTAGGTGCGCACGCCCCCCGAGCCCTGCCCCACGACCAGGTCCAGCTGGCCGTCCTCCATGGCGGGATACAGAATCTCCTCGACGGGTTTGCCGAGACGATGGATTTCATCGATGAACAGGACATCGCCCCGGGCGAGACTGTTCAGCGTGGCGGCCAGGTCTCCCGGCCGCTCGATCGCCGGTCCGCTGGTGACACGAATCTTGGCGTCCATCTCCCGGGCGATGATGTAGGCGAGGGTGGTTTTGCCCAGACCAGGAGGACCCGATAGCAGGACATGGTCGACTGACTCTTCGCGCTGCCGGGCGGCCTGGATGAGGATGCGCAGGCCTTCTTTGGTCTGGGGCTGACCGATGAAATCGCCGTCATCAAAACTTTTAGGTCGCAGGGCGGCGTCCTGGTGCAGCTCGCGCCCGGTTGCCTCGGGGGCAGTGACGCGATCAGTCATGCCGCGAAGAACGATTCATCAGCGACCGGCCAGGGCCCGGAGCGCCGCGGAAATCTGATTCTCGACCGACATATCGGGTTCGACGGCCCGCGAAATTCCCTCGAGCGCTTCGGCTCTTGAGTAGCCGAGCGCCAGAAGAGCCTCCAGGGCCTCCTCGGATCCGGCCGGCTGGCTTGAGGCCACTCCGGATTCCACGAGCTTGCCCTTTAGCTCCAGCACCAGGCGGCCGGCGGTGCGGGCGCCCACTCCAGAAACCGATTGCAGGATCTTGACACTCTCGTTGTTGATGGCGGCGATGAGCCGGTCCGGGCTTAGCGCCGATAGGACGCGGATGCCCAGGCGGGGCCCGATTCCGGAGACACGGATCACGGCCCGGAAAACCTCAAGTTCGTGAGCGGATTCAAATCCGAAGAGGCCGGGCCCGTCATCGGACGCGTGCAGGTGGGTGTGGAGGGTGACGGGATCGCCGCCGGCGGCGAAACTGCCGGCTGTACTCTCGACGACGTTGGCGCGCAAGACCAGCCCGATGCCCTCGGGGCGAATTTCAAGCCAGTCAGGTCCGCCGGCCACGACTTCCCCTTCAATACGGGCGATCATCGACGCTGTGTGGCCGGTAGGTGGGTCTCGGGAGCGGTGGTGGAAAAGCCGCCGTCGCCAGGGAGTCGACGGCGATCGTGGCGGCGGAGCGCCGGCCTCAGCATCTAGGCGGTGGCGTAGGCTTCAATGATTTCTTCGCGAAGATTGAGATTGGTATCCACCCTCCGGACGTCATCGAGGTCTTCCAGCTTCTCGACCAGCCGCAACACTTGCACGGCCTCGCGTTCTTCGAGATCGACGGGAGAGGTGGCTAGTCGCCCCAGCTCCGCCTTTTCAACCTCGATGCCGGCGCCGACGAGTTCCTGCCGTACCGCATCGAGACGGTCCGGGCGGGTCCACACGAAGACGGCGCCGTCTTCCTCCTCCATGTCCTCGGCCCCGGCGTCCACGGCGGCCATAAAAATTTCGTCGAATTCGAGTTCGCCCAGCGGGAGGCTAATTTCCCCGCGAGGCTCGAATAGCCAGGCGACGCTGCCGCTGTCGGCGAGGTGGCCGCCGGAGGTGTCCAGCACGTTGCGGACCTGGGCTACGGAACGGTTGCGGTTGTCGGTGATCACATCAATGAAAATCGCCACTCCACCGGGTCCGTAACCCTCGTAGGTGAGTTCGAAGAGATCGGTTTCGTTCGTGCCGCCGGCACCTCGCTGGATGGCCCGGTCGATGTTGGCGGCGGGCATGTTGGCGGAGCGGGCGCGCTGCACGCTCATCTTGAGCCGGTAGTTTGTTTCGAGGTCGGCCCCGCCCAACCGCGCGGCGACGGCTATCTCGCCACCCAGCTTGGAAAACAACTGGCCGCGTTTGGCATCGGTGGCGGCTTTGGCCCGCTTGATCGTGGACCATTTGGAGTGTCCCGACATGCGGCGCTCCTACCGACTGCGATCCGAGGACTGCTCGGGTTATTCTCTATATCGGATTCTACTGTACCGCGTTGCGTGGATGGCTGCGGAGCGCCTTGCGGACTACGGAAGGTCGAGTATGGCGAGCGAGAGAATTCCTGCATTCATCCTATTAATTGTGGCGATGGTCGCGGTGGCGATGATGTTCAATCGCGTATGGGCACCCTTCAATCGCCGCCCTCCGGGCCAGCAGGTACACGATACGCGGCTTACCTACATGCAAAAACTGCTCGTTCATGCCAAGTACGTGATGATCGCGCTGGGTATTAGCAATCTATTCCTGGTGGGACGCCTTATCGGCTCCGAAACGCTCAGCAACCTCCGCCTGACCGAAGACGGCCTCGGAGAGATGTTTGTTCTCGTGGGCATCGTGGTGGCGATAGTGATTCCAACGAGGTATGTCTTTACCACGGAGGGCTTTGCGATTGAGAACGGGCGCCTCTATCGGTGGGATGAATTCGCCCGGTATGGCCTGGGGCCGGGGAGGGTGCGGTTCGAAGGCAAGGGCGATCGGCCCATCAAGGTCGATCTGTTCATGAATCACGTGCAGCAGGCAGCGTTCAGGCCAGTCCTGAAGCGGTATTTCGGCAAGACTCCGGTGGCGCGAACGAGGGCCAGGCCGCCGCGCTGAGAGGGCGGGTGGGTGGCGGTCGTTCGGACCGATGGATCAGGAGGGCAGGTCGCGGTAACGCTCGCCCCACCACTCCCGCAGCCGCCGGGCGGCATCCACTTCCGCTCCTGTGCCCGACGGACGATAGAAGCGACGTTCGCGCTCCGATTCCGGCAGGTGCTTCTGCTTCACAAAATGGCCAGGGAAGTCGTGGGCATATTTGTAACCGCGGCCGTGGCCCAGCTCCGCGGCGGCCGAGAACGCCTCGTTGCGCAGATGGAGGGGCACGGTGACGTCGGCGCCGTCCTTGATCGCCTGGCGGGCGGCGGACAGGGCGGTTCCGGCCGAATTGCTCTTCGGAGCGCTGGCCAGGTACAGGGTGGCCTGGGCCAGCGGGTAGGTGGCCTCCGGCAGGCCCAAGCGCTCCACCGCCTGGTACGCCGCCAGTGCCAGCGGTAGCGCGTCCGGGTCGGCGTTACCCACGTCTTCGGAGGCCGAGATCAACAGTCGGCGGGCAATGAACTCGGGGCCCTCGCCGGCCTCTACCATCTTGGCCAGCCAGAAGATCGCCCCGTCCGGATCGGATCCGCGGATGCTCTTGATGAAAGCCGAGATCGTATCGTAATGGTGATCGGCGGAGCGGTCGTACTGGACCTGACGTTGGAGCATCGCCCGCTCGATGGTCTCGACCGCGATTTCGCTGAATTCCTCGATCTGAGCCAGTTCCGCGGCCGCCTCTAGCCAGTTCAATGCCACGCGGGAGTCGCCGCCGCAGCGCTCGACGATGAAGTCGAAGGCGTCATCCGCCAGGATCAGCCCCAGACCGCCCAGGCCGTCGGTAGCGTCGGTCAGGGCGTTACCCAGTATCAGTCGTAGATCGTCGGCACCCAGGGGCTGCAGTTGCAGGACCCGCACGCGACTCAACAGCGGAGCAATTACGTCGAAGTAGGGATTCTCCGTCGTGGCTCCCCAGAGAATTACGGTGCCGTCCTCGACGTGCGGCAACAGGGCGTCCTGCTGAGCCTTGTTGAAGCGATGCACCTCGTCGACGAACAGCAGTGTCCGGCGCTGGTAGAGGCGTTGTTCTTCACGTGCGGCGGCGACGGCCAGGCGGATGTCTTTCACGCCGGCGGTTACGGCGCTAATGGCGATGAAATGGCTTGCCGTCATGGTGGCGGCGATGGTGGCGAGGGTGGTCTTGCCGGTGCCGGGAGGCCCCCAGAGGATCACCGACCAGAGACGGTCGTGCCGCAACGCGGCGCCTAGCGGGGCTTTTTCGCCAACGATGTGCTGCTGGCCGAGAAACTGGTCCAGCGACAGCGGCCGCATCCGGGCGGCGAGTGGGGCGGCGGCGTGGCGATCCCCGGTCGCGCCGTGGTCAAACAGATCCTGCATGTTCCGATTGTTGCAGAGATTGCACGACCCGGTCGCCGCTATCGCGAGCGCGTTGCGCGCCGTCGTCGCCGACAAGGGCGTTCGAGTAACGCGCCTGCACGAATATGTCGGTCACGGCCCGGAGACTCAGGCGGGTCTCCTCGAGATGAGGTTCAAGAATCCGGCGGAACTCGTCGGCGGTCTGATCGGGATGGCGCTCATGGCCGGCCGCGGCAGCCGCCTCAAGCACGGCGCGATAGCTCCGCCATACCCGTTCTCGGTTGGTGAGTGGCTCGGGCTCGACGGCTTTCCCGCGGGCCAGAAGCGGCCGGCCCAGTCGGTTTAACCCGGCGCGGGTGGCGCCGGCGGCCTCCACCACGGCCTCTCCGGCCAGACTGAGGAGGCTACGGAGCGCGGCGAACAGCAGCCCCGGCAAGCGAAATAGCGCGGCCAGCGCCACCAGGATCGGCTCCACCACTGGCACCGGCGATCGCCGGTTACGCAGGCGGCGAAACATTAGATACGCCATAAGCGCCAGCACAAGCCAGAGTGCGGCCGATTGGAGGAAGGGCAGGAAGTCGCTCTCGCTTCCCGAAGTCAGGGCTGCCGGCGGCCTGGGCGCGATGGGATTTTCGCGCCCTTCGCCGCTCCCGCGGAACAAGGAGAAGAAGAGACCCAAAATGTAGGTAATCGCGACAAACGGCAATACAAGCAGCCCGAGCACGAACTGGCCGATGGTGATGAAGGGCCGGAGCCCGGCGCTCAGGTCCGGCGCGGGAAACCGGGGGAGAAAGACGACGAGCAGGAGACCCGCCCCGAGGATCAGAGTCGTGGAGCGCAGCCAGTTGGAGGCGATACCGGGTGATTGATGGGAGTGGCCTAAGTCCCAGTTGGTTTGGTGGCGGACAAAGCTGGCGTAACTATGCAGTAACAAAATTATTACAAAATAGAACAAAAGCGCTGTCAGCAAGATACCGGCCGGGATCGCGGCCGACACCCCGGCGTAGGGCGGCGCGGCGACGAGGATGCCGGACAAGACGATGAGAATACCGGCCCCGACCGAGCCGACGCGGTTCAACCACATCATGGCCATGGCTCGATTTTGGCGTTCCAGGCCGTGGTTGGCGTCGCCATCGAGATCGGGTTGAGCGGAGGCTCGGGCGTCCATTGACTGTGGATGAAGGGCGTCCACCTGCTCCGCGACCAGGGCGGCGATCATCCAGGTGCCGATCATGAGCAGGAGAAGTATGAATGTTGGCATGTCCACCAGGATCACGAAGAGGGAGGAATACCAGTCGCCGGACTCCTCGGCAATGCCTTCGTCCACGATGCCGGCTAGTCGCACGATCAGAATGGCGGGAAGAGCGAACACAAACCAGTCTCGCCAGGAAATCCGATCGGACGGACGCTTTGGCCGCACGCAGCCTAGGTAGGTGCGGATGGCGAAGCTGGAGACCAGGGCCGCAAAGCTGGCCGACGAGCGCATGACGGGAAGGCCGAACTGGTGGTTTAGAAAGACCACCCCGAGCGCGACCAGGGCGTAGCCGAAGGTAACGATCAGGAAGAGGGTGAGCCGGCTACGAGACTGCGGCGATACCGGGCGCGACATCTATCTGCTCTCTGTCGGTGATCGAGCGGGCGGCGATTCCGGCGGCGCGGGCGGCGGCTACCGAATCGCGGGCCTCGTCGGTATCGGTAAAAACGGCCAGCACGTTGTGCCCGGCCCGCCGCCGGCCCAGCAAGGTGGCCAAAAGGGTGGGGTCGGATTTTCCGGTGACTACCACCAGGGTCGATCCCCAAGGCAGCCGGGAGGCTTCGTGGCGCAGCAAGCGTTGCATGTTGGCCCCGGTCAGCAAGCCCACGCGGGCCAGCAGCTCCAGAATCGACATCAGCTGTCGCCTGCCCTTTCCTACGGCCACGAACGGCGAGCGCTCCGCCCGAAACAAGTCCACCAGCGCCGGGGACAGCATCTGCCCGCCCGTAGCCACCAGATCGATACCGTTAACGGCGAGGCCGACGGACTGGCGTTTTCCGATCAGGTGGGCGGCAAATGACGCCGCGACGGTGACCGATAATTCACTCGAGTAATTGATCCATCGTTGCGAGTAGCCGGCCGGACTGAGATCGAGCAGGATCAGCACTTCGTGGCTCACCGCCGGCTCGACCTGCCTGACGAACAACTCTCCCCGGGCCGCGGAGACCTTCCAGTTAATCATGCGGGGGCTGTCGGAGGGTTGATACTCCCGGGCGCCGATTACCCGGGAAGGATCCTCGTACAGGATTCGAGTGGATTTCTCGGTGCCCAGCGGGGTTGTTGACGGTAGAGCCAGGCGGGAGATGGGAACGACGGTCGGGTAAACGATGACCATGGTCGGCTCTTCGCGCCAGCGCTCCTCCTGTCGAAATCCGAAGACGTCCCCGTACTGCAGGTCCATGGGGCCCACCGGGTAGTAACCGCGCCGGCGGGCCGTGAGGTCGTACTCCACGACGGTCTCGGATCGCGGCGCCAGCGACGTGACCCGTTTCAGTACGCCCTGGCTGGAGAGTTCGCGGGGCAGCGACTCCCGGAGGCTGATCCATGGCACCGGCAGCAGAGAGCGGTTGTGAACGGTCACGGTGATCGGAATCGTCTCGCCGATGAACACCCGGTCCAGAAGGGTGCGTTCGACCGATAAACCGCGGCGAATCGTGCGAATCCAGAACCAGCCCAGGAAATGTATTCCTAGGACCAGATAGAAGAGCAGGTAGAACACGCCGATGCCGGTGAGAAACGCGGCCACCAGGAGCAGCCCGCCGACCACGAACAGGCTAGCCACGGGTATCGACCGACCTACTGAGGACCGGGACGGTCGCCGCCGTCGCTATCAGGCGCCAGCGGCACGTCTTTGCTGCTCAGGATCGAACTGACCACGCTCGTAGCGGTCACTCCGCGAATGACGCTGTCGGGCTGGACCATGATGCGGTGAGGCAGGACGTAATCGGCCATCTCCTTGATGTCGTCGGGGATCACGTAGTCGCGGCCGCGGAGGGCGGCGATGGCCTGGCCGGCCTTGAAGAGGGCGAGGGCTCCCCGGGTGCTGGCGCCAATCGCCACGTTGGGATGGTCCCGCAAGGCCCGCACCAGCGACAGGACATAGTCGGCGACCGACTCCTCGACATGCACCTGGCCGACTTCTCTCTGCAGCCCAAGGAGTCCGTCTATTTCTAGAACCGCGTCGAGGTCGTCTATGGGGTGGCCTTCGCGCTGGTCGTAGAGCACGCGACGCTCTTCGTCATGGGTGGGATAGCCAAGCCGGAGACGCAGGAAGAAGCGGTCCAGCTGTGCCTCGGGCAGCGGAAAGGTGCCTTCGTATTCCACCGGATTCTGCGTGGCCAGCACGAGAAACGGGTCCGGCAGGGGATACGTCTGGCCGTCGAGTGAGATTTGCTGCTCGCCCATGCATTCCAGCATCGCCGACTGGGTCCGGGGCGTAGCCCGGTTGATTTCGTCGGCCAGCAGGACGTTTACAAACACGGGGCCGGAGCGAAATTCAAAATCCGTGGTCTGTGGATTGAAGATGGAGACTCCGGTGACGTCGTTGGGCAGGAGGTCGGGCGTGAACTGAATGCGCTTGAAGGTCCCGCCCAGGGAAACAGCGATGGCCCGGGCCAGCATGGTCTTACCGGTGCCGGGCACGTCCTCCAGCAAGACGTGACCACGGCACAGAAGGGCCACAACCACTTTCTCAAGCTCGGCCGATTTGCCGATAATGACCCGCTCGACGTTGGCGCGCAGGGATTCGTAGAAAACCGAGAACCGGCCTGCGTCCATGGTGCCTCCCCGGGGCGAGCGCTGGTGTTAGCCGGGTCGGTTGCCGAGAACCACCGTAGTCGTCTGAGGCCCGGCGTCCTCCCCGCGGACGTATATTACTTCCACGGCGGAGCCCGGTTTGTTGCGGGCGAGGGTCCGGCTGAGGTCCCCCTGGTCGTCAATCGAGTCCCCGGCCAGGCCGATGATTATGTCGCCGGGGCGGAGTCCGCCGGCCTCGGCCCCGCTTCCGGGGGAGATTTGATCGATGAATACCCCGGCGCTGGCCTGAAGATCGAAGCGGCGGGCAATGCTTCGGGTGACGGTTGCGCTGACGATGCCCAGGAATCCGCGTTCGACGCGGCCGTTGGCGATCAATTCGTCGATGATTTCCCGGGCGCCGTCGATGCTGATGGCGAAGCCGAGGTTTTCGGTGCCCTGGATGCCGGCGGAATTGATGCCGACCACCTGACCCAGCGTGTTGAGGACGGGTCCTCCGCTGTTGCCCGGGTTGATGGAGGCGTCGGTCTGAATGAGATCGCTCAACGTGGCTCCGCCGGGGCCGACGCTGGTGAGAGTCCGGTCCAGGGCGCTGACGACGCCGACGGTCACGGTGGGGCCGCCGGGGAGGTCCAGCGCATGGCCGATCGCCACGACGGTCTCGCCCACCTGCAGATCGGCTGACCGTCCCAGAGGGGCAACCGTGAGATCGGCGAGATCGATACTCAATACGGCCAGGTCCGCTAGCGGGTCGCTGCCAATCAACTCGGCCTCGGTGTCGCGGCCATCGGTGAGGGTCACGCGGATGGATCTGGCCCCGCTGATCACGTGCTCGTTGGTTACAACTAGGCCGCTGGCGTCGATGATGAATCCGGTACCCACGCCTCCCGAGGGCACCGGCCGGCCGCCAGCGTTCACGGTGACGTCTTCGGTCGAGATGTGGACTACGGCCGGCGATATGCATCGGACCAGCTCGGGAATGGTCAGCGGGCGATCGGGCTCGAACTCAAGCTGGACTGCCTGCTCGATGGGTGGTGCTTTGCCGGTCCCCAACGGCGCTTCCCTGGCCTCCGGTGGGGTGACCGCCAACGCCACAGCTGCGTTTCTCGCCTCTGGCGATGAGCCGGGAGCGCAGGCGGCGGCCACCGCGAACATTGCGACTAGGGTGACGGCCGCGAGGAGCTGAATTCTCGATGGCAAGCGATTGGCCCTCGACGATGGTCCGGGCGGTCGTTGGCCCGCAGGGGGGAGGCCGGATAATGGGCATGCCCGGGGCAAGTGGAGATTTTACCAAGCGATACGGACGAACCGGGTGGGAACGCACACTGTTCCCCCGGCATCTTGTGGCCGCGACGGCGTTGCAATAGCCTTGGCGCGGCTTGGCCGGACGGTGAGAAGCGTGTCAGGACTCAAACCGCGATGACCCCAGAAAATCTTCGCATTCCCGGCCCCACCCCGCTGCCGGACGACATTCGAGCCGCGGTGGCGGGGCAGATGATCAATCACCGCGGCGAGAAATTCGCCGACCTTTTGCGAGAGGTGCGGGCCGGGGTGAAGACGGTGCTGGATACCGACGGCGATGTGATCCTGCTGACCAGCTCCGGTACCGGTGCGATGGAGGCGGCGGCTTCAAATTTCTTTTCGGCCGGGGATCGAGTGCTGGTGGTTCGCGGCGGGGTATTCGCCAATCGGGCCGTCTCGCTCACAACCGCCTTCGGCCTCGATGTGGAGGTTCTGGACGTGGAGTGGGGGACGAGGGTTGATTCAGCGGAGATTGTGAGCCGACTGGATGCCGGCGGTCATCGCGGCCTCTTTGTCACCCACAACGAAACGTCCACCGGAGTCACCGAGGACCTGGCGGCGATCGGCGCGGCGCTCGGCGACCGCGATGTCCTGTTCATCGTGGACGCGGTGAGTTCGGCCGCGGCAATACCTATCCGCACCGATGAGTGGCGAATCGATATCATCTACGGCGCTTCCCAGAAAGCTTGGATGGCGCCGCCGGGGTTGGCGATGATCGCGGTCAGCGCGCGGGCCTGGCGATTTCAGAAATCGGCCGGCCTGCCGCGCTTTTACTTCGATCTGAAGGCGCTTAACGACGCCGCCGACCGGGGTCAATACCCATGGACACCAGCGTTGCCGGCGTTCTACGCGATGCGGCTGGCCCTGCGTCAGTTTGAAGCCGAAGGTATGGAATCGGTTTATTCCCGGCACCACCAGACCGCCGAGCGCGTTCGCCGGCGGGTTCGCGCCATGGGACTTTCCCTCTTCCCCGACGAGACCGTAGCGTCCGACACGGTCACGGCGGTGAAACTACCGCCGGATGTGGACGCGGTGGAATTTCACGACATCGCCCGTCGGGAGTACGACACCGTGTTTGGCGGCGGTCTGGCCCACCTAAATACTTCGGTGTTTCGAATCGGCCATCTGGGCTGGCTGGATAGCGCGGACATCAACCGGTCGCTGGATGTGGCGGAGACGGTGCTGAAGCAGCTAAGTCACGCGGAGGCGGATTAGGTCCGTGTCGGACAAGCTTGATTTCGTAATTGTGGGCAGCGGCATCGCCGGCTTGCAGACGGCGCTGCTGGCGGCGGAGCATGGCCGGGTGATGGTGCTCACCAAGTCCGGCCTGATGGAGACGAATACCAACTATGCCCAGGGCGGTATCGCGGTGGCTTCGGGAGTGGACGACGACCCGGATTTGCACTTTCAGGACACGATCGCCGCCGGGGCCGGTCTCTGCGACGAAGAGGTTGTGCGGGTACTGGTGGACGAAGGCCCGGCGGCGGTCAGAAGGCTCGTAGAGACCGGGGTCAGATTTGACGAGGCCGAGGGGGAGTTTCTGCGGGGAATGGAAGGAGCCCATTCGGTCGCCCGGGTGCTGCACGCGGCCGGGGCCGAGACCGGCGCGGAGATTCAGTCGGCGTTGACTCGTGCCGCGCGTGAGGCAGAGGTCGAACTCGTTGAGCAGGCGCTGGTGGTGGACCTCATCATGGAGGGCGGTCGCTGCCGGGGAGTGCTGGCGCTGTTGGAGGGCGAGGCCGCGCTCCATGAAATTCGGGCCGAGCGGGTGGTGCTGACGACCGGTGGGGCCGGGATGCTTTACAAAAGGACCACCAACCCGGCGATCGCGACGGCGGACGGGGTGGCGGCGGCTATTCGTGCCGGGGCAGTGGTCAGTGGGCTGGAATTTATCCAATTCCACCCTACCGCCCTGGACATTCCTGGCGCGCCCCCGTTCTTACTATCCGAGGCATTGCGAGGGGCGGGAGCCAAGATCGTGGATCGCTTCGGGCGCCGGTTCCTGCTGACGGCCGACGACCGCGGTGAGCTGGCTCCCCGCGACATCGTGTCCCGGTCGATTCTGTGGCGGCTGGAGGAATCCGGCCCCGGTTCCGTTTTCCTGGATGCGACCGAGCTTGACGAAGGCATCGCCAGCAAACGGTACCCCGGACTGGCGCGGTCGTTGCGAAGTCACGGGTTAGATCTGGATCGGGATCGGGTACCGGTGGCGCCGGCGGCGCATTACCTGATTGGAGGAATCGCGACGGATGTATGGGGACGGACTTCGACGCCGGGACTCTATGCCTGCGGAGAGGTGGCCTCTAGCGGAGTCCACGGTGCGAATCGACTGGCCAGCAACTCGCTACTGGAAGCGGTGGTGTTCGCATCCCGGGTAGTCAAGCTGGCGGTGGGGCCTGCGACGGCGTGGCCGGACCCGGTGCTGGCTTTGACCCTGGCGCCTCCGCAAAATGTGGATACTGGCCGGTTGACGCGGGACGAGATCGGGGAGCTGATGTGGGAGGATGTTGGCATGCTGCGAGACAGCGATCGATTGAAAGAGGCGGCGACCCGGCTGGGGGAGGGATTGGGCACGCTTGATGGTCTGAACCGAGGAGCGGTGGAGGACGCGAACCTCAACCTTGTCGCGCTCTTCGCCGCTCATGCGGCCCTGGGCCGGCCGGAGAGTCGCGGCACTCATTACCGGATGGACTTTCCGAAGCTCGATCCGGAACTGGCGCGCCCGACCTTTTATCGGATTACCGAGCCGGCGCCGCTGGCGGTGGATGAGTCGTGATAGACCGGGGAGGTGGCGAACTGGACGCGGAGACCATCGATCGGGTGCTGGCGACGGCGTTTGCGGAGGACGTGGGGGATGGCGATCTGACCACGTCCGCCTGCGTCGATGACGCCACGAGAATCTCGGCCAGGGCAGTGGCGAGGGAGCCCGGGACGGTGGCGGGCCTGAAGGTCTTCGCGGCGGCGCTTCAGTTCGGTGGTGAGGTGGAAGTGGAATTGAAGATTCCTGAGGGCGCCGTGGTAAAAACCGGAGAGGCGGTGGCCGGCGTGAGCGGGCGGGCGGTGTCCATCCTGACCGCGGAGCGCATAGCCCTCAACTGCCTCCAGCGGATGTCAGGTATAGCGACCGCCACGGCGGAATTCGTGAAGGCGGTAGAGGGCACATCAGCCCGTATTCTGGACACGCGCAAGACGGTTCCGGGCCTGCGGGCGCTGGACAAATACGCTGTGAAGATGGGAGGCGGCGTCAATCATCGGTTCGGCCTCTTTGACGCGGTGCTCATCAAGGACAACCACATCCGCGCGGCGGGATCATTGCAGGCGGCGGTGGAGCGGGCCCGTAACGTGGTGCCGGCCGGGAGCGCCCGGATTCAGGTGGAGTGCGACACGCTGGCCCAGCTCGACGAATGCCTCACGCTGGGAGTGGAGTGGATTTTGCTGGACAATATGACGCTGGCGGAACTGCGCGACGCGGTAGTGCGTGGCAGGGGACGGGCGAAATTGGAGGCGTCGGGCGGAGTGACCCTGGATAATGTAAGCGAGATCGCCAAGACTGGTATCGACTTCATTTCGATTGGGGCGCTGACCCATTCAGTGAGAGCGCTCGATATCGGCTTGGATTTTGACTGAGGAGTGACCTTGAATACGGCGAGTGTGAATTTCCTGCGACAGTACCGAACCTCGAACTCCGAGGGATTTCTGGTGCGATTGGATGGTAAGCCTATAGGCCGGCTGGACCTGCATTTCGGGGCGGAGTCGTCATACGGGACTCTGATCATGCTTCAGGACTTCGATGAAGTCGATGTGCTTGATCTGGTCTGCGAAATCGACGAGCAGCTGGTGATATCGGCGGAGACGAGCCGGGAAGAATTTTATGTAACGGTATTTCGTGGCGACGAAACGGGCTTCTATTCGGATGAGCACATCGACGAGCACCGCTCGCAAGGTCGGGCCGGGGGGAACGGCGCCGAGTAGCCGGGGCAGCGGCCATTTCGTTCGATCGTCTTCGCCCGGCCTCTGGCTGAATTATCGTGGGCTTGCCCCGATTAGCGCTGACGCCTCGGCGTTCAACAACTTCCGCTTCAGATCTAATCCGCCGGCATAGCCGGTCAGGGACCCGTCCTGTCCGATGACCCGGTGGCAGGGGACAATGCCCCAGAGGGGATTGGCGCCGACGGCGCGACCCACGGCGCGGGCGTGCCCGGCTGAGAGCCCAAGACCTACGGCGATATCGCCGTAGGTCTTGGTGGCTCCCCGCGGCACGCGACCGAGAGCGCGCCAGACGTTATTTTCAAACGTCGTGCCTCTCAGATCGAGTTCAGGAATCTCTGGAGGTTCACCGGTGAGCGCGGTGCGGAGGTATGCCAATCCGCCGGCGGCCGCCGCGGAGTCCGGAATCCAGTCGCGCGGGATGGCATCCCCGAGCTCACAGCGGCATTCCGCTTCCGTGGACAGGCCGCCGCTCGCGGCCAGCAGGCCGTTGGTGCCTGCCGTGCCGCACCAGCCCCAGCCAGGGATGGCGTCGACGCAGACGCCTGGCATGTCCAATGCGGTCATGCGGCGGTCGCTCCGGGAACGGGCATCGAATCCAGGATCTCGTCCACGGTGTCGCGGGTGTCCAGATTGCGGATACGGGCCGCCGGACTCACGATCAGGCGGTAGGCCAGCACGTCGCTGGCCAGGGCCTTCACGTCGTCTGGGACCACATAGTCACGGCCCCGAAAACTGGCCATGACCTGCGACCCTCGGAAGAGGGCAAGGCTGGACCGGGTGCTGGCGCCCAGGTAAATGTTGGAGTGCTCACGCGTGGATCGCACGATGTCGACGATTTATTCGCGCACGCGCTGGTCCACGTATACGTTCTTGATCTCTTCTTGCAGCTGGATCAAATCGACCACGTCGATGACCTGCTTGATGCTGTCGATCGGATGCGTGTGGAGCTGAGATTCGATTATTTCCAACTCATGCGCGCGCGCTGCGTAGCCGAGTGTGATTCGCATGAAGAACCGGTCAAGCTGGGATTCGAGTAGGGGAAAGGTGCCTTCGTACTCGATCGGGTTTTGCGTGGCGAACACCAGGAATGGTTCGGCCATTTTGTGGGTGACTCCGTCGATAGTCACCTGGTGCTCGTCCATCGCCTCCAGTAGGGCGGATTGGCTTTTTGGGGTGGCACGGTTGATCTCGTCCGCCAGCACGATTTGGGCCATGATCGGGCCGGGACGGAATTCAAATCCGGACGTTTTTCTGGTTGTAAATTGAAACTCCGGCGATATCGTTCGGCAGCAGGTCCGGGGTGAACTGAATACGCCGGAAGTCGCAGCCGATCGATTGCGCGAAGGCCTTGGCCAGGGTGGTTTTGCCGACGCCGGGGACATCCTCGATGAGGACGTGGCCGTGCGAGACCATTGCGATAAGCACCTTCTCGACGGCTTCCCGTTTGCCGACGATGGCGCGCTCGATGTTATTGAGCACCATCTCGGCGATGGAGTGGCTGCCCGGCATATATTCCTGCCTCGCGAAACGGTGGGAGCCGGTACAACCGGGGATGAATATCCCCCGGAGCTAGTTGCGGCCGTCCGAGGGCTGGCTCGTTGACATTATGCCAGTTGCGTCGGTAGGGTCGAGCCGTCGGCGGGTATGGTTCAGTGGCAGAACGCGACCTTCCCAAGGTTGAAATGCGGGTTCGATTCCCGCTACCCGCTCCGCAGGCCGTTTATTGCCGGCCTATCGGTTCACCCTGCGCCCGCTCCGCAGGCGCGATCTACTGATCGGGCAGCTTCGGGAGCACGAATTGCCGTAGGGAATCTGCTCCCAGCACGAGCAGCCGGCCATCCGACTGGCGGACCCATATACCCCTGATATCGGCGAAGAAATCGTCGGCTCCCCGGAACAGGAACTGGCGGAGGAACCCCCCCTCGTTGCCGTCGCGGATGTCCACCTCGATGATGCGCCGATTTCCCTCATCTACGATGAAGAGAGAATCCGAATCCTGGCTGGTGAAAATTTGCGACGCCAGCTGGATCGGCCGGTCCAGGTCGCGGATCTGGAATCGTACCTGCTGGCCGGCGCGGTACTTAAGAATGCTGTTGTCTTCGAGCAGGATGTAGATGTCTCCATCGATCGCCATGTCTCTGGCGGTGCTGATATCGACCTCTTCGGCGGGATCAAAAAAATCGCTGGGCTCCACTTCATAGCCACCGGGTGTGGGGATGTACTTGTGAATGCGATTTGCGATGCGGTCCAGGACATAGAGATTGTTCTGGAAGTTGTCGAAGGCCACAGGGTCTTTCCACTGATCGGTGCCCACGATGCGCAGCTGCTGTGGTCGCTGGTCGGGCACGATGCTAAATACGTTGAAATCGCTGTCTATCACCAACAGGCTCAAATCTCGGGAGATCACGGCGATGATGTCGGCCACACCAACCTGGCCGATCTGCTCGCCGACGCGCAGGACCGTCTGGCCCCTCTTGGGGGCGGTGAATTCCATCACCTGCCCGTTGACAGCGTCGATTACATACTGCCGATCCTGGTAGACGGCGATCTGTTCGAGCGCATGCCCGGCCCCCGATTCTCCGAACTCGGTGATGGTCGCGCTGGTGGCGACCCGGGTCACCCTGTTGCGCAAATCGCGTTCATCGTCAATCTGCGCCAGCAGGCGGTTTACCTCGCTAATCGTGTAGCCCAGGCTTCCGGCCCGGTTCGCGGCGTCGGACGCATCCCCAAGGGCCGTTTTGGCCTGGGAGTCGTCATCTTCCTTCAACGCTGCGTCGTAGAAAGATTTCGCTCTCACGAAGGAGTCGGTCGCCTGGGCCTGGCTGTCGGCCGTCGTCTCGGGTGAGGCTACCTCCGGAGTTTCGGTACCGCCGGATTGAGCCGACAGCGCATCGGTGGGTGCTTCCTCCCGTCGAATGAAGAGCACGATGAACATCGCCACGACCACGACGATGGAAAACAGCAGGATCAGCGACCCGGCCCCCAAACCTCCGCCTCGCCGGCGACCGCGCATGAGGGGATCGTCGTTACCGCGTGTAATTCGCCAGATCCCGCCAAATAATCCCCCGCCACGGCTCACGGGGGCATTAGGCCAGGAACGCGGAATGGTGTCTCCCGACGGATGAAGGATCTGGCGGTTGAGATCCTCCAGATCGGCCGGCCCGGCGGCGATCGCGGCGCGCCGCCGCTCGTACTTGGTCTCCGGCTGGGCTGAAGGGCTCCCGTCCGCCCCGGAATCTCGCTGGGGACGGCCTCCTGCGAGCAGCCGAATTAACCCCCGGATCGCCATCGCGGGGAGAAAGAAGATCATCAATGGGATGGAAATGACGACATCAACGATCGCCCGCCCGGTCGACTTCCGCGGGCGGTCATGGGCGGTCATAGTGGTTTCCAGCGCGGCGGAAGACCAATTGGGCTCCCGGCCTGAGCGCGTCGACGGTGGAGCCGGAATGGAATAGTCCGTGGACGCGGCCGGTCGCGCCTGGTGGAGAGCTGGCTGCTCCAGTGGGGGCGAGGTTGCGTGATCTGCCTCTTCGACGACCTCTGACCGGAGCAGGAGGATGTCGCCTTCGACTACACCCCGTTGAGCGGCCAGCGCCCCGATCTGGTTGACGCAGGTGATCGCGTCGTAACGGGCGATCAGGCCCCGGATTTCCCGGTGGCGGACGGCGCGGGCGATGACCGAAGACGTGACCGCGATGGTGTCGTCCGGCTCCAGGGTGGCCCGAAAAAGCTCGATGTCCTTATTAAAGGGCAGTTCCCCGGGCTCGGAAGGTGGTGCGGCGGATTCCTCCGGGAGGGCATTGAGTTCGTTGTCGCGGAAAATATAAACCTGGGACGGGAGAAGCTGGGCGATGTAGAGCTCGTCGCCGCGAACGACCAACCCGGTCGCTCCGATATCCAGATGCTCTTCATCCGGGCTCGCCTCCCTGGCCACGGCGCTAGATCCGACTCTCATACTGCGCATGAGGCCTGAGATCGGACTGCCGGTTTCCGGGGAAAAATAGGCGCGCACGGCGACGTCGGCGAAGGCTTTACAGAGACGCTCGGTACCGCCCTCAAGCAGCAGGAAGAGACTGCCGATGTCCTCGCGGTCGGGAGGGCTGGTTTCTACGCTAATTCGTGCGCTGCTGGATCGGGGAAGGCCGTCCGCTAGGCTGGCCTGGGCGACATCCAAATGCGGGCCTCTACGCTACTGAAGTAGTTGACAAACGACGGCCCTTGCCCCATATCGAGCTGCGCCTCCCCGGGGCCCCTCTGGCGAGTATACCCGGACCAATTGACAGGCGGGGGAAGCAGGAATGACATTTTCTGATATCGTGGGACGCAGAAGGGCATTGCGCGCCGCATTCGATGGTTTCGAACGAGTAAATACTGCGGGTGCTGCATTTTAGTCACCGCCCCGATCGGGGCGAAAAAAAGAATTGCGTTTATCAGGGAGTAGAGCAATAAGTAGGGATTCTCGAGAACTGCGCATTAACGAGCGTATTCATATCAGGCAGGTGCTGCTGATCGACGAGACGAACACGTCGCTGGGCGTGATAGATACGGATGAGGCGATGCGCCTGGCCCGAGAGCGCGGATACGATCTGGTGGAGGTATCGCCGAACCAGAGACCGCCCGTGGCCAAGCTCCTGGACTACGGGAAGTTCAAGTACGAGCAGAACCGCAAGGATCGTGAAGGCCGCAAGCACCAGCGCGCCGGCGATGTGAAGGAGGTGCGATTCCGCCCCCGCACGGAAGAGCACGACATCACCACAAAGGTGAATCGCATGGCCAAGTTCTTGAACGCTGGGGCCAAGGTCAAGGCGACGGTGCGCATGCGAGGTCGCGAGCGTATTTATCCGGAAATGGCCGCGCAGCTCCTCAACACGGTGGTCGAGCGGCTGGCCGATTTGGCGGTGGTGGAGCGGCCGATCGTGCAGGAAGGGAACTTCTCTTTCGCGGTGATTATCGTCCCCGGACCGGGCGCCACGGGCGAAAAGCAGGCCTGACAGATTCACCGGCAGGGCTGCGGACGCCCGCCGGCCAGTTGATAACCTCAGGCAGGAGGTATTGAGCCGTGCCGGTACACCTGCGCTGGCTCATGGAAGAACGCAAGCTGCCGAACGGTCCGGTTCGCAATATGAGGGTTGCTTGGGTCGTTGACGAGCCGGACGACGGCGACGAGGAGGGAGCGCGCTTCCTGGCTTATATGGGGCCCAGTCCACTGGTGACCAGCCAGCTGAAACGCGAGTTCGAGACGCTCTACCCGGACGTGCAGGTGGACTGGGAAAGTCTGGCGGAGGAGATCGGCCGGCCACAGACCGACGTAAAGGTGCTGACGTTCGACGAGCTGGCTTCCCGCCTACGTCCGGTCCTCGGGGAATACGGCCTGCTGCTGGACCGGGTGGATTATCGGTTCGGCCGCGGCTGGACCCGCCCCCTGCGCGAGGTTGAGCGCCTTGTGCGCGATCCCGGGGTCGCAGCCCGCTTCGAGCGCACGTCTGGATCGATCTTCGCCTATCTACGTGATAAGCATCCCGAATACGCGTACGCGCTCTTCAAGGTCCGTCTTTTGCTAACCGACGGCGACGAAGCTGTAACCGCGCTGGAAGCGCTGGAACCCGAGATCCGGCTGGGCAGCCGCTTTCGCGTGTTTCGCGAGTTCTGCCTGGCCACGCTCGCCGACGAACTCGATGGCGGCTAGGATGGTCCGCTCGACCGGAATTGCCTAGGCGATCCCGAGCCTTTTTTTTGTAGAAGCATTTGAGGCGGCGTACATGCAGATGAAACGCACGGTCACCTGTGACCAGCTACGCGTAGAGGACGCCGGCGGCCAGGTGGTGCTGAATGGTTGGGTGCACCGTCGTCGTGACCATGGCGGCCTCATATTCGTCGATCTCCGCGACCGCCACGGCCTGACCCAGGTGGTCTTCAACCCGGACCGCTCCGCCGCTGCCCACGTCATCGCCGGAGAATTGCGGGCTGAGTTTGTCATCGCCGTGCGCGGCGAAGTCGGCGTCCGTCCGGAAGGAACCGCCAACACCGAGCTGGCCACGGGGGCCATTGAATTGCTCGCCGACGAACTGGAAGTGCTCTCCGAGTCGGAGACGCCGCCGTTCTACATCAACGAAGAGTCACCCGTGGACGAAACTCTTCGCCTCCAATATCGCTACCTGGACCTGCGCCGCGCCGGCCAGCGGGACAATCTGATCCTGCGCCACCAGGTAGTCAAATTCATGCGCGATTTCTTTGACGAGGAAGGGTTTCTCGACATCGAGACTCCTATTTTGATTAAGAGCACGCCCGAAGGCGCGCGCGACTTTCTGGTCCCCAGCCGCCTGCATCCGGGCATGTTTTACGCCCTTCCGCAATCGCCGCAGCAGATGAAGCAGATCCTGATGATCGCCGGCCTGGACAAGTACTTTCAGATAGCCCGTTGCTTTCGCGACGAGGACTTGCGCGCTTCGCGAAGCGCCGAGTTCACTCAGCTGGACGTGGAGATGAGCTTCATCGACGAGGAGGACATTCTGGAGCTCGTCGAGCGCCTGCACATCCGGATCATTAAAGAGCTTTCGCCCAAGCGGCTCCTGGCGAAACCATTCCCGCGCCTCACCTATGCCGAGTGCCTGGACCGGTACGGCACCGACAGCCCGGACATGCGGTTCGAGATGCACCTGATCGATGTCACCACCACCGTTGATGGCGGCGGCTTCCGGGCCTTTGATGCCACGGTCGCCGCCGGCGGGGTGGTGAAGGCTATCGTTCTGCCGGGTTGTGCCGGCTACTCCCGCAAGCAGGTCGACGAGCTGGTCGAATATGCCCGCCGGTTTGGCGCCAAGGGGCTGATTTCCGTCGCCCGCAATCCAGATGGCTTCCGCAGCCCGCTGCTCAACGTTTTCGACAAAGAGCGCTTCGCTGGTCTGGTCGAAGCTCTCGGCCTTGAGGACGGCGATCTGGCGGTCATAGTCGCCGATACGGTGGCGATCGCGCACCAGACGCTCGGTAACGTGCGCGAATTCATGGGCGATCGCCTCGGCCTGCGCAATCCAGAGGTGATGGCCTTCGGGTGGGTGCTCGAGTTTCCGCTTCTGGAAGAAGTTGAGGGTGAGGACCGCCTCACGTTTTCCCACAATCCTTTTTGCGGGGTTCGTCCTGGCGATGAGCATCTGCTGGACACCGATCCGATTGCCGCGGTCTCGAGGCAATACGACCTGGTCTGCAACGGACACGAACTCGGCGGTGGCAGCATCCGGATCGACGATGCCGATCTTCAGCGTAAGGTATTCAGCCTCCTTGGTTACGACGAGGAGGCCATCGCCTCCAACTTTGGCGGGATGCTGCGGGCGTTCGACTTCGGCGTTCCACCTCACGGCGGCATCGCCACCGGCATCGACCGCCTGCTGATGCTCCTGCGTGACACCGAGAACATCCGAGAGGTTGTGGCCTTCCCCAAGTCTCAAGAAGGTCGCGATCTCGTCCAGGATGCCCCCTCCGCGGTGATGGCCGACCAAATGGCCGAACTCGGGCTGGAGCTGGTGGCCGGACCGGAGGCCGAAGAGGATTCGGGGTCAGAGTGACCGGCGCTGGGTCACGGGAGTTACTTCACAGCCGCCGCCGCATGGGCGATAATTGAATTAGGACGCTCGACCGCGTTCGATAATCGCCTGAATATTTTGTTCCAACACTTTTAATAAGGGAGCTTGGCTGGTGGCGGGATCGGCATAAGCCGTTCGTGTCGGCCGCGGGCACCCACCTGGTAAACCCGGGGACAAATTGGGGGCGACCGGCGTCGGTGGAGCGTCCCTTTTTTGCCTTTCGACGGGTCCCCGGTGCCGGCCAACTGCTTCTGTATCCCGCACGGTCAGCGGGATCAGACTCCGCGCCGGCTTGCGGTCAGCTGGTCGAAGTCCCGGCCGAGAGCCGTTCGCCCAGGTCCTCGTCCGACAGCGAGAGGCCCAGCTCGTTCAGCCGCTGATAGTGCCCGTCGGCGTTTACTAGAGTCTCGTGCGTTCCCCGTTCGATGATCCGGCCGAGTTCCATCACCAGAATCTCGTCAGCGTTGCGCACGGTGGACAGACGGTGCGCGATCACTATCGAGGTGCGGTTCTCCATCAAGCGCGCCAGTGCGTCTTGCACCAACGCCTCGGTCTGGGTGTCCACGCTGCTGGTCGCCTCGTCGAGCACCAGAATCTTGGGATTAGCCAGGAGCGCTCGGGCGAACGACACGAGCTGCCGCTGGCCCATGGACAGCCGAGTACCCCGCTCGGCCACCGCGGTGTCATAGCCGAAGTCCATCTGCATCACGGTGTCGTGCAGGTGCACCACCCGCGCCGCCTCCTCAACTTCCGCCTGGGTCGCGTCCGGTCGGGCGTAGGCGATGTTGTCGCGAATCGTCCCCTTGAATAGGAACGGGTCCTGCAGCACCAGCCCCATCTGCGAGCGCAGCGATTGTTGGGTCACCGTGCGCACATCGGTTCCGTCAATGGATATCGTGCCGTCGGTTACATCGTAGAAGCGGTATATGAGGCTGATAATCGTCGTCTTGCCGGCGCCGGTGGCCCCGACCAGGGCCAGGGTCTTGCCTGGATCCAGATCGAACGAAATACCGTGCAGCACGGGCTGATCAGGCAGATATTCGAATCTGACATCATTGAATTGCACCCGGCCCTCGATCGGGGCCAGAAGACCGGCGTCAGGCCGGTCGGTCACCGACACTTTGGTGTCCAGGATGCCGAATATCCGTTCGGCTGCGGCCATGGCGGCCTGTAGCAAGTCGAACCGCGCGCCCAGCTCCTGCAGCGGCTGGAACAGTCGCTGCAGGTACAGCAGGAACAGCGTCACCACGGCGACCACCTCCAGCCGGTTGTCGCCGTCAACCTCCACCAGGCGTCCGCCCACAATGAGCACCAGGGCCACGGCCAGCGCCAGGAGCAGGTCCACCGCCGGGATGATGCTCACCCCGATTAGGCGGGCCCGTTTGTGCGCCTGAAGCGTTCTCTCCGTGACCGTGCCGAACAGGCGCGCGTTCTCTTTTTCGCGGGTGAAGGCCTGGGTCGTCTTCATGCCGATGATGCTCTCGGCGAGGTTCGCGTTTGTCTCCGACATCAACGCCCGCACCAGTCGATACGAGCGAGCGGCATAGGTCCGAAACACCGCGGCTGCCGGCAGCATGATGGGCACGATCAGAATCGTTACGACACCCAACTGCCAGCTCTGCATGAACATTGCCACGAAAATTCCGATGATCAGGACGAAATCGGTGATCGTGGTGACCAGGCCCTCGGTCAGGATGTCGTTCAGCGAGTTCACGTCGCTGGTGAAGCGCGAGATTATCGATCCGCTGTTGGTGCGGTCGTAGTAGTTGAGCGAAAGGCGCTGCAATTTGCGAAACAATTCGGTGCGCAAATCGTAGAGAACCTCTTGGCCCACCACGGAGAGCAGCCAGATTTCCCAGCCCATGGCCACGTTCGCGACAGCGGTGATCAGCACGTAGATGATGCCCAGGGTCGCCAGCAGCTGGAAGTCACCGTCGCCGATGCCCCGGCGGATCGCCTCCATCACCAGAAGCGGCTGCACCAGGGCGACGCCGGCGACGATCAACGACAGTAAGCCTCCGATCACCAGATTGCTTCGTCGCCTGGCGATGTAGCCGAGCATCCGGGTGGTGAGCGACCAGTTGAATGGAGCCCGGGCGCGCTCGATGTCGTGCCGGTAATGAATCACGGGTTCAACTCGCGGACCGGGTGGCGGCCGGCGATTGGAGGCGATGGATCTCTGCGTAGAGCCCCCCTGCCGCGACCAGGTCGGCATGAACTCCCCGCTCCACTATCCGCCCCTCGTCCATCACTAGGATTTCGTCGGCGTCCATCATGCTGCCCACTCGCTGGCCGACCACGATCGTGGTTCGACCGGCAAATGACTCCTGCATGGCGTCGCGGATCAGGCGCTCGGTCTCGGTGTCCACGCTTGAGGTGGAGTCGTCTAGGATGAGAATCGGCGCGTTCATCAGCAGCGCCCGAGAAATCGTGACTCGCTGGCGCTGCCCTCCCGACAGCCCCACCCCACGTTCGCCCACGATCGTCTCGTAGCGATCTGGCAGACCGTCTATGAACCGTCCCGCCTGGGCCCGGGTGGCGGCCGCCTCGATATCGTCCATGTTGGCCATTGGTCGCGCGTAGGCGATGTTCTTTGCCATGGTGTTGGTGAACAGATAAGGGTCCTGAGGCACCGTCGCCAGGTTGCGCCGCAGCCACTCCAGGTTGTATTCGCGGAGGTCCTGCCCGTCGATTGTTACGCGGCCTTCAGTGGGATCGTAGTAGCGGGAGATGAGATTGACCAACGTTGTCTTGCCGGAGCCGGTCGGTCCGATGATCCCCACGGTCGCTCCCGTCGCGATGTCGAGGTCGATGTCATGCAGCACGGTCCCTCCCCGGCCGTAGCGGAAGCTCACTCGTTCGAAGCGGATGTGCCCCTCGATCCGTTCGCACGTACCGGCGGTGCCCGGGCTTTCAACCTCCGGCTTCAAATCCAAGATTTCGAAGATGCGATCGGCGGCGGCGAGCCCGTTTTGGAGGCGCTGCACCACCGCGCCCAGGGCGCGGGTGGGGCCGAAGAGCATTACGACGTAGATATTAAATTGCACGATCGTCCCGATTTCGATGACGCCGTCGATCACCAGCGAAAAACCCACCCAGATCAACGCCATCGTGCCGAGCGAGGACAGGAACACGAGGATCGGCAGGAACAATGCATACTGTTTGATGGCGTCCAGGAAATAGTTGGTGAGGTCCTTAACGGTCCGTTCGAACCTCACCGTCTCCGCCTCTTCCTGGGCGAAGGCCTTCACCACGCGAGCGCCGGTCAGGGCCTCGGTGAGGGCGCTGGTCATGATGGATCGCTGGGCCTGCACCCGTACCCAGCGACGGCGCAATTGGTGGCTGAAATAGATGGTGGCCACGATCATGAGAGGGGTCGACGCCAGGGTGAAGAGGGCGAGTCTGGCGTTGACGCCGAACATGATGACGAGGACGACGGCGTATTTACCCACGATCTCCCCCAGCCGGTAGAGCCCCATCCCGCCGGCCATCCGCGCGGCTTCGATGTCGGATATCCCGCGCGAGATCAGATCGCCCGACTCGGCCCGATCAAAGAATGAGTAGGAAAGTTTTTGCAGGTGTGCGTAAAACTCGTCGCGGAGGTCGCGGTCGATCAGGCGCGATTGAAATTGCCAGAGGAAATTGAATACCCCGCTGAGGATGCCGCGAGCCAGGAACAGCCCGGCTGCCAGCAGCGCGAACGCCAATAGGGCCCCGCCTTCGTCGCCGTCGAGCCCGCGATTGATGGCGACCGCAATCGCAGCGGGCGCTGCGCCCTCTACGATCAGCGAGAGGACCAGGGCGGTGACTGAAAACACCACCAGACGCCCATGGCTGCGCTGGTAGCGCAGGAGCCGAAGCAGCGTACTCAGACTACTTGCTGTCCTTTTGCGGTACTTTTCGCCTTCAGGCTTGGCATGGGGCCGTTCATCCTAGGCTCCGTGCCCCGACTCCCGGGGTAATACCGGGCCGACTGGCGATGCTGAACTTGCACGAAGGCTACGGCGGGCTTCCGCGCTGATCAAGCGTTTGTATGCGGCCGTAGCCGCAAAGTATACGAGCGCCCCGAAAGGCACTCCGAATACGGCCCCCCAGAACCCCGCCGCGGTAGACCCGATCAGGATGGACGCGATCACCACCACCGGATGCACACCCATCGCCGAGGCCATGAGCCTCGGCATTACGACGTTGTCCAATATCTGCTGTGAAGCTACGAGTGGAATCGCCACCCATAAACCGAGCGACGGATCCTGTAGCAGGGTCGCGCCAATCGGCAACAGCAAACCGATTACTAGACCGACGAAGGGGATTGTCATGGCGAGTCCGGCCAGCACCGATATCGCGAGGATGTAGTCCAGCCCCGCAGCGAACATAGTGATCGCGACGATCACTCCAAAGACAAATCCGCCTATCACCTGACCGCGCAAATACGCTGAAAACGTCGATTCCGCCAGCGCGGACGCACTCGCCACCGCCGGCCCCCAGTTCCCCGGCAAGGATGTCGTGAAGCGGCGCAGTGCGCCGTCCCAGTTAAGCACCATGTAGAAGGAAACAATGAGGGTCATGGCGGCGATCAATATCGCGTTCGCCAGTCCGGAAAGCGCCCCGATGATGCCGGTGATTATCGTTCCGCTGGCATCCGCGAAATTCGCGCCGATGTCGTTCAGCGCGTCGTCCATGGTCTCCGCTGGCAGCCCCAGATTGACGAGCGCGCGGCGGAGATCGTTGGCGATGTTCTGCACGTCGTCACCATATGCGGTTGCGTTGCCGCCCAGCCCCACGAGATCGCCGATCATTCCGGGCAACACAAATATCGATCCGAGCGCCGCGATGGCAAACATGCCCAGGTAGACGATGCCGGTCGCCGGACCGGTCGCCACCCGGGCCGCCTGTAGACGCCGGACCAGCGGCGTGAGCGCGAAACTCACGAGCCAGGCAAAGAAGAAGATCAGCACCAGACTCGAAAAACGCCCGGCCAGATTCCACAGAAACTGCCCGATCCAGATGATCGCGATCACGATCAGAAGCGAGATCAACGTGTTGCGGAGACGTTCGTAGGTGATCATCGGTGGGGTCTTAAGCGATCGTCACGGTCGCTTCCACTCATGGCCGCCCCGGATTTCCTCCCTGTCGCTGCCAGTGTCGGCGGCTAGTTTAGGCCCCCGCCTCGGCTGCCGCAATCAATCCGCTCACCCACTCCACCCCCTCGGCGATGTACCCGGCGGTCATGCCCTCCGGCACCGAGGGCTCGAAGATCACGGCCGCCGCCGGACTCGCCGCCAGCACCTTCGCCAAGAATCGGGCCAAGTCCAGGTACCCATCTTCCACGCGCTGGCTGGGGTGCACCGGCACGTGGCCCCGCTCCCGGTATTCATCCATCGAACTGATGTTCCAGAGATGCAGGGAGCTCACCAGCGGCGCCAGCCTGCCCGCCGCCGCATACGGATCGCCATCGTGAAGTTGCCCCCAGCGGTGCAGATGGCCGCTATCCAGGCAAAGGCGGAGTTCGGGCTGAACCGCCAACACCTTTACGAACTCCTCCGGCGCGTGAAACGCGGGATGGTAGCCCAGGAATTCCACATGAATCGGAACTCCGGCTTCGCCCGACATCCTCGCGAACCGCTCCACGGCTTCAGTTGCCAATTCGCGGGCGGTCGCCAGATCGTCAACCCCCTCCCCGTGGTTCAGGTGCGTCACCACGAACTCCGCCCCCAGCTCCACCGCCTTCGCCAGCGAGTCGTGCAGCCAGCGAAACGAAAGCTCCCGCATCTGTGGATCAGCATCCAGGAACTGACTCGAATTGCGCCGGCCGCGGCCCTCGAACGGCGTGATGAACGGATGGTGCAAGCTCAGTTTCGAGTCCGACCGCCGGATACGAGCCGTAATTTCAAGGTAGCCATCCTCGGGGCACAAGAATAACTGCCAGTGCCCGAGGCCGGGATTGTGCACTCCCACCCGCGTCCGCTTCGCCTGGCGGAAGTATTCGAAATCAAAACCTGGCCAGATGTTCTCCAAGCTAAGTTGTCACCTTCAAATAGAATTAAACGATGGACCGCGAGGACCCACTTTGACACAGCAATCCACAGCGTCCGAACTGATCGGCGGCAAGCTGTCCACGCTGCCGTCCTCCCCTGGCGTGTATCTGATGAGGGACGCCGACGATCGAATCATCTATATCGGCAAGGCGCTGTCGCTGCGGAATCGCGTCCGGTCATATTTTGGCAGCCGCCGGGGTCTCGATCCCAAGACCAGGCGATTGGTGGCGCGGATCGCCGATTTCGAGTTCATCGTCACCGATACCGAGGTCGAGGCGCTGATCCTCGAAAATAATCTGATCAAGCGCCACCAGCCGCGTTACAACGTCATGCTCCGCGATGACAAGCAGTACCTTTACCTCAAGATCACCACCGCCGAAACCTATCCGCGGGTGATGACCACTCGGCGGGTGGTGAAGGACGGGTCCCGCTACTTCGGTCCATACCCGAACGCCAAGCAGCTGCGACAAACTTTGAAACTGCTGAATCGCATCTTCCCCTACCGCACCTGCCGGCTGGACATGGACAAGGTCTGGGACCGGGCCTGCTTGAAGTACGATATCGGCCGCTGCAACGCACCATGCATTCGGGTGGTATCGGTGGAGGATTACCGCCACGTTATCGCCCAGACCATCAACTTCCTGGACGGCCACCACGAGCCCATCTTGGAGGCTCTCGAGACCGGAATGAAACGCGCTTCCGCCGAACTCCGCTTCGAGACGGCCGCCAGCTTTCGCGATCGCTTGCTCGCCGTCCGTCGAGTGGTATCCGAGCAAAAGGTCATGGACCCGAGCGGGCGCAACCAGGACGTGATCGGCATCGCCCGCGAAGGCCGCGAAGCTATCGGCCAGGTGCTCACCATCCGCAACGGCAAGCTCATCGGCCGCAACTCCTTCCGCCTCACCGCCACTGGCGACGAGCCCATGGGAGAGCTGGTTTCGGAATTCGTGCGGGAATACTACGGCCGCTCTGAACAGGTGCCAAAACAGGTGTTGCTGCCGGCGGAAATCTACGATCTGGAGGTCGTGAGCGATTGGCTGAGCTCGATGCGCGACGGCCGAGTGGAGGTGCGGGTGCCGAAGCGAGGGGCGCTACGTAAGCTCGTGAAGCTGGCTGAAGTGAACGCCCGGGACACCCTGGAAGTGGAACGCAAGGCCTTCCTCACCAGCGAGCGCCGCTTGCGTCATGCCCTGCGCCAGATCAGCGAGTCCATGGAACTCCGCCGCCTGCCGCGGCGGATTGAGTGCTACGACATCTCCCACATCCAGGGCTCGCTCACCGTGGCCTCCATGGTCGTCTTCGAGGACGGAGTGGCGAAGAAGGACAAGTATCGTCGCTTCAAGATTCGCGGGGAGCACGGCAACGACGATTTCGCCTCTATGCGCGAGGTCATTGGCCGCCGCTTCAAGCGCATGCGCGAGCGGGAGATCGCCGGTGGTGATGGCGAACTCGAGACCGCCGGACTTGAGGCGATTGCGATGGAAGACTTCGATGAAAACGCCGCCCTGCCCGAAGCCACCGAGAAGACGGCCGGGTCGAGCAAGGAGTGGCTCACGGTGCCCGACCTGGTGCTGATCGACGGCGGCAAGGGCCAGCTTTCCTCGGCCCTCGCGGCGATGCAGGAGCACGGCGCCGCCGACGTGCCGGTGGCGGCGATCGCCAAGAAGCGTGAAGAGATTTTCTTACCGGGTCGCTCGCATCCGGTCCTGCTGCCTGCCGCTTCCGACGGCCTCCACCTGCTGCAACGGGTGCGCGACGAGGCCCACCGTTTCGCGGTGAGCTTTCACATCAAGCTCAGAACCAAGAAAGGCCGCCGCTCGATCCTGGACGAAATCCCTGGTATCGGCCCCAAGCGCAAGCGTGCCCTGATCCGCAAGTACGGCAGCGTGGCCAAGATCCGCGCCGCCGGGGTTGACGAACTCGCCAGCCTGCCCGGGATGACTCGGGCCACGGCTACTGCCCTCAAAGAAGCGCTGTAGACCGAAACGGAAGAAGCGCTAGGACCAACCAACGATCCCGGATCCTCCAGAAACCAGATCCCGGAACCAGCGGTCAGCTGATATCGACCGGCTGTCCCGTCCGCCCGGACTCGTAAGCGGCCATGACGACCTTGATGTTGGTGTAGCCGTCCTCGAAGCTCACCGGCGGCGGCTCGCCCGACTCCAGCGCGTCGGCATACGCTGCGAACAGGTTGATAAATCCCCAGGAAAACCCGCCGTCGACTTCTACGTCCTCCCACCCGCCGTTGCGGTACAGGCGCATGTGGGGCGCTTCCTGGCGAAAGGCGATCGTGCCCTCGGTGCCGTGGATTTCGTTCACCGGCTCGGCCGCCCCGGTGCTCCAGCCCGTCTCGATCGCCGAAAACCGCCCGTTCGCGTGGGTCAGCGACATCAACACGGTATCCTCCACGTCGATGTCGTGCACGAACGTACCCATCTTCGTGAACACGCTGGCAATCGGCGATCCCATAAAGGCCGCCGCTGTGTACAGATAGTGGTACGAGTTGTCGATCAGCGCGCCGCCCCCGGCCATGCCCGACTTTGCCCGCCAGCCCGAGTCATATGTAGCCGTGCCGGCGTAGTGCCGCGGCGAGAACGCACCTTGCCGGTAGAAAAATGGCTCTCCGATGGCGCCTTCCTCGATCAGCCTTAGCGCTTTTATCGGCCCCTGGCGATACAGATAGTTATGGGCGATGCAGGCGGTGCTGCCGTTTTCGCGAATCGCCGCCATGATCTGGTCGGCCTCATCCATGCTGGTAGCCATGGGCTTTTCCATCAGAATTTTCTTGCCCGACCTGGCCGCCGCCACCGCCGATTCCAGATGAAGGAAGTGCGGCAGGGCCATGTCCACCAGCTCCACCTCATCCAGCGCCAGCAGCTCGTTCCAGTCGGCCAGGCGCCTGTCGTTGGAGACATTTAGCATGTCGCCCACGGCGTCGCGCCGTTCCGGGGTCACATCTGCAATGGCGACGACATTGAAGCGATCCGTGAGCTTCTGGAAGGCCGGGGCGTGGCCGTCTTCAATTATCCGCCCGCAGCCGACGATTCCGACGTTAATCATTTATCCAGTCCTTGTCCGAGTCCCGGATGCTGTCTAGTGGTTCTCGCCGCCGATGTCCCAGCCCATGACTTCCTGCAGGTACTTCGTGTTTTCGGCCAGGCTTTCTCGCGGGGTGGTCTGAGAACGGTCGAGTTCGATGGTCAGCCAGCCGTCGTAGTCTGCCTTGCGCAACTCGTCCACGAAACCCGGGGTATCCACGTTCCCGCGGCCGAGCTCGCTGAAGAACGCCAGCGACGGCGCGTTGTCCTGGCCGATGGCCTGCTTGTGTTCCGGCGTGTCCAGCTCCGGCGAATAGTCCTTGATGTGTACGTAGGTGATGATGTCCTTGTAGGTCTGCACCACTTCCAGCGGGTCGGCTCCCGCCTTGGCGATGTGGGCCGGGTCGAGCACCATCTTCACGACGGTTGTGTCAACTACGTCGAAGATGCGGGTGATGTCCTCTCGCTCCTGCACTGGCGTGCCCCAGTGGGGGTGGATTCCGGCAATGATGCCCATGTCGAGGCAGGCCTTCCCGATCTCCTCAGCGACGCGGGCCATCGTCTTGATGTGCTCGTCTGTCGGCCTCGGATCCGGCCTTCCCCGTCCCGGACCCAGTACTAGGCGGTCCGCACCCACGGACTGTAAAAAGCGGGCGATCTTCAGGTTGTATTCGATGACCTCGGCCTCTTTGCCGGCAACGTGCATATCACCGCCGCCGTAGAGCGCCGTCAGTTGCAGACCTTTGGAATTCATTTTCTCGGTGAGCTCGTCCCCGCGGCCGGCGAAATCGTCCACTACGAAGGCGAAGGTTTCGGTGCCCTTATAGCCAAAGTCGCTGATGTCCTGTAGGGCTCCGTCCAGGTTGCGTCCCCACGTGATCTGGTGGCAGCCAAGTTTGAAAGTCGCCATGAATTATTCCCCTTTGGTTTTGGTGGGGTCTACGCCCAGTACGCTTCGCCGGCGGGCTCGGTGACCAGCGCCTGCTTCAACACGTCGATGCCCTTCTCCAGGCCTTCGTTGGCCGAGAGCAGACTGTCTTCGTGCTCGATGCTCAGAGCGCCGTCGTAGCCGATGAGGCGGAGTTCGCTAACAATTTCCTTCCAGTCGTCGATGCCGTGCCCGTAGCCGATCGAACGAAAGAGCCACGAGCGATTGATTTCATCGGTGTATGGGCGGGTGTCCAGCACGCCGGTGCGGCGCGTGTTTTGCGGGTCGATCTTCGTGTCCTTCGCGTGGAAGTGGTGCATGGCCCCGGCTTTACCAATTTCCCGAATTGACGTGGGCACGTCAATTCCCTGCCACCAAAGGTGGCTCGGGTCGTAGTTGGCGCCGATCTCCGGCCCGACGGCGTCGCGCAGCCGCAATAGGGAGTCCGTGTTGTAGACGCAGAAGCCCGGGTGCATCTCCAGCGCGATCTTGGTCACACCGTGGTCTCGCGCGAACGCCGCCGCTTCCTTCCAGTACGGAACCAGCACCTCGTCCCACTGGTACCGCAGAATCTCGGGATAGTCGGGCGGCCAGGCGCACGTCACCCAGTTCGGATATTTCGCCCCGGGGCTGTCTCCCGGGCAACCCGAAAAGGTGATCACGGTGTCGAGCCCCAGCTTCTCGGCGAGCAGCACCGCGTTCTGCTGGTCCTTTGCGTGCGCCGCGGCGAATTCCTTGTCCGGATGGATGGGGTTCCCGTGCATGCTCAGGGCCGACAGTTCTAGGTCGTTCTTGTCCAGCACTTGGTTAAGGTGATCGATCTTGTCGGGATTCGCCAGCAGATCGACCGAGTCGCAGTGCGCGTTGCCCGGATACCCGCCGCAGCCCAGCTCGATCGCGCCGACTCCAAGGCTTTTCAAATACCCGGCCACCTGCTCCAGCGGCTGACCGCTCATCAGGACCGCGAACACACCGATCTTTATGGCAATGCCTCCCGCTCTATCCGAGCGTCGCTAGTAAGAGATTTCTACCCGGGCGCCATCGTTGGCATCGGATTCGGCGATGGCGGCCAGTAGCACGTCGCACTTGTAGCCGTCTTCGAACGTCGCCCCCATCGGGGCGATCTCCTTGTCATTCACGATGCAATCGAGGAAGTGATGAAGCTCGTGGATGAAGGTGTGCTCCCACCCGATCATGTGCCCGTGCGGCCACCAGTTCTCCCAGTAAGGGTGAAACGCCTCGGACACGAGCACCTTGCGAAAGCCGTTCGCGTCTGCCGGCTCCGAGTCGGCCAGGTACACCTCGAGTTCGTTGAACGACTCCATGTTGTAAGCGATCGAGCCCTTCGAGCCGTTGATCTCAAAGATGTTGCCGTTCTTGCGCCCGTTGGCGAACCGGGTCGCCTCCACGGAGCCGATCGCTCCGTTTTCAAATTCCAGCAGCGCCATGTAGGCGTCGTCCACCGTTACGGGACCCTTCTTGGTCGGATCGTCCGCAAGTGGACGTTCCTTGATGAACGTCTTCAGGCGGCCATTCACCGCTGTGATCTCCCCCACGATGAAACGCGCCAGATCCAGAGTGTGAGAACCCAGATCGCCGAGCACCCCACTCCCGGCCACGTCTTTGTCCAGTCGCCAGATCAAGGGGAAATCCGGATCGATAATCCACTCCTGGGCGTAGCGTGCCCGGAAGTGGAACACCTCGCCGATGGCCCCTTCTTTCACCAGTTTCCTTGCCTGGATGATCGCCGGCACGAAGCGGTAGTTGAACGCCGCCATGTGCTTCACTCTGGCCTTTTCCGCAGCCTCCCACATCTGCTTCGACTCGGCCGGATTGCGGCCCAGCGGCTTTTCGCAGATGACGTGTTTGCCGGCTTCCACCGCCGCGATCGTCGGCTCCAGATGCAGGTTGTTCGGCCCGCCGTTGTCCAGCACCTGGATGTCGGGATCGGTTATCAGATCGCGCCAATCGGTGGTGTGGCGTTCAAAGCCGAATCGCTGCGCGGCCGCGGCGACCGCTTCCTCATTTCGCCCCGCCATGCCCTTTAGCACCGGAATCGCCGGTGGCGGGAACATCATGCTGGGGATGGTCTTGTAGCCGTTGGAGTGCGCCTTGCCCATAAAGGCGTACCCGATCATGCCGATGCCGATCTCGGGGGCCTCTCCCGCGGCGCCGGAAACATCGCCCATGGTGGTGAAACCGACCTCTTTGGCCATGCTCGCGCCTCCCGGTTTTTACTCTTCGGCAATTGTCATGTCTGGCGGGCGATCAAACTAGCGCATAGCAGTTAGGGGTGCAAATAGCCGATCTTTACTCTGAGCGACACGTCGCGGGCCGATAGCATGCTTGCATTAGATGATCGGAGCGCAAACCTTTTGATACCCCGGCTGTTGGTGCTCGGATTGGTAATTGCCCTGACCGTGCAGGGCTGCCTGTTCCTCGGCGGCGAGGAGCCGGAAGAAGCCGCCGCCCCGGTGTTAGCTCCGCTTGTGGATCCTGAGACCGGAGATCCCCTTCTGGATCCCACCTCTGGCCTGCCGGTGTTTCCGACGCTGACTCCCACCCCCACGTCTACTCCCACTCGAATACCGACCAGAACGCCCCGGCCCGACCGCACCCCCACCCCGACGGTGACGGTAACCCCAACGCCGACGCTGGGAATCATGTCCAATCTCCCCCTGGACGGCTCCTCGACGCACGTCATTGTGGTCGGCGACATCGCTTACATATCCGCCCGGGGCGCGGGACTAAATATCGTGGACATCGCCGACCTGGAAAATCCGGTGTTGCTTACCACTATCCCCGGTTCGTCAGACGATGTGGCGGCCAACGGCGAATTGCTTCTGGTCTTGGAAGTGGGAGCGGACATCGCCCTGCGAGCGTTCGATGTGACCACACCGGCCGAGCCTCGCGAACTGCTGGTGCCGCCGGGGATACGCAGCGATATTTTCGGCGGCGTCGCGCTGGAGGACGGGCTGGCCATTGTCTCGGGTGGATCTGCCGACATGACCATTCTGAATGTGTCCAATCTGAACGACATCCGCATTATTTCCACACGGTCCAAGGACCTTGGCTTCGCCGAGGTGACCCTGCACGAAGGACTTGCTTACATATCCGGCGAGGTGGCCGGCAATCCGCGCTACGGGATTCTGGTGTATGACCTTGCCGAACCCGAGGACCCGGTTCTGATTCAATCGCTGCGGGTGCCGGGTCTGGGACCGATTTCGCGCGTGCGGGCTCCGGGAAATTTCGATCTTGAGGTCGACGTCGCTGCCTCGGTGCAGCCGCGGGTGGTTCGGCTGCGCACCATCGAAACGCCCGGAGACGCACGCGGGGTTTTCGTGCGCGAGGCTATCGCCTATGTCGCCGACAGCGGCACCGGTCTCACCATCATTCGCCTGCAGTGAGCGTCCTGCTCAACCAGTTCCAACCTTGCGCCTGACCGCCCGGTAGAACACCGGTCCAGCTAAGCCGGAGGCAAATAAACTGGTGTGGCCATACTCCTCTGCGCTGCCGGAGGTATTGCAGAAGTAGGGACGGCCAGCCTGAGTATCAGAAAGAAACCAGGCTGTGCCTGGCTAGCGCCAGGCCAGCTTCTCCCGTAAATATGCGGTCAGCTCCGCCACCGCCACCCGGTCCTGTTTAAGCGTGTCCCGGTCTCGAACCGTGACGGCGTCGTCCTCCAGCGAGTCAAAGTCAACCGTCACGCAGAACGGTGTCCCCGCTTCATCCTGCCGCCGGTAACGTCGCCCGATCGCCCCGGCCTCGTCGTAAAAAGTGGTCCACTCGAACCTGGATTCGTCCTGCAGCCGGTGCGCCATTTCCTGCAGCGGCTCTTTCTTGATAAGCGGAAAAAACGCCACCTTGGTCGGGGCCAGCCGCGGGTCCAGTTTCAGTACGACCCTGGTCTCCATCTCGCCCTTCGCCGACTCGATCTCCTCCTCCGCGTACGCTTGCGACAGGAACGCCAGCGCTGCCCGGTCCACTCCGGCCGACGGCTCCACCACCCAGGGCAGAATGTGCTCGTTGGCGGCTTGGTCGAAGTAGGTCAGGTCTTTCCCGGAGGCCTCTTGGTGCATGCGCAGGTCGTAATCCCCTCGCCGGGCGATGCCCTCGATCTCGCTCCAGCCGAATGGGAACTCATACTCAATGTCGGTCGTGCCCAGGGAGTAATGCGCCAGCTCTTCCGGATCGTGCGCCCGCAGCTGCAACTTTTCCTCCGGGATTCCATACCGGTGGAACCAGTCCACGCGCTCTTTCACCCAGAAGTCGAACCAACGCTCGTCGTCGCCGGGCTCGACGAAAAACTCCATCTCCATCTGTTCGAATTCACGCGTGCGGAAGAGGAAGTTACCGGTGGTGATCTCGTTGCGGAAGGCCTTCCCGATTTGGGCGATGCCAAACGGCATCCGGGCCCGGGAAGCCTGCTGGACGCTCTTGAAATTCACGAAAATTGCCTGCGCGGTTTCCGGCCGCAAGTACGCCACCGCCGCCTCGTCCTCGACCGGACCGACGAATGTCTTAAACATGGTGTTGAACTGCCGCGCCTCACCCAGTTGTTTCTTCCCACACACCGGGCACTGGTCCGGCTTGGCCAGATCGTCCGGGCGAAATCGCCGCCGGCAGTTGCCGCATTCCACCAGGGGGTCTGAGAAATGCTCCAGGTGCCCCGACGCCTTCCAAATCTCCGGCGACATCAGGATCGACGCGTTGATCCCCACGACGTTGTCGTGGGCCAGGACCACGTCCCTCCACCAGGCTTCCTTGATGTTACGGATCAACTCCGTTCCTAGCGGGCCGTAGTCCCAGGTGCTACCGAAGCCGCCGTAAATCTCGGAGCTGGGGAAGACGTACCCGCGCCGCTTGGCGAGGGAGACGAGTTTTTCCATCGTGTCGTTTTTTTTGGCCATGCAGTCCTGTCCGGTACGAGCGGGAGCGCGGGGTGGTTAGTCAGGTGGAGAGATTATGCCCGGCGCGGTCAATGCCGTGCGACTGAGGAGACATCCCGGGGACATCCCGTCCTTTGATCAGATGCCGGTGGAGCGCACCCGCTCCAGCAGGTCCGCCGAGCGAAACCCACTGCCTACAACCGCCGTCAGGTACGCCTTCAGCAGCTTTTCCAGCTCGGCTTCCAGCGCGCCGTCGGTCCGCAGCCTTCCCGCCGACCCCGGCTCTGCCGCCAACAGCCAGCGCATCGACTTCAGCGCGCGCGGCGACACCGGCATCGACATTCCGTCCGGCGGGCACTTCGGGCACACCACCCCGCCCGCCTGCGGCGCGAATCGGTTCGTCGTTTCCTCCAGCGGTTCCCCGCATTCGACGCAGTCTTCCAATCGCGGCCGGTAACCAGCCCGATCCAGGGCCAGCAATTCGAATTGCCGCAGATGCAGCCCCGGCCGTCTGGCGGTGGTGATGCGGTCCAGGGCGATTTCGAAAATGTCGAATAGATACGAATCCGCTTCGGCCTCAGGCGTCAGCCGATCCAGCGTCTCCGCCGCCCACGATGCTTGCGCGAACCGCTCCAGGTCGGCCGCCAGTAGCGGATGGGTGGTCAACGCGGTTGCTTGCGTCAATACGTCCAGGTTCGCCCCGACCACGAGGTAGGTATCCACGAGCGAGAACAGCTCGATGTGCCCCGCCAGCCGGCTCTGGGGCTTGCGCACCCCTTTGACCACGGCCCGGCGCTTGCCATGCTCACGTGTGTACAGGGTCACAATGCGATCGGCTTCGCCAAGGTCGTGACGGCGCAGCACGAACGCGCGCGCCCTGTAGGTATTTGATCGCTTCAAACTCTTCATTCGCCGAGCCAATCTCCTCGCCTGCGATCATTATACGTATCGACCGTCCTCCAGAACCCTATTACGACGAGGGTTTGAGGAAGGTCACTGAGCGACCGAAGGGAGTCCGAAAAGCCGTGAGAACGAAATCCTGAACAGAGGCCTGGAAGATCCCGTAGCGGCCCTGGCAGGTGAGGCCGGGCAGCGACTGCTTGCCTCGCTGGAACCCGCCGACGTACGCGGCCGGCGGCTGCTGGGCACGGTGGAGCGGCTCCGCGCCGAGTGGGGTCCCGAGGCCGTCTCCCTTGCCGTTGAAATCGTCTCCGGTCGCGCCGTGGCCGTTCGTAAATTTGGCCACGGGTATCCTCGCTGGTACACGCGCATAGCGCTGGAACAGGCTTCTGGCGCCGTCGCCGCCGCTCACCGTGCCCAACGTCTTGCTCCCTATGAGGCGGTGCTCGAACTGTGTGCCGGGATGGGCGGCGATACTCTGGCGCTCGCTCGCGCCGGCGCGTCGGTGGTCGCCGTCGAATCCGACCCTCTTCTGGCCGACATGGCGCGACGCAATTTGGTGGAAGCCGGCGACAAGGGCGGCCTGGGCCGCCGGGTTGAAGTCCGCGTAGCGCGCGCCGAGGACGTATCGCTCGATGGGGTCGGCGTCGTCTACGCCGACCCCTCCCGTCGCTGCGGTGACCGCCGCAGCACGTCCCTGAAGGCGCTCTCGCCGTCGATAGGGTTCCTCTCCGATCTAGCCGGCCGTGCACCTGCAACCGCCATCAAGCTCGCGCCCGCCTCTTCCCTCTCGGCCCTGCACGATGCTTTCCCCGGCGCGGAGATGGAGTTCGTCTCCGTGGACGGGGAACTCAAGGAAGTCGTCGTCTGGGCTGGCGACGCCAGCTCTTCCGCCCTTCGGGCCACGGTGTTGGCCTCCGGTGATGAGGCCGCCGTTAGTCCACGCGCTGAACTCACCGGCGATCCTGGCTACTACCTCCCCGTACAGGAGCCGGGACGCTTCATCGCGGAGCCAGACCCGGCCCTCGTGCGCTCCGGGCTATTCACCGAGTTCGCGGCCGCCACCGGGGTCGAGCACGGAGTCCTGGCGGAACAGATCGCCTTCCTCACCAGCAATACGGCGCCGTCTACTCCGTTCGTCCGCTATTTCCGGGTGATCGAGGCCCTGCCATATTCGGACCGCGCCATCGGCGAACGGCTGCGCAAATTCGGAGCCGGATCGGTCGCCGTCCGTTGTCGCGGCTTTCCCGAGCCCGGGGACGTCATCGCCGGCCGCCTCCAGCGCTACCTGCGAGGGGATGCTCCCTGCCGGCTCTTCGTGTACCGCTACGGCGATCGGCACCGCGCGGTGATCGCCGAATTCGAGCCGGCGCTTGCCTCCGGCCATGACAGCGCCACTCCCAATAAAAACCAGCCTGTGGCTGGCGAATAGTGGACTTCGCGGCTCTCGCCCTCGTCCTGGGCTCCGCCTTCCTACATTCCGGCTGGAACTACATGGCGAAGCGCTCCCTGGACCAGGGCGCCTTCCTCTGGCTAGCCATCATCGCCGGGCTCGTCGTCTACGCGCCGGCCTTTGCCATCCTCCTACCGCGCCATCCGATCAGCGGTGAGGACTGGATTTTCATAGCTGCCTCGGCCGTCATCCACGTTTTCTATTTTCTGTTTCTCGGCGGCGCTCTTTCTCGTACCGACCTCTCGGTGGCCTATCCGCTCTCCCGCGGCACCGGTCCGCTTTTCGTGCTCGTCGTGGCGTTCATCGTCCTGGGCGAGTCCCCGACGGTCGCCGGCATCGGCGGCGTTTTTCTCGTGATCGGCGGGGTCTATCTGCTGAGTACCGAGCGCCTCACCGTCCGCGATCTCACCCGGCCGTTTCGCGCCCTGCTCACCACGCCGGGCACCCGCCTGGCGCTGCTTACCGGTGTCACCATCGGCATCTATTCCGTTCTCGACAAGGCCGGCGTCGCCCGGGTAAACCCGTTGATCTACATGTGGATGTGGGTGCTCGGCTCGGTGCTGCTGATGGCTCCTTACTACCTTCGAAAGCCTGCCCGCATCACCGGCGCGTTGCGCCGTGAATATCGCTGGATCATCGCCGCCGGCATTCTGCTGTTCGGGGCCTATGTGATGGTGCTGACGGCCATGACCTGGAGTTTCGTCACTTACGTGTCCGCGGCGCGCGAGAGCAGCATCCTTATCGCCACTCTGTACGGCATAGTCCTGCTGAAAGAACGCGTCGGCCGCGCCCGCATCCTTGGCGCGCTCGCCCTTGCCGCCGGCGTCGCGCTCATCGCCGTCGCGGGCTAGCATTTCGATTTCTAACGCCCGGCCTCTTTCTAGCTAGCTACCCCTGACGTTCGTTTTCCTGGGACCCTCCTACCCGGGGACAACGCGAACGAATGACCTCGGACCTCCCAGAGATGTGCCGAAATTTGATATTCGTTATGCAATTCCTATCCAATCTAAACGGAGTTAGCGATTCTGGGAGCTCTCACTTGGCACGAGATCAGCACCGAGTCACGAACGGCGACGTTTTCAGGGACTGGCCGAACTGGCACCCAGCCCGACACACCCTATCGCACAAATGGCGCAACGCCTTCGCGCAACACAGTTGTCATTCGAAGACGAGAGCCGGCGCTGGCATCATCTCGTGGCGCATCGAGGTTCGGTAGTCCGGTTTCTCGGTGCCGTCTGCCTACCCTGGTACCTCGTCAAACGGCCTTGTCACGAGCTCATCAACTCGCACGGATTCGACGACGCCGTTTTTGCCTCGCGTGTACACCGGCAGGTCACGGCCGAATTCGACGAGCACCTGCAGGCACTGGCCGCAGGGCCAGGCGGGACTCTCCGCGTCGCTGACAATAGCCACTGCCACGGGCTTCCCCGCTCCCTGTGATATGGCTCCGAGCACCGCCGCGCGTTCCGCGCAGATCGTTGCTCCGTAGGAGGCGTTCTCCACGTTCGTGCCGGGAACGATTTCGTCTGTGTCTGTCAATACCGCCGCCCCGACGGCAAACCCCGAATACGGTGAATATGAGCGTGCCCGTGCAGATTCCGCCGCCTCGAAAAGGCGGTCGACAAGTTCTTCCGCCACTGGCGGATCAGTCCGCGTCGTCAACCTGTTCCGCGGGCGGCTTGCTTACGACCTGCCGCACCAGTCGAAGCCGGCGAATGCGGGTGTTATCCACCCGCAGGACTTCGATGCTGACCCCGTCAACCTCCAATTTTTCCCCCTCCTCGGGCACGTGCCCCAGCGTCAGGAACACCAACCCGCCCACTGTGTCCGCCCCGTCGGCCTCGATGTCCAGGTCCATCTCGTCATTGAGGTCCGCTAGCGCCATACGGCCATCGACCATGGCCGTATTCTCATCCAGCTGCACCAGGCCCGGCCGCTCGATATCCGTTTCGTCAGCGATCTCGCCGACGATCTCCTCGATGATGTCTTCCAACGTCGTGATTCCGGCGGTGTCGCCGTATTCGTCCACCACGATCGCCATGTGCGTCTTCAATTCCTGCAATTCCGCCAGTAGATCGCCACTGAGCTTCGTTTCTGGGACAAATAGCGGATCCCACATTAGCTCGTCCACGGGGGTGTCGCCGTTGTGCTCGGCCCTGAGAGCCACGGCCATCTCCCGGACCGACACCACCCCGACGATAGTGTCGACGGTTTCGCGGTAAACCGGCAGACGCGAGAATCCGTGCTTGATGGCCAGATCGAGGGCCTCCCCGGCCGATGTTTCTGATTCCACCATGATCACATCCGGCCGGGCGGTCATGATCGCTCTCACCGGACGGCTGGCCAGATCGAAGACTCCGTGGATCATTGCGGCTTCGTCATCCTCGATCGCGCCCCGTTTTTCCCCTTCTTGAATCAACCACCTGATCTCCTCGTTGGAGTCCGTGTCCGGCACGGTCGGAACGGCACCCCCGGCGACTCGGGACCACAGCGCCCCCGGCCGTCCAAGGACCCATGTGAGTGGCGCCACCAGCCGCATTACCCACTCGATCAAGGACGCTGCCCCCAGCGCCAGCGACTCCGGATCGCCCGAGCGTCGGCGGGTGGCAAGATCGGCGCCGATCACCGTGACCAGAATCGCGATAAGGGTGACCAGGCCAACCGCTACCGGGCTGCTGGGAATTATCCGGGCCAGCTCCGGCCCGAGGCTTACCGCCGCCACCGCCGCCGCCGAGAAAGCCAGGATTGTCGTTACCGCCCGCAGCGTGGCCCGGAGGCGCTGCGGATTTTCCTTCAACCGGCGGACGCGGTTCGCACGTAAATCACCGGATTCGGCCAGTTCGGCAATGCGACTGGGGCGCACCGCGAGCACAGCCGACTCTGAGGCCATGATCAGTACATTGACAAGAGTCAAACCCAGGACAATGGGCAGACTTACCCAACTAGAAGGTTCCAAGAAAAGGAACCAACCTCCTGATTTACGTCGCGCGGTCGGGCGCCAACGGTGGGCTCGCTGTCAGCACCGATATCGGGGTGCGGGGGTCAATTGAACAGCGCGCTGACTGATTCGTGATTGTGAATTCTACGGATTGCCTCGGCGAACAGAGGCGCGGTCGTGCACACCCGTATCTTACTATTGCCGTTCGCCGATTGGCTGACCGGAATTGTGTCGGTCACCAGGACGCTCTTCAATATGGAGGTCTGCAGGTTCTGGACGGCCCCGGCGGTTAGATCAGCGTGGACCGCGCAGGCATACACTTCGGCCGCGCCGTTCTCCATCAGCGACTTCGCCGCCGCTATCAGCGACGATCCCGTCGAGATGATGTCGTCCACCACGACCGCGGTGCGTCCTCTGACATCTCCGACCAGTTGCAGCGGAGTGACATCTTCCGGGCTGTGTCGCTTCTTGAAACTAACGAATATGTCCTCCGCTCCCAGACGGCGGCCAAGATCCTCGGCGCGCGCCACTCCGCCCGCATCGGCAGATCCCACAATCACGTCCGGGCCGATATCAAATTCCTTCAGCGTTTCGACCAGGATCGAGGCCGCGCGCAGGTGATCCACGGGAATGTCGAAAAAGCCCTCGATCGCCGGAGCGTGCAGGTCCATGGTGATGATCCGGTCCGCGCCTGCCGCCTGGATCAAGTTCGCTACCAACTTGGCCGAAATGGGTTCCCGGCCGGCGGTCTTCTTCTCCTGCCGCGCGTAGCCGAAGTACGGGATCACCGCGGTTATGCGGTCGGCCGAGGCCCGGCGAAGGGCGTCAACCATGATCAGCAACTGCATCAAGTGATCGTTTACCGGCGCGCACATCGATTGCACGATGTAGACGTCCAGGCCCCGGACGTTCTCTTCGATCTGAATTCGGGTCTCAAGGTTTGGAAATTGCGAGACTTGAGCTTGTCCGAGCGGGATTCCCAGGGCGTCACAAACGCCTCCGGCCAGCTGGTCGCTACCGGAACCGGAAAATATCTGTAAATTGCCGTCCAATTCGCCTCCCACAATTCGCCAGCTTGCCGCTCAGTCGTCTTTGTTTGTCGCCGGTCGCGGCCGCGCAGGCACACCGTACACGACTTCGCCATCGGCCACGTCCCGGGTGACGACCGCACCCGCTCCAATGTATGCCCGTTTGCCGATGTTTGCCGGTGCGACGATCATGCTGCCGCTGCCGATAAACGTGCCCGCGCCAATGATTGTGCGGTGTTTGGTTCCACCGTCGAAATTGCAGGTGACCGCGCCCGCTCCAACGTTCACATTCTCGCCCAGATCAGCGTCCCCCAGATAGCCGAAATGGCCCATCTTCGTACTGCCGCCAAGAGTCGAATTTTTCACCTCGCTGCCGGTTCCGATATGCACGCCGTGATGCAACACCGTGCCGGCCCGCAGATGTGCGAACGGCCCCACGATCGCCCCGGCCGCCAGCCGGGCGCCGCTGATCACCGAAGCGTTCACTTGGCAGCTGTCGGCGATGGACGAATCGGTAATCTGCGCGTTTGGACCAATCTCACAGCCGAGTCCGATCACAGTCGCGCCGCTCAAATGGCAACCGGCCAGAATGCGCGAGTCGGCCCCGATCCGCACGTCCAATTCGATGTATGTGGCCGTTGGGTCTTCGATTCGGACTCCGGCCGCCATCAGCTCCTCCAGCTTGCGACGTCGCAGGCGCGTTTCGGCGTTCGCCAGGTCGGCCCGGTCGTCGCAGCCCATGCCCTCGGCCGGATCCGCGAGCGTCAGACACTCCACCGCGCGCCCCTGGGCCAGGGCCAACGCCACCGTGTCTGTAAGCAGGACTTCCCCCTTCTCCGGATCGGGCTCGAGGGCGTCGATGTTCGCCCGCAGCCAAGCGGAGTCAAACACCATGATTCCGGTGTTGATTTCGTCGATCCGAAGTTCATCTTCCGAGGCCACATGGGCCTCCACGATCGAGGTCACCTCGCCCGATTCGTTCCGGACGATCCGCCCATATCCGGTCGGGTCCTCCACTTGAGCGCTCAGTACCGCCACGGCCGCTCCGCTGCCCGCGCGGAGGGAAATTAATCCGCTCACCGTCTCGGCGCGCAACAGCGGCGTGTCGGCATAAAGGACGACCGTCGCTTCCTGTCCGCCCGCCATTCCTGCCAGCGCTGCTTTCACCGCATGTCCAGTCCCGTATCCGTCCGCCGTCTGAGCCACGCACGTGACGCCTTCCCCGGCCAACTCGGTGACCTCCATGGCGTCCGGGTCGTGCACCAGCGCCACCGGGTCCAGCCCGGCCTCGGCGCCCAGGTTCAGCGAAAATTGCAGCAGCGGCCGCCCCGCCACCGGGTGCAGAGGCTTGGCCAGGGCGGACATAAGGCGGGTACCTTTACCGGCCGCCAGGATCACGGCCGCGGCCTGCGCGGCTCGCGGTCCTCCGCCAATATCGCTCAAATCGGCGCTCCTTCGTCTGCTTCTACTTCGCCGCCGAGGATATCGACCTCATGATGCACCGATCTTTCATTGGGCAACTCCGGATCGTCGGCGATGCCGGCTGGGGCGGTAGGATTCGAACCTACGAATGCCGGCTCCAAAGGCCGGTGCCTTACCGCTTGGCGACGCCCCATCGAGTGTCAATTCTATCGCCCGCCTTTCCTGGCGCCAGCCCTGTGAGCCGCGGGGTCTGGCACTGGCTCGTCGGAGTCGGAAAAGAACCGGTCGGAGACCGGCCCGAGATCCGCAGTGTCTGCGACTGGCTAAGGCTGGACAAACTCCGAGACCAGAGCCCACTGATCATTGCGATTGAGCACCTCCAAAGTCTTCCGTGCCGCCGACTCGTGGGCAAAAAGGCCGAAGCAAGCGCTGCCGCTACCCGACACCATCGCGAAGTCGCTAGACTCCTCCAAAACGTCCAGCACTCCCTGCATCTGCGGGCAGAGCCGCAGCGCCGCCAGAGCGAGGTTGTTGCGCATCAGCCCGTAGCCCAGCCGCCCGTCTCTCAATCCCACCGCCAGCGCCAGGGTCGCAGCGCCGTCGGTGTGCTCTTCGGGCCGCAGCTCGGCATAGACCGCCGGCGTGCTCAACGACTCCTCCGGCTTCGCCAGCACGATCCAGCGCAGCGGCGCGTCCGGGAGGGGCTCCACGATCTCTCCCCTCCCGCGCGTCACCGCCGTGCCGCCGTAAAGGAAAAACGCCGGATCCGATCCCAACGCTGCCGCGATCTTTGCCAGCTTGTCCATGGTTAGACCAAGTTCCCAAAATTCATTCAGAGTCAGGAGCGTGGCGGCGCAATTCGAACTGCCCCCTCCCAGCCCCGCCCGCGACGGGATTTGCTTTTCGGCCCGGATGTGAACTCCATGCTCGATCCCTGCGGCGTTGCGCAGCGCCGTCGCCGCCTTCCAGATCAGGTCATCCTGCTGTGCCAATCCGGCAACACCCGAGTCCACCGAAATCTCATCCGCCGGTGTGAAAGTCAAGGTGTCGGCCAGGTTCACCGCTTGCATCACCGAGACGAGTTCGTGGAAACCGTCTTCCCGCTTCGACGTTATTTCCAGGCCTAGGTTGATTTTCGCCCACGACCGCACTCGCACTTCGCCGTCGGCGCGTTGGTCCCGCCCGGTCAATATTCCTCCGTCCGCCTGTACCCCAGAGCTTCCAATACTTCCTCTTCCGCCAGGCGCATAAGGCAGTAGGCGTCATCATCGTCATGGTCGTGACCCAGCAGGTGCAGCGTCGCGTGGGCTATCAGATAGGCCACCTCTCGCTCCCTGGACCAGCCTGCTTCTTCCGCGTGCTTAGTCGCGATATCCAGGGCGATAGCAATATCACCTCCGGCCCCTTCACCAGCTGGAAAAGCCAGTACATCGGTGGGTTTGTCTACGTTGCGGAACCTCTTATTTAGGTTGTGCAGCCGGTCCGAGTCCGCGATCACGCAGGCTATATCCGGATCGCCCTCACCATGCAACTCCAGCGTCTTGGTGCAGGTACGGACGACCAGTTCCGTTAACGCGCGGGATTCCGACACCGGCAGCTCGATCTCGATTTCCGCGGCCACCGCCATCGGCTGCGCGACCGCTTATTCCGCGCCGTCGAGCAGTTCCCCGACGACCTGGCTCACAAGGCCGCCGTCCGCGGTCCCTTTGAAACGCCCCATCAGCGGCCCCATCACCTTGCCCATGTCCGACCGCGATGCCGCCCCCACCTGGGCGATGATCTCTCGCGCCGCCACCTCGACCTCATCCCGATCCACCTGCTTGGGCAAGTATTCCAGGATGAGCGCCAGCTCGGCCTCCTCCTTCGCCGCCATGTCCTCGCGTTTTACCTGATTGAACTCTTCTGCCGCTTCGCGGCAGCGCTTGGCCTGGCGGGCGAGGTTCTGGACAATTTCGTCCTCGGTCAGCGGTTCAAGCTTGGCCTTCTCGGCCTTTTGCAAACCGTCGCGGATATTGCGGAGGGCGATGAGACGGGGCTTATCCCGGTCGCGCATCGCCTGTTTCAGCTCGTCATAGATGTTCTCGGCAATGCCCATCGGCGGTGGCTACCAGTTACGCGGTGAGACGGCGATTCTTAAAACGCGTATTCGTGGTTGATCTGCCGCGCGGCTTTCATGGCCGCCCGGCGCGCCTTGCGGGCGCGAGCTGCCTGCTTCTTCTTGCGCCGCACGCTCGGCTTCTCGAACTGCTTGCGGCGACGCGACTCCGCCAGGACGCCGTCCTGTTGGACCCGCTTATTGAATCGACGCAGACCGGCTTCAAACGACTCGTTCGGTCGAAACAATACTTCCGTCAAATGCTTCTCCACAGTAGGGCGGCGGCGGAATTCCGCATGTCTTGCGAGGCCGGGCCAGATTCAATCTGGCCCGCTCCCGCCCGTCCATCCGCCGTGCGTATCTTGCCAGAGTATAGATTTGGCCTCTGTACAGGGTCAACCAGTTTCCGGATGGCAGAGCCCAAGCGATCGAAATCCTCACTCCTGGGTGAACCGTCCGACCTCGAAACCGGCATCTTCGGTCTGGCATTTTTCAGGCCGACCGTTCTCTCCCTGTGGGTCCCCCGAATCGGCGGGATGCGCCAGGCCCGCTGTATAGCATATTAACGGTGGTGTACCCCTATACCAATAAGGCCGACGAGCGCCGGTAGGGATCGACCAAAGAAACCATCCGCTTCTTCGTAGAGCCGTCGCAAGGTGGCAAGCTCCCCATCGCCGTCTTCATAGACGTGGCGCAGCAGAACGCTGGCGCGCTGCGGCGTGATCTTGGTGTCGGGACGGGCCATCTCCAGCTTGAGAAAATGCGCGCTCAGGCCTTCGGAATACAGTGGGACGGCTGTCACGAGGGTGACCGTCACCAGCAGGCCGAAGGCAGTGCTCAGCACGAGCACGCCGTTGTTTAGCAGCCGCTTCACCACGAATGCCAAGACGAAGATCATGATGAGATGTTCACGAGGCTTGGTTCCGATTGGCGCGCGCGGACACCCGAGTCTGCTCTGCGGTCGGCGACCGGGAAACGGACGGCGTACGGCTGTTCCTATACTGCTACACGTCAGCTACCACCACTTGCGAGGTAACGCCTGAGCGACGTCAACTGGCTCGCCGCCGCCATCGCTTTTCCCGTCGGACTGATCGGGACCCTGCTGGTGCGCCGTCTGGCGAATCGCTTCGGCTGGCTGGTGCAGCCGGGGCCGGGCCGAATTCACCGCCGCCCGGTGCCCCAGCTTGGCGGAGTGGCCATCCTCGGGGGGGTCGCCGCCGCCGTGCTAGTCGCCGTACCCCTGGACACCCGGATGGTGGGACTGCTGCTCGGAGCGGTCGTGGCGGTCGGCTTCGCGCTGGTCGACGACTTCCGAGAACTCAATCCCCGAGATAAATTGCTGGGCCAGTTCGTGGCGGCGGCCATCCCCATCGCCTTCGGCATCCGGATCGACGGCGTCAGCGACCCCTTCGGCGGCATTCTCTTTCTTCCCGTCCTCCTGGCGATACCGGTCACCCTTATCTGGACCGTCGGCATGATGAACGCGATCAATTTTCTCGACGGCGTTGACGGACTCGCCCCCGGTGTCGCCGCGATCGCCACCGCGGTTCTGGTAGTGCTTTCCATCCAGCTCGGCCAGCCCGTCATCGCCGCCGTCGGCATCGCCCTCATAGCAGCCACGCTCGGGTTTCTCCCCTTCAATTTCTTCCGTGCCTCGATTTTCCTCGGCGACTCCGGCGCCCACCTGCTCGGGTATTCCATCGCTGTCCTTGCCGTCATCGGCGGCGCCAAGATTGCCACGGCTTTGCTCGTGCTGGGCATCCCGATCCTGGACGTGGCCTGGGCCGTCATCCGCCGCTGGCGCGCCGGCGGCGCCGTATCCCGGCGGGACACCGACCACCTCCACCACCGCCTCCTGCGCGCCGGTCTGCCCCAGCCGATAGTTGTGCTCTCCTACTACGCCGTGTCGGCTGGCTTCGGCCTGATCGCCCTTTACCTCCACAAAGTTGAAAAACTGTTGGCCCTGGGAGCCGTGGCTGTGCTGATGGTCGTGATTCTGCTGATCCTTGTCCGCACCGACCCCGGAGAATCGGCTTCCGGCGAACCGGCCCCGTCCGAGGTAACCGACTGATTTCTCACAAACCCTGTGGTGAGGAGTGCTAGAATCGGGGTCGCGCCGACAGGCGACACCCCACCGGAAAAGAAGGAAGAAAAGATGAAGCCAGGCATCCACCCGGAGATGGTGGACTGCACCGTCACCTGCTCGTGTGGGAACACGTTTGTGACGCTTTCCACCAGCGAGGCGATGCACGTCGATATCTGCTCGAACTGCCACCCCTACTTCACGGGCACCCAGCGCCTGGTGGACACCGCCGGCCAGGTCGAGCGGTTCAACCGCCGTTTCGGAAAAAAGGCCGCCGAGCCGGAAACCGCTGCCGAAGCGCCGGCCAAAAAATCTGCCAAAGTCCCCGCCGAAGTGACCGCTGCTGCACCTGCGGATGCTCCCGCCGAAGTGACCGCCGAAGCCTAACTCCGTCCAGGTCCCGGTCCGCCTGCGCGCGCCGGGATCTTTTATTTTGTTGGTGACGACGCCTTGAAACTAAATGGCTAATGGCAACGACCGAACCCCAGAGCCGCGAGGAACGGATTTCCTACGGCGGGCAGGCAGTCATGGAAGGCGTCATGATGCGCAGCCGCCGCCGCATGGCTGTCGCCGTGCGCCACCCGGCGGGTCATATCGTGGTCAAAGCCGAGGACATCGTTCCGGGGCGATTCGTCCGTCTACTCCGGCGTGCCCCCGTTCTGCGCGGCGTCGCCGTTCTCTGGGATGTTCTGGCACTGGGGATGCGAACCCTGGCTTTCTCGGCCAACATCAGCCTGGAGGACGCCTCCGGTGAACCGTCCGCAGCCAACGGACGAACCGACGACCAATCGGCCGATCAATCAGATCAATCATCCGACGGGAGCGACGAGTCCGGGGACGGGCAGTCAAACGAAACTCCCGAAGAGGGTGAAGGAGGCGATTGGGCGGTGTGGGGAATGCTGGCGTTCGGAGGGATATTCGGTATCGCCCTCTTCTTCGTTCTCCCGCTCCTTATCACCAGCTTCACCGATCCCATTGTTGAGTCAGATTTCGTCAGCAACCTCGTCGAGGGCCTCATCCGTCTTGGCATCTTCATTGGCTATCTCTACCTGATCGGCCGTCTCGCAGACATTCGTCGCACCTTCCAGTACCACGGCGCCGAGCACATGACCGTCAACGCCCTCGAGCGCGGCCAGGAGTTGACGGTGGATAACGTGATGGGCAACAGTCTGTCCCACCCCCGCTGCGGCACCAATTTCCTGCTGGTCATCGTTGTGATGTCGGTCTTTGTGTTCGCCTTCCTGGGCCGTCCGGACCTGTTGGTGCGCATCGGCTCGCGAGTCGTGCTCATTCCCCTGGTTGCCGGTGTCGCCTTCGAAATCATCAAGGTCCTCTCCACTAATCTCGAAAACCCGGTCGCTCGCCTGCTCCTGCGGCCCGGCCTCTTGCTGCAGCGGCTCACCACCCGCCCTCCCACCCCCGACCAGGTGGAGGTTGCCATCACCGCCATGGGTGAAGTCCTCAAAACCGAAGACGAGCACACGCTGATCTCCCCATCGCTCCAACCAGCCCTGGAATATCGGACGTGAACCCGCGCCACACGGCCATCGTGGCTCGCTTCGAAGAGATCGGTCGCAATCTCTCCGATCCCACCGTCGCCGCCGTCCCGTCCCGCCTGGCCGAACTCGGCCGCGAGTTTGCCTCCCTCCAGGAGCAGGTCGATCTCATCCGCGCACTCGAGTCCCTGGTGGAGGAGATTGCATCCACTCGCGAGCTAGCCGGCGACAACTCCGATCCGGAGATGAGCGAGCTTGCCGGAGAGGAACTTCCGGAACTGGAGGAACGCCACGAATCGTTGGAGCAGCAGTTGCGCCGGTTGCTCCTGCCGAAAGACCCCCACGACGACCGCAACGTCATTCTCGAAGTCCGCGCCGGCGCCGGGGGAGACGAGGCCGCCCTGTTCGCTGGCGACCTGGTCCGGATGTACACCCGGTTCGCCGACCGCCGCGGCTGGAAGGTCGAAACCCTCGGCGGTGCCCCCACCGACATGGGCGGATTCAAAGAGGCCGTCCTCGAAGTCCGCGGCAAAGGCGCCTTCAGCCGCCTCAAGTACGAGAGCGGCGTCCATCGGGTCCAGCGGGTGCCGAGCACCGAATCCTCGGGCCGCCTTCACACCTCCGCCGCCTCCGTCGTCGTCCTTCCCGAGGCCGAGGAAATCGACGTCAAGATCGCCGAAGACGAAATCCGCATCGACGTTTACCGGTCCTCGGGGCACGGTGGCCAGAGCGTCAACACCACCGACTCCGCCGTCCGCATCACCCACCTCGAGAGCGGCATCATGGTCACCATCCAGGACGAAAAGTCCCAGCACAAGAATCGCGCCAAGGCCATGGCGATCCTCCGGGCCCGTCTACTTGATGTCGAACGCCAAAAGCAGGATGCTGAGCGTGGCGATACTCGACGCAGCCAGATCGGCGGCGGTGACCGCAGCGCCAAGATGCGCACCTATAATTTTCCCCAGGACCGCATCACCGACCATCGCATCAAGAAATCCATCCACGGCATCGAAAGCTTTCTCGATGGTGCCATCGACGACATGATCGACGCCCTGATCGAGGCCGATGAGGCCGAGAAGCTCGTCACCGCCGAGTCTTAGCCGGACCCACGGAACGCCACAACTGGTGCGGCAGGCAAAAATGCGGGACGACCGGCCGTCGCCACTTCGAGCCGTGTGGGTAAAGGCGAGGGGCGCGCTGGCGGACGCCAAAAACAGCTCCGCCGCCCTGGATGCCGACCTGCTTCTGGCTCATGCGCTGGGGGTGAGCCGGGAGTATCTCCACGCCCATCCCGAGCGACCGCTTACCGACGGCGAACAGCTTACTTTTGAAGCATATGTGCGGCGCCGCGTTGGTCGAGAGCCGCTCGCCTACATAATCACCAAGCGCGAATTTTACGGATTGGATATCCAGATCGACCGCCGCGTCCTGGTGCCCCGTCCCGCCACCGAGTGCCTGGTCGATTTCGCCCTCGCCTGGTGGCGCGCTGAAGCCGCTCCGGCGAACCCGGTCGCCGACCCGGCGCTGATCGTCGAGGCCGGTACCGGCTCCGGCGCCATCGCGCTGGCCCTCGCCGCCAATCTGCCCAACGCGACTGTCGTCGCCGGCGAGCGTTCAGCCGCCGCCGCCCGGGTTGCCACCGAAAATTCGCGCCGCCTAAATCTGCACCATCGCGTCCACGTCGTCGTGGCCGATCTCCAGCCTCCCACCAGCCCTATTCCCGTCCTGGTGGTCGCCAATCTTCCCTACGTGCCGTCGGCCGAAATCGATCGCCTTGAGCCAGACATCCGCGACCACGAGCCGCGCTCCGCCCTTGACGGCGGCCCTGACGGATTCGACATTTATCGACGCTTCCTGAGTCAGGTTCGCGTGCAGGCGGGCGGCGCGGTTTTCATTGAAATCGGCCACGACCAGGCTGCGTGGGTGCGTCATGCCGCCGCTATTCGGAGCGTCCGCCTCAAAGTCGATATCACCCCCGACCTGGAAGGTTTCGATCGGGTCGCTCTGATCAGCGGCTGGTGACGCACAGCGTGGTTCTCTTTCTAGCTCGGCCCACCTGCTTTCGTGATTAGTCTGTACTCGGGTTCGCTGGTAGAACGAGAGAGCTTCTCGCCCGTCTGTGGCCCGCCTGTGGCCGCTTATAATTTGGCGGGAACCCGGCGCCAGCGCGGTGCCGCGCTAATCACCTGAAAATGGGCGAGAGACTCTTGGCCGAAATACCCCGGAAGGGGAATCTATTCGTAATCACCGGCACGTCCGGCAGCGGGAAGGACGCGATCATTCGCATTCTCCAGGACCGCGACCTGTCGTTCCACAAGGTCAGGACGGCTCTCACCCGGGAGCCCCGGGTCGGTGAGCAGCATGAACGTGAGCACTTCTTCATCTCTGACGACGAATTCCTTGAATGGCGAAAGGCCGGAAAATTCCTTGAATGGGCCGAGGTCTACAGCAATCGCTACGGCACTCCCCGCGTCGAGGTCGAACCGTTCCTGGCGCGGGGTGAGGACGTGCTCCTGCGGGTCGACGTGCAGGGCGCTCGCACCGTCGCGGACCTGATTTCCGACGCGGTCGTGATCTTCATCGCCCCGCCGTCTGCCGACGAAGGTTTCCGACGCCTCGCCGGTCGTGATACTGAAGAAGAGATTGATATTGAACGCCGTCTCGCCGCCTTCGAGGAAGAGATGGCCTTCGGGCGTACCGGTGCGCATATGGTCGTCAATCAAACCGACCAGCAGGAAGCCGCGGCCGACGAAGTCGCCGCCATCATGGCCGCCCACGGTGCGGCCCGTCTTGATCCCGCATGAGCACCGAGCCCGAGACCCCGGTTCAGTCGTCGATCGCCGGCCCGGCGCCCTTCGCCGAGGTTGCCGTCGGCGCCGCCGAGGTCCGCGGAGCCCGCACCTTCCACTACGCCGTCCCGACGGCGCTCGACGCCCGCCTTGTGCCCGGCCAGCTGGTCCTGGTCGAATTCGGCAAGCGCCACCTGCACGGAGTCGTCATGACCCGCTCCGACCAGTGCCCGGTCGCCGATCCCAAGCCCATCCTCGACATAATCTGGGACACGCCTTTCCTCGATCACCGGCGGCTTGAATTCGCGCGCTGGCTCGCCGGGCGCTTCGGCGCTTCCATGGCTGAGGCGGTCGAGAATCTGCTCCCGGCCAACATCGCCCGTTACATCACCCTCTACTACGTGCCTCGCGACGGCACCCCGGCGGATGCCGCCGCCGCCCTCACCGCCGCCGAGCGCCGGGCGCTCGATCGCCTGCGGGCGGACGGCCCCATGTCGACCGCCGAGATCGCCGCGGCCATCGGCAAGACCGTGGCCGCAAAGGGACTCCCCCGCATGGTGAACGAAGGTTGGCTGCGGCGCTGGACCGAATTGGAGCTGCCGGCCGGCGGCACGGTCTGCGCCAGCTTGCTCCTCTCAACCCGGGAGGTTGACCGGGTTATCGTCGAACTGGCCCGGGCGCCAAAACAACGGGCTCTGCTGCGGGCGCTGGCGAATATCGTCGGGCCCGTGCCGGTCAAGGAGCTGCTCGCCCTCGCCGGAGCCGGCCACTCCTCCCTCAAGGCGCTCCAGCGCGCCGGGCACGTACGTATCGAAAACATCTACCGAATTCCGGAACCACCCCCCGCCACCCCGGCCACGGCCGGTCTGCGTGAGGCGGGCAGCGCCGACTGGCGTTCCCTGGAAACGTTTCTCGATCGCGACGGGCACGGAGTTTGTGTCCTGCTCGGCGACCCGGCCCGGCGAATCCCCAGCTACGTGCAAGCCATCGAAAAAACCCTCGCCGCTCGGCGTCAGGCCCTGGTGCTGGCGCCCACCGAACGTGAGGCTCGGGCTCTCTACGAGCAGATCGCCGCCACCCTCAGCGGGCAGGTCGCGTTCAGCGGAGACGCCCGCACCCCGGGCAGCCGCGTCGGCCTCTGGCGAGCCGTCCGCGCCGGGGAGATCGATGTCTACGTTGGCCCCCGATCCGCCGTTTACGCGCCCCTCACCCGTCTCGGTCTCATCATCGTCGATCGCGAGGAAGACCGCTCCTACAAAGAAGCCGCCGGTGGCCGCGTCCAGGCTCGCGACGCCACCATCGAACTGGGCCGCGCCCACCTCTGCCCCGTCGTGCTCGGCACCGCCACTCCCGCGGTCGAGACCTTTTACAACGTGGAATCCGAGCGCTACCGCTTCATCCTGATGCAGAGCGACGATCTCCTTCGTCAGACACGCTTGAAGGTAGGTCGCGGCTGGGGCGCCCTCGGACCGGCCGGCACCGTCGGCACGGTGGACATGCGCACCGCGCCGGTCATGGGCCATGGAGGCATGCTCTCCGAAGAGTTCTTTACTGGGCTCAAAGAAGCCCTTGCACAAGGCGGCAAGGCCGTCCTGCTGGTCAATCGCCGCGGATCAGCCTCCATGACCATCTGCCGGGAGTGCGGCTATGTTTTCACCTGCCCTGACTGCGACAACCGCCTAGTGCAGCACCGTTCCATCGAGAGCCTGGTCTGCCACTCCTGCAATCACCGCCAGCCCGCGCCGCGCCAATGCCCGGAATGTGGCGCCGGGCGACTGCGACTCTGGGGACACGGCACCGAGTCCGTCCTTGGAGCGCTGCGGGCGCTCCTGCCGCTTGAGCGTGTGGATCGAATCGACAGCAACCTGCCCCTCGAACAAGTGCGAGCTGTGGCCGAGGGCTTCCGACGGGGAGCCATCCGCGTCCTGGTCGGGACCTCCCTGCTATTCAGCGTCGAACCCGCGCTCAAGGCCGATTTCCTCGGCATCGTCCAGGCGGACATCGGCCTCACCTTCCCTGACTTCACCGCCCCGGAACGGGTATTCCAGCAGCTCATGCGCCTCCGGCAAGCCGTTCTCGGCGGCGATCTAGAGGGCCGCATGGTCGTTCAATCACTCATGCCCGACCATCACGCCATCGAGGCGACCCGCATCGGCAGCTACCTCAAGTTCTACCGCTCGGAGATCGCCGTTCGCCAGGAACACGACTTCCCTCCCTTCACCCGCCTCGCCCGTTTCATCTACACTCACCGAGAGGCCACAAACGCCCGTACCGAGGCTCTTCGCCTGGCCGAATTGCTCAACGGTGTCCTGGCAGAAAATCCCGACGGCAGCGTGCAACTTATGGGACCAGCCCCCTGTTTCCGGGCCCGCGAGCGCGGCGCCTACCGCTGGCACATCCTGGCGTACGGTCCCGACGAGCAGGTAACCCCGCTCCTCGCCGTGCCCCACCGGGGTTGGACTGTCGATGTCGACCCGATCGACCTGGTCTGACCGGTGAACGTCCTCCCGATCCTCCCGGCCCAAGACCCCATGCTCCGCCGTGTATGCAGCCGCGTGCGACGAGTCGATGAATCCACCCGCCGCCTGCTCGACGATATGACCGAATCCATGGACGCCGCCAACGGTCTCGGCCTTTCCGGGCCGCAAATCGGCAAGCCGCTCCGCCTGATCGTGGTCCGCATAGAGGACGAGCTTCTGCATCTCGTCAACCCGGAGATCGTCCGCTCTTCCGGCGAGGAAGTCGCCGAGGAAGGCTGCCTCAGCCTGCCCTACTACTACGGCCCCGTCGCCCGCCCCGAGCAGGTCACCGTCCAGGGACTCGACCGAAACGGTAAGAAAATTCGCCGGAAAGCCAACGGCCTGCTTGCCCGGGCCCTCCAGCACGAGATCGACCACCTGCGGGGCATTCTCTTTACCGACAAACTCGTCGAAGGTGCCGAGCTGCGTTTCGCCCCGCCCGAGCCGTCCGCCAAACGGTCCCCGACACCCGCATGAAGATCGTATTTCTGGGGACTCCGGACTTCGCGACGCCAACGTTGCGCGCTCTGCATGAATCCACGCACGAGGTAGTGCTCGTCGTAACGCGGCCGTCCCGGCCGGTGGGCCGCCGCAAGGTCATGTCTCCGCCCGCCGTCTACCTGGCCGCCGACGAGCTGGAGTTGTCTTGCATCCAACCCCAGAGCGTCAACAGCGACCGGGCGCTGGCCACGATCCGGGCAACCGATTCCGACGTCCTGGTTACCGTCGCTTACGGTCGCCTATTGAAGTCCGAAATCCTCAATCTGGCGCCCCAGGGCGTGCTCAATCTGCACCCCTCCCTCCTGCCGCGTTACCGCGGCGCCTCGCCCGTCCAGGCCGCCATCGCCGCCGGGGAAGAGCGCACCGGCGTCACCGTGTTGCGTACCGACGAAGGTTGGGACAGCGGCCCCATCTACGCCAGCGAATCCGTCATGATCGGCCCCCACGAGATCGCTACGGCGCTCTCAGGCCGGCTGGCTGGCGCCGGCGCGGGCTTGATGGTCAAAACCCTCGACAAGATTGAGTCCGGGGGGCTCGATCCAGGCCCCCAGGACGAGTCCATCGCTACCATGACCGACCCGCTAACCCGCGACGACGCCGACATCGACTGGTCGGGGCCGGCGTCCACCGTCTACAACCGCTACCGCGCCCACCTTCCCTGGCCCGGCACCCGCACGACCGCCGACAACCGGCTGCTCAAGATCCTCGGCTGCCGGCCTCGTCCCGAAATCATAGAGGCGGCCCCGGGCACCCCCGCCCTGATCGAGGGCCAGCTCCTGGTCGCCTGCGGCGAGGGCTGCCTGGAGATCCTCGAAATCCAGCCTGAGGGGCGCAACCCCATGCCGGCCGCCGAGTTCCTGCTGGGCTACGGCGCTCTCCTGGATCATCGCTGGGGCCAATAGGAAAATCCCGCGTCCGCAGCGCAAATTTCGCCTTGAAACGTGTCGGTCCTTGGTAGAATTGGGTGAAGCCGCCCGGCTTGAATCCCTGACGGGACGGGGCGCGGACCGCCGCGACCAAGAAAGCATCGAATGGTGCCATCCGGCCGGGGCCGTATCCGAAATCGAGGCAACACGTTGTTTTTCAGCCCGACATTCCTGCTCTTTATCGTCCCGGCGATGATTTTTGCTTTCTGGGCCCAGAATCGAGTCCGCACCACATACCGCGAATTTTCCAAGGTACCCGCCACCGCCGGCATGCCGGGCAATCTAGCTGCTATTCGCTTGCTGCGATCCGTCGGCCTGCGGGATGTCGAAATCGAGCGTATCAAAGGCAAAATGAGCGACCACTACGACCCCCGCGAAAAAGTTCTTCGCTTGTCCGAGGAAGTCCACGACAGCGACTCCCTGGCGGCCCTGGCCATCGTCGCGCATGAGGCCGGTCACGCCATTCAGGACCAGATTCGCTATCCGTTCCTGGCGATGCGTACCTCCTTCGTACCCACGGCCAACATCAGCACCAGGTTCGGAAGCTTTCTGCTCATGGGTGGCCTGATGCTCACCATGTTGTCCGGCAGCCCCTTTGGCTTGACCATCGCCTGGATCGGCCTGGTCCTGTATTCGGCGGCCTTCGTGTTCACTCTTCTCACCTTGCCGGTCGAATTCGACGCCTCGCGCCGAGCGCTTCAACTACTTCAGGCAAATGGCATCGTGACCAACGTTGAGATCGGCGGTGCCAAGAAGGTACTGGACGCTGCCGCCCTCACCTACGTCGCCGCCATGGCCGCCGCGTTGATGAACATTATTTACTGGGCGACAGCGCTTGGCGGCAGACGCAACTAGCCTTGTAGCCGGGCAGCCGGCCGCCCTCACCGCCGCCCAGACCGGCGCGCTTGCCGAGTTCCTCAAGGACGCCGGCCATCCGGACTATCGCGCCGGTCAAATTCAGCGTTGGCTGTACCGCGACCTGGCCGCCGGATTCCACGAGATGTCCAACCTCCCGGCTTCGCTGAGGAAAGAACTTGCTGCCCGATTTACGCTTCACGGTCTGAGCGTCGGCACGGTGCAGCGGTCCGCCGACGACAAAACGCACAAGTTCCTGCTGTCCGCGCCCGACGGCATTCCAGTAGAGGCTGTCCTGCTCCCGCGCAAGCGCGGCTTCGCCCTTTGCATTAGCTCCCAGTCCGGCTGCGGCATGGGCTGTCCCTTCTGCGCCACCGGGACGCTCGGGCTGATCCGAAACCTCACCTCCGGGGAGATCGTGGACCAGTTCCTCCACGGCCGCCGTCAGGCTCGCCAGCTCGGCGGCGATCTCGAATCCGTGATCTTCATGGGTATGGGCGAGCCTCTGGCCAATTTCGACAACGTCGAGGCGGCGGTCGCCCGGCTGGTCGCCAAGGAGTATGCCGGGTTCGGCGCCCGCCGGGTCACGGTCTCCACGATCGGCCTGCCCGGCCGCATCCCCCGGCTCGCTCTCTGGCCGTGGCAGGTCGGCCTGGCGATCTCCCTCCATGCCGCCGAAGACGAACTTCGCCGTCGTCTCGTCCCGGTGAGCGGCCGTCTGCCGCTTGCTGAGTTAATGCGTGATTCCGTCGCCTACCAGGAGTCCACCGGCCGGCGCGTCACCTACGAATACGTGCTGCTCGGCGACGTCAACGACTCCGCCGACCAGGCTCGTCGGCTCTGCTCCATGCTCAAAGGCCAGCTCTGCCACGTCAACCTGATTCCGTACAATCCCGTCGTTGGCTTGGACTACCGACGCGTCCCGCCGGGCCGCACGGCGAAGTTTCGCGAAACGTTGGAGGCTCGCGGTATTCCGGTCACGGTCCGCAAACCGCGCGGCCGCGACATCGACGCCGCCTGTGGTCAGCTCGCGGGTCGAGTAGCCGGATCTTCTGCGTCCACAGCGGTGAAAGGAAGGCGTTCGTGATCCGGATAGCTCCCTCAATCCTGGCCGCCGACTTCGCCCGGCTCGGCGACGGAGTCGCCGCCGCCACCGACGGCGGGGCCGATTTCATGCATTGCGACATCATGGACGGCTCCTTCGTGCCCGCGATCAGCTATGGCCACGACCTCGTCGCCACGGTCAAACGCCACACCGAGGTACCGCTGGACGTACACCTTATGGTCGTTGATCCCTCCGCTCAGGTGGACTTATTCGCCCCATTGGAACCGGAAATAATCACCTTCCACCTGGAAGCCGTCGACGATCCGACTCCGTTGATCCGCAAGATCAACCGGCTGGGGATCAAGGCTGGCGTCTCAGTCAAACCCGGCACCCCGGTGGAGCCGCTGCTGGAGTTACTTCCCGACCTGGGCCTCGTGCTCGTCATGACCGTCGAACCAGGCGCCGGCGGACAGTCGTTCATGGAGGACATGATGGCCAAGGTCAAGGCTCTGGCCGCCGCCATTCGGGAAGGCGGCCACGATGTCATGCTTCAGGTTGACGGCGGTATATCGGCCGGCACTGTCGCCGCCGCCGCCGCCGCCGGAGCCGATACCTTCGTCGCCGGCACGGCGGTCTTCCGCCATCCCGACGGCGTCGCCGCCGCCATCACCGAGCTCAGGCGCCTGGCCACTTCCCACGCGTGAACCCGGCACACTGAGAGTCGGGTGCGGAGCAATTTGGAACCGCCGACCGGGACGGCCAGAGCGGTGAGGACTGATTACAGAAGAGGCTGACGGGTTCAGTCAGCCGAAGCCGACGCGGGTGGGGCTAGGCCACTTCCACGACTGGCGTCTTCCTGACCCGTTCAATCTTGTGCATCGTCCTGAGGCAGCGGGTGCAGATGTTCACCATCTGGCGGCGCCCGTCGATCTCCAGGCGTTTACGCTGCACGTTTGCCTTCCAAGCTCGGGGCCTTTTGGGCGCACGCAGGGCCCACTTTCCCGTAGCCTTGTGGCGGATGTGGCGGCCGAACTGTCGTCCTTTGCCGCAGACGTCGCACTTTGCCATCGAAAACTTGTCTCCAAGGATTATCGCCAGACTAGGTCGCCCGGCCTGAGTGAAACTAAAGTATAGCAAGGTGGGAACCACTTTCCGCCCGGGGGGAGTTCGTCGGGGACGACACGCGCTGGGAGCGACATGGCCGAATCCAAACAGGAGCCCATCAACGGGAGGGACGACCGCCTCCGGACCGGTCTGAGCCTCCACCACGGTTTCGAGCACAGCGTCGCCTGGCTTAAGGCCAACAGCGAGGCCGTTGACCGTCTGAATGTCTTCCCCGTTCCCGACGGTGACACCGGCACGAACATGCTCTTGACTATGCAGGCTGCACTCAAGGAGATTCAAGTCCGCCAGGTGGAAAAGGCGGGCGAGGTGGCCGCCGCCGCCGCCCGTGGAGCGCTGATGGGCGCTCGCGGCAATTCCGGCGTCATCCTTTCCCAGATTATTCGCGGTATGGCCATCGGTCTCAAAGGCCTGGATGAATTCTCCCCTGAAGACTTCTCCCGCTGTCTGGTGAAAGGCTACGAGGTCGCCTACGAGTCCGTCACCGAGCCGGTCGAGGGCACCATCCTCACCGTCGCCCGTCACGCCGCCGCCGCCGCCGAGGACGCCACTAAGCGGAGCGTCGAGACCGTTGACGGCGTCATCGCGGCCGCCGTCGTCGCCGCCGAACGCTCCGTCGAAGATACCCCCAATCGTCTAGCCGTCCTCAAGGAAGCCGGCGTAGTCGATGCCGGCGGCCAAGGACTTTACATAATTCTGGATGGATTCCTTAAATATTCCCGTGGCGAGGAAATCACCGTCGAGACCAACGTCCAGCGTGCGGAGCAGGTCTTCGCCGCTTACGCTGAGCAGCACGCCGCCGACGAGCAGGGCTACTGCACCCAGTTCATCATCCAGGGCGCGGGTCTGGACGTTCCCGAGCTCCGGCGTTTTATCGACGGGTGCACCGACTCAACCATCGTCGTCGGCGACAGCGAAATGGTCCGCGTTCACTGCCACACCGAGACTCCCGGCGACGTGCTCAATTATGCCGTCGGGTTCGGCGGGCTCAGCCACATCTCCATCGAGAACATGCAGATCCAGCAGGCCGACCATTTTGAGAACGTCGAATCTCCGGCGGAGGATTCGCTCGTTCCCCGAGCCGCTCTGGTAGCTGTCGCTCCCGGCTCCGGCTTCGCCGATATATTCCGAAGCCTCGGTGCGGCTGTGGTGGAGGGTGGTCAGATGATGAACCCGAGCACCACTCAGATTCTCGAAGCCATCGCCCAATGCCCCGGTGATGAGGTCGTGGTGCTGCCCAACAATTCCAACATCCTCATGGCCGCCCGCCAGGCGGGCGAAGCATCTCCGAAGACCGTCTGCGTCATAAAGTCCGTCACGGTTCCCCAGGGCGTCTCCGCGGCGCTGGCATTCAATCCCGTCGCCAGTTTCGAAGAAAACTGTGAAGCTATGCAGGTCGCCGCGGCCGAGCCGGTCGTGCTGGAAGTCACCCGCGCCGTGCGCGACGCCGCAATCGATGGCGTGAAGACCAGGGCCGGCCAGTACATCGGCCTGCTCGACGATCGCCTCACCACCGCCGCCGACACCGCCACCGAGGTCGTGGGCCGGCTGGCAGCCGAGGCCGCCGCGGTCGATGTTGAAATAATCACCATCTATCTCGGCGCCGAACTCACCGAGGCCGGCGCGGCTGACGTAATCGACGCGTTGCGGCGCGCGTTCGCCGACGCCGAAGTCGAGGTGGTGAGTGGAGGGCAGGCGCACTACGACTACATCATCTCGCTCGAATAAAGTCGGCGGTTCCAACCGATTCGACGCCCTGGGCCGGATTCTGGAGCTCGAAGGCCGCGGCGGCCACAACGACCGGGTCGTGGCCGGCGGACTCGCGCGCTTCGTCGCCCATCTTCAACAAGACCTCCAGCCAGAGCGCCTCGCGCCGGACCTCGCCCGCCTCCTCAACTACGAAAAACTCAACCCCGACGACCGCGCCGCCGCGATCGCCGCCGCCTTGGAGTCTCTGGGCGCTGCTCCCGCGCCAGTTCCGTAAGCAAAAAGCCGGAAATCGGCCAGGACCAAGGCCAACCGCACGTCAACCCAGACCAAGACCCGCGGAGCGGGGCCCAAATCCAGACTGGATACGTCTGTCACCAAGCTCTTCCGCGTCGGACCCCAGTACGAGAAGCTCCTGGTGAAGCTGAATATCGCCACCTATGAGGATTTTCTCTATCACTTCCCTCGCAAGTACCTGGACCGCTCCAACTTCACTGCCGTCTCCGACATCCGCGCCGGCCAGGCGATCAACGTCATCGCGGACGTCATCGAGCTCTCAAGCCGCCGGACTCGCGGACGCGTCAGCACCATCACCCGGGGCCTCCTCAGTGACGGCAGCAACTCCATTCCTGCGGTCTGGTTCAACCAGCCCTACCTGGAGAAGACCCTGCAGGGCCGCCGCAACGTCGCCTTCTTCGGCCGCGCCCAGTGGGGACAGAACGGACCGGAGCTGCGCGCCCCGGATTTCGAGCTTGATCTGAACCGCTCGCTCCACGCCGGCGCCCAGGTGCCGGTCTACCCGGCGACTGGCAAGCTTTCCCAGAAATTGCTCCGCCTCTGGGCCGGCGAGGTCGTAGAGAGTTGCGCTGGCCTCATAATCGAGTTCCTCCCCGAGGACATCCGCGCTTCCGCCGGCCTCATCGGCATCGGCACCGCCCTGCGGGATATCCATTTCCCCGACTCCCCGGCCGCCGCCGCGGCGGCGGTCAAGCGTCTGGCCTTTGACGAGCTCTTCCTGTTACAACTCGGCGTACTGGAACGCCGCCGCGAATGGCGCGAAGGCAGCCCCGGCCGCGCCATCAAGGCCGAACGCGAGGACATCCGCGAATTTGTCCGCTCGCTGCCCTTTAAGCTCACCGGCGACCAGGGAACCGCCGTCGGCGAAATACTGGACGATATCGAGCGACCCGTCGCCATGAATCGCCTCCTGCAGGGCGATGTGGGCTCGGGCAAGACGGTCGTCGCCGCCTGCGCCATCCTCGCGTGCGTCCGCGCCGGATACCAGGCGGCGGTGATGGCCCCCACCCAGCTCCTCGCCGAGCAACATTTCACTACTCTCACTGAAGTATTTACCGGGCAGGACGTCAGCGTGGAACTCATCACCGGCGCCCTCACCAAAGCCAAACGTCGCAAAGCCTGGAAGCGCGTCGCCGCCGGCGAGGTCGACGTTGTCATCGGCACCCAGGCGCTAATTACCGAGGAATCGGAATTCGCCGCCCTGAGCTTTATCGTGGTCGACGAGCAGCACCGTTTCGGCGTGCATCAGCGCGCCCGTCTCCGTGGAATGGGCTACAATCCGCACGTGCTCGTGATGACCGCCACTCCAATCCCTCGGACCCTCGCGCTCACTCTTTACGGCGACCTGGACATCACCCGGATCGCCGAGATGCCCCCCGGCCGCCGTCCGGTTAAGACCGCTCTAATCGCCCCCGAGCAGCGCGCCAAGGCCTTCAGCTTTATCCGCGAACAGGTCGCCGAGGGACGCCAGGTTTTCATTGTCTTCCCCTCATCGAAGAATCCGAAACCCTGCAAGTCCGCTCGGCCGAGGCCGAATTCGCCCGCCTCCGCATCGAGGTGTTCCCCGAATTCGCCGACCGCATCGGCCTTCTGCACGGTCGCCTCAAGAACAAGGCCAAGACCGCCGTCATGGACGCCTACCGTGAACACGAGCTCGACGTCCTGGTCACCACCGCGGTGGTTGAGGTTGGCGTCGACGTTCCCAATGCCACCATCATGATGATCGAAGGCGCCGAGCGTTTCGGACTGGCCCAGTTGCATCAATTTCGTGGCCGCGTCGGCCGCAGCGATATGCAGAGCTACTGCCTCCTCCTGAGCGACTCCGAAGAAGCCGCCGAGAACGAGCGCCTCCTGGCTATGACCCGCACCACCGACGGCTTCGCTCTCGCCGAGCGCGATCTAGAGCTTCGCGGCCCCGGCGAAGTCCTCGGCTCTCGTCAGAGCGGCCTGCCCGAGCTGCGCGTCGCCAGCCTCAGCGATGTCGCCACTCTCGAGCTTTCACGCCGCGAGGCCATCGCCCTGTTCAAGCGCGACCCCGATCTGCTCCATGCCGACAATCGCCTCATACGCGAGCGCCTGGACAGCTTCTGGGACCGCCGCGCCGAGCTCTCCTGAGGTCATCGGTATCGCCCGTCACGGACTGCGCATAACCGGCGGCACCGCCCGTGGTCGCGTCCTCGACACCGTCCCCGGACCCGGCACCCGCCCTACCTCTTCAAAGCTCCGCGAAGCCATCTTCGCTTCCCTCGCCGGCGTCGATGGCCTGACCGTGCTCGATCTCTGCGCCGGCAGCGGAGTACTTGCCGTCGAAGCCCTCAGTCGGGGCGCGGCCCGCGTTACCTGCGTCGACAGCGCCGCCGCCGCCATCCGCACAATTCATGCGAATGTCAGGACCGCCGACTTCACCGACCAGTCCACCGTGTTGCGCCGGCGCGTTGAGGTGTTCCTCAAGAAGACGAGGGAGCAATACGATCTGATCCTCGCCGATCCCCCCTATGCCGACGACAACCTGGCCGCCGTGATCGTTGAGCTGGCTCCCGGCGCCCTCGCGCCCGACGGGCGGCTGGTGTTGGAGCACCCCTCCCTCCACCCACCACCGACCCCGCCCCCCGCCCTGGCGCTCGACCGTACCCGCTCCCATGGCGATTCCGCTTTCACCATTTACCAGCTAACCAACGACTGGGACGCCCCGTCCCGTTGATATACTCACCGGACAGCGCGTGAGGAGCTCCATGAAGGCACTGTTTCCTGGTTCGTTCGACCCCGTAACCAACGGCCATCTTGACATAATTAAACGAGCCACCAACGTATTTGATGAGCTGGTCGTGGGCGTACATGACAACCCGGGGAAGCAGGTCATGTTTTCCGCCGCTGAGCGTCTAGAGATGATGGAGGTAGCCGTCGCCGCCATCCCGGGCGTCACCGCCGTCAGATACGACGGCCTCACCGCCGCCTTCGCCCGCCAGATCGGTGCCGGAGTCATGGTTCGCGGCCTGCGGGCGCTCTCAGATTTCGAGCATGAATTTGCCCTCGCCTCGATGAACCGCCGCATCGATCCCGAAATTGAGACCGTCTGCCTCGTTACCTCTTCCGACCACACTTTTGTCAGCTCGAGCATGATTCGCGAAATCGCTGCCCACGGCCAGGATGTCAGCGATTGGGTCCCGCCTAGCGTCGCGGCGGCATTGCACGCTAAACTGACCAACGTGGTACAGGGTTCAAGCTAGCTGGAGTAATGCGCCATCGACCTCATTAACTTGATCGAACGGCTGGAGGCGCTGCTGGAGGCTGGCCAGCGGGTCCCGATGATGCGCAAAGTGCTCGTCAACGAACCTGACGTCCTTACCATCATCGACCAAATGCGCATCAGCATTCCCGAAGAGATTCGCGAGTCCCGTCGGGTCATGCGCGAACGCGACCAGATTCCTCAATCCGCGCAACTTGAAGCCGAACAGATCGTCGCCCGGGCACGCGAGCAGGCCGAAGCCATGCTTCGAGACGAGGAAATCGTCAGGCAGGCCCAGACTCGGGCCGAGCAGCTTTTGTCAGAGTCCGAGGACGAGGTCGGCAAGATGCGCGAAGAAATGGACGGCTACGCCCTCAACATGCTTCAGGATCTGGAGCGCCGGTTGACCTCGCACCTCACCAGCCTCGAACGCGGCATCGAAGCGCTGGAACGCGACGTCTCCGAAGGATCCATGGAGCCACAGTCCGCGTCGGCGCAGCAGTTCCGGCCGCAATAGTCGCCTCCACCTCTCGCGGATATCTCCATGCAGGACTTCGTCGTCATCATTTCGCGCCTGTATCGCTCACGCTCCGGCACCGAGCAGGACCTTCCCATCGACTTTGGCGGAGCCGGGCTCGACCTGGAAGAAGATCTTGGCCGGCTCTTGGGGCACATCCGGCTCGTCCGTGGCGACGGCGACATCTTGGCTCTGGGAGCGCTGAGTACGAGCGTCGCCACTGCTTGCCGCCTCTGTCTGGATCCGCTCGAGAGACCGGTCGAAGTGCAGATCAGCGGCCGTTATCTGCCCCCGGAAAAACCGGAGTTTAATCCTGAATCAGATTTTTATGATCCCGACGTTTTTCCCCTGATCGACCGGTCGGAATTGGACTTGACTGATCTGGTGCGGCAGAGCATCATCACCGCCGTCAAACCCGATATCGACTGCGGCGGTGCCTGTGCTCAATACGCGGGCGTACTGGCGTCGTACAATAGCGGGCCAGATCAAGATGAAATCGATCCTCGTCTGGCCCCCCTACAAGATATGAAGGCCCGGTTATTGGAATCGGGCGAACTATCCCGAGACAAGGAAGAGCAATAGCGTGGGAGCGCAACCAAAACAGAGAATTTCCCGTGGCCGCCGGGGCAAAAAGCAGGCGCATCACGCGCTTTCCGGCCGGCAATTTGAGCGCTGCTCAAACTGCCGATCCCTGACCATCTCACACCGGGTCTGCCCCGTGTGCGGCCACTATCGTGGCGAAGAAATCGTCGTAACCGACGACGTCGCGGTCAGCAAGTACCGCTAGGCCTGCTGCGGGTCTCACTCGCCGGCTCCTTGACGCCGAATCCATGAGTTACGCCCTGCTGTTTCCCGGCCAGGCATCGCAATTCGTCGGCATGGGTGCCGACATTGTTGAAGCTTGGCCCGCCGCCGCCCGCGTCTACGACATCGCCGAGTCGGCCGCCGGTCTCCCGGTGCGCCGCCTCTGCTTCGATGGTCCTGAGGACGAGCTCACCCGCACCTCCAATCTCCAACCCTGCGTCGTTGCCACCAGCCTGGCCGTGCTCGCCGCCGCTTACGCCGAGGCCGGATTGGAGATCGGCGATCGCTTCGCCCCCACCCCCGTCCCGCCTCTGGCCGTCGCCGGCCACAGCGTGGGGGAGTATGCTGCTCTTGCCGCCGCCGGGTCTCTGACTATCTCCGCCTGCCTCGCACTGGTCGCCGCCCGCGCTCGCCTCATGCAAGAAGCAGCCGACGCCAGTCCCGGCACCATGCTGGCCCTGATCGGCGGTGACCTCGCAAATGCCGAAAGCCTCTGCGCCGCCCTTCGCGACCAGATTCCTGGTAGCTATCTCCAGGTGGCGAATCTCAACTCACCCGGACAGACGGTCATCGCCGGTGATCTGGCGGGAATCGACGCCGCCCGCGCTGCCGCCGCCGACCACGGCTTCCGCCGTGCATTGCCCATCCCGGTCTCCGGCGCATTCCATTCCACCGCCATGGAGCCCGCCGCCGAGGGACTGCGCGCCGAGCTCGCAGACGCCGAAATCTTCGATGCCGCCACTCCGGTAGTCGCTAACATTGACGCCGAAATGAAGACCGACGCGGGCGCGCTACGCGAAGAGTTGGCCGGCCAGATCACCTCTCCGGTGCAGTGGTCCGATTCCGTTACCAACATGGCCGCCGCCGGCGTTTCCACCTTTGTAGAAGTCGGACCTGGCAGCGTGCTCTCCCGCCTGGTTGGTCGGATCGTCCCGGACGCTCACACCGCGTCCGTCGGCGTCACCGACACCGTCCCATTGCTCTCGACTTTCCTTCTTGGGGACGCTGACCAATGAACAACGAGATCAGGCAGAACCAGTGAAAGAAGTAGGCCCGAAGGGCCTGGAAGGCAAACGGGCGTTGGTGACCGGGGCCTCGGGTGCCATCGGTGGTGCCATCGCCAAACTTCTGGCCGGCGCCGGCGTACGGCTGGCTATCCACTTCAATACCAACGAGGCCGCCGCCGAAGATTTGCTCCAGGAAATTACCGCCGCCGGCGGAGAGGGCATCACCATTGGCGCCGACATCACCAACGCGGACGCCGCCGCCGACCTGGTCAAGCAGTCCGCCGCCCGTTGGGACGGCCTGGATATCCTGGTCAACAACGCCGGAATCACCCGTGACGGCCTCCTGGCCCGCATGGTAGAGGACGACTGGGACGCCGTGTTGGACACCAATCTCAAGTCCGTCTACCTCTGCACGCGCGCCGCCCTGCGACCCATGATGCGGGCCCGGTTCGGGCGCATTGTGAACATCTCATCCGTCTCCGGCATCACGGGCAATCCCGGCCAGGCCAACTACTCCGCCGCCAAAGCCGGTCTTATCGGCTTCACCAAAGCCATGGCCCGCGAAGTGGCCTCGCGCGGTATCACGGTCAATGCCGTCGCCCCCGGCTTCATCGAATCGCCCATGACCGCCGCTCTTTCCGAGGAGTCCTTGCAGGGCGTCACCGCGGCCATTCCCCTAGGCCGGTTGGGCCGGGCCGAAGAGGTGGCCTTCTGGGTCGCGTTCCTCGCATCCGACGCCGGAGCCTACGTAACCGGTCAGACCGTCGTCGTCGACGGCGGCCTGGCGATGTAGGCTAGAGGGCCATGTTTCAAAGAGTCCTCATCGCCAACCGGGGCGAGATCGCCGTCCGCGTTATTCGTGCCTGCCGAGAGCTGGGTATTCAGACAGTGGCCGTCTACTCTCAGGCCGACCGCGACGCCATGCACGTGCGCCTGGCCGATCACTCGGTATGCATCGGCCCGGCTCCGGCCGGCCACAGCTATCTCAATGTTCCCAACGTCATTAGCGCGGCCCTCATCTCCGGCGTTGACGCCATCCACCCGGGCGTCGGCTTTCTGGCTGAAAACGCTTATTTCGCCGAGATATGCGGCCAGTACGATCTCGCGTACATCGGCCCTTCCCCGGAGATTCTTGAAATCGCCGGAGACAAGAGCGCTGCCGTGCGTGCCGCCCGCGACGCCGATGTCCCCACCTTGCCCACTTCAGATCGCCGCCTTGTCGACCTTCAGACCGCCCGGGCCGAACTCCGCGAGCTCGGTCTCCCGGCCATGCTCAAGGCCACCGCCGGCGGCGGTGGCCGCGGGATGCGGCGGATTCTCAACTCTGGCGATCTCGCCCGCGAATTCTCCCGCGCCCAGGCAGAGGCCAAATCTTCCTTTTCCAATCCCGATCTCTACCTGGAGCGCCTTCTGCTCGGCGTCCGCCACATCGAGGTCCAAATCCTGGGCGACGAGAAGGATGTCATCAGCCTCGGAGAGCGCGACTGTTCCGTGCAGCGCCGCCACCAGAAAATTATCGAAGAGAGCCCGGCTCCCCGGCTCGAGGACCGCACCCGCAAGCGCATCGCCGATGCCGCCGTGAAACTGGCCCGAAAACTCAACTACCACAATGCCGGTACGGTCGAGTTCCTCCTCGACAAAAATGGCGACTTTTTCTTCCTCGAATTGAACGCTCGCATCCAGGTCGAGCATCCGGTGACCGAGCTGGTGACCGGAGTGGATATCGTAAAAGAGCAAATCTCCCTGGCCGCCGGGGCAAGGCTCAGTTTGAATCAGAAAGCAGTCAAGTTCTCCGGTCACGCCATCGAATGTCGGGTCGTCGCCGAGGATCCCGACAACAACTGGGCTCCCGCCTCCGGCATGGTCACCGACCTGCAGATCCCCGGCGGTCCCGGCGTTCGCGTGGACACCCACATGAGCGCCGGCCAGGCTGTCACTTCGCACTACGATTCGCTGCTCGCCAAGGTCGTTTGCTGGGGCGAAGATCGGACGCACGCCCTCGAGACCTCCCGGCGGGCCGTAACCGAGATGCGCGTCGGCGGCCTCCCGACCAACCTCGCCTATTTGCTCCGCGTGCTCGAATCCGACGAATTCGTCGACGGCGAAGTCACCCTCGAGTCCGCTCTCGGCGAGCGACCCCTCACCGGGCTCACCCCGTCCTACCAGGGCTGAGGCGACGATCACATTGACCAACGAAATGAAAGCCACCGTGCGAAAGCCCATCTTGCGGGGTCGTAGCGGCGCCCGTGAGCTCTTGCTGCAGGTGCTCTACGAGGCCGATCTGGCGGGTAAAAACGCCGCCGACCTCCTCGACGTCCGGGCCGCCGACGTTGGTCTGATGCCGGAGGACATCTCGTTCATAAGTGGCCTGTACGCCAGTTTGCATGCGACAATGGAGGGTATCGACCGGAAAATCGTGCTCGCCGCTCCAAAGCGGCCGTTGGAGCAACTGGCCGCCATCGACCGGGCACTTCTGCGGCTGGCGACCGCCGAGCTGTTGGTCGGTGATACGCCGGTCGCCGTGGTGATCGACGAGGCCGTCGGTCTCGCCGGACGGTACGGATCGGACGCATCCGCAAGATTCGTGAATGGAGTTCTGGGGACAATTCAGCGAGGCCGGGAAGATCAACCGGCCTCCAGTTCCCAATCACAGGCTGTGACTGATGGCTGATACCACCGCCGATCAACAACTCAGCGACGATGAATTGGGCGTGATGTCCCTGCGGGATCACCTGCTTGAGCTTCGCTCCCGCATGACCATCGCCGCCATCGCCGTCCTGGTGTGCAGCTTCATCCTCTGGCCCTTCAAAGATACGGTTTTCGCGATTCTGCAAATGCCGCTGTCGGACGCGGTCGAACTGCAGCAGATAACCCCCACCGAAGTTTTCTTCACGTTCATCAAAATCTCTCTCTTATTCGGCGTCGGTGTTTCCAGCCCGCTCGTCGTTTATCAGGTACTTTCCTTCATCTCGCCCGGTCTCCATCCCCAAGAACGCCGCATTCTTTACATTTCGATCCCGGCCGTCGCCGGCCTGTTCTTCATTGGCGCCATGTTCGCCTGGTTCGTGGTCCTCACCTTTACGCTGAAGTTCCTCACCGAATTTAGCCCTCCCGACATCGTCACCAGTCTGAGCGTTTCATCCTTCGCCGATTTTGTCATCAAGATGATGCTCGCCGTGGGGCTTGTTTTCGAGACACCGCTGGTGATCTTCCTGCTGGCCAGACTGCGGATTATCAAGACCCGCACCCTGCAGCGCTTCCGCCGCTACGCTATCGTGGTCATAGCCATCCTAGCCGCCGTCATCACCCCCACCCCTGACCCGTTCACGCAGATGGTCGTCGGCATTCCCATGTACCTGCTGTACGAGCTTGGAGTCCTCCTGGCCCGCATCGCAGTGCCCGACACCGAGGAAGAGATTCAGGCCGCCGAAGCCGAATCGGAATCCGCCGAGTAGATAGCGGCCAATGGCCCGCTTCCACCTTATTAGCCGCACTCTCGCCGCGCTGGCCGTGGTATTCCTCGTTGGCGCCATGATCGGCCGCCTCGTCGCCTTCGAACTCGTTCGCGTCGTCGTCGCCGGATTTGAGTCCGCCGCTATCAACGGACTGTTTGAGCCCGGAGCCACCGCCAATTTCGTCTCCCGGGTCGGCATTGGTACCGGTTTCCTATTTCAGGTCCCCTTCCTCTGCTTCCTGTTGGCCCGGCGCCAGGCCAGGATCGCTCAAATCCCGCACCTTTCCCGCTGCTACGCCGTGTTTATCTTTGTTCTCGCCGCCGCACTCTTTTTCGCCGGCGCGATGTTCGCCTGGTTCGTCGTCCTACAGTTCACCCTCAAGTTCCTCACCGAACTTAGCTCCCCGGATATCGTGATCAGTCTGAGCGTTTCGTCGTTCGCCGATTTTGTCACCAAGATGATGATTGTCGCGGCGTTGGCGTTCGAAACGCCGTTGGTGATTTTCTTGCTGGCAGGCTGCGGATCATCAAGGCCGGCACTCTCCAGCGTTCCCGCCGCTACGCGATTGTGGCCATCGCCATCCTGGCCGCCGTCATCACCCCCACGCCCGACCCATTTACCATGATGGTTGTTGGCATCCCCATGTACCTGCTGTACGAGCTTGGCGTCCGCCTGGTCCGTATCACTGTGCCCGAGACCAACAAATTTGCGCGGCCTAGTTCACCTTCCACCCTGTAGCCTCGTACTCGGCCACGTCCCCTCCTAGCCCCTCATCCACCAGCGCCTGCGCCATGTCCGCCGGCAGCCCGGCTTGCGCCGTCAGCCGCTCACCCGCTGGCAGGTCCGCCGCGATCCGCCATGCGTGCAGCATTTGTCGGGGCGCCCTGGCGGCTACGCCTTCGCCGTAGATGGTGTCTCCCAGGACCGGATGCCCCACTGCCGCCAGATGTACCCGCGCCTGGTGCGTTCTCCCCGTCACCAGCCGGATTTCCAGCAGCGTGGCCTCTTGACCCCTCTCCACCGTGCGAAACTCGCTCACCGCCGGCTTTCCGGTCCAATTCACGTCCATCCGCCGGCGATCGGCCGCAGACCGGGCGATCGGCGCCTCAATCACCCCTGAATCGTGCGGAAAGCGGCCCTCCACCAGCGCTACGTAAGTCTTTTCGACCCCTCGCGATCCGAATTGTTCCACGAGCGAGTGATAAGCCCGCCCGCTTCGCGCCACCAGCATCACTCCGGAGGTGTCCATATCCAGCCTGTGTACGATCCCCGGCCGATTGCTCCCGCCGATCCCGGCGATCTCCGGATACCGCGCCAGCAGGCCGTTCACCAGCGTCCCGTCCGGCCGTCCCGCGCCCGGATGCACAGCCAGGCACGCCGGCTTGTCGACGGCGATCACGTCCTCGTCTTCGTGGATCACCCTGATTGCGATGTCCTCGTCCGGCGATATCGTCGCGCGTCGATCCGGAATCGTAATTTCAATCTCGTCTCCCGCTTCCACCCGACTCGCCCGTCGTGGCGACTCCTCGTTCAGAAGTACATGGCCCTCAGCCAGCAGTTGTTGCACGCGATTTCGACTCAGGTCCGGACAGCGGGCGGTTACCACCACATCAACTCGCGAGCCGGCTTCCTGTTCGGTCGCCACGAATCTTTCAACCCGGTCCGGGTTCACGGAAATGTCCGGGGCCGTCCGGCGTCTAACTGGTGAACGGAGCCGGTACGTTCGGGCGTCTTTCCAGCCGGTTGGTAAGGAAAAGGATCAAGAACAGCACTATGGAGATGTCGATCGCCGCATCGGCGATATTGAATACCGGCCACGGCCCCACGGACACGTAATCCACCACGTATCCAAACCGAAATCGATCGATCAGGTTCCCCAGCGCCCCGCCAAAGGTCACCCCGAAAACTAGCCGCGTCGCTAGCGTCGGCCGCTGCAGCTGCCGCGAATAGACCCAGACCAGCGCGACCACGGCCGCCACCACCAGCCCGGTGAACACCCACGGCGCCGACCTCCCCGAGAACATTCCGAAAACCAGGCCCGTATTGTGGACCAGCCTCAGGCTGATGAGCGGCTCCACGATCCATAATTCCGGGTCTTCCCGACCGGACAACATGCCGGTCATCACTGCCTTGGCGATCTGATCCAGCAGCGCCACCACCACCGCCACCGATGCCGTCGGCCCGGCCAGTTCCAGTATCCGTCCTCGGCGCGTCAAGAATCGCTAAGTCCTTGGGAAAAACAGGCTCTACCGGTCGGTTCCCGGCGCGTCGCCTCGATGGGGCAATGTTACCATGTTGCGGATTTACACCGGCCCATTTCGCCCTCTGGCGACCGGGCCCAGCACATGGGAGAGTTCGCGCCTATCAACCCGCATCGCATCCCCCGGTGAGTGCCTTCTGGCGCCGGCATCAGGGGATGGTTCTAGAGGTCTCGGAGACCCTCCTGCTCGCCGCTTTCATCTTCTTCGCCTCCCGCCTGATCGTCCAGAATTTCCGCGTCGAGGGTCGGAGTATGTTGCCTTCGCTCATGACTGACGAACTTGTGCTTGTCACCAAGATTTCCTACCTGACGTCCAACCCCGGTCGTGGCGATGTGATGGTGATCAGCAAGCCCTCCGAGCAGCGCGAAGACCTGGTCAAACGCGTCATCGGACTCCCGCACGAGACCGTTGAAATGCGCGACGGCAAGGTCTTCATCAACGGTATGGGTCTGGACGAGTCGGCCTACATAGAAAATCTTGGCAACTTTTCCATGCCACCGCTCGTCCTCGGGACTGACGCCTACTTCGTCCTCGGCGACAACCGCCGTGAAAGCGAGGATTCGCGGCGATTCGGCCCCGTGCCCGCCCGGACGATCATCGGCAAAGTGTGGTTCATCTACTGGCCGCTGGACGTCTTCGGTCTATTCCCGGAGCAAGCTCCGTCCCGGGAACCCCTGCCCGTTCGCACCGGCGAGGTCCCGGCACGCCCCCCCGGTGAATTATTCGCCGCGGCCAGCGGCTAGCCCGGCCACGCCTCCACTAGCCTTGCTTTGGTCTGCTCCAGGCTTTCCGGCATCACTTTGGTCTCCCCCACCACCGGCATGAAATTTGTGTCCCCGTCCCACCGCGGCACCACATGAAAGTGCAAATGATCCGGAATTCCCGCCCCTCCCGCGCTTCCCATATTCATACCCACGTTGAATCCCGTCGGCTTCATCGCCCCTCGCAGCGCCCGCACGGCCTCTTGCAGCAGGCTCGTTATATCAGCGAATTCTTCCGGCGTAATCTCCACGACATCGCCTACATGCCGGTAGGGGTTAACAATCAGGTGCCCCCCGTTGTACGGGTACAAATTTAGGATGACGTACGCGAGCTTCCCCGCCGCCACGATCAATCCCGGCAATCGCTCTGCTTCTGCACGGGTGATGCAGAAAGGGCAATCATCCCCGGCGTGGTCCCGTTCCACATATTCCATCCGCCAGGGACTCCAGAGCCGTTCCATGGTTCCTCCGCCGGCATCGCCGGTCCGCGCCAATCGCCCCAAAGGTTACCCTCTGAAACGGGTATAGGACGGTAATTCTGATTGGCACACCGAATGAACGAGCCACGAGAGACCGGCGGTTGGGAGCACCTGCCCTACCTGAAGGACTTGGATTCCGCCGCCCGATCCACGATGCGCAATTACGCCCGGCTCCTGACAGAGCTGGCCGCACCGCGCGGGTACATCGGCAAATCCACTGTGGTCAGCCTGGACACTGTGCATCTGGCCGATTCTCTCGCCGCCCTGCCGGTCCTGGATGGCGTCGCTGCCGACCCTGAACCGCTCCGCATCGCCGATATCGGGAGCGGAGCCGGCCTGCCCGGCATTCCCCTGGCCATCGCCCGCCCGTCCACCTTCGTGCTTCTCATAGAGGCCCGCATACGTCGCTGCCGGTTTCTGGAGGAGACCGTGGCCGGGCTGAAGCTGCCCAACGTGGGAGTGGAGCAGGTGCGCGGCGAGCTCGCCGCGCACGATTCCGAACTGCGGGAATCTTTTCACATCGTGATTGCCAGGGCCCTCACCGCTACCCCGGCCGCGCTCGAAATCTCCCTGCCGCTCTGCCGGTTGGGCGGGCTCGTGCTCCTCTACAAGACCGAGGCGCAGGTCTCCGAAGTGGAGGCGGCGGCCCCGGTCGCGGCTCAGCTGGGCGGCGCCCTGGAGCAGCTTCATCGCTACGAATTGCCCGGACTCGACCAGCCTCGGGTGCTGGCGGTTTTCGCCAAAACCTCCCCCACACCGCCCGAATACCCCCGCCGCGCCGGGGTGCCGAAGCGCCGGCCGCTGACGGGCTGACAACCATTCCGGCCGTGGTCGATCGACCGGCCGTGAATTACGTGTGGACAACCGGTGACAAAGCTGTGGAACAAAGTGTGGGTAAGTATTCGCTCGCCGGGTACAAGCTGCTGGTGGATTGGTTATAAACCAGCTGATGCCCGTTCAAGAACGGCGGAGAAACTGTGGACCGGTCGGGGATAACTCTCATATCCCGCGAACCCGGTAACGGCGACTAGCTCCGCGAAGCCTCCGCCCGCGCTGGAGCCGCTCCGGCCGGCTCATTCTTTACCGGCTGCGCCGACCACGCCATCGCCGTGCCGCCCCAGGACAGCCCCGCCCCGAACGCCACCATCAACACTTTGTAGCCGGGCTTGATCCAGCCATCTTCCGCCGCCTCGCACAACGCGATTGGAATCGACGCCGCCGAGGTATTTCCGTAGCGCTCGACGTTCGTAAACACCTTGCTGCGGTCGAGGCCCAGCTGCTCTGCCGAGGCGTCGATAATGCGGATGTTTGCCTGGTGCGGGATGAACACATCGATGTCGTCCATTTCCAGCCCCGCCCGCGCCAGCGTTCCTTTTGTCGCGCCGGTCATTGTTCGGATCGCGAATTTGTAGACCTCTCGACCGTCCATCTTCAGGAACTGGAGCCCCTGCTCGATAGTCTCGGCGCTCTCCGGCGTTCGGCCCCCGGCGCCGGGTTGGTACAGCAGCTCAGCCCCGGCCCCATCCGAACGAAGCAGCGTGCTCATCACCCCGTGCGGACCTTCCCCGGCCTTCAGCACCACCGCCCCCGCCCCGTCCCCGAACAGCACACACGTCGAGCGGTCGGTCCAGTCCAGTATGCGAGACATCGTCTCCGCGCCGATCAGCAACACTGTCCGGTACTGCTCGCTTTGAATGAGCCCGTGGGCAATTGCCAATCCGCAAATAAACCCGGTGCAGGCCGCATTGACGTCGAAAGCGGCGGCATTAGAGGCTCCCAGCGCGTCCTGGACCAGGTTCGCCACCGCCGGAAAGCCGTAGTCGGGCGTTATCGTCGCCACGATGATCATGTCGATCTCGTCCGGCGCGATCCCCGCCCGGTCCACTGCCCGTCGGCCCGCCTCCAGCGCTAGCGTGAACGTCGTCTCTCCCTCACCGGCGATCCGCCGTTCGCGAATACCGGTCCGCGTTCGGATCCACTCCTCCGACGTGTCGATCAGGTTTTCCAGGTCCTTGTTCGTGCGGATGGTGGCCGGCAGGCTCATCCCCCAGCCGGCGATCTGCGTTTTCAATGGCAAAGCATCGCTCCAGGCCCTCCGCCTTGGTGCTTGCTCCGGCGGCTGACCCTTACGGTAGGCCGGATAGTTCGCGGGAAGTTATCACCGCCGGTCGATGGCGTCAATGCCCTCCCGGCCTGCCGATCACTCGTCTTATGCGGCTGATTTCGCTGGTATAATTTCGCCCTGAACACGGGCCGTTAAGCGGTTTGGCGGCCGGGCCCGACGGCCCCGGCTGCGGATAGGATCCCATCACTGTGTCGAACCGAGTGGCCGTAACCGGCATGGGCGTAGTAAGCCCGGTCGGAATCGGCGTGCAGACGATGTGGCGGAACCTGGTGGCCGGCGAGTCGGGAATAACTCCCATCACTCACTTCGACGCCGACGATTTTCCCTGCCGAATTGCAGGCCAGGCCGACGACTTTGACGGCGATTCCGCTCTCGGTGGCCGGGTCGCCCGGCGCACTGACCGCTACGTGCAAATGGCCATATTGGCCGCCCGCGAGGCATTGGCCGACTCCGGAATCGAGCTTGACGAAGAGCTCCGGGAGCGGTTCGGATGCTTCGTCGGCAGTGGAATTGGTGGCATCGGCACCCTCTCCACTCAGATCGGGATTCTCAACGAACGCGGCAGTCGCCGGGTTTCACCCTTCCTCATCCCGATGATAATCGCCAACATGGCCGCCGGCCAGGTGGCGATCGACCTGGGTCTTAACGGTCCGAACATGGCCCACGTCTCGGCCTGCGCCAGCGGCGCTCACGCCGTCGGCGAGGCCGCCGCCGCCATCCAGCGCGGCGACGCCGTTGCGATGCTCGCCGGTGGCGCCGAAGCTCCCATAACGCCCATCGGGGTTGCTGGCTTCACCCAGGGCCGCGCCATGAGCACCGGCTTCAACGACCGGCCCGAGGAGGCCTCCCGCCCCTTCGACGCCGGCCGCGATGGCTTCGTCAGTGCCGAGGGCGCCGGGGTTATTGTTCTTGAGGACGAACAGCACGCTCGCGACCGGGGCGCGCGCATCTATGCCTATCTCGTTGGCTATGGCGCCAGCGCCGACGCCTTCCACATAACCCTTCCTCCCGAAGACGGCGGCGGGGCCGCCCTCGCCATGCAACGTGCCCTGGCGAAGGCCAACCTGAACGGCGACGGGATCAGCTACATCAACGCTCATGGCACCTCCACCCCCTCCGGCGACAGGGCCGAGACCGTAGCCATCCACTCCGTTTTCGGCGAGCAGGCCGGCAGCCTTCCCGTCAGCTCCACCAAGTCGATGCACGGTCATATGATCGGCGCCGCGGGCGCCGTCGAAGCCATCATCAGCATCCTCGCGGTCGTTGAAAACGTAGTCCCGCCCACCATCAACTACGATGATCCCGACCCCGATTGCGACCTCGATTACATTCCAAACGAGGCTCGGGACATCACCGTGAACTTCGCTCTCAGTAACAGCTTCGGCTTCGGCGGCCAGAACGCCACCCTGATTTTCGGGCGGTCGTGATCGGCGATCCGCGGCTTCACATTCTCCAGCTCCGAGCCTGAGGCTTATGGCCGACTTTCGCGATCTGCTGGACGATCTCATCGCCCGCGTGCGAGGGACCGACATCGCAGAAATCGAAGTCCGCAAACAGGGCTTCCGCATCTCCCTGCGTCGACGGCAGCCTTCCCCGGGAATCCCCGGTCATTCTGGTGACGGCGCCCATTCCGCCGGCGCCGACCCCGACGACGCCGAACCCAACACTGGTGAAATCGATATCCGCTCACCGCTCAACGGAATTTTTTATGCCGCCTCCTCGCCGGACGAAGCTCCCTTCGTCAAGCTTGGCGATGAAATCTCCCCGGGACAGGTCGTCGGGCTAGTGGAGGCCATGAAGGTTTTCAATGAGATCGTTGCCGAGGTCGCCGGTACGGTTTCCGCTTTACTCGTCGCCGAAGGTGCCGAAGTTGGGGAGGGGGGGGCGGTTCTGCGGGTGCGACTGGCCGATCCCGATTAGTATCAGTCTTTTGAAGAATTCCATACTGGGGGCACGAGTATGAGAGTATCCACGTTTGGCCAGTATCGCGGTACGTTGACCGACCGGCTGGTACCCGGCGGCCTGGTCCGTGACGCCATTTTCACGATCGCCGCTGCGTTGTTTATCGCGCTTTCCGCCCAGATCGCCTGGGGCTCCCCGGTGCCGGTCACCGGACAGACCTTGGCCGTCCTCCTGGTCGGCGCGACCGGCGGCGTTCGCCGGGGCGGTGCTTCGCTGCTGCTATATCTCGGCGGCGGCACCCTTGGACTTCCATTCTTCTCAGAGGCCGGCCCGGCCACTTATGGCTACCTGGTCGGGTTTGCCGCCGCCGCCCTGGTCGTCGGGTTTCTGGCCGAGCGCGGTTGGGACCGTTCCTATCGACGGGCTGTAGTCGCAATGTTTGCCGGGAACGTCGTCATATACATTTTTGGTCTCCCATGGCTCGGGTACTACCTGAACATGAGCTTCTCCGCCACGCTCAGTGCTGGGCTGACCCCATTCATCCCTGGCGATGTGGCCAAGTTATTCATCGCCGCCGCCGTCCTTCCCTCGGCCTGGCGCCTCACCATGCGTGGTCGCGCGTCCGACAAAGGGGAATAACACTTGCCCCTCTCAGTCCTCTCCATTTCGCCATGAGGCCTTTGACGCCTAGAATGTGGCTTCGGCCGGTCTTCTCTCGGTGGGAATCCGCACCGGTCGCTCATTACTCCGCCATCATCGGGCACCGCAAGGAGAACATTCTTGGCAATCATTGACGAGGTGATAGACGTTATCGCTCGAACGCTCAAAGACGTCGACAAGTCGAAGGTCACAATGGAGACCAGCTTCGAGCGCGATCTGGGCGCGGACTCCCTCGATCTCGTTGAGCTGATCATGGAGCTCGAAGAAAATTACGACGTCACCATTCCTGACGAAGACGCCCAAAAAATCACCACTGTCGGCGAGGCCGTCCGTTACGTCGAGGGAAACGCAGACGCGAAGTAAGTCCGCCAGTCCGTGCCCGCTCCGGACGTTGAGAGGTAATTGCGCTTGGTAGACGACCTACTAATTCCCGAAGTCCCGCGGCCGGCCGATTTCGATGAATTCTGGGAAGCCTCCCTCGCTGAAGCCCGCCACTTTGGGCTAGACCCGGTTGTAACCGAGGATGAGCTCCGCTCCAACGACCGCGCCATCGTCTACCGCGTTACCTTCACCAGCCTTGAGCGCGTCCGGGTCGGCGGTTGGTACGCCGTTCCGAGGGGCGAGGCGCCACTTCCCGCCCTCCAGCTGGTTCCCGGATACAGCATGAGGGCCAACGTTGCCGTCCGGTCCTGGGCAGAGCTCGGCGTCGCTACCCTCTGGCTCTCCATCCGCGGCCATGAGTTCGACAGCCAAATCATTCCCGGGTTCCCCGGCTTCCTCTGCCACAACATCACCGATCGCCATCGCTACATCTACCGCGGCGGTTTCTGCGACGCCGTCCTCGGCATCGACTTTCTCCGTTCCCGGCCCGAAGTCGACCAATCTCGCATCGCCGTTTCCGGCTCCAGCCAGGGTGGGGCCCTGACTCTGGTAACCGCCGCGCTGGCCGGCGACATCATCGCCGTTGCTCCCGACGTTCCCTTCCTCACCAACTACCGCTACTGCGTCAACGCCTCTTCTTCCTACCCCTACGCCGAAATCGCCGACCTGCTCCGCCGCCATCCCGAGATCGAGGACCGGCTCTGGGAGACCGTGGCTTATTTCGATGTGGTCAATTTCGCTCCCCGGGTGACCTGCCCCGTACTTCTCGCCGTCGGGATGCACGACGACATCTGCCCCACCCCCGCCACCCTCGCGATGGTGAAAACCATCGCCGGTCCGGTCGAACTGGCCGTCTACGATGACGCCGCCCACGAGGCTGGCAGTGCCTACCCGCACGCCACCCGTAAAGCCGCCTGGCTGAAGGAAAAACTTTCCCCGCGCCTGCTCTAGTCGCGATGCTACCCACGCGAAATCCGTCAATATTTATATACGGTCCATAATCCGATCACGACCGTTGGCTCGCCGTTTTTGACAGCCCATAGAACCCGCGCATAGTATCCATCCATGCGACCCCTGACACCTATGTAATGGTCTGAACCCACCGCATGTACACGCTCCGCCAACTCCAGATGTTCGAGGCGGTTTCACGCAAGCAAAGCTATTCCCGCGCCGCTGAGGAGCTTGGGGTCAGCCAGCCCTCCGTCTCGGTTCAGGTTCAGGAGCTCGAAAAAGACCTCGGCGTCGAACTCTTCGCCCGCAGCGGCCGCCACACCACCCTCACCGAAGTCGGCACCATCTTCTACGGGAGGACCGTGAAGATCCTGGAAGATGTCGAGCAGTCCCTCGTCGAAGTCGACGGCTATATCGGTCTGGAACGCGGTCGCCTGCGGCTGGGCGCCACCGAGGCCCTGGGAATGTACGTGCTCCCCGAGTTCATCGCCCGATACTCCGGCGAGCATCCCGGGATCGACGTGGAGCTCACTCTGGAATCAAACGAGGACATTCTGGACGGCCTGCAGAGCGGACGCCTGGACGTGGGATTCGGCGACCTGGAGATTATCGAGGAAGGTCCAATTCTGGCCCGGGAGATCGCCAGCACCGAATTTGTCCTTGTCACCGGACGCGGGCACACCCTTTCATTACAGCAGAAGATCAATTCCGACGAGCTCACCGGGGAGGATTTCATCATCGAAGGCGAGGGCTCCCCGTCCTTCGTAGGGCTCGAGTGGCTGGCCACCGGGATGCGGGGCGCCACTCCGACGGTTACGATGCAGGTTGGCAGTTGTGAGGCCCTCAAGCAGATGGTCCGCGCCCACCTCGGCATCACCGTCACCTACCGCGTTTGCATTGAGTGGGAATACGCCGCCAGTCAGCTTCACATCCTGGAAATCACCGATCTGGGCGCGCAGCGGGCCCTGTACCAGTATCAGTTGTCCGGCCGTACTCCCACCGCCGCCGCGGCGGTTTTTCTGGAGCTGACGACCGGGGCGTAGTTCGCGGCATTAGTCAGTCGATCCTGATCCGATCGGCCATTGTTTCCCGCACCGAAGACCGCTGCACTCTCCCGACCCCAGCCTCGTGGGCCTAGGCCTAGAGCACCGACAGCCCCGCGCTGCGCACCGCCAGGTCGTATAGCCAGTTGGAGAAGACTCCCAGCACCAGTGTCGCCACCCCGGTCAACACAATTACCATCGCCAGCGAATCCGGCAGCGCCCTGGGAGCGACGTCATCTGCCTCATCCGGAACGACCATGAACATATTGACGATCACTCGAATGTAGAAATAGGCCGATACCACCGACGCCAGCACCAGCACGACCGCCAGCCAGATCAGATCGGACGCCACCAGCGTCTGGATGATGAACAGCTTGCCAAAGAATCCCGCCATCGGCGGCACTCCGGTCAACGACAGCATGAATGCCGCCATCATCAGCGCCGGCATCAGATTCGTCCGCGACAATCCCCGGAACGAGCTCAACTCCACGCTGCCCGTCCGCTTTTCCACCACGAACACCACCGCGAACGCCCCGATGTTCATGAACATATACATCACCCCGTAATAGAGCATCGTGTGGAATCCGGTGAATTCCAGACCCGAGTCTGTGCTCTGCACCGCGGCGATGCCCGCCAGCATGTATCCGCCGTGGGCGATGCTCGAATACGCCAGCATCCTTTTCACGTTCGTCTGCGACACTGCTATCAGGTTGCCGCCGACCATCGTAATCGCCGCGAATACCAGCAGCAGTATCTGCACATTCACGATCAGCGGTTCGAACGCCACGCTGATAAATCTGATCAACAGCGCCAGCGCCGCTAGCTTCGGCGCTACCGACATGAATGCCGTCACTGGGGTTGGCGCGCCGTCGTAAGCATCCGGCGTCCACGCGTGAAACGGAATCACCGCCACCTTGAAGGCCAAACCCACCAGCACCAGTCCCACCGCGAACAGCGCCGCCGGCGCGTAGATGTCGCCGGCCAGCGCCGACCTGATCCCCACCAGGCTTGTCTGGCCCGTGATTCCGTACGTCCAGGCGATCCCGTAGGCGAATATCGCCGTCGCGAACGCGCCCATCACGAAGTACTTTAAGGCTGCCTCGGTCGATCGCAGCTTCAGCCGCGTGAACCCGGTCAGGACGTAAACCGGGATCGCCATGAGCTCCACCGCCACGAAGATCGTCACCAGGTCGCTGGCCGACACCACCAGCATCATGCCCAGGGTCGAGAACATCGTCACCGCCGCCATCCCGCCGAATGGCACCTTCTCCAGCTGGTCCACCGCCATGATCAGCGTGATCGGGGCGATCAACAGGAACAGGAACCGGAAGAAGACCGCGAACCGATCCACCGTCAGCTGCCCGCCGAATATTGTCACCGGTTCCGAGTTGATGGCGGTCAGATCGATCACCCCGGCCACCAGGCTCGACCCGATCACCAACATCATCACCAGCCAGCGATTGTCCCTCCGGCTGAACACCCAGATCATCAGGATCGCCATCGCCGTGACCGCCACGATGATCTCGGGAATTAGTACGCGTAGTTGTTCGAGAGCGCTCATCGGGGCCGGTCGCTACTTCCTTGTATTAACGTCATCGATATGTCGCGATCGCCGCCGTCGCCGTGTCCATCAGGCTCACGAACATGCCGGGCGCTATGCCCACCCAGAGCACCAGCACCACCAGCGGCAGCAGCGCCATCACTTCAATTCGGTTCACGTCGGGGATTCTGGCGAACGCCTCCCCCTTCATCCGGCCAAAAACCACCCGCTTGTACATCCACAACATGTACGCCGCCGCCAAAATCACTCCCAGCAGCGACACCACTCCCGCCACGTAAGACCAGCCAAACGCCGCCAGCAGCACCATGAACTCACCCACGAAGCCGCTCATCATGGGCAGGCCCAGCGACGCCAGCGTGAAAAAGCCCAGCAGGACCGCGTACACCGGCATCCGTTTCGCGAATCCACCCAGATCGGCGAATAGGCGCGTATGGGTGCGGTCATAGATGATCCCTACGCACAGGAACAGCGCGCCCGTCACGAGTCCATGACTGAACATATGCACGATCGCCCCGTCGATTCCAATCTGCTCCTGGCTGAAAATCCCCAGCGTCACGAATCCCATATGGCTCACGCTCGAGTACGCCACCAGCTTCTTCAGATCGCGTTGCATCATGGCCACCAGGGCCCCGTAGACGATCGCGATCACCGATAGCACCATCACCCATACGCGAAATTCGTCCACCGCCTCCGGAGTCAGCGGCAGGATGTAGCGCAGGAATCCATACCCACCCATCTTCAGCAGCACCCCGGCCAGGATCACGCTGGCCCCCGTCGGGGCCTCCACGTGCGCATCCGGCAGCCACGTATGGAACGGAAACATCGGCGCCTTGATCGCAAACGCCAGGAAGAACGCGAGGAACACCCACGTCTGCAGGTGACTCGACACCCCGATCTCCGGCAAAAGGATCACGTTGAAGCTTCCGGCGTCGAACGCGACCACCAGGATCGCCAGCAGCATCAACACGCTTCCCACGAATGTAAATAGGAAAAACTTGACCGCCGCGTAAATCCGGTTCGGTCCGCCCCAGATCCCGATCAGCAGATACATGGGTATCAGCACCAGCTCCCAGAATACGTAGAACAGCACCAGGTCCAGCGCCATGAATACGCCCAGCAGCCCCGTCTGCAGCAACAGCATCGCCGCCATGTATTCCTTGCTGCGCTGGCTTATCGACAACCACGAGGTGGCTATCACCACCGGCGTCAGAATCCCCGTCAGCAGCAGCATCAGCACGCTGATGCCATCCACTCCCAGCCGATAGCTCAGCCCGATCGCCGGCATCCAATCGTGTTCCTCCACGAACTGGTAACCGGACACACCGCGGTCGAACTCCATCAGCATCGCCACTATCGCGATCAGGCTGACGACCGAGGCGAACAACGCCATCCCCGCCGCCGCCGAGCGCCCCCGGGTAAGCAGCACTATCGCCGCGCCCGCGGCCGGCGCCCATAGCGCCACCGAGAGCAGAGGAAACTGCCCGTCAGTCATGGTTATCGGTACTTCTTATCACCGTATGCCTACCTGAACACCGCGAGCGCGCCCACCGACACCACCGCCCCCAACGCCATGATGAAGACGTAATTCTGCACCTGCCCCGTCTGCACCCGTCTTGTCACCGCGCTCAGGCTGCGCACGATCCATCCCAGCAGATTCACCAGTCCGTCCACGATCTTCGCGTCGATCGCCCAGAGGATGAACCCGATCACCTTCGTCACCGCCACAATCCCGTAGTCCACGATCTCGTCCACGTAGTACTTGCGATACAGCAGCGTGTGCATGCCCGGAACCAATCTGCCTATCGACTCCGCCCGGGGCCGGCGGCGGGAATAGATCATGTATGCCGACAGCGCGCCCAGCAATGCCACCGCCGTCGAGATCACGGCCAGCGCAATCGCGATGGTCTGGACCCCGCTGAGTTCAAAGTGTGCCGTCCCGGGCACATTGTGCAAGAAGTCATGCACCATCCCCTCTTCGGGCGGGAAGCCCAGCACCGCTCCCGCCCCGGCCGCCAGCAACGCCAGGACCACCAGCGGCACGATCATCACCGCCGGCGATTCGTGGGCGCTCTCGTGCAGCTCCTTGTCCCGCGCATCACCGTGGAAGGTCATGATGACCATCCGGAAGGTGTAGAAAGCCGTCAGCAACGACACGGTCAATCCCACCACCCAGTAAAACGCGAATATCGGATTGCCATCTCCCGAGATCCCACGGATGAACGCCCCCGCCAGAATCTCATCCTTGCTCCAGAATCCCGCCAGCGGAAAGATCGCCGACAGCGCCAACCCTCCGACCAGGAACGTCCCGTAAGTCCATTTCAACTTGCGCCGCAGCGCCCCGTACTTTGTCATCTCCTGCTCGTCCTGCATCGCGTGGATCACGCTGCCGGAGCCCAGGAATAGCAGCGCCTTGAAGAACGCGTGCGTCGCCAGGTGAAAGATCGCCGCCACATACGCTCCCGACGCCAGCCCCAGGAACATCAGCCCCAGCTGGCTGATGGTCGAATACGCCAGCACCCGTTTAATGTCCGTCTGCGCCAACGCGATCGTGGCCGCGAATAGCGCCGTGAACGCCCCGATCCCCCCCACCACGATCAAAGCCGCGCTGTGGACCTCGAAGATCGGAATCGTCCGCGCCACCATGTATACCCCGGCCGTCACCATCGTCGCCGCGTGGATCAGTGCGCTCACCGGCGTCGGCCCTTCCATCGCGTCCGGCAACCAGATGTGCAGCGGGAATTGCGCCGACTTCCCCATCGCCCCCACGAACAGCAACAGCGCGATTATCAGTAGTGTGCTCGACTCCACGCTGTCCAGGTTCGCTAATACCTCCCCGTACTCCAGCGTGCGGAAATTCCAGAAAATCATGAAAACCGCGATCGCGAAGCCAAAGTCGCCCACCCGGTTTACCAGGAACGCCTTCATCGCCGCGTTGTTGGCGCTTTCCCGGTCGTGCCAGAACCCGATCAGCAGGTAGGAGCAAACCCCCACCAACTCCCAGAAGACGAACAGGGTCAGGAAGTTGTTCGCCATCACCAGCATCACCATCGAGAACACGAACAGCGGTAGCCAGGCAAAGAACCGCGCGAACGAGCGGTCATGGGCCATGTAGCCGATCGAATACACGTGCACCAGGAAGCTCACCCCGGTCACCACCAGCAGCATCACGATCGTGAGCTCATCCACCAGGAAGCCGACGTCGACCGTCAGAGAACCCGAAGCCACCCACTGGAACAGCGTCGCCTGGCCATATTCACCCTGCCGCCACATCGCCACCGTCAGCAGAAACGCCACCAGGATTCCCGTCGAGCCGATGACCCCCGTGGCCTTCTTCAGGTAGCGCGGTCCCAACAGTCCGTTTATGCCAAACGCCACCAGCGGCGCCAGCGGTATCAGCCAGGGATATTCGATCAGCACCGTCGGGGCTCCCCGTCTACCATCGCAGGCTCTTCAGGCGATCGGAGTACAACTCCGTCACCCGCCGGCTGACCGTCACCAGGATCGCCAGCCCCACCACCGATTCCGCCGCCGCTATGGTCAGCGAGATCAGCATCAGCACGTAGCCGCCCATGTCTTCGTTGAATACCGCGAACGCGCCCATCGTCAGATTCACTCCCTGCAGCATCAGTTCGATGCTCAGGAGCACCACGATCAGGCTACGCCGGACCAGCACCCCCAACGCGCCGATCGCGAACAGCAGTGCGCCAACATAGAGATATGCGTTAAGAGATTCAGCCACGCCTCAGTGCCCCCCCCTCTGCCGCGATCGCCGGTCCCGCCGCGTCCGCCACCGGGTCGGTCGAGTCGGGCATCTCGTCTTCATCGGGACTTCGGGCCAGAATCATCGCTCCCACCGCGGCGGCCAGCAGCAAGAAACCGGCGATTTCAAATGGCAGCAAGTAGTCCGTGAACAGCACCGAGGCCAGCGCCTGCCCCGCCCCGCCCATCTCCGCGATGACTTCGGGGCTAAATTTTCCATGCATCGCTTGAGCCGCCGCCGGCGTCGTCAGCGCGATCCACCCGGTCTCGATCAGGATCAGGATCGCCAGAGGCACCCCCAGCCACAGCTGGTATTTATGCAGGTAAGGCTCGCCGCGTTCGTGTCTGAGATCTAGCAGCATGATGGTGAACAGGAACAGCACGATGATCGCCCCCGCGTAGACGATCAATTGGATCACCGCCAGGAACATCGCGCCCATCACCGCGAACAGCCCGGCCACGTGAAACACCACCACCACCAGGCTCACCGCGCTTCGTACCGGGCTGCGCACAAGCACCGTCGCGATTCCGGCGATGACCGCCATCGTCGCGAGGTAGATAAATGCGATGTCGTCTATCAATCCCCTAGTCCTCGTCGAAGAAGGCTTTTTTGGCCGCGAACGGGTCCGTCACTTCAGTCTCGAACAACGGCTGGTCCGGATTTTCCCAGAGCTGCATCATCTCTTCATCCGTTATCACCAGCTGCGCCCGGTTGCCCGTTGCGAAGTTATACGCGCGAGTCACCTGCAACGCATCCACCGGGCATGCCTCGATGCACAGATGGCAGACGATACAGCGTCCCAGGTCAAATTCGTAACGCTCCACCCAGCGCGTGCCGTCGTCGGCCTCGGAGGTATCAATGCGGATCACTTCATTCGGGCAGGCCGTTTCGCACAGCCCGCATCCCACGCAGGTCGATAGCCCGGTGCGCTCGTCCCGCCGCATCCCCACCCCGCCCCGGAACCGCTCCGCGATCGGCCGCGGCTCTTCCGGAAACATGTGCGTCACCGGTTTGCGCATCCCGATCGTAATTATCCGGCGTAGTCCCGCGAGTATTCCCGTTCCCAGTGGCATGTCTAGCTCCAGACCATTCGCAGGATCGCTGCCATAAACAGGTTCAGTACCCCCAGCGGCAGCAATATCTTCCAGCAAAACGCCATCAGCTGGTCGTACCGCAGCCGAGGCAGCGTGGCTCGCAGCCAGAAGTAGCCAAACATCAGCGTCAGCGCCTTCGCCATCGTCCAGGCTACCCCGCTCAGCCCTTCCAGTCCTGGAATCGTGAAGCCGTTCCAGCCTCCGAGGTAAAGCACTGTCACCAGCATTGACATCAGGAACATGTTCGCGTATTCCGCCACGAAGAACATCGCAAACCGGATCCCCGTGTACTCGACGAAATACCCGGCCACGATCTCCGTCTCCGCTTCCGGCAGGTCAAACGGCGCCCGGTTCGTCTCCGCCACTCCCGAGATGATGAAAATCACGAAGCCAAGGAACTGCGGCACCACCAGCCACATATGACGCTGTGATTCCACGATGTCCACCAGGCTGAACGACCCCGAGTAAACGATCACCGCCAGCACCGCCAGGCCCAGCGTCAGCTCATAGCTGATTATCTGCGCGCCCGAGCGCAATGCCCCGAAGTGGGCGTACTTACTGTTAGAGGCCCAGCCCGACATCACCGGCCCGTAGGCGCTCAGCGATCCCAGCGCCAGTATCAGCAGGATGCCCACGTTCAAATTCGCGACCCACAGCCCGGTGTCCCTGCCCAGATTCACCATCGGGCCGAACGGTATTACCGCCCAGGCCGTCAGCGCCGGGACCACCATGAACAGCGGCGCGATCCAGAAGATCAGCCGGTCCGCCCCCGCCGGAATAATGTCTTCCTTGGTGCCCAACTTGATCCCGTCGGCCAGGGTCTGCAACGTCCCCCACGGACCCACCCGGTTCGGCCCAATCCGCGATTGAATCCGGCCCAGTATCTTGCGCTCGGCCAGTATGAAAATTAGCGGCGCCGTCACGAAGACGAGCAGAACCGCCACGCCCTTCGCCAGCAGAATCAGGCCGCTGATCAAATCCATCAGGCGCTGCCTCCGACTCGCCTGATGGACACCGGCACCGCGTCGGGCCGCTCTGGACGCAGGTCTCTGGCCGGCGCCTCCGCCAGGTAATCGGGCAGATAGACGACTCCGTCCGGAACCGCCGCCGACACCTGCGCCGGCAGCTCCAACTTGTTTTCGCTGGTCCCCACTTCCACTCGGTCTCCGTCCTTCAGTTCCAGCCGCTCCGCATCGCCGGCGCTAATCCGCAGAACCGCCGGGTAGAGGTCGGCCATGGTCTTACCCCGGCGCAACGCCCCGCCCGCCGTGAAGAGGTCGGTCTCCGTCGCCAGCAGACAGGGATGGTCCCCGTTTGCCGCGGGCGGCGCGCTCGCCACTGCCTGCCGCTCTCTTGAGCCCGTTAACTCCGCCGCAACCGCGATCTCGTTGAACTCGTTCCAGAGGTCGTCCGCGTTGCGGAAGCCGTAATCACTCCCCAGTTCGGCCGCCAGCCGGGCCGGAATTTCCCAGTCCTGCCGCGACTCACCCACCGGCGGCGTCGCCGCCTTGATCTCCATCCCTCGACCTTCAAAGTTGTAGAAGTGTCCGTCCTTCTCGGCCACCGAGGTGCCCGGCAGTACAACATCCGCCAGTTCCGTGGTCGCGCTCGGGAATATGTCCTGCACGATCACCAGTTCCGCCGCTTCCAACCCCGCTCGCACGGCCGCCGGGTCCGCCGCCGCACCAACCGGGTCATCACCCATCACGTACAGGGCCTTCAGTTTGCCGCCGGCCAACAGGTCGGCCAGTTCCAGCCCCGGCTGGGCCGCTATTTCCACGCCCCAGGCGCTTCCCACCCGGTCCCTGGCGCCGTCGTCTTCAATCCGGGTCGGTCCCGGCAGCAGGTCCGGCGCCATCCCCGCCGACATCGCGCCTACCAGATTCGCCTTCTCCGGCAACAGTATCGGCGCCGTCGTCCCCGTCGCCAGCGCCAGATTCGCCGCCGCCCCCGCGATTTCGCGTTCCCGTCCGTAAGTCCAGATGCCCGTGTCCCACACGATCACCGAGTCGTCCACCTCGTCCAGGATTTCCCGAATCCGCGCGATCGTCTCCGCCTCCACCCCGGTCACTGTGGCATCCACGTCATCCCCGGCGATCGCCGCCAGCAGCGTCGCCTCGGTTCCCGGCCGCACCCGCGCCTTCACTTCCGCGAACGGATCCATCCCCGATCCCATCCGGGTGGCGATCAGCAGCCGGGTTTTGTCGGCCCGCGCCGACGCCTTCAAATGCGCCGCCAGCACGTTGTGGGTGCCGTTTATGTCCGCCCCGATCACCAGCACCGCCCCGGCATTCAAAATGTCATCTTGCTCGTGCGTTAACGCCTGCGATCCCAGCGTGTGGAACACCACCCGCGCCGCGTCCTCGTAGCCGTTGCGCCCCAGGTAAATGTTGTTGCTCCCCAGCACTCCCCGCACCAGTCGTTGCAACGAGTAGTTGTCCTCCACCGTGAGCTCGCCCGACCCGATCGCCGCCACACTGGCCGGTCCGTGCTCGTCCACAATCGTCCGCAGCCGCCCCTCCGTGTATTTCAGAGCTTCCGCCCACGAGACCGGCGTCAGTTCGCCGTCACGCCGGATCATCGGCTCCGTGATCCTGTCCGGGCTATTCACGAATTCCCAACCAAAGAAGCCCTTCCCGCAGGCGATCCCGCGATTCGGCTCCTGCACCGGCCGCACCCGCGCCCGTAGCACCCGGCCCTTGCGCGATTCCAACTGCAGCTTGCAGCCGACGCTGCAATGCGGGCAGGTCGTCTCCGTCTGCACCGTCTGCCACGCCCGCGCCTCATGCTTAAACGGCCGGCTTAGCACCGCTCCCACCGGGCATACTTCGATGCACATGCCGCACTTTTCGCAGTCCATGAACTTGTGCTGCGCGCTCGCGATGAACGACGCCTCCCCTCGCTGCACGACGTCCAGTGCATGTACGCCCATCTGCTCGTCACACACCCGCACACATGCGTAGCAAAGGATGCAGCGGTTGTGATTGATCATGATCACTTCATTGAGGACTTCCTCCGGATGCGCCTTGGCGACCGTCTCGTACGGGCTCTTCCAGATGTTCATCTCGAAGGTCGTGTCCTGCAGGTCGCAGGTGCCCGACTGGTCGCAGTACGGGCAATCCAGCGGGTGATGCTGCAGCAGGAGCTCCATCGTCTGCTGCCGCGCCTGCCGTAGCGAATCCGAGTTTGTCTTCACCACCATCCCGTCACCCGCCGGCGTCGTGCATGACGCGCTCGGCCGCGGTGGTCCTGGCTGGATTTCCACTATGCACATCCGGCAAGCCCCGACCGGCTCCAGAATCTCGTGCGTGCACAGCGTCGGGATTTCGATACCCATGGCCTTCGCCGCGTCCAGGACGCTCGTCCCTTTCGGCACCGTCACCTCGGTATCGTCAATCGTCAGGGTTACGGTCGCTTCGGTGATCTTTATAGCTGCCAAAATACCCTTATTACCTATCCACTTCGCCGAGCACGATGTCGATGCTGCCGATACAGGCCACCAGATCGGCCAGCAGCACGCCCTCGACCATTTGTTCCAGACATGACAGATTCACGAACGACGGCGCTCGAATATGACACCGATACGGCGTCCCCGAACCATCGCTTACGAAATAGAATCCCAGTTCGCCCTTCGGCGATTCAGTCCCCTGGTAAGTGTCTCCCGGCGGCGGCGAATAGCCTTCGATCACCAGCTTGAAGTGCGCGATCATCGCCTCCATGTCTCCCGTCTCACCCGTTGGCTCCCAGCCGGTCACCCGCTCGATTTGCGGCATCGTCACCTGCGCGTTTTCGATTTCCGTGGGCTCGCCGCGCAGTTCGTAAGCCTTCTCCACCGACTGCCGGATAATCCCGATCGCCTGGTAGAGCTCGTTCAATCGCACCATGAACCGCGAATACACATCGCCGTCCTCGCCCACCGGGATCTCGAAGTCAACCTCGTCGTAGCGGCAATACGGTCGGGCCTTGCGCAGGTCCCACGCCACGCCCGAACCACGCAGGCAGGCTCCCGTGAGCCCAAAGCTAATCGCGTCCTCCGCTGATATCCGCCCCACCCCGATCGTCCGCGCCCGGAAGATCTCGTTGTCGGTCAGCAGGGTGTCAAAGTCGTCCAGGGTGAAGTTTTCGGTGAATTCCATCACGTGGTCCAACCAGCCCGGCGGATCGTCGTGGCGGCCGGTTCCGCCCACCCGCATGTAGCTGGTCGTTAGCCGGGCGCCGCAGCCCTCCTCGAACAGCCCGCTGATCTTTTCCCTCTCCCGAAACGCGTACAGGAACACCGACATCGCTCCGATATCCAGCGCGTGTGTTCCTATCCAGACCAGGTGGCCGTAAATCCGCGCCAGCTCCATTACCACCATCCGCAGGTAATGGGTCCGGTCCGGGATTTCCTCCTCGATTCCCAGCAGCTTCTCCACCGCCAGGATGTAACCCAGGTTTCCCGCCGGCGCCGCCGTATAATCCGTGCGGTCTGTGAAGGTCATCCCCTGGTAATACAGGCGATTTTCTATCAACTTTTCTATTCCGCGATGCAGGTACCCCACGTCACAGGTCGCCGTGCGGATCTTCTCCCCGCTGATCCGGGCGATCACCCGCAGCACTCCGTGCGTGCTTGGGTGTTGGGGCCCGATATTGAGCACCATTTCCCGCTCGCCGCCGGCGTCGTCCGTCTCGGTAACTTCCGCCTCAGACCACATCTACGACTTCCCTTCCTCGGCCCCGTCCCAGAAATCGTCCCCCACCACTTTTCCTGCCGCGTCCGTCTGATAAGCGTCTATCGGGAAGTCAGGCCCTTCCACCGGGAACTCTTTTCGCAGCGGATGCCACGGATACGGCTCCGGCAGCAGGATTCGCCGCAGGTCCGGATGACCGGAAAATTTGACTCCCATCAGGTCGTAAACTTCCCGCTCTTGCCAGTTCGCCGTCTTGTAGAGGTCCGTTAACGACGGCGCCGCCTGCTCCCGCGCCACCCGGGTTTTCACCACCAGGAAGAGGTTCCGCGTCAGCGACCGCAGGTGATATACCAACTCGTATTCCAGTGGCTCGTCCGGCCAGTGGACTGCCGTGATCGACACCACCACGTTCATGTCCAGCTCCGCGCTTTTCTTCAGCGCCGAGATCATGCCGAGCAAGCTCCCCACGTGCACCTCTATCGTCAGGTCGCCCCGGTAGGTGCGTTCGGCCACGATCCGGCTCCCCAGCAACTCCCGCACCCGCTCCTGCAGAGCTTCGGTGTCATACGCCGGCGTATTGCTAATTTCTATCATGGGTTGCAATTGCCTACTGTTGCTCCGGGCCCCAGTCGAACACGCCCATCTTCCAGCCCACGATGTCCGCTACCGCCAGCACAACCACGAACACGATCATTGCGATCAGCATTGTCATCTTCTCCACCGGGTCCTCCGCCACCGCGAATCGCACCGCCCACGGATACAGGAAAATCAGCTCCAGATCGAACACCACGAACAGCATCGCCACCATGTAAAACCGCACATGGTGCCGGCCCCGCGTATCGCCAACCGGCGGCACTCCCGACTCGTAGGCCTCCAGCTTCGCCGGCACCGGATGGCGCGGCCGGATCATCCAGGCCCCTACGATGCTCACGCCCGCGAAAAGGAATCCGAGCAACACCATCAGCGCCACACCCAGGTACGCCGGCATGCAGTTCACCCCTTAGCACGGGAATCCTTCCCGCGAAATTCGATCTATTGTAGAGAATCAGCGGTTTGCTAACGAATACGAGAGATACTCCACCTCAACCGCAAGGTCTACATTCGAGACCATCACGTCGTCCGGAGCCTCCAGCACCCGTGGCGCAAAATTGAGTATCGCTTTGATCCCCGCCCCGACCAAATCGTCGAGCACGTCCTGCGCCTGCGTCGCCGGCACCGCGATTATCGCCAGCCGCACGTCGTGCTCCCGCAGCAATCGCCCCATCTTTCCCACCGGCTCCACCGACACTCCGGCCACCGTCGATCCGATCTTGCGGGCGTCCGCGTCAAACGCAACCACAAACTGCGAATCCTGCCGCGCAAATCCCCGGTATGCCAGCAGCGCTCGCCCCAAGTTTCCCACCCCCACCATCGCGAGGTTCATCGGCTGGTCCATACCCAGAATCGTGCCGATCGCATCTCGCAGTCCCCTCACCGAATACCCCACCCCCCGTTTGCCGAAACTGCCAAAATACGCCAGGTCGCGCCGCACCTGCGGGGCGCTGAAACCGGACAGCCGCGACAGCCGCGCCGACGATATATCCGTCGTCCCCTGCGCCGCCTCAATGTCCAGCATCCGCAGGTATGTCGATAGCCTGCGAATGGTCGAAGGCGGTATGTTGGAATCTGCAGATCGAGGTTTTGCCAATTCGCTCCCCCCAGCTGATCCAGAGTCTACCCAGTGAGGCTGAGTTTGTGAACGGCGTCACATACCTAATTGATTCCCCCGCCGCCCCACCGGCACCGTCATCCGGGCCGCCGCTTTGACCGCCCCGCGAGCCGGCGTCGACGTTGGCGGTACTTTTACAGACCTCGTCGCGATTCGAGAGGGCGTCGTCACCGTTGGCAAAATTCCGAGCACCCCGGACGATCCGGGACGGGGTGTTCTCGACGGCCTCGCCGCCCTCGGCGTCGAGCGGGCCTCTGCCATCGTCCATGGCTCCACCGTCGCCACCAACGCCATCCTCGAGCGCAAAGGCGCTCTCACCGCCTTGATAACCACCGCCGGCTTTCGCGACGTTCTGGAAATCGGACGTCAGAACCGCCCCAATCTGTATGCCCTCGAACCGCTCCGACCCGAGCCATTGGTCGGGCGCGACTTTCGCCACGAGGCCCTCGAACGCGTCAACTACCAGGGCCGCGTGCTGACTCCCCTGGATGAGCCGGCCCTGCGCCGCACCGTCGCCGACCTCAAAGCGGCCGGGGTCGAGTCCTGCGCCGTCTGCTTCCTCTTCTCGTTCCTTAACCCGGACAATGAGCGCCGCACTCGCGAGCTGCTGCACAAGGCCGGGTTCGAGCACGTCAGTCTCTCTTCCGACATCATCCCCGAATTTCGTGAGTATGAGCGCACCAGCACCATCTGCCTCAACGCCTACGTCGAGCCCATCATGTCCACCTACCTCCGGCGACTGGCCGAGCGCGCACCCGGCCCGCTCTGGATAGTCCAATCCAACGGTGGCCTATTACGGGCCGACGAAGCTGCCGCCGAGCCCGTCCGCACCGTGCTCAGCGGACCGGCCGGAGGCGTGATCGGCGCCCTAGATAGTGCTCGCCGATCCGGCATTGACGACATCGTCACCTTCGACATGGGCGGCACCTCTACCGACGTCGCCCTCTGCCCCGGCCGGCCCTTGATCACCAACCAGGGCGTGGTCGGCGGATTTCCGGTCTCCATCGGCATGATCGACATCCACACCGTCGGCGCCGGAGGCGGCTCCCTGGCCTACCTCGACGAAGGCGGCGCGCTGCAGGTCGGCCCAGAGTCCGCCGGCGCCGATCCCGGCCCCGCCGCCTATGGTCGCGGCGGTACCCGCCCCACCGTTACCGACGCCAACCTGGTGCTCGGCCGCATGCCCGCGACCAGCCGCCTCGGAGGCTCCCTCGCCCTTGATTGGCCCCTCGCCGAAGCCGCCATTGGCGACCTCGCCGCCCGCATCCCCGACCTGCAAAACCTCGATCCCTCCGACGCCATCCTCCACACCGCCCTGGCCATCGTTGAACTCGCCAACACCAGCATGGAGTCGGCTCTCCGCCTCATCACCGTCGAGCGCGGCTACGATCCGCGGGAGTTCACCCTCGTCGCTTTCGGCGGAGCCGGTCCCGTCCACGCCTGCGATCTGGCCGGCCGGCTACACATTCCCCGCGTGCTCATCCCCCGCTATCCCGGAGTCCTCTCCGCCCTCGGCTGCCTCACCGCCGACCGCATGCGCGCCTACTCCCGCACCGTCATGACCCCCGCTGCCGAGGAGCATGTTCCCGAGATCGAGCGCCTTGCCGCCGAGCTTGAATCCACTGCTCGCCTCGACCTCAAAGCTGAGTCAGACCGGCCCGACCTCCAGCGCGCCCTGGACATGCGCTATCAGGGTCAGTCGTACGAACTCACCGTTCCCTGGGAACGGACCGGGTTCGAAACCGCGCTCAAGGCCTTCCACGCCCAACACGAGCGCCGCTACACCTACTCCGACTACACCCTCCCGGTCGAGATCGTCTCTGTTCGGGTCGTCGGTTCCGTCCCTTCTCCTGGCCTCCCGCACGCCACGGTCGAATTCGAAGATCACGCCGTCCTCACCGAGCACAGCATCTCCGTTACCTTCATTGGCGGCGAAGTGAAAGCCACCATGTTGGATCGCGAGAATCTCCGCGCCGGCGGCCGCTTCGACGGCCCCGCGGTCCTCACCCAGGACGACTGCACCACCGTAATCCCGCCGGGCTGGACCGCCGCCGTTGACCGGAATCTCAGCATCCTGTTGACCCACCAGACTAAGTAACTCAGCCCGTGGACACCGCCGGCTCCGAATCCAGCCTGACCCGTATCCTGCGGGACCGCATCGCCGCCGGCGGGCCGATCACTTTTGCTGAGTTCATGGACGCCGCACTCTACGATCCAGAGCATGGCTACTACACCCGCTCCACCGGCGCGCCCGATGACTACTTCACCAGCGTCAGCGCCCATCCGGTATTCGGGGCGATGCTGGCTAATCACCTGGACGATCTCTGGGATGCCCTGGGCCGGCCGGACCCGTTTTACGTCATCGAACTCGGCGCCGGCGACGGCCGCCTCGCCGGGCACATCCTCGCCGCCGCCGCCGAATTCCCCTGGGGCGCGACCCTCGACTACACCGGAGTTGAAATCAGCCCCGCTCCGCGGGCATCTATCCCGGATGGCATCCGCTTTGTTACCTCCATCGAGGAAGCGGGAATCTTTCCTGTGGCCGCCGTCATCAGTAACGAGTATTTTGACGCCCTGCCGTTCCACCTGCTCCGGCGGGATGGCGACGTCTGGATCGAGCAGTGGTTTGACATAAAAGATGGCGATTTCGCCTTCGTTGATGCCTCCCTCGAGCCAGCCGTCCTCGCCTACGCCGAACAATACGGAGCCGGCCTTCCCGACGGCGGACGCCTCGAGGCCCGCCCGGGGCTTCAGGCCCTCTACTCAGAACTGACCGCCATTGCCCCGCGCATCGCCATCACCAGCATCGACTACGGCGGGCTGTCCTCCGAGGTCCACGGTGATCGATTAAAGGCCGGGACGGCTCTCGCCTACCGCGATCATCGCGCCAGCGAGGACCTGCTCGCCGACCCCGGTCAGCAGGACCTCACCGCCCACGTCAATTTCACCGCCCTGGTCGACGCTGGCCGCGCCTCCGGTCTTGAGGCGCTTCCTCTGGTCCAGCAGGTCGAATTCCTCGCCGCCCTCGGCATCGGCGAGTACCTCCCCCACCTCCAAACCGTCCCCGGCGTCACCCCCGAGCGCTACGAGCGCGAGCGTAACGCCATCCTCCAGCTCCTCGATCCGGTCGAAATGGGCCGCTTCCGCATCCTCCTCCAGCACCGCGGACTCGACCCCGCCCGGCTCCGCGGATTCCACCTTTCGTCATGACTGAGCCGCCTGCGAACACCCGCTTTGATGTGCTGAACAGGCTCGCCAAACTGATTGTGAAAGTGAATCCGAAGGATTTTGCCCGCGTGGCGATTGACGGCATCGACGCCGCCGGCAAGACCCGGCTGGCCAACGAACTGGCGCCGCTCGTCGAAGCCCTCGGGAGGCCGGTCATCGGCTGCTCCATCGATGGCTTCCACCGGTCCCGCGCGGAACGCCATCGGCAGGGACGCGAATCGCCCCGTGGTTACTACGAGGACTCGTTCGACACCGGCCCTATCCGACGCTGCGTTCTGGACCCGTTTGGGCCGGACGGAGACGGGCGCTACCTGCCCGCGACCTTCGATCACCGAACTGACCGGCCCACCGCCACCTCATTGACCGCCGCTCCGCGCCGTGCGGTATTGCTATTCGAAGGCGTGTTCCTGATGCGGCCTGAACTAAACGACTGTTGGGACTTTCGGGTGTTCGTGCGGGTGAGTTTCGCGACTTCATTACAGAGGGCGCTGCGCCGCGATGTTCCGGCTCTCGGCACCGGGCGAAGGTGGGAATCCACCGGACGAAGGGCTGACGGTTGATGCCCCGGGTCGGGAGGGGTCGGGGCAAGAGGCTGGCGGGTCCGAGAGTGGGGTCGTAGCTGGCGGCGGCGATGCGACACTTGTTGAAGGGGACGAGACCGTGAATCTCTCCGACGGATCCGACCAGGATGGACACAAGCTCGGCGACCCTGAGGCGGGACAACAAGGTGGCTTCAGAACACTGGCTCCGGGCGAGGGTGGGAATCCACCGGACGACGAGAAATAACCCATGACCCTGTTGGACCTGGACCCGACGAAGGCGGCGGATGACATTGTGGCGGACTCGCCCCCGGACATCGAGGATGACCTGGACCCGGACGAACTCCTGGACGTGGAAAGTCCGTGACGAATCCGCCACCCGGGTCGCGAGGATGACTTAGCCCCGGATGGAAGTGTGCTGGTCATCGGGAGATACGACGGCGCGATCCGGGTCTGGGGCGTGGTGGGTGAGGGGAGTTGAGGCGGGTAGGGGTTAGCTGGCAGGGGCTTCGAGGCGGGTGGCGCCCAGGGCTTCCTGCAGAACGGCCGGGATGGCGACGGAGCCGTCGGGTTGCTGGTAGTTTTCGAGGATGGCGACGGTGAGGCGAGGGAGGGCGACGCCGGAGCCGTTGAGGGTGTGGACGAAGCGGGGGCGGGCGCCTTCTTCGGGTCGATAGCGGATGCCGGCGCGGCGGGCCTGGTAGTCCTCGAAGTTGGAGACGGACGAGACTTCCAACCAGCGGTCGGTGCCCGGCGCCCAGAGTTCGATGTCGAAACACTTCGCCGACGCCGCGCTGAGGTCGCCGGTGCAGAGTTCGATGACACGGTAGGGGAGTTCGAGTTGCTGCAGGACGGTTTCGGCGTCGGCGAGCAGCTTGAGTTGTTCTTCATAAGAGTTCTCGGGCTCGACGAATTTGACCAATTCCACCTTGTCGAACTGGTGGGCTCGCAGCAGGCCGCGGGTTTCGGTGCCAGCCGCGCCGGACTCGCGCCGGAAGCAGGGCGAGTAGGCGGCGTATTTGATGGGCAGGCTGCCGGGCGGCAGGATTTCTTCCCGGTGGATGTTGGTGACGGGCACCTCGGCCGTGGGTGCGAGCCAGAGATCGTCGCGCTCGACCCGGTACATCTCGTTGGAGAATTTCGGTAGCTGGCCGGTTCCGATCATGGCGTCGGAGCGGATGAGGGCGGGGGGGTAGACCTCGGTGTAGCCGTGGCGGCTGGTGTGCAGATCGAGCATCCAGCTGATGAGGACGCGCTGGAGTTTGGCACCGAGTCCGCGGTGCAGCCAGAAGCCGGAGCCGGATAGTTTCGCGGCGCGATCGACGTCGAGGATGCCCAGGTCGGTGGCGATCTCGACGTGGCCGCGCGGCTCGAAGTCGAATGTCGGCAGGTCGCCCACGTGACGGATATCCACGTTGTCGGCGGCGTTCTTGCCGACCGGCACCGACCCGTGCGGGAGGTTGGGGAGGCCGAGGAGGAGGTCGTTGAGGTCGGTTTCGGTTGTGGCTAGCTTTTCCTCCAGCGGGCCGATGCCGGTGGAGGCTTCCTTGGATTCGGCTATCAGTGTCTGGCGGGCGTCCTGGCCGGGGGCGGGTCCGATCTGTCGGGATAGCTCGTTGACCCGGTGGCGGAGGTCTTCGAGTTCGCCGAGGATGGCGCGGCGCTGTTCGTCGAGCTTGAGGACGGCGTCCAGAGACTCGGGCGGTTCGCCTTTGGCGGCGAGGCCGGCGCGGACGCGGTCGGTTTCGTTGCGGATGAGATTGAGCGCAAGCATGGGGGAATGTTAGTCGGAGTCGGCGGCTTCGGGCTGGTTGAGGGTGCGTAGCTGGGGGAAGAGGATGACTTCGCGGATGTTTCGCTGGCCGGACATCAGCATCACGAGCCGGTCAATTCCGATGCCGAGACCTCCGGTGGGCGGCATGCCGTGCTCCATGGCGAGGAGGAAGTCTTCGTCGAGCACCTGGGCCTCTTCGTCGCCGGATTCGATGGCGCGGGCCTGCTCTTCGAAACGACGGCGCTGGTCGATTGGGTCGTTGAGCTCGGTGAAGGCGTTGGCGAATTTCATGCCGGCGGCGAAGGCCTCGAATCGTCCCACGTAGCATTCGTCGTCCGGGTTGCGCTTGGCCAGCGGCGAGGTTTCGACCGGGTAGTCGTGGACGAAGGTTGGGGCAGTGAGCTTCGGACTGACGAGCTTTTCCAGAATCTCGTCGAGGACCTTGCCGCGGCCGAGATCGGAGTTGCCTTCGAGTCCGCGCTCGCGGGCCTGGGCGGCGAGGGATTCGGCGTCGGGATAATCCTCGATGTCGATTCCGGCTTCGCGGATCACGGCGTAGCGGAAGGTGACGCGCTCCCAGGGTGGTTTGAAGTCGATTTCGCCGCCGTCGATAGGCAGCTTCGTGGAGCCGTGGACTTCCTGGCAGACCTGGGCGACCATCTGCTCGACGAGTTCCATGATGTCGCGGTGGTCGGCGTAGGCCTCGTAGCTTTCGAGCATGGTGAATTCGGGGCTGTGGGTGCGGTCGATGCCCTCGTTGCGGAAGTCTTTGCAGAATTCGTAGACGCGCTCCATGCCGCCGATGATGAGTCGCTTGAGGTAAAGCTCGTCGGCGATGCGCAGGTAGAGGTGTTCGCCGAGCGCGTTGTAGTGGGTGGTGAAGGGACGGGCGGAGGCGCCGCCGTAGCACGGTTGCAGGATCGGAGTTTCGACTTCGAGGTAGCCGCGGGAGTCGAGGAAGTGGCGGATGGAGGTGGTGACGGTGGTGCGTATCTCGAAGGTGCGGCGGACGTCTTCGTTGGCGATGAGGTCAAGGTAGCGCTGACGGTAGCGGATTTCGGGGTCGTTGAGTCCGTGGAATTTCTCGGGGAGCGGACGGAGGCTTTTCGACAGCATCTTGTAGGTATCGACCCGCAGCGTGGCTTCGCCGGTTCGGGTGGTGAACATGGTTCCCTCGGCCCCGACGAAGTCGCCCAGGTCGAAGAGCCGGATGAAGTCGTCGAAGGGCTGATCGCCGAGGCGATTCTTCTGGAGGTAGAGCTGAATTCGGCCAGCCCCATCCTGAAGGTGGACGAAGGCGCTCTTGCCCATGTCATTGAGGCGTACCAGGCGGCCGGCTACGCGGTAGGTGGCTTCCTCGTCTCCTGATTCGGCGTGGGTCGCGAGGGCTTCGGCCGAAGTATGGCTGCGGCGAAAGTCATCCGGGAAAGGGTCTACGCCGGCCTCTCTCATGCGGGCGAGCTTGTCCAGGCGGGGGGCCATCAGCGAGCCGGTGGGTTCGCCGGAATCGGGGGGCGCGGACTCGGGAATCTGCCTACCAGACTTTCTTGATTGAATACTCGATCGTGCCGGCCGGAGCGGTCACTTCCACGGTCTCGCCCTCGTGCTTGCCCAGCAGGGCGCGGGCGACTGGTGACTCGTTGGAAATCTTGCCTTCGGCCGGGTCGACCTCGGCGGGGCCGACGATGTTGAAGGTGTGCTCTTCGCCGTCCTGGTCGAATGCCTGCACGAATCCGCCGAGGGAGACGACGGAAGGGTCGTGCTCTTCGACGATGGTGGCCTGGGTGAGGACGTCCTGGATGTACTCGATGCGGCCCTCGACGAATCCGAGTTCGTTCTTGGCGTCGTCGAATTCGCCGCCCTCGGCCATCTCTCCGAATTCCTTGGATTTGTGGATGCGCTCGGAAAGCCGCGGCCGCACGACGTGTGTCAGATTCTCCAGCTCCGCCTCGAGTTCGATCTTCCCGTGGGCGGTGAGAATTTCGTTCGAGTGATCATCCATGAGTGGTGCCAATCAATCAAAAAAGCCCCCAGAGCGATTCGTGGGAGCCGGTCGATGTAATCAGATAGCAACTGATTTTAGAGGATATCGGCGGTTTGTTGGGGAAATGTGCCACGAAACCCAGACTATTTCTCGGCCTTTTTGGCGCTATCCTCCGCGGCGCGGACTTCGATCACGCCGTCCGGGCGAGGGCATCCAGGGAGGGGAGAAGGGGAGGCCCTTGTTTGAGGTTTCACAGACCGTCTTGAACCCCGTGCCGCGATCCCGATTACGAATTCACCACTTAAGCCGTTACCAAGATTGTGACGATGCCGATCCAGATTGAGACGGACGGTCCGTCTGCTACCTTCCATGAATGAAGGGGAACGCCCAATGTTGATATGTTAACTCGCCGCCGGTTGCTCGTTGCCGGGGTCACAGCGGTCGGCATCGCGGGGGTGGGGGATGCGCGGAAGGGGCCCGGGAGGGAATGGCGCGGACGCCGACTCGTACCCCGACGCCGGTCGGATCGATAGCAAAAGGGACCGATGGGCGTTTGTCGTTGGACCCGGGGGATCGGGAGCTACCGGAGTCCCTACGGGTGCCGACGGTAAGGAACATCGCCGACACTTCCAGCTTGACGCGACTGGGGTTGGGGTGGATCGGCGCATATTCGCCTTTTCACCGGATGGACGGCTGCTGGCAGTGGGGATGGGCACCGGCCTGATCCGTCGTTTCGATTCCAGGACCGGCGAGGAAAATGCCCGCTGGCCGGCGCACGAGGGCTCGCTCGCCACCCTGACTTTCAGCCCGGATGGGCGGTTGCTGGCGAGTGGGGCCGGGGATGGCTCGGCCAAACTCTGGGAGCCGGGTACCGGCCGGTTGCTATACACAATGGACGTGGGGGCGCGAACCGCATTGATCGTCGCGTTCAGCCCCGACGGGCAGCTGCTGGCCACGGGGAGCAGCCAAGGCCAGGTCAGGCTCTGGGATCCGGAAAAGGGCCGCGAATTGCGCACGCTGGAAGCGAGGATGAATGCGCGGGACGGCATCGCCTTCAGCCCGGGTGTCCGATTGCTGGCCAGTGGGGGAGGGCAAGGCGCAATCAAGCTCTGGGGCACTGAGGGAAGGAGTTGCTTTCCTTCGCGGGTCATCGAAACGCAGTTAACTGGATCGCTTTCAGTCCGGATGGGCAGTTGCTGGCCAGTGCCGGCGATGACCAGGTGATCAAATTCTGGGATTCGACGACGGGCGGTGAGGGGCGCGTGCTGGCCGGGTGATCGGAACATGTTCTCAGCGTCGCGTTCAGTCCGGACGGCGGGCGGCTGGCGAGCGGTGGGATGAACGGCGGCATCGGGCTCTGGAATTCGGCGACGGGCGGGAGGTGAAATCGCGACGGCGCCATTCGCGCACGGTCGCCAGCGTCGCTTTCAGCCCGGATGGGAAGCTGCTGGCCAGCGGTAGTTCCGACGGGACGGTGAGAACCTGGGAATTGGAGACAGAACGGTGGCCGCGAATGATGGGGAGATATGGAGAGCCGATCAAAGGTGTGTCCTTCAGCCCCGACGGTCGGCGGCTGGCCAGCGGGGGGTGGTACAAGACGATCAAAATCTGGGACCCTGGAACGGGTCGGGAAGAGCGTGAACTGCCAGGGCACTCGGAAGGCGTCACCAGCATCGCGTTCAGCTCGGACGGAAGGTTGCTTGCGAGCGGGAGCAGAGACCACACGGTGCGTCTCTGGGACGCGACAACGGGCCAGGCGTTGCGCGTGCTGAAAGAGCATTCGGATCTGGTCACTTGCCGTTGCCTTCAGCCCGGATGGACGGATGCTGGCCAGGGGGACCTACGACAAGAGCATCAAACTGTGGAATCCGCTGACGGGCCTGGAACTGCGGACGATGGAAGGAAACTCGACTCTGATTACCTGCGTTACTTTTAGCCCGGATGGGCGGCTGCTGGCCAGCGGAAGTGGTGATCGTACGGTGACGCTCTGGATTCCGGAATCGGGCCGTATATTGAGCACTCTTGAAGGGTATTCGGAGGCGGTCACCGAGCTCGCCTTTAGCCCGGATGGCCGATTGCTGGCCAGTGGGGGATTGGACGGGGCGATCTGGCTGTGGGGCGTGCCGGGGTAAGGCGAGGAGTAGGCGGGGCCGGGTCAGGATGCCCGGACCGGCACCGGCCAAAGGTCAGGTAAAAGCCGTCGGGGCGGAAAGCAGGAAGACGGAGCCGCTTCGGTAGGACTAGCCGGAGGTAAACGGACAAACTGGCGAGGCCAGTTAGCGGCGGACCTGGTAGTTGGGGGCTTCTTTGGTTATGACGATGTCGTGCGGGTGGGATTCGTTGAGCCCGGCCTGGGTCATCACCACGAACCGACCGCGTGACTTGAGAGCGGCGATGTCCGGGGTGCCGCAGTAGCCCATCGATTGGCGCAAGCCGCCGGTGAGCTGCGCCATGGTGATCGCCAGCGCGCCTCGATATGGAATGCGCCCTTCGATGCCCTCGGCTACCAGCTTGGCGGTGTCCTGCACATGCTCCTGCGAGTACCGATCGCGGCTGTAGCCTCGCGCCCGCATGGCGCCGATTGAACCCATCCCGCGATAGTCCTTGAATCGCTCCCCCTGGGCCAGGATGATCTCGCCGGGGCTTTCGTCGGTGCCGGCGAACATGCTGCCGATCATCACGGTGTCGGCTCCGGCGGCGATCGCTTTGCCCACGTCACCGGAGTAGCGAATGCCGCCGTCGGCTATCAACCCCACCCCGTGCTCTCCGCAGACACTGCCGCATTCGGCGATGGCGGTGATCTGCGGCACTCCGACTCCGGCCACCACTCGCGTGGTGCAAATCGTCGCAGGGCCCACTCCGACCCGCACCGCGTCCGCCCCGGCGGCGATCAAATCAGACGCCCCGCCGGCCGTGGCCACGTTGCCGGAGATGATGTCCAGGTCCAGGTTCTCCTTGAGCCAGCGCGTCATCTCGATCACTCGCTGGCTGTGCCCGTGGGCGGTGTCGCAAACGATCACGTCCACGCCGGCGTTCGCTAGCTCGCGCGCCCGCACCTTCGCCTCGTCTCCCACTCCCACAGCGGCTCCCACCAGCAACCGGCCCGTGCCGTCGAACGAAGCCCCCGGGTGTTGGTCCCGTTTCGCCAGGTCCTTTACCGTGATGAGACCTTTCAGCTTGTAGTCGTCATTCACCACCAGCAGTTTTTCCACGCGGTGCTTGTGCAGGATCTGCTCGGCGTCGGCGAGCGTGGTGCCGATGGGGACTGTGATCAAATTCTCGCGCGTCATCAGGTCCGCCACCGGCGTCGAGGTGTCGTTGCAAAAGCGGATGTCGCGGTTCGTGAGAATGCCGACCAGATGGCCGTCGGGTTGAGTCACCGGCACTCCAGAGATGTGATACCGGCCCATCAATTCCAGCGCGTCGTCCAGAATGGCGTCCGGCGCCAGAGTGATGGGGTCGGTGATCATCCCCGACTGCGACCGCTTTACCTTGTCCACCTCGATGGCCTGCGACTCTACGGACAGGTTGCGGTGCATGATTCCCAGCCCGCCCTCGCGGGCGATGGCGATTGCCATTTCCGCCTCGGTCACCGTGTCCATTGGAGAGGAGATAAACGGCACGTTCAGGGTGATGTTGGGCGTCAGGCGGGTCTTGAGATCGGCGTCCGCCGGCATCACGTCCGAGCGGCCCGGCACGAGTAAAACGTCATCAAATGTGAGACCCTGCTCCATGAACTTATCCGATGCCATCGAAGTCACTTCCTTTTGGGTGGAACTGCTGCCGCGCCCCGAAGTTGGGCAAATTAGTAAGCCTGAGATTGTGCCAGTAATGCAGTGTCGCCAGCGCCACGGTCGCGCCCGCGGTGTCTATCAATACATCCAGCGCGGCGGCGTTTCTGCCGGCCACGAAGCTCTGGTGAAACTCGTCCAGCGCGCCGTAGCCCACCGCCATCGCCACCGCTCCCACCAGGGCCACGATGTGGCCGGCGTCGTGTCGTAGCGCTCGATAGGTCAGCAGCGCCAGGACGGCGAACACCGCGATGTGCGCCCCCTTTTTCAGGAGGAGATCGGGAAGCGATTGCTCGAATCCCGGCAGGCTGGATTGGGCGGACCAGTAGAAGATGAAAGCCAGCCACAGGGCCACCGCGGACCATGCCAGCGGGCACCGAATTATGGTGCGTCGGTATGCGGGACTGGATTGTGAAGTTTCGAGTGTCGGTTGCATGACCTCGCCGGGGCGAGCCGTTTCAGTGATTGTACCCATGCTATCCCCTTTTTCCAACAGCGCCGCCCCCACCTCACTCGCCGCCATCGACCTCTGAAGCAGCCGCAATCCCTGATAGAATCCGACGCGAAGGTGTCCCGGTCGTGGGGCCCTTTTTCACGATGGTGGCCGTAGCTCAGTTGGTTAGAGCGCTTGGTTGTGGCCCAAGAGGTCGGGGGTTCGATACCCCTCGGTCACCCCACCGTCACATCAATCGTTTCCGTCCGTTTCCGGCTCCAGGGGGAAGAATCGAGCCGGTTGATTTGTTGGGCGTGTCTCAGAGGTTAGGACAAGCATCTCCATGAGCATCGCCCGAGGAGTCCTGCTGGGCACGGTGGTGCTGCTGGTGCTCACCATGACGGGTGTGGTGGTGCTGGATTTATACCTCCGCCGCGCCACGGCCGTCCCCGACGTGCTTCTGCCCACTCCCAGCCCCTCGGTCGTGCGCACGCCGCCGCCGATCCTCCCGCCGCCGCCTACGCCCACCTTTGAAATTATCACCATCGAGCTGCCGCAGACCGACGTCACCCCGCCGCCCACGGCGGTGCCAGTCGTGCGGGAGGAGGACCAGCCGAAGGAGGAGTTCTACACCATCCAGGCCGGGGATACGCTTACCGCAATCGCCACCCGCTACGACGTCTCGATGGAGTCGATTATCGCGGCAAATGACATCGCGGACGCGGCGCTTATACGGGTCGGGCAGGAGTTAGTGATTCCGCTGGAGTGAGGGACGCACAGCGTCTTTTTTCTATCGGATTGATGCCAGGTCCGGCGGATGCGGCCCTTGATTCACGCCCCGCCGGGGCGGCGCTTATACGGGTGAGGCAGATGTTTGTTGCCTTAGGAGGGTGAAGACCCTCTGGGTCCGCTGGGAGAGTACATGACCCTGTGGGTCAGTCGAGGACGAGGACCCGGCAGGGGGATGAGATTAGACCTTCGATGGCCAGCGGCAGGGCCATGACCGCTACCCGGTCGCCCTCGATCTGGTTCAGGTTCGTCAGGTTCTTGATTATGGGCACGCCCTGATCCAGGAAGGCGCTGTAGGCACCGACCGACTGCCCGTCGCCGATGATGATGTTTTCGTCGAACCCGACCAGCTTGGCTCCCAGGTCCACCAACCACTTGCCCGCCTGCGGTGTGAACATCGGCGTGAATTCCGACCCGCTCCGGTTGCAGATGAGCACGACGTCACCCTGCAAGAGCGCGACCCCGGCGCTGGCCTGCACCTCGGCCATCCCGATCACCGAGTCCGGCCTGGTTACCTGAAATCGCAGCACCACGCCCTCGCCGAAATAGGTCTTCGGGTCGAGATCCGACAGTGTCTTCCCGTTCAGATCGGTGTGTTGCGGGGCGAGGATGTGCGTGCCGATCTCCCCCGAGATTTCCAGGTGGCTGGTGCGGGTTGGTTTCCCGCGCGAGTCACCTTGCTCGAAGATCAGGCTGCGCAGGCCTTCCTCGTTGCCGTTTGGTTTTAGCCACTGGGTGGCGTCAATTACGTTTCTGGGCAATGAACGTCCTCACTCGGAAGCGAATACCAGGGGTCAGTCCCCGCGACCCACGATAATACCGGCCCGCCGCCCGTGAGACGAGGCGGAAGCTGCCTACCCCACCGCTATCGGCCCGCCGAACTCCGGCAATTCGGCCTCGATCCCCATCTGCGCCGCCGTCGCGGCCATCAGGTCCGGGTACTGCGTATGAATCGGGATTAGCAACTTCGGATTGATGATCTCCATCAGCCTGTAGATGTCTTCCTTCGGCGCGTGCCCGCCGGCGTGGAAACCTCGATGCTCGGGCTCGTCGATGTCCGGATCGCCAATCAGCTCCAGCCCGAATCGCGCGACCCAGTTCCGCAATCTGTCCACCGTTATCTGCATCTGGAGGTCATAGGGTTCTGAGGTTGAATAGATGTAAGCTCCACCCTGTGGATTGATGTCGATCAGGCGCGGCAGGTCGTAGATGCTGAGGCACAGCAGGTACTCCCTGGGCGAAGCCGACACCTCTTCCCAGTTCACGGTGGCGTCCTGGTGGCGCTCCAGGACGTTGCGTTTCCACACCGGGGTGGTGCCTTCGCGGTCGCGGAATAAATACATTCCGGCGGCGGCGTCGGGCAGGGGCGTGGTCGGGTCGGCCGTCGCTATAGCTTCCAGCAGGTGCACGTCCCGGGCCAGCACGACCAGCTTGCGCCCGTTTTGGCGGGCGATGTCCAGGAAAATCCGCAAGCGCTCGATGTTGCGCGGCCCAAAGTCGGCCACCACCAGTCCCTCCACCCCGGCCACCGCCTCCATCCCTCGCTCCCTCACCACCTCCTCGTTCGCCGGTTTCGATTCCCCCGGCGACACTCGCGTGCCCTCGCACAGCAGCGCTACTGGCTTTAGATCGCGAGCGGCCTCGGCGAACGCGAGTGTCTTATCGCCGGCCGCGCCGTGCATCCGCACGTCCCCGGTGTACACGACCCACCCGGCCGACGTCTCCACGGCGAACGCCTGGGCTCCGGGGATCGAGTGATCGACGGGGTAGCTGCGCACCAGCAGGGACGCCACCTTGCCTGAAAACGCCTCCACCGGCGGTCCGATCAGCTCGTCTTTGGGATTGCCCCGGGTCAGCCACATTTCGTCGGCCGCCGCCGACCAATTCCCGTGATCCGTTATCAGCCACGGCCGTCGGACTCCCGGTGAACCCCGGACGTGGCCGATCCGTTGCTCTGCCGTGTTCTCTTCGCGCTCCCGCCAGTAGGCCACCTCGGCGTCCAGGCCGGACTGGCCCGTGTCCTGCATCGACTTGGCGATCAGCGCCGTCACCGCCGAGGCCACGATAGGGATGTCTCCGGCCAGAAAAGCGATGTGCCCGGTGTGGTCGATGTGGGCGTGACTCAGCAGCAGGGCCGACGGGTGGCACTCGTATTCGCCCCAGCGGCGGCGCGCCTCCTGCCAGCCAACCGGGTCCAGCGACTCCACCGCCGCGTCGGCCCGGTAGATGCCGCTGACCGGCGGGATGATGCCCATCATCAGGTAGTCGTAGGTGCCAGAGGTGCTACCGCGCGGATTCAGGAACTCGGCGAAGTAGCGGCCGTTGGCCTCGAAGTTCATGCCGAAGTCGAACAGCAGATCGATTTTGCCGTCGCGCAGCAGGACTTTGTTGCCGCCGATCTGCCCGTTACCCCCGAAGACGGTGATCGTTACTTTAGCCAACGTCCTCGCCGTCCCCTGCACTGCTTTCACTGCCCGGCCGCATGAACTGCTGGTGCTCTTGCGGCGGCTTGCCGGCCGCCCGCTCGCCGCGTGGCTTACGTGTTTTTGACGGGCCTTTGCCGTAGGTCAGCCCCACGCCGATGAGCGACACCGCCAGCACGAGCGCGGTGATCTGCGCCGGCCCGAGCTCCGGCATCAGCAGTGCCCACGGCAGCGCCCTCGGCGCATTATGTTTTGATCCCCTCGTTGGGTGTGAGCCCGCGGATTCAGGCGCAGCCAGGAGGCGGTCATTGCCAGGCGATCTCCTGGTCCGGCGACAGGATGTGTATCCAGGTGTGCCCCGGCCTGAGCGCGATCGGCTCGCCGACGTCGTCGAAGTACCGGGTGCGATCCGCCAGGTTTTCCCTGACCCAGCGGCCCTTCAGCGCCAGGCCGTCGCGGAATATGTACACGTCACCCTCGCCCAGGGTGTCGATCGCCAGGCTGAGGTTGCCGAGGAAGTCTTCCTCGAATTCCGTGGTCATGATGTTGGTGTACTGCACCACTATGTTGCCCACCCTGATTTGCGCCCCGGTGGCACCGTCGATGTGCGATCCGTTATTTTGCGATTTCTTATACAGGCGGGTCTTGGGCTCGAATTCGTAAACCGAGCAGTATGTGTCCGACGAGGCCGGTGGAATCGGAATCGTGATTGTCTCCACGGTGCCTGCTTCGGGTTCTTCTCTATAGAAGAGGGTCGGAGCCAGGTCCACCTCGCCCGGCAGTCCCGCGGCCAGCCCGGCCTCGCGTAGCGCGGGCAGATCGATGAACATATTGTGCGGCGCGAAGCGGTCGTTCGTCCGGTAGTACGGACCGCCAGCGCCATGAAAGAACTCGTCCCGGTCCAGCGGCCCGAGCACCTGCAGGCTCTCTCGCACCGGCGGGCTGCCGCCCACGTGCGCGAAGAGGGCGTCGAACTCCCGGATGAGGTCCACGTCGATGAAGCGGGCGCTGCGGATGGGTCCCACGCGGGGGGCGTCGCTAATCACGAAGAGGCAGGTGAAGCGCGTCACCCCGCCCTCGGTGACGTGCTCGTACACGACCTCGGCCTCGCTGATGCCCCATTGCGGCCGCGCTCCCGGGTCGTTGGCGAGCTTCACCGCGACGGGCCGCCGCACTGCCACCGACTGGCTGGTCACGATTCCGCTCAACGGCGAGCGCGGCAGGGGAATCGGGGTCTCGGTAGGAACGACCGTTTTGGTGGGCTCCGGTGTCGTCGCCGCAGGCGGTTGAGTTGCCACCGGCTCCGTCGGGGTGGGGTCCTCGCCGGTTTCCGCCGCCGGACTCGCCGCCACGGGTGCCGCCCTCGGCGGATTATTAGCCACGGGCTGTTCATTGGCCGCCGGATATTTAGTCGCCACGGCTGAATCGGCCGTCAGAGCGTCCGTCTCCGTAAGCTCGGTTCCCCGCCGCCCCCTTCGGGTCAGCGCCACGCCGGCCGTCAAACCGCCCACCACCACGACCGCCCCGCCCCCCAGCGCCAGCATTCCGCGGCGGCCGACCCGCCTCAGGCCACCCCGATCGGTTCGATTGCTGGACATGGAGGCGTTGTCTCACGATCTGTTCGCCGCGATACCGGACGATTCGAGTCAGGTCCGAGAGCTACGGCATACATTTAGTGACGTGTTTCTCGGCTAACCTTAACTCGCAGCCGAATCTCCTCGTGATGGCTACCAACAAAATGGCTGACGCCGAACACCCGGGCCACATCTACGACGACGACATCAGCCGTCTCCCCGTCGAGCTGGCCCGCCTGCACCAGATCGCCGCCGAGATCAATTCCGGCGTCGAGCTTGTGGACGTGCTGGACAACGTCGTGCACGTTGCCGCGGAGGAGTCGGGGGCGAGCATGTCCGCCATCTTCCTAATGAACGACGACGGTGTCAGCCTGCGACTCGGCAGCCAGCTCGGGCTTTCCGACGAGCTGACCGAAGCCTGGAGCCAGATTTGGGTCGGCTACGGCGCCGGCGGGCTGGCGGCGATGAAGTCCCGCGTGGTGATCATCGACGACATCGAGCGCGATATCCTCACCATCGCCGATCGTCCCCTCTACCGCAACGTCGGCATCCGCTCTGAGTGGGCGGTCCCCATGCTGGACCGCGACGAGCGCGTCATCGGCGCGTTCGCGATTTTTTGATCCTGATTGCCGACGGCCCGACCGCCGCCACATCTTCATGGCTCAGCTCTACAGCTTCCACGCGGCGATGGCCATCGAACACGCCCGCCTCACGGAGCAGTTAACCCTGCAGGCGATCCGCGACGGCAAAACGGGCCTCTTCAATCACGATCATTTTCGCGAGTGCTTCGTGCTGGAGATGGATCGCACCGTCCGGCAGGACCATCAAATGAGCCTGCTGATGGCCGACATCGACAACTACAAGCTTTACAACGACACCTACGGGCACCTGAGGGGCGACCGAGCGCTGACCATCATCGGCTCGACGTTCCGCCGCATCGCCCGCCAGACGGATATCGCGGCTCGCTACGGCGGCGAGGAGTTCGTCGTGCTCCTTCCCGATACCGATCTGGACGGGGCCATCATCATCGCCGAGCGCATCCGCGCCGAGATCGCCGAGGAGCTCTTTCCGGGCCATGACGGTGCTTTCGACGCCCGTCTGACTCTCAGCATCGGCGCGTCGTCGTATCCCGAGGATGGCGACAACATCGACGCCCTGATCGAAGCGGCCGACATCGGTCTTTACGGGGCGAAGGGCTCCGGCCGACTGACAAGGCCGGCCGACCTGAAGAAGACCGTCCGGAGGACGGCGGGACGGGGCTACTCGGTGAGACCGATCGTATTGATCATGGCCCGGAACGCCTCTCCTAGTTCCGTGGCCGAGGCTTCGATGATGTCGCCGGACGACGCCTCGATGGCCGGATCTTTGCCCCAATCGAATACTTGGATCACCGCTTCGGTAGGCTGCCCGTCGGCGCCTTCGCGAGGGCAGACTATCGCGACAACATCGTAGGTGGACTTGTCCACGAGAATTTTGCGCACTTGTCCGCCCGGGCGCCCGAGGATCGCGCACGGCCCGGTGCGGCAGGTGGTTTCGCCGGGTAGGGTCCACTCCGCGAGGCGACCGGCAGCGGGCCCGAGGAAGATGTCGATGTCAAAGTTGCCGAAGTCGCCGAGAAGGCCGCCGGAGACTTCGTCGGCCGGGAGCTTCATCCAGCGGGATTCGCGATCGTCCATGATTGTGCGGAAGTAAAAATCCGGGCCGACGGTTCTGGCCTGAATGATGGATTCGTCTCCGCCATTCCGGACGGTCAGCGTGACTTCGATCCTGACCGTCCGGCCGGTTCCCCGAGCGACCGACCATTCGGAGGCGTAATCGGTGGAGCCCGGCCCGGCTCCGGGCCTGTTGGTGGTCTCAACCGAGACCATCCCGAGGAGGGATCGCTGATGAACCCGCTGAAGAAGCGAGCGATATCGAACGGTTTGGTGGAGAGATCTTCGTCACCCCCTCAGGCGGCGAGAGCAGCAGCGAGGAGCAAGGTGAAGAGCAGGGCCACGGGCCGCATCCTTCGGCTGTATTTTCTGATTGGTTGAGGCCAGGCTACAAGATCGTCCCGAAGGGACCAGAAAGTCACTGTGTGGCTAGACGTCCGCCACCGAGCCGTCGGAGTGGAAGTTGCTGCCGATGGGGACCAGGTGGCGGGGATGTTTGGCAATGTAGTCGAAGTCGAGCTCGATGCCGAGTCCGGGGCCGGTGGGCAGCTCGAAGTACCCGTCCTTCACCACCAGCGGCTCTTTGAGCACCATCTCAAAATTGGGCGTCTTGCGCGCGTATTCCAGGATCAAGAAATTAGGCATCGCCGCCGCCAGGTGAATTGACGCCGCCGTCGCCACGGGGCCGTTCGGATTGTGCGGCGCCATCTTGATGTAGTGCGTCTCCGCGTGCGCCGCGATCCGCCGCAGTTCGGAGATGCCGCCGGCGTAGCAGATGTCGGGCTGGATGATAGGGACGGCGCGGGTCTCGATCAGCTCGCGGAAGCCCCAACGGGTGTAGAGGCGCTCGCCGGTGGCAACCGGGACGCCGGGGACGGCGGCGGCTACCTCCGCGTAGGCCGGGATGTTGTCGGGCGGGATGAGCTCTTCGGCGAAGAAGACATCCAGGGGTTCGAGTTTCTGGAGGGCGCGGATGGCCGCCGGGGGCGTGAGCCGGCCGTGGAAGTCGACCATGAGATCCATTTCCGGTCCGACGGCGTCGCGAATTTCGGCGGTCAGTTCGGCGGCGACGTCGGCCAGGGCGGGCTCGGAGATGTTGTGCTTGTCGGCCACGGGTCCGTACTTGATTCCGGTGAAGCCCAGCTCTTTGGCTTCGACGGCCTGCTCGACGGTGGAAGTGGCGAAGTCGTCGCGGACGTAGCAGCGGATGCGATCGCGGACCGCTCCGCCGAGCATCTTGTAGACGGGCAGGCCGGCGACCTTGCCGGCGATGTCCCACAGGGCCATGTCGATTCCGCTGATGGCAGCGCCAAGCACCGGTCCGCCGCGCCAGAAGGGGTGGCGGTACATCTGTTGCCAGAGGTGCTCGACGCGGGTTGGGTCCTGGCCGAGCAGAAGGTTGCGGAAGTGTTGGATGATGCCGATTACGGCGAGGTCCATGCCCAGCAGGGTGGCGTCGCCGATGCCGGTGATGCCCTCGTCGGTCTCGACGAGCACGAAGGTCCAGTTACGATTCAGCGGGACCTTTGCGTCCGGCGGACCGCCGACGTCGACGGTTTTGATGTCGGTAATCTTCATGGTTGAGTTGTGATTTTCGTTGTAGTTGTGGCCGGGTTAGCCGAGGGCTTCGACGATGATGGCGTCGGATTTTACGCGGGATTCGCGGGCGACTTCCACCGGATCGCCACGGCGGATATCCGGATTGAATAGTTCGCACGGGACTATGCCGCTGTACCCGGCAGCGTCCAGATGCTTGATAAAGTCCACCAGCGGCAGGATGCCGTCGCCGGGCATTACGCGCTCGGCGTCGGTAAAGTTGCTGTGGTCGCCCGGCGGCGAGTCGTTGATGTGGGCGGCGAACACCTTGCCCTTAGCCAGGCGGTCGATCGCCTCGGGCTCCTCGCCGGCGCAGTACAGGTGATAGCTGTCGACCAGCACGCCCAGATTGTCCTTGCCGGCGGCGTCCACGATGCGCATGGCACCCTCGACGCCGGTGACGAACGGGTGGGGCTGGTCGGGCATGAGGTCCGGCCCGCAGAACTCGATAGAGATCACGACGCCGTGTCGGGCGGCCGTGTCGGCGAGGGCGCTGAAGTTATGGACGGCCCGGTCCATCGCTTCGTCCACCGGCAGCGGCCAGCGATTGGGCGTGAAGACCATGAGCCCGAGCACGTTGCCGTGACGAAATCCGGCGGCGTATGCGCAGAGCTTTTCGAACGCGGGCAGGCCGGCTTTGTATTCATCGGCGGGCAACATGATTCCCGGCGCCCCGCCCCAGCCGTCCGGGACCAGATCCAGGCCTTTCAAATAATCGGCGGCCGCGCTGGCTCCGTGCTTTTCGTCGTATTCCATGGCCCCGGAGATGTCGAAGGCGGTGTGGTGGAAGCCGGCGTCGTGGGCGATCTGGCTGCGTTCCTCGAAGCTCAACCCCTGCTTGATCGTGGCGGAGTGGAAACCGGCGTACATGGAGAGATCGGGCATCGGGGTCCTCCGCGATTCCGGCCGGAGCCGGTTTGATGGGCGGCGCAGGGTCGGATTCTAGGCTTTCGAGGATTCCGGCGCAGGGGGAGGGGGGAGGATCGCCAGGACGAGGAGGGCCAGCAGGATGCAGCCGGCGTAGACCCAGGCCAGGCTGACGACGGCGGCGAGAGCAAAGGCCAGCATGGGAGCCAGGGCGCTGCCGACGTCGCGGGCGGTGGCGAAGGCGCTCATGCGGGCGCGCCAGTCGCCGCCTCCGGCCAGGTCGGCGGCCCAGGTTTCCAGGACGATGTACAAGCCGGCGGCCGCGATATAGATGAGGACCGCTCCCAGAGCCAGCAGCCCGAGGGGAAGCTCGATGATGAGCAGCAGCAGGCCGGCGACGGTGATAACGCTGGCGATAGCGGCGACGGGCCGGCGGCCGAGGAGGTCGGAGATCGCCCCGAAGACGGGCGAGATGATGATGTCGGCGGCGAACTTGGTGGCGATAAACGCGCCGGCAACGGCGGCGATGCCGATGGTGGCGTCACCGAGCGTGAGGGTATCGCCGTAACGTCGATAGAGCAGCAGGCCGATGGTGGCGACGGCGGCGCCGGGGCTGATGAAGGCGCTGAGGAGCATGGCGGCGTTGATCCGATTGACCGGCGTCCAGGCGAGTTCGAAGCGCGGTCGTGGGGTGGGGTCCGGGGGCGGAGCGGGCTCAGGTCGGAGACGCCTACCGAAGCGGACGGCCAGCAGCAGGCCGAGCAGCCCGACTAGACCAAAGGCGATAGCGGTGGCGCGAAAGCCGATGACTCCGGCCAGGATGCCGCCGAGCAAAACCGCCACCAGGCTGCCGGTGCGGGAGATGGCCTGGTAAAGACCCATGAGGCGGCCGCGGTCGGTGGGGGCGGATTCCTGGATGATGCCGGCGTAGCAGCCGAGTCGCAGCAGGGAGAACGCGGAGCCCCAGGCGATGCGAGCCGGGACCATCGCGCCGACATATGGGAACAGGCCGTAGCTGAGGGTGGAACCCACCGCCAGAATGGAGCCGATGGTGAAGCCGGCCCGGGCGCCGATGCGCCGGAAGACCCCGGCGGCGCCGAAGTTGGTGGCGATGCGGACCCAGCGATTGATGGAGAGAATCACGCCGACGCCGGCGACGGGAATGCCCAGGGAGGCGGCGTGGGCCGGGAGGACGGCGTAGAGCATGGAGTCGCCAAGAATCGCGAGGGCCATGGTGGCGGAGAGGGCGGCTACCAGGATCGGCACGGTAGGAGGGCCTCCGGCCCATTTGTTGGTGGATTGTTGGGATTGGCGCCGGCCGGGAGGGCAGCGGCGTCCAAGTGAGATTCTATATAATTCGTTGGCCCCTACCGGTCGATGGCGATCTCTCGCCAGGAGCGTCAAATTGCTGGACCCCAAACAGATCGATCACGTGGCCACGCTGGCGCGTCTGGGCCTGAGTGATGAAGAAAAGCAGACGATGCTGACGGAGCTAGCGCAGATCCTGGAGCACTTTCAGCTCCTGGAAGCGCTGGACACTCGCGACGTGGAGCCCACGGCTCAGGTCATTCCGCTGGTCAACACGATGCGAGAAGACGTGGTCGAGGAGTCGCTCTCGCCGGACGCGGTGCTGGCCAACGCGCCGCGGGTCGAGGCCGGACACATCGCCGTTCCCGCCGTCCTCCCCGACGACTAGGCCGTTCGGAGCCCTGCGATCGCCCCTATCTGGAACACCACCGCCCACGCCGCCGCCGAGGCCATGCGCGCCGGCGAGTACACCTCGGTCGAGTTGACGGCCGCCGTGTTGGAGCGGGTCGCGGCGGTGGATGCCGACGTGGGGGCGTATCTGACGCTCATGCCCGACGAGGCGCTGGCGGCGGCGGAAGCCGCCGACCGACGCATCCAGGCCGGCGACGCGCCGCCTCTTTGCGGAATCCCAATCGGGCTTAAGGACTTGCTATCCACCGCCGGCGTGCGGACCACCTGCGCCAGCCGGATACTGGAGAATTTCATCCCGCCCTACAACGCGACGGTGGTGAAGAAATTGCAAGACGCCGGTGCGGTGGTGATCGGCAAAACCAACATGGACGAGTTCGCGATGGGATCGTCCAACGAGAACTCGGCGTTCCATCCGGTGCACAATCCGTGGAAACTGGACCGGGTGCCGGGAGGGTCCAGCGGCGGATCGGCGGCGGCGGTGGCGGCGGACGAATGCCTGCTGGCGCTGGGCAGCGACACCGGCGGCTCCATCCGGCAGCCGGCGTCCTTCTGCGGCGTGGTCGGCCTCAAGCCCACGTACGGTCGGGTTTCCCGATACGGATTGGTGGCGTTCGCCTCGTCGCTGGATCAGATCGGCCCGCTGGCCAAAGACGTGACCGACGCCGCCCTGATGCTGCAAACGATCGCCGGTCACGACCCGAAGGACTCAACCTCGATTCCGGAGGCACCGCCGGACTTCCTGGCGAAATTGAATGACGGGGTAGAAGGGCTGAAGGTGGGCGTGCCGGCGGAGTACTTCGTCGAGGGAATCGAGCCGGAAGTCGAGCGGACGGTGCGGGCGGCGATCGAGCGTCTGGCCGGATTGGGGGCAGAGATCGTGGATATTTCGCTGCCGCACACCGAGTACGCGCTGGCGACGTATTACCTAATCGCCCCGGCGGAGGCCAGCGCCAACCTGGCCCGCTACAACGGCGTGAAATACGGCTACGCCGATCTGGATGCGGCCGACGTGGACGACTTGATGACGAACAGCCGCGGGACCGGTTTCGGCGAAGAGGTCAAGCGGCGGATCATGCTTGGCACGTACGCCCTGTCCAGCGGTTACTACGACGCCTACTACAAGAAGGCGCAGCAAGTCCGGACCCTGATCAAGGGCGACTTCGACGCCGCGTTCGAAGGCGTGGATGTAATCGTCACCCCTACCAGCCCGACGGTCGCATTCGAGTTGGGCGACCGCACCGACGACCCGCTGGCGATGTACCTGTCGGACGTGATGACCATTCCGGCGAACATGGCCGGCTTGCCCGGGATATCGATTCCGGCGGGATTCGCCGACGATCTGCCGGTTGGAGTGCAATTCATGGCCCCGCCGCTGGCCGAGGCCGGTCTGCTGCGGACGGCTCGCGCGCTGGAGCTGGAATTGAACGTGGACGCGAACGCGCCGGCGAAGGCGGTGTAGGGGTGGCGGCGGCGGAACAGGCTTCGGAACAGGACGCGGCCGCGTCCAAGAAAGAGGCACGTGGTGCCTACAGGACGGTCATTGGGCTGGAGGTCCATGTCCAGCTCAACACCGCCAGCAAGATGTTCTGCGGCTGCTCATCGGCGTACGCCGAGGCCGAGGCCAACTCCCACGTGTGCCCGGTCTGCCTGGGGATGCCGGGGGTGCTGCCGGTGATCAACAAAAGAGCCGTCGAGAAGACGATCCTGACCGGGCTCGCGCTCGGCTCCACCATCCCCGAGTTCGCCAAATTCGACCGCAAGAATTACGCCTACCCGGACCTCATGAAGTGGTACCAGATTTCGCAATACGACATGCCCCTGTGCGTGGGCGGATCACTGGACGTGGACGCCGGCGAAGGGATGAAACGGATAGGCATCACTCGCGTTCACCTGGAGGAGGACACGGCGAAGATGATCCATGCCACCGGGGAGGCCGGCGACGCGGTGAGCCTGATTGACGTGAACCGCTCGGGCACGCCTTTGATGGAAATCGTCAGCGAGCCGGACATCGAAACCCCCGGGGAGGCCCGCGCCTACCTGGTGGAGTTGCGCAACATCCTGGTGTACCTGGACGTCTCCGAGGCCAGCATGCAGCATGGCCAGTTCCGCTGCGACGCCAACATCTCGGTCTGGCCTGAGGGGACCGAGATGGGCGACGTAAAGGTGGAGATTAAGAACATGAACTCCTTCCGGGCGGTGCAGCGGGCGCTGGCGTTCGAAGAGGTGCGGCTGCGGGAGTACTGGGACGAGCATGGGGAGATGCCGGTGCAGGAGACTCGCGGCTGGGTGGAGGCGTCGGGTGAAACGGTCTCGCAGCGGACGAAGGAATACTCCCACGACTATCGTTATTTCCCCGAGCCGGACCTGCCGCCGCTGGCGATCACGCGGGACTGGGTGGAGGAGATTCGGGCCGGCATGCCCGCGCTGCCGGACCAGGTCCGCGCCCGGCTGGAGGACGAGATCGGCCTCAAGTCCGACGACGCCGATCAGCTCATCAACGACCGTGCCCTGCTGCTCTATTTTGAGGAAGCGGCGGAGCGGTACGAAGACCGTCAGCGGCTGGCGAATCGCATCCTGAACGACCTGGTCCGCAATCTGAACGATGCGGTGCAGTCGGTGGCCGAGTCGCCGGTCTCGCCGGCGGGGTTGGTGGAGCTGCTGGAGCTGGAGGACGGCGGCAAGGTGAGTAGCAAGATGGGGGCGGCCATCTTCAAACAGATGTTCACCACCGGCAAAGGGGCGGCGGAGATAGCGGCCGAATCCGGCGAGCAGATTTCCGACGAGGACGAGCTGCTGGAGATCGTGCGCACGGCGATCCTGGGGAATCCGGCGGCGGTGGAGGACTTCCGCGCGGGCAAGAAGCAGGCGGCCAGCTTTCTGGTGGGGCAGGTGATGAAGGCCACTCGCGGTCGGGCCAACCCGGGCGCCGTCAACGAAATTTTGCGGTGGGAACTCAGCGATTGACCCTGGCGTGAACACCGGTCGATCGGCGGGAGCGGCCACATCCGCCGGTGGGTCGACATTTCTTAGCCGGATCCTCTACAGCGGTGATAATATCGGGACTCCCTCTTCGCCGACAACGAGCCCTCCAGGGGTTCAAGCGCGGGGACCGGCGCCATTGAAAGGGCACCCGCACAGAATGCAGGAAAATGGTCCACGCGGCATTTATCGCCGCCGCCAGGACGTTCGGCGCATCGCGCGGGAGCTCGTGGACGAGCTAATGAACCACTGGCCCGGCACGTCGGTGACCATCGATCTCGACGGTGTGGACGAGGAGGATGCCTTCCTCTGGATAAGCCCCGTCGATCCGGAAAGCCGGGACCAGGTGGCGCTGACCGCCCTGGAGTTGGTGAACAGACACGGCGCGCGTATGGGTCTGTGGATCGTTCCCCGCGTCCTCAACCACGACCGAAATAAAGACGAGGTTTCTCACCGATTGAGACAGGTGCGTTCAGGGGAACAACCGATCGGCTAGGGCAACTGGCCCACCGATTCCGGCGACTCCCGAAACGCCCTGCAGCGAGGCTGACCGCCGGCTCCCTACCGCCCCGCCCCACGACGATCCCCGCAGGCTGTCACTCCTCAGGCGGATTGCGCTCCCAACGTCTTCTTAATCGTGAGACAGCCGGTTGTCGCCGATGGGTCGCACCCAGATCGGCGATGACCATGCGAGGCCGGTGTCCCACATCGTCACACGCAGGTGGTAGTAGTCCTCGCCAGGCGTTCTGATGCGGTCCTCCCGGGTCAGGGTGTGCGTTTCCCGGGCGGCCGTTTGCGAGACCACGCTCTCGCCGTTGCGGATGACTTCCACCCGTCGCAATTGACCGTCGGCGACGATTTACGCCTTGAAATGGCGTCTCTCCTGGGCCCGCAAACGGAGTTCAGAGCCCAGGGGCTGCTCATTGAGGCTGAAGCTGAGCAACGTCCGATTGCCGGTGGTGGCGTACACGCGGCCTTTCCTGATGGCGTCCAGGATGCTGGCGCGGGTCAGATCTTCGGCCATCACGCCGGTCAGCCCGCCGCTGAACGGGCGCCATCCGTGCAGCGATCGCACCAGGGATTCGACCTGATTGATCCCGGGAACTCCCTCGTGACCACTGCTGTTGCCGATCAGGAACACCCGCGCCCCTGCTCGTCCTCGACCGAACGCGCTCCCCGGTTCTCCGAAGGTCCGTAGCTGGAATAGATCTCCACCGCCATCTCGTACGCGGGATTGTATTGGTCCCAGGACGCGTCATCGATCGGGTGATTGGCGAACGCCAGAATCCCCTCGGCCTCCCCGAGCCGCTCCCAGAGCTGACGCAGGGAATTGCCGGTGTCGGCGTGGTTGACCAGCGGCAGGCGGTCCCCGGCGCCGATCACCGCCCTGGTGCAGGGACTTCGAATATCGTCATCCGCCGCGGCGTCGTTCCACTCGTACCCGACGAACGCCACGAACTCCCCTTCTTTATTGACCCGGTCGGCCTGCCGCTGGGATACCGCCCATTTGGTGGGGGAGAGCAGATTGCTCTGATCGGCCACGCAGCAGAAATCCAGGTATCCGACGTCGCGAGCGAAATCCAAATTTTCCTGCACCGAGCCCCGGCCGCCGGAAAAGTCCGAACGCACTCCCAGGTCCCCGAAGTAGATGGTCTCCTGCGGCGGCTCCTCCAGCACCAGAATCGGATTGCTCACTCCCCGCCTGCCGGTGGAATCGTCGACGATCACCCTTATGGCGCCGGGATCGTCTGCGTCCACATGATGGTCTTGATGCCATCATCGGTATCTAGGAAGGCCTCGCGAATGCTCTGCATCCGAGGCGCGCCGTCAAAGTCCAGTCCCACCGAGCCCCGGAACTTGGGCTCGGCCGGATTGAGGTGCGCATCCGTCGCGATGATGTTGATCGCGTGGGGCTCCCCGATGATGGCGTGTCCGGCGGCCAGCACTACAAAGCGGCTTGTTTCCCGGGTCACCACGGAGAAATCGTGCCCGCGGCCCTTGGCCACCGGCGCCCACCGGCCAAGGTTGTGCCGGTCGGAGATCACGGTCAGCGGCGGCATCAAATCGGTTCGCTTGCGCAGCCGGCTGGGAACGTAGTCGAACGGCGCCGAAGGGGCCAGCGCCCCTGAGCCGCCGCGGGAGCGGTCGCCGTAAACCACGGTGATCGCGTCCCCGCCACTCATCCCGATCCGGGTCACCTCGGCCCGAATTCGCCAGTAGTCGGGGAATTCCGGATTTCCAGGCGGAATCACCGTTTGAATCTCGGTGCTGGCGCGGCCGGTGTTGTGAATCGTCAAGAAACCGGGTGCGGTCGGCTCGCGAATCTGAGGTTCATGCCAACCGTTATCGGCCAGAATGAAATCAACCTGCCCGCCCACCGGCAGGCCAAGGCGACCGACCGCGTGGGTGACCGTCAACTGCACGTCCTCACCGGCGACACCTTATCCGGATGAATAGCGGTGTGGCCGGTGACATCCGTGAACATCGCGTTGAGGTGGTCCTCACTGGCTACACGATGCCCGGGGCGAAAGTCCATGTCATCGGTGAAAATTACCCCGACCACCTCCTGGATATCACCTTCCGGAAAATAGAGCTGAACCCTAGCGTATGGACTGATACTCTCCACCGCCGCTCCCGGCGACCAGGACACGCCCGGCCCCGCGGCCGGTAGGCAGGTGTGCTGCGAGGTGTGCCCGTTCACCTCCACCACCAGCACCCTATCGCCCGAAGCCGGGCCGGATTTAACCCCGGCCAGCAGCCGTAGATTCTCGGTCGCGCGCCAATGTTCGCTCGGCACCGCCAGTTCGGCGACGGCGCGGCCCTGTGCATCCGTGCCCACATGAAACTCGTCTATCGAATACAACAGGTACAACTCGCCGGGGGGCACCCTGGGGGGCAGTTGAGCGCTGGCCCGCAGCCGGGCCGGTGCGCTCGATTTGTCTTTTGATTTTTCCTCCGGCTCCGGTTCTGCCGGCGGCCGGTGCCGCGAGCGCGGCGGTCGAGGCGGGCTCAAACGCGCTGTCTCCTCTGGGTATCGGAGGCCCCGACTATTGGATGCGCCTGATTTTAGGCTGCGCGAGCAGCGTAAGCATCAACAGCACCGCCGCGATACCTCCGGCTACGCCAACCACCAACGGTACGCCGACCCTCTCCGCCATGATTCCCATCGGAACGGCGCCGAATGGAGTGACGCCCCACAGGACGATTTGCAGGGAGCCGATTCGACCCCGGTAGCGGTCGTCGGCGAGGAATTGCATGAGGCCGGTAACGCTCAGCATGGCGATGCCGTTGCCGACTCCGCCGATGATGAGGATGACGCTCGACAGGGCGAGCGACGGCGAGAGGGAAAGCGCGATCAGGGATGAGGCCATCAGGAAGCTGCCGAAGAACAGCAGATAGCCCTTGCGGCGGATGTTCCCCATGGCCGCGGTGAGTAGCGATCCCGCCAGACCGCCAACCCCGGCGGAGCCCATGAGAATGGCCAGCCCGGCCGGACCCGAGCCGTAGACGTCCTTGGCGAATACCGGCATGAATTGCATGTAAGGGAGCATCAGGGAGGTGAGGATGATGCCCGTGATGAACACCCCGCGCAGCTCCGCGTGGCCGAATGCGTAGCGCATGCCGTCGACCAGATTCTCCATGAATCCCGTTTTGCCGGTGGGCTCCAGGACGGGGCGAACGCGAATCCGGCGCATGTTCTGAGAGGCGATGAACTGCGCGACGCTCTGGCCCAGATAACAGGCCCAGGGACCGATTAGGGCCAGCAGGACCCCAGCGATCTGGGGTCCCACGATGCGGGAGGTGTTGAGGGCGAGCGAATGCAGGGCGACGGCGCTCATGATCAGGTGCCGGCCGACCAGAGAGGCGATCAGGGCCTGGCGGGCGGGGATATTTATTGACATCGCGGCGCCGGAGAGCAAGGCCGCCAGCAGCAGGTGCCACGGCTGCAGCCAGCCACCGAGCAGAAGGATCGCGATGGCCAGCGCAATGGAGGCGGCCACGGACTGGGCTAGGATTACGACTTTGGTTCGGTCCAGCCGGTCGGCGAGCACGCCCCCGATCGGCGAGAACACGAGCAGGGGCCCCATCCGGGCGATCGATATGAGACTGAGCCAGACCGGGGAGCCGGTCATTTCGTAGATGAGCCAGAGTTCGACCGTCTGCTGCATCCAGTAGGACAGCGAGGTGGCCAGGTTGCCTTCCCAGACGATCCGAAAATAGGGCACTCCCAGGGCGGGAAACAGCCGTAAAACGGGGCGGGTGAACCAGTTGGACCCCTGCGGTAACGGCTCCTCGGCCTCGTCTTCACCGGCGACCGGCCCGTCCGTTGGGACCGCCGCCTTCGCCGCGGATTGCGGCTGCGTTTCGTTCGGCTCTGTGGACGAAGAGGCCGGAATCCCCAATGTCTGAATCAACCCCCCGATTACATAACGCCGAGCCAAGCACCGTCCGACATTTTATCGCGGGGTCCGCTGGTCCCAGTGTCAGGCCGGGCCGGACTTTGGCGGAGGCAGTTATATTGTTACCCCGGAATCGTCCGGGCGCAGGTAGTCACGGACCAATATCGCGGAGGCGGACGGTATGCGGGTTGCGGTTGGAACCGACCACGCCGGATTCGATCTGAAGGAGACGGTGCTTGCCGGCATACGCAGCGCCGGGCATGAAGCCCTGGATCTGGGCGCCCATGAATTTGACGCCGACGACGACTATCCCGATTACGCGGAAGCCGTCGGCCGGGCTGTGCAAGAAGGTCGGGCCGAGCGCGGCATCATGGTCTGCGGCAGCGCGGTGGGCGCGGGTGTCGCCGCGAACAAGCTGCGCGGCATTCGCGCTTCTGCATGCCACGACACATACTCGGCGCACCAGGGAGTAGAACATGACGCCATGAATGTGCTCTGCCTAGGAGGACGAATCATAGGTTCCGCGGTGGCGACGGAGATCGTGGCCGCCTTCCTATCGGCCGAGTTCGCCACAGAAGAAAGATTTCAGCGCCGCCTCGACAAAGTGACAGCCCTTGAAGAAGCCCCCGGCGGCATCGCCGAACCGCGTTCGGACTAACCGAGCCAAGGAGAGAACGAAATGGCCAAATCTGCACTATGGAGCCTGCGCGATCTGGGCCAGTCGCCCTGGTATGACCAGATAAGCCGGGAGATGATCGATTCCGGGGAGCTGGCGGGGCTGCGAGATCGCGGCATCGCCGGCGTCACGTCCAACCCGTCGATCTTCCAGGCCGCTGTCGCCGGCTCGTCGGCCTACGACGGCATCATCCTGGAGAACGCCCGCTCCGGGCTCGATTCCGAAGCGATCTACGAGAAGCTCGCCATCCACGATATTCAAGACGCCTGTGACATCCTCCGCCCGGTCTATGACGAAACCAAAGGCGCCGACGGATTCGTCAGTTTTGAGGTCTCCCCTCACCTGGCGCACGACACTCAGGGCACGATCAACAACGCCCGCCGGCTGTGGGCGCTAGTGGATCGCCCCAATCTGATGATCAAGGTCCCCGGCACCGAAGCCGGCGTGCCGGCGATCAACACCCTTCTCACCGAAGGCCTCAACATTAACGTGACCCTGCTCTTCTCGTTGACCGCTTATGAGGCGGTGGCCCGCACCTTCATCGACGCGCTGGAGGCCCGCAAGGCCGCCGGCGATGACGTCGGCGCGGTGTCTTCGGTCGCCTCGTTCTTCGTCAGCCGGGTCGAATCGGCCGCCGACGGCCGCATTCAGGCCCGCATCGATTCCGGCGAGAGCGCGCTCTCGGCCCTGAGCGGCAAGACCGCCGTGGCCAACGCCATCGCCGCGTACGGGATGTTCCTGGATATTTTCTCCGGCGAGCGTTGGGACGCCCTGGCCGCCGCCGGAGGCCGCGTGCAGCGCTGCCTCTGGGCCAGCACTAGCACCAAGAATCCCGCCTATAGCGATATCCTTTACGTGGAGGAGCTCGTCGCTCCGCATACCGTGAACACCATGCCGCCGGCGACGGTCGTCGCCTGGGAGGATCACGGCGACGCCCGGCTGACGCTGGAAGACAACATTGAGAACGCCCGCGCCGACCTGGCCAATCTAAAAGCCGCAGGGATCAGCATGGAAGAGATCACCGACGAACTGCTGGCCGCCGGCGTCAAAGCGTTCGCCGACTCTTACAACGACCTGCTTGAAGACATCTCCGGCAAGGCCTCGGCTTTGCTCGAAACGGTCCATAGCTAACCCGGTGACCGCGCCCGACCCGGAGACGCAGGCGGTTCTCGAGGAGCTGATCCGCGATGACATCGTGGAGCGCATCTGGTGCCACGATCCCTCCGTGTGGCGGGACGACAAGGCCGATCAGGGGGAGATCACAAACCGTCTGGGCTGGCTGACCGCACCCGGCGACATGCGCTCCGAAATCGCGGCGCTCGAAGAATTTGGGGGAGAGTTGAAGACCGCCGGCGCCCGCCACGCGGTCCTGCTGGGCATGGGCGGTAGCAGCCTCTGTCCGGAGGTTCTGCGCGCCGGCTTCGGCAGCAGCGACGGCTTCCCGGAATTGATTGTGCTGGATTCCACCGTGCCGGAGGCCATCGCCGCGGTCGAAGCGGCCATCGACCCTCCCAAAACGATATTCATAGTGTCCAGCAAATCCGGCACCACCACCGAGGTGCACTCTTTCTATCAGCACTTCCGGTCGCTGATGGCCCGGAGCGACTTGGCCGCCCCGGGCCGTCACTTCGTCGCCGTCACCGATCCCGGTTCTGTGCTTGAGGGCATCGCCCGCGAACAGGGCTTCAGGGCTTTCTTCAACGCCGACGCCAACGTGGGTGGGCGATATTCCGCCTACACCCATTTCGGCATCGTCCCGGCGGCCATCATCGGCCTGGATCTGGACCGGCTGCTGTCACGCGGCGAGGCCGCCGCGGCCCTCAGCGGCGCGGCGCTGCTGGCAGGAGAGAACGCCGGCGCCCGGTTGGGCGCGGAGCTTGGCGCGAATTACCGGGCCGGCCGCGACAAGCTGACCTTCATCACCTCACCGCGACTGACGAGCTTCGGGCTCTGGGCCGAGCAACTGCTGGCCGAAAGCACCGGCAAGAACGGGCGCGGCATCCTGCCCATCGCCGGCGAGCCCGCCGCCGCGCCCGAATGCTACGGCGACGACCGCGTGTTCGCGTACCTAAGACTTAAGGGCGACGACAATGTGGCCGCCGACGCCCACGTCGAGCGCCTCAAAAAAGCCGGCCACGTCGTCATAGACCGTCCCCTAGCGGACATCTACGATCTTGGCTCCGAGTTCTATTACTGGGAATTCGCCACCGCGATCGTTGGTGCGATTCTGGGGGTCCACCCCTTCGATCAGCCCAACGTGCAGGAGAGCAAAGACGCTACCAATCGGGTCCTGGACGCCTATAAAGAGAATGGCGCGCTGCCGGTTGCCGAGCCGGGATCATTTGAGGACCTGCTCGCCGACACTCCCTCCGGCGGCTACCTGGCGATCATGGCTTACATCTACCAGACGGACGCCACCGATACCGCGCTGGACTCGCTGCAGCGCCTCATCCTGGAAAAACGCAAGATTCCGACGACGCTTGGTTACGGACCGCGCTTTCTGCACTCCACCGGGCAATTGCACAAGGGTGGAAAGCCAAACGGCGCTTTCCTGCAGCTCGTCCAGCCGGAGGCCGAGGCCACCCCGATTCCGGGACAGCCTTTCGGCTTCGATGTGCTGGTGGCGGCGCAGTCGCTGGGTGACATGGACTCGCTGCTGAGTCGCGGCCGCCCGGTGGCGCGGATAGAGCTGGGCGCCGACCCGGCCGCCGATATCAAACGACTGGAAGAATTCGTCTGAGGTTCTGCCCGGGCTCGTCCGGGCTTGTTAACAAAACACAGGGGATATAGCCGTGGAACTGGGAATGATCGGGCTCGGGCGGATGGGCGCCAACATGGCCGAGCGCCTTGAGCTCGGCGGGCACAGCGTGGTCGGCTATTCGCTGGATGAAGCCGAAGTTGCGGCGGCGGTGGAGATCGGTGTCACCGGCTCTTCGTCGCTGGAAGAGCTGGTCGGCAAACTGACCGCCCCCCGCGCCGTCTGGTGCATGGTTCCCTCCGGCTCCGTCACGGAGGGCGTGATCGACTCCCTGATCCCGTTGCTCGAAGCCGATGACACCATAATCGAAGGCGGCAACTCCAACTACAAAGACAGCATGCGGCGGGCGGAAAAAGTCGCCGAGCACGGCCTGCACTACCTCGACGCCGGCACCAGCGGCGGGGTGTGGGGCCTGCAAAACGGTTACAGCCTGATGGTCGGCGGCGATCCGGAGGTCTTTGCCCGCTGGGAGCCCATCTTCCAGACGCTGGCGCCCGGCCCGGACAAGGGCTACGGCCTGGTGGGGCCGTCCGGCGCGGGGCATTTCACCAAGATGATCCACAACGGCATTGAGTACGGAATGATGCAGTCGCTGGGCGAGGGTTTCGAACTCATGGCCAAGAAGGAAGTGCTGGATCTCGACCTGCACCAGGTCGCCAAGGTCTGGCAGCACGGAAGCGTGATCGTTTCCTGGTTGTTGGATCTGGCCGTGCTCGCCCTCGAGGAAGACCCCCGTTTGGAGAAGTTGGAGGCTTACGTAGAAGACTCCGGCGAGGGTCGCTGGACGGTGCAGGAGGCCATCGAGCTGGAAAGCGCGGCCGAGGTGCTCACGCTCTCGTTGCTCCGCCGGTTCCGCTCGCGCGATGCCTCGCCGTTTTCGGACCGCATGCTCGCCGCCCTGCGTAACCAATTCGGCGGGCACGCCGTCAAGAAGACCGGCCCGTGAGCGAACACTCGACCACGATGGTCATATTCGGGGCGTCGGGCGACCTGACCAGTCGGAAGCTCATCCCCTCGCTGTTCAGCCTCCATTCCAAGGGCAGGCTCCCCGCGGAACTGAGGATCGTCGGCGCGGCCCGGACGGAGCTGAGCGACGACCAGTTTCGCGATCTGCTCTACGAGAAACTACCGGACTCAGCGGATGAAGAGACCCGGTTGCAGCTGCGCTCCCGCCTCAGTTACTGCCGGGTAGATGTCACCAAACCAGAGGATTTCGACACCCTGCGGGCGCATCTTGAGGCCGTGGAGGAGGGCCAGCCGGCCAATCGTCTCTACTACCTGGCGACCGCGCCGCGCTTCTTCGAGCCCATCGCCACCAACCTCGGGGCGGCCGGCATGGTGCGGTCGGACGAGGTGTGGACGCGCATCGTCATCGAGAAGCCGTTCGGCCGCGATCTTGAGTCCGCCATTCAGCTCAGCCAGGCCCTCTACAAAGTGTTCTCCGAGGACCAGATTTATCGCATCGACCACTACCTGGGTAAGGACACGGTCCAGAACATCCTGTTTCTGCGTTTCGCCAACGCCATCTTCGAGCCCGTCTGGAATCGCAACTACGTCGAAAGCGTGCAGATCACCGCCGCCGAAAGTGATGGGATCGGCTATCGCGGCGGGTACTACGATCGCTCGGGCATCCTGCGCGATATGTTTCAAAATCACCTCCTGCAACTGCTGGCGCTCACGGCGATGGAGCCGCCTGCCATCTTCGAGGCGGAGGCCTTACGTAATGAGAAGGTGAAGGTGCTGCGGGCGGTCAGGCCGATCTCCGTCGATGGCGCGGCCGAATGCACCGTCCGCGGCCAGTACCGGGGTTACCGCGACGAGCAGGACGTGGAGCCGGAGTCATTGACGGCGAGCTACTGCGCGATGCGCTTCTTCATCGACAACTGGCGCTGGTCCGGCGTGCCTTTTTACCTCCGCAGCGGCAAGGCCCTCTCCGACCGCGTCACCGAAATCGTGGTGCAATTTCGCTCCCTGCCGCACACCATGTTCGGACCCGACGACCCCACTCCCCTGCGTCCCAACGCGCTGGTGCTGCGAGTGCAGCCCGACGAGGGCATCCACCTGCGCTTTGAAACCAAGGTCCCCGATACCGCGCACGACACCCGCACGGCCCACATGGATTTTCGCTACGGCGGTGGCGACAGCAGCGGGCCGATCCCCGACGCCTACGAGCGCCTGCTGCTGGACTCGCTGGAGGGCGACGCCTCGCTCTTCACCCGCCAGGATGAAATCGAGCTTGCCTGGCGTCTCACCGATCCCATCGCGGAGTCCTGGGAGACCAACGACTCGCCTCCGATGGCCCACTACGCCCCGGGTAGCTGGGGCCCGCACGCCGCGGCTGACTTCCTGGCGGAATCCGGCCGCCACTGGGTGACCGGCGAAGAAACGACTCGCTCCGATTAGTCGGGTCGCTGTATTTTTGGGCAAACCGCCTCATGGTGGCGTGGCGCTAAAATCGCCGTCAATCTGTACATTTTGGGCGTACGCCGACGCCCGCCAACTGAACTAGGAGCCGCCGCGCATGGCCGATACCCGGGGAGCAGACCTGCACACCCACACCGACGCCTCGGACGGGATGCTGACTCCGACTGAACTCGTGGAGCTGGCCGCCAAGAGCAATATTCTGGCGCTGGCCGTGACCGATCACGACACCATGGACGGGATCGACGAAGCGCTTGGGGCCGGCCGCCGGCTGGGCCTCACGGTAATTCCCGGCGTCGAGCTATCGACCGATTGGGAAAGTCCCGTGCAGGGCCAGCAGACGATTCATTTGCTGGCGTACGCGCCCGACGCCAACGCTCCCGTGCTCGCGAAACATATGCATGACGCGAAGCACGATCGGGAGAATCGCGGCCAGGCGATCGTGAAGAAGCTCAACGAACTTGGCCTGAATATCAAGTGGGAGCGGGTCCTGGAAATTGCCGGCGACGCCCGCATCGGCCGGCCCCACATAGCCCGCGCCATCATGGAAAAAGGCTACGAGACCAACTGGAATCGAATCTTCGAGCGCTGGCTCGGAAACGACGCTCCGGGTTACGTCGCCGGGTCCAAACTGAACTCGGTGGATGCCGTGAAAATGGTGGTGGAAGCCGGCGGGGTGCCCGTCGTCGCCCACCCGTATTACGATTTTCACGATGGCACCCTGGACCTGGAAAACCTGCTGCCACCCATGATCGCCGCCGGTTTGAAGGGGCTGGAAGTGTACTATGGCGGCATCGCCCCACGAGATACGCTCAAATACGAAGCCATAGCCGCTGAACAGGGGCTACTGGCTACCGGCGGCAGCGACTTTCACGGCAGCGATATTTCACCCGACATAACCGTCGGCTGCGCGGTTTGCCCCCGTGCGAACCTGTTGCAACTCTGCGAAATGGCGGGAATCGACTCGTCCAACCTGTAATCACACTGTCACCGGACGCGCTTCGCGCGGGTCCGATCCCGGGAGCCTGAAAATGGAAACACTCGTAAATCGCCCCACTCTGGATGATATGGACATGGGCCTCGGCAAGCGGGTGCGGCTGCATCGCATGCTGCACGAACATGGTCCCGGCGGCAGCACAATGCTCGTGCTGCCCGTCGACCAGGGACTCGAGCACGGGCCCCGCGACTTCTTCGCCAACGAAGACAGCCTGGACCCGGCCTACGAGCTGGACCTGGCCGCCGCCGCCGGCTATTCCGCCATCGCCCTCCAGATCGGCCTGGCCTCCAAGTACATGCGTCCCTACGCCGGAACGGTGCCGCTGTTGCTGAAGATCAACGGTAAGACCGAGATTCCGGCCTCGGGAACGCCGCGCTCGCCGCTGAACGCTCGCGTCGAAGACGCCGTTCGCATGGGCGCCGACGCCATCGGTTACACCCTCTACGTGGGCTCCAAGGCGCAGGAGGCGGACTTCGAAGTCTTCTCCCAGGTGCGTCTGGAGGCCGAGCGCGCCGGAATGCCGGTGGTCGTCTGGGCCTACCCTCGCGGCGAGGACATCGGCACCAAAGGCGGGGCCGGTTCCATCTACGCCATCGACTACGCGGCCCGGGTGGCGGCGGAACTCGGCGCGGATGTGGTGAAGGTGAACTACCCGGACGCCAACGACGATGGCACCATCGGCCCGGTCGCCGACGCGCCCGCTCCCTACAACAAGATGACCTGGACCATGGAAGAGGCGCTGGCGCAGATCCTGCGGTCGGCCGGCAAGACCATGGTAATCATGTCCGGCGGATCGCGCGTCTCCGACCAGCTGCTGCTGGAGCGGGTGGACGCCTCCCTGAAGGCCGGGGTGACGGGGTTCATCTTCGGACGCAATATCTGGCAGCGGCCGCACGCCGACGCCATCGAGGTGGTTGGCCAGATCAAGCAGCGAATGCAGACATACGCGAAGGAACTGGGGGCGTGAGGGCGCACCCGCCAACCCGCTAGTCGGGTAGAGAGGTATTCGGATGGGCGAGGAGAAATCCGAAAAACGGGAGTCTCGCGATTGCCGCGCGGACGAACGCCGGGAAAAAGGGACCGGGATGACAGCGACCGCCGTGACGGCCGGAACCGCAGGTCTGGCGGCGACCGGCGGGATGATGAGTAGCCTCCTACAAGCCTGATGCCTCACGAGCACGAACATTCCGGGCACCGGTCCGCCTCTACCGAGGAACATCGCGGGATCGCCGCTGAACTCGGTCCGCTGGATTGCGCGGTGGTGGTGGTGAGCGATTCCCGCACCGAGAAAACCGACCGCTCCGGCGATGTCGCCGTTGAGCTGATCGAGGCCGCCGGTCACCGCCTGGTCGGCCGTGAACTCATCAAGAACGATCCGGCCGCCATCGAGGAAAAATTCGCCGAGTACGTCGGCGACCGGGCCGATTTCGTGGTCTTCTGCGGCGGCACCGGACTCGGCAGCAAGGACCTGACGGTGGAAACCGTGACCCCGCTGCTCGACAAGGTGCTGGACGGCTACGGCGAGGCGTTGCGGCGTTTCAGCTGGGACGAAATCGGCACCGCCGCCATCATGAGCCGGGCCGTCGGCGGGGCCACCCGGGGCACCATCATCGCCTGCACCCCGGGCTCCACCAACGCTCTGCGCCTCGCCCTGGAAAAGCTGCTGCTGCCTGAACTGCGCCATCTCGTCCGCGAGGCCAACCGCTGACCCACAGGGTCTTTCTTCGGCTCCGCCGGGGTTGCTGGCCTAATCCATTCCCTGGATTTTTTCTGATTTCTGTTCGCGGGTGGCGCGTTCGTGCGTTCGATGGCTGTCTCCGGAACTGCCGATGGGGGCTAGTCCGCCTCGGCAGCCTCTTCCGCGTTTTCGACTTCTTCGGAGTCGTGGGCGTCCCGCCGCTTGCTTACCTCACCCCCGACCCACGGCGGATCGATGCGAATCAGATTGCCGATGCCCCCGACGTGATCCTGAATCAGAATTCCGTCCAGGTGCTCGACTTCGTGCTGGATCGCCTGCGCCAGCAGGCCGCTGGCGTCGATGCTGATCTGTTTCCCGTCCATGGTGTCGGCGAAGGCTGTTACGTGCTCCGCTCGCTCGATATAGGTGATGTAACCCGGCAGCGACAGGCAGCCTTCCCGCTTCTCTCGAAAATCCTCCATCTCCCGCACTTCCGGATTCAGCAGAACTAGTAGCTGGGTCTCCGTCCAGTCGAGCTCCTCGGCGTCTGGGTCCTCCGGCACCTCCACCACCACCAGCCGCCGATTGATTCCCACCTGCGGGGCCGCCAGACCGACGCCGTCGTGCCCGCGCATGGTCTCGATCATGTTTTCCGCCAGCTCCCGCAATTCCGGCGTGGCCCCGGCGATCGGGTCCGACTTCTGCCGCAGCCGGGGGTCGCCGACCGGCAGAACCCTCAGTTGCATTGGCTCGATTGCGATGGCATGTTCGGCAAGGGACGCGTAGCCTTGTGCGGTCGCGCTCCCGTATTCTTACGGGCGCGCCCAATTCACCAGCAAGTATGGATCGAAATATTGACAGACAGCAATATTCTGCCGGTCGACGCCTACGAAATGACGCAACTTCCCAGCGGCGCCACGGTGGTCTCGGTGACCGTCCCGCACACCCGCGCCATCAGCTACTCCGTCCTCCTGCGATCCGGATCGCGCTTCGAGACCGACGCCGTGGCCGGCATTTCCCATTTCGTCGAGCACATCGTTTTTAAGGGCACGAAGTCCTGGCCCAACGCCAAGGCCATCAGTGAGGCCATCGAAGGCGTGGGCGGAGGCCTGAACGCCTCGACCGGCCGCGAGATCGTGACCTACTGGGCCAGGGTTCCCGAGCCCAAATTCGAGCAAGCGGTCTCGGTGATCAGCTCGCTGGTCACGGAGCCGATAAACGCCCGTGACGAGGTGGACAAAGAGCGCGACGTCATCCTGGAAGAGCTGGCCATGTCGCGGGACGATCCCCAATCCCGCATCAGCATGATGTCTGACGAGGTCACGTTCCCAGGTCACGCGCTGGGACGCGACATCGCCGGCACCCCGGAGAGTCTTAACAACATCGACCGGGACGGGCTGGCCGGATTCCTGGACACCCAGTACGTGCCGTCCTCGGTGATAATCGCCGTCGCCGGCAATCGCACCCACGCCGAGGTGGTGGAATCGGTCGGCGAGCGCTTCGGCGACTGGAAAGTGGACGCCGCTCCCGCCGAGCGCGAGACCAGCATCGGCATCGCCAGCGGGCAGACCGTGCGCGTGGAAAATTGGGACGGCGAGCAGGCCAACTTCGTGCTCACCATGCCCGGCATCAAGTACGAAGACCCGGACCGCTGGGCGCTTTCCTTAATGAATGTAATCCTCGGCGACGGCATGAGCAGCCGCCTCTTCCAACGAATTCGCGAGGAGCTCGCGCTGGCCTATTCCGTCTATTCCTTCCCGGTCGCGCACAGCGATCAGGGCGCCTTCGGCGTCTACAGCGGCGTGAGCCCGGACAAGGCCCAGCTGGCGCTCGGCGCCGTGATGGACGAGCTGGCCCGCTTCGGTAAGACGGTCACCGCCGATGAGCTCCATCGCGCCCGCGAGTACGTCCGCGGCCGCCTATTGCTGGGCACCGAGGACACCCGCGGAGCCGTGCACTGGGTCGGCCGCCAGCTCGCGCTAACCGGCAAGATCATGACCATCCAGGAGACGCTGGAGAGCATCGACGCGGTCACCCTGGAAGATCTCAGCCGGGTCGCCGAGCGCATTCTGCGGCCCGAGGACTACCGCCTGGCGGTGCTGGGTCCGTTCGAGGGCGACGCCGGGTTCGAGTCGCTGCTGGCCGGGAGCGTCTGAGCGAGCCGGTGGCCACCTGGATCACCGGCGGCACGGTGCTGACGCCGGCCGGCCAGATCGAAGCCGGCCACGTGAAGATCGAAGGCGAGACCATCGCCGCCGTGGGGGCCGGGCCGGGAGAGCCGGCTGAGAATGACGTGACGATTGACGCGACCGGTCTGTTCGTCGCGCCGGGATTTGTCGATACCCACAGCCACGGGCTCGGCGGCTTCGACGCCATGGACGGCCCGGCCGGCGTCGAGGGCATGTCGCTGGAGCTGGTGAAATACGGGGTCACCGCCTTCCTCCCAACCCTGGTCAGCGCCCCGCCCGATGAACTGTCCCGGCTGGTGACGGAGCTGTCCCCGCTGGTCACCACCGGCGCCGACATGGCCGGGCTGCACCTGGAAGGTCCTTACCTGGACCCTGGCGCGCCGGGGATGTTCTCCCCGGAAGACTTCCGGCCCTTCGACGTCGACGAACTTGAGAGCCTGGCGCGCGCCGGCGACGGCGCGATACGCGTCATGACCATCGCCTGCCACGGAGACGCCGCCGACGCCCTGCCACGGATCAACATGACCGGCATCGTGCCCTCGCTGGGTCATGCCGCCGGAACCTACGAAGACGCCCGGGCGGCGATTGACAAGGGCCTGTCCCGCTCCACGCATTGCTTCAACGCCATGACCGGCATGCACCACCGCGAGCCGGGCATCGCCGGGGCGATGCTGCTTCACCGGCAGGTGACCGCCGAGTTGATCCTGGACGGCGAGCACATCCACCCGGCGATGGCCCGCATGCTCTTTGAAATGAAAGGCGCCGCGCGTCTCGCGCTGGTGTCCGACTCCATGCAGTTCGCGGGGTTGGGGGAGGGGTCGTTTGAGTGGCGCGGCTACGAGATCACGGTGGCCGACGGAGCGGCACGGGTACCGGCGGGCAACCTGGCCGGTAGCGTCCTGACGCTCGATCAGGCCGTGCGCAACGCGGTGGAGATGCTGAAAATACAGCCGGTGACGGCGCGAAATGCGGCAACCGTATTGATCGATCATCCGGAGGCCGCGCCGGCGTCGGTGTCTCTGGCAGAGCGGATAGCGGCGCTCGAGACCGCGCGGACGGCTCGGATCGAGGCGGCGGTTGAGATGGCCAGCCTCACCCCGGCGAACTCCGCCGGCCTCGGCGACACCCACGGCAGCCTGGAACCGCGCAAGCGAGCCGACATCGTCCTCCTGGACGCCGACCTCTTTCCCATCCGCACCCTCGTCGGCGGGGAGACGGTGTGGGAGGCGGGGGGCTAGGACCAATCGATGGCCGTCGGCGTTTTCTGCGACGCGGATTCCACCTAGTTCTTACACTTAATAGATGAAGGACTTGTTTCGGCCGGAGATTCGTGAGGACGTGGCGCTCGCGGACCTCGTGACGGCGATCGCATGTGTGTCCCTCGCGCTTCTCCCTTTTCTGCTTTTCGATAGAAGTACTGCCATCAATTTCATCGCCGAAGCATTCGGGGTCGGGGTAGGTGTGCTGGTGGGTGTGGCTGTGACCCTCCTGCTCCTGGATCCTGTCCAGTCAATCCGACGGAGGCGAGAGGACCGCGTGAGATGGGCACCAATCAGGAAACAGATGGCGGGTGAGGTTTTGGGGAATCTGTGTCATGCGATTGGGTCCGGCATCCCTCCGGGATGGGCGTCTGGACGTGAACGCATATCAGATGAATCTCCAAATTGAGAGGAGCGTCAACCAAACTGATCTGGTGGATGACATCAGATCGTGGTTGGAGGAACCCCAAGATGAGATTTCAGAGGAGGCCCGGCGCGGCACGTGGCCGCGGAGGGTCGAGAGACTCGACCGTGAATCGCATGGAGAGCTTGCCCAGATTCTGGAGACTCTTGCGATCCGAGTTGAATCTGAGCTGGCGATGAACCAGGATGCGTTTTAGTTCGATCGTAGCTACTGGCAATGGCTCGGCCGGTTTCAAAAATCAGTCCGGCGGTATGCCATGTTGACTCGGGCAGGCCCAGAGCCTGAGAATCTCTTCGCAGACTATTCGAACAATCGTTGGATGATTCTTCTGGAAGCCCGGAGACTTGCCGGACTACTCGTTGAAGCGTGTGATCTTTCTCGAAGCTACTGGGAAGACCCGAGTTTCCGGGAAGTCGACTTGGGTGTCGCCTAGTTGTTGGCTGTCGGACTGCTTTGGGGGAAACCCTATGCCCAATCTCGGGAGCGGTCGAGGGCGCGGGACCAGAGGCGGCGGCGTTCGGGGACGGTGGGGTCGTTGGCGGGATGGAATTCACGCTCGAGGTTCCAGATGGAGCGGAGTTCGTCCAGGTCGTTCCAGAATCCGACTTCCAACCCGGCCAGCAGCGCCGCGCCCATGGCGGTGGTCTCGATGTTGGCGGGACGCACGACGCGGCAGTCGATTAGGTCGGCCTGCATCTGCATCAGGAGATCGTTCTGGGAGGCGCCGCCGTCGACGCGGATTTCGGACGGGTTGACGCCGGAATCGAGCGCCATGATCTCCGCCACGGCGGCGACCTGGTGGGCGATGGATTCCAGCCCGGCGCGGACGATGTGGGCGCGACCGGCTTCCTGAGTGAGCCCGGCGATGACGCCGCGAGCGCGCGGGTCCCAGTGCGGCGCGCCGAGGCCCACGAACGCCGGCACGAACACGACCCCGGCAGTGTCCGGGACCGACGCAGCCACGGACTCGGATTCGGCGGCGGTCTCGATGAGTCCCAGGCCATCGCGGAGCCACTGCACGACCGCCCCGCCGATGAAGACGCTGCCCTCGAGGGCGTAGGTGATCTCGGAGCCGATCTGCCAGGCGACGGTGGTGAGCAGGCCGCTCTCGGAGCGCCGGGGCTCGGGTCCGGTATTCATCAACAGGAAGCATCCGGTGCCGTAGGTGGACTTCACCATGCCCGGGTCGAAACAGGCCTGGCCGAAGAGGGCGGCGTGCTGGTCGCCGGCGACGCCTCCGATGGTCAGCCCCGCCGCGATGGGGCCGGTCCCGGCGGTCAAGCCAAGCCTGCCGGTGCTGGGCACGATTTCGGGCAGCATCGCCGCCGGGACGTTCAAGATTTCCAACAGGTCGTCGTCCCAGGCGGGGCCGTCGAGATTGGCGAGCATCGTACGTGAGGCGTTGGTGGCGTCGATGCGGTGCTCGGCGCCGCCGGTGAACTTCCAGAGCAGCCAGGAATCGACGGTGCCGAAGCGGGCCGAGCCCGCTTCGGCGGCGGCGCGCAGGTCCGGGTCCGAGTCCAGCAGCCAGCCAATCTTGGTGCCGGAGAAATACGGATCGATGACCAGTCCGGCGCGCTCGCGGATGAGGTCGGCGTGGCCGGCGGCGGTGAGGGCTTCGCAGCGTTCGGCGGTGCGACGGCACTGCCAGACGATCGCCGGAGCCAGCGGACGTCCGTTCTCGGTGTCCCAGACGATGGTGGTCTCGCGCTGGTTGGCTATGCCGATGGCGACGGGGCTGGCTTCGGTGGCGCTCAGCGCTTCGGCGGCCGCCTTCAGGACGGAATCCCAGATCGCCTCCGGGTCCTGCTCCACCCAGCCGTCGTGTGGGTAGGTGGACTCGACGGTGGCGTAACCACGCGAGAGGATGGCCCCGTCGCGGCCGACCGTGAGGCAGGTCGTGCCCGTCGTGCCCTGGTCGATGGCCAGGATGCAATTGGTCTGGGGCAAATGGCGGCGTCCCGGTCTTATGGGGAAAACGAGGGACTAGGCTAGCACAGGGACCGAGGCTAGACTCAGGCCTATGAATCGAGAAGACGAGACGGCGAGCATGACCCGGGTCAGCGAATCGCGCCCCACCGATTCCGATGGATTCACCCACTCGGCCGGGGGCGTCGCCTTTCGAGAAACGGACACCGGGTTTGAGTTCGCCCTGGTGAAAAGCCATACCGGCAACTGGGTGCTGCCCAAGGGTGGGATCGAGCCTGGTGAGACCGCCCTGCAAGCCGCCGTGCGTGAAATCGCCGAAGAGACCGGATTGCGCACCGAGGTCACCGAGCATCTGGGCGACGTCCGCTACCACTTCCGCGCCTCCGGCGAAACCCTGAACAAGGTGGTGAATCACTACCTGGTGCGGGTTGTCGGCGGGCGTCTGGCCCACGATCCCAAAGAGCACTGCGCCTGCGCCTGGTTCTGCTCTGAGGAGGCAGCGCGGATCGCGCGCTTTCCCAGCGAAGTGAACATAATCGCTCGCGCCGGGGAGGCCTTGCGGCGTCACGCCAGCGCTTCCTGAGATGATCCGCCGCCGCGGCTCGCCCCACCGGCCGACGCCATTTCCAGTCCGGCTCGCGACGCGATTTCTGTCCGGCCGGCGGGCGATCCTGTCCTTGCTCGCGACTCTCCTGCTGGTCGCCTGCTCGCCTCTAGATTCGGGAGACACCGGGAACGCGCTGATCGACACGGTCACTCAGCCCGCTTCGGCCCCCGCGGCGATGGCTCCCGGTCACCTGCGCACGCTTGGCCCACGGGCGGTGACCCTCGACCCGGCGCTCGTGCGCGATGTGGGGTCCGGAAGCTATGTCGTCGAGATTTTCGCCGGACTCGTGAAATTGGACGGCGATCTCAACGTAATCCCCGATCTCGCCGAGAGCTGGGACGTGTCGCCCGACGGGCTTATCTACACTTTCCAGCTCCGAACTGACATCCGCTTCGCCGACAGACGCGAAATCACGTCCGCCGACGTGGTCTTCTCCATCGAACGAGCGCTTTCGCCGGAGATGGCCTCGCCGGTCGCGCGCGTTTACCTCGGCGATATCGACGGCGCCAGCGACTACGCCGCCGGGGGGGCCGATGGGGTCAGTGGAGTTTCCGCTCCCGACCCGCGCACCGTGCGGATAGTCCTGCAACGACCGGCACCATCCTTCATCTCCAAGCTCACCCACCCGGTTTCGTTCGTGGTCGATCGCAATGAGGTCGACGAGTTCGAGTGGTTCCGCACGCCCAACGCCAGCGGGCCGTTCGAGCTTGAAAGCTGGGCGGTGCGGGAAGAGATCGTGCTGGTCCGCAACGACAATTACCACACTTCCGCCCTGCTGGACCGGGTCACGCTGGCCATCGTCGGTTCCGGCGAGGGCCTGCTCGGCTACGAGACCGGCAGCGTGGACATCGTCCCGATTTTCGGGCGTAATGTCGATCGCTTCCGCGGCAGCGGCGAGCGCTTCAGCGAGGACTACCTGGCTATCCCCGAGTTCTCACTCTTCTACATCGGATTCAACACCCAGGTGGCCCCGTTCGACGATGTGCACGTCCGCCGGGCCTTCGTGCAGGCGATCGACATCGAGAAGATCAACCGGGTCACGTTCCGCGGCCACGAAATCACCGCCAACGGCATCCTGCCCACCGGCCTGCCGGGAAGCGATCCCGACCGTGAGCCGTTGCCCTACGATCCCGAGGCGGCCCGCCGCGAACTGGCGCTCTCGAAATACGGCAGCGCCGAGAATCTCCCCGACGTCACCCTTCTGATCTCCGGCAGCGGGCTGCTCCCGCCGCAGGACGTAGAGGCGATGCTCTTCTTCCTGCGCGAAAGCCTCGGCGTCAGCGTGCGGATGCAGGCGATCGACTTCGCCGACTTCCTGCTTGAGGTTGAAAATCCCGACCACCAGCACCAGATGATCACTTTCGGATGGGTTGCCGACTATCCCGACCCGGACAACTTCCTGGAGTTCTTGTTCCTGTCGGGCAGCCCGGAAAACGCAACCCGCCTCGCCGACCCGCGGATCGATGCGCTGCTCGAGGAGGCGCGGATCGAACCCGACCAGACCCGGCGACTGGAGCGTTACCGGCAGGCCGAAGACAACATCATCGAAAACGCCGTCGTCCTGCCCATGCGGTTCGGCGTCGATCACTACCTGGTCAAGCCCTACGTCGAGGGATTCGCTCCGTCCGGTGGTCTGCAGGAGTGGATGTCCACCGTGCGGATCGGCGGGTAGGTGGGTCTGGCTCGAATCCGGGTCGGCGCCCTGGCGGTGGCGGTCCTACTGCTCGCGGCGCTGACCTCCTGTGAACGTGAGCCGTCCACGCCCGACCCGGTCGCTCCGCCCACCCCCACCGACACGCCCGCTCCAGAATCACCGAAAGTCCTGCGTCTGGCTATGCGCGAACTGAAGACCCTCGATCCCGGTCTGACCATGACTCTGGACCCGGGCCTGGCGAGGTATTCGGAGGCGCTGACGATCGTGAATCTCCTATTCGAGCCACTGCTGACGGTGGACGCCGACGGCCGGGTCGTGCCCGCCGCCGCCGAAAAATGGAGCGCCACCGCCGGGGGGCAGTCGTTCACCTTCACCCTGCGACCCGACCTCAAGTGGAGCGACGGCTCGCCTCTGACCGCGGCGGATTTCGAATACGCCTGGAAGCGGATACTGGACCCCGAAACGCCCTCGGACTCGGCCTACCTCCTCTATGCGATCGCCGGGGCGATGGACTACGCCGACGGGGTCACGGCGGACGCCGGCGAGGTGGCCATCGAGGCGCTGTCGGTGCGGGAGTTGAAGGTGACCCTCGCGGTCCCGTCGATGTCTTTCCCGGCTCGCATCGCGCAATGGCCGTTCGCCCCGGTCCCCGAGCGGATCGTCGCCGCCGCCGGGGAGCGCTGGACCGAAGCCGCCAACATCGCCGGCAACGGCCCCTACATGCTGGCGGAGTGGGACCACGGCGAAAGCATGCGGCTGATGCGCAATCCGAACTACCGCGATCCCTCGCGCCAGCCGTTGGACGAGATCGTGGTGAAACTTGTCGGAGAGGACGAGTCCCTGGCCGGCCTCTTCGCCGAGGGCCAGACCGACATCGTGGAATTGGGCGGCGACGACCTGGACCGCGCCCGCGACGACGAGACCCTGCGCGGCCGCAGCGCCGTCTATGAGACGGCCGGTAACTGGTTCCTGGTCTTCAACGCGGCCAAAGAACCCTGGGATGATCCCCGCGTGCGGAGGGCGTTCTCACTGGCGCTGGACCGGGAGCGCCTTGTCGGGCTCGTATTCGAAGGCGCCGAAACCCCGTCCGCGAGTCTGCTTCCGACGGCGGCGCGCTCATCTGAAGCTCCTCAGATCAATCTGCCCGACGCTGTCGCCACCGCGCAGGCGCTGCTGGCCGAAGCCGGCTATCCCGGCGGCGAGGGGCTGCCCGTGATCACGTTCGTCTACCACCAGACCGCCCGCTGGGACCGGCTGGCCAGTTACCTGCAATCGGGCTGGTCCGAGGTGCTGGGCGTCGAAGTCGAGATCGACGTGCGCGAATGGCGGGATTTCCTGGACTTCACGATCGATCCCGGCGACTTCGATCTCTACCGCGCCGGCTGGAATTCCGAGTACCTAGACCCGGAGAACTGGCATAACGTCCTCTGGAGTTCCAGCGATGACTTCCTACGATCCGGTTGGTCGGACGCGGAGTATGACTCCCTGATCGAACGGGCCGATCACGAAGACGAGCCAGCGGCCCGGCACCACGCCTACACCGCCGCCGACGCCATTCTGGACGAGGCGATGCCCGGGATTCCGCTGGCCAGCCGCGCCCGCGCTTTCCTAATCGGCGCCGGCATCACCGGCGTGCGGATCGACCCGCTGGGCGGATATCTGGTGCTCGACGAAGTGGGGCTACCGGGGTCTTAGTTCGCTAGAAGTCCCGAAGGGACCTGCCGGATTCTTATTAGGTCGATGCCCTGGCCAGTCGTCGACGGATCCCGGAATAGGCCTTAGGACATCCCCAACTAGAAGTCTCGGAGAGACCGGCGAGCCCAGGCGGCCGCGCCGAGAATCCCGATTTTCTCGCCAAGCGTCCAGGGGACGATCCGCAGGTCCTCTTTGAAGCCTGGCATCGCATACGTCTGCACATATTCTCGCAGCGGATCGAGCAGGAATTCGCCGGCATTGGCCACCCCTCCACCCACCACGATCAGGCCGGGATTAAGCACGTGGATGAAGCTGACGAAGCCCGCCCCCAGGGCCCGGACGGCCCGGTCCCAGGCGATGTTGGCCATGGCATCCCCGTCGCGGGCGGCGGTGGCCACGTCGCGGGCGGAGAGTTCGCGTCGCTCGGCGAATATGGCGTTCAGGGGTGACTGCGGATGCCCGGCCAGCAATTCCTCGGCGTAGCGGGCGATGCCCAGTCCGGCGCTGAATTGCTCCACGCAGCCGATGTTGCCGCTGGTGTGTACGGGAGCGCGGAAATCGACGGTCATCTGCCCCACCTCGCCGGCATTTCCGGTCGAACCCAGCAGCAGCTCCCCGTCCACCAGAATTCCCGCGCCCACCCCGGTGCTGACCGTCACGTAAACCATGTCATTGACGCCGCGCCCGGCGCCGTAGTCATGTTCCGCCAGGACGGCCAGATTGGCATCGTTGCCCAGGAACGTGGGGAGCTTGAAGCGCTCGCTGAGCGGTGCGGAGACGCCGATGTTTTCAAAGCCGGGGAGGTTGGGGGCGCGCAGGATCGCGCCGGTTTCATAATCCAGCGGACCGGGCGCCGCCACCCCGATGGCGGCGTAATCGCCCGCCGTATCTCCCGCCGCGTCCAGCGCCTGCTGGGCGGTGTCGCCGATCCGCGTCAGCACCGCCGCCGGGTCGTCGCCGGCGCCGGTTTCGGCGAACTGCAACCCGCGCACCGCCCCGCCGGGATCGACCACCGCGGCGCGAATCTGAGTCCCGCCGAAGTCGATGGCGATCACAGGCTGGCCGGCGTCCGGGTCGGTATTGGGCAAGTTTCGTCTCCGTAGGTCCGGGGAATTCCGATTTGTCGGGAATCGGCGAGCTACTTCGACAAGGTAGTTCGCCGGTCAGGCCCGGCGCAACCCACAGAGCGGGCATTTGTCGCCCGGGACGGGCGGGCTCCGCCAGTTAAGGCGGGCCGGTCCCGCTAAGGATCCCCGGCCGGGGACGTCTCAAAATCGCCGGACCGACCGCGGCGTTGGACGGAGTAAGCGCCCGCCGCCGCCGCGGCGGCGGGCAGGGCCAGCAGGGCCGGCAAGATCATGGCCGCCTTGAATCCGATGCCTTCGACGACCAGCCCGGTGAGGGGTGGAAAGATCATCCCGGCCACCCCGGCGCCCGCGACTATGAACCCGGTCAACGCCCCGACCATCGCCGGCTCTCCCCGGACGCCGATCGCCAGCGCGGTGGGGAACGAGCCGCCGATCAGGACACCGGTAACGGCCAGTGCGGCGAATGCCAGCGTGATGCTCCCGGCGACGACCACCAGAAGGCCGGTGGCCGCGCTGGCCCCCATCGTCGTGAATATCAAGACGTGGTGGTCCACGTAGCGGGCGGCGAGACCGGACAGGCCGCGGCCCACGACGATTCCGACCCACATGGTTGCGACCGAGTAAGCGGCCACACCACGGCTGGAGCCGAATTCAACTTCGAAGTAGCTCGGCAGCCAACCGGTGTAGGTGGCTTCCACGCCGACGTAGAAGAGGATGACCGCGAGCATGAGCAGCGGCTGCGGACGCAGCAACGCCGCCAGCACCCGGCGGGCCGGAGGGCGAGCGGTCTCGGCCATAGGAGGAAAGCGGACGAACAGGTAAGGCGCCAGCATCGTGAGCGAAAGGGCCGCGGTCGCCCCGGCGATCCAGCGCCAGTGGAAGCCCGCATCCAGCGCCACCCCAACCAGCAGCGGACCGATCACCGCGCCCACGCCAAAGAACAGATGCAGGTAGTTCAGGGCCGACGCGGTCGACTGCCTGGAGACGTCAATTACCAGCGCGTTCAGCGCACCATCCACCAGGCCCATCCCCAATCCGAATACAAAGGCGCCAGCCAGAAAGACCGTCCAGGTCGGGCTCACGGCGGCGATGACGAATCCGGCCAGGATGAAGGCCGGCCCGGCCAGGACGAACGGGCGCCGGCCGTAGTGATCGGACGCCGTCGTGCCCCCCATCACCGCGATGATGTAGGCCGCCGACGCCACCAGAAACACCAGGCCCATCTCCGCCTGACCCCGGTCGAACGTCTCCCTGATCGGTTGGAGCAGCGGTCCCATTACCGTCAGCGCCGCGCCGAATCCGGTGAAAGTCCAGATCGAAGCCAGGAAGACGCCCCGGTAGGAAGGCGTTTTCGCGGCTGCTACCTCGGCCAATTAACCCCTGTCGCCTACGCTGTGATGTTCAGTCGGCCAGGTCGGCCAGCTCGCCGTCGGCGGTGAACTCCAGAGCCCGGGCGTCCCCATTCCGGGTCGCCGTTCCGGCCGCTTCTATTTCGGCGGCGACCGGTTCCGTGGCCAGGAAGGTTTCGATTTCCAGCGTGCTCTTGATGCGGACCATGCGCAGGTCGGCGCCGCGGGCCTTGCGTCGGGCGATGTGAGCCGACATCTCCAGGCACTCGCGGTCGGTGTCGAACGTCATCGGGCGGGCCACCATCCCCGGCGCCATCGCTGTCTGTGCGTTCACGTAGGAGTCGTTCCAGTCCACGCTGTCGACCAGCTTGCGGGTGGTGAAGTCGGCCTCGCCGACGCCGGAGGCATTTCCATGGGAGACCGCCGTGAGCCGTAGGACGCTGATGAATTCGTAGAGGGGAACTTTCTCCCCACCGGCCCGGCGCCACTTGCCGATCACGTTGGTGTCCATGCCGGAACCGGAAATGTTTTTGCCCATCTCGTCGATCACCAGCAGATGCAGCTGCTCGGTCGGTATGCGGGCGATGAGGCGCTTCGCTTCGACCAGGAGCTCGCGGTCGGTCGCGTGGAATTCATCCGGCCCGGCCACCCGGGCGTAGGCCGGCCGGTCGAACGCGTTCTCCACCAGGCCGACGCCGAAGAAAATCTTGCCGGTGTCGAGCATCACCGTGGCGGCCTCGGGAATCGTGCGGGTGAGCCCGCCCTCGTGGATGCGCTCCGCGCCAGCCCTCTTGCCTAGGCCGACACACATGATCTTGCAGAGCCCGCTTTCGATGTCCGAATGGAATCCGGTATGCGGCTTGATCCGGCCGATGACGACCACATGATCCGCTCCAAACGCGTTCGCGTCGCCGTGGACTTCCACGTCGTCCGGAGTCGTGCCCAGTACCACCGTGTCCATCGTGGCTCGAATCTCCGCTCCGACCACGTCCAGCGTGATTCCGTAATCCAGCAATACGTCCCGCTGGCCCTCGGCTGTTCCGCCGCCGTGGCTTCCCATGGCCGGGACGATGAACGGCCGCAGCCCGGCCGCCTTGATCTCTTGAACCACGGTCCGCACGACCTGCTGGATCGGCGAGACCCCGCGACTGCCGACTCCGATCGCGACCGTTTCGCCGGCCTTGAAACTTGCAGCGGCGAGGCGCGCGCGGAGTCCTTCCGTAAGCACCGCTTCCAGGTCGTCGATCTCGGTTGCGTCAAATTGCTGGCGCATCGGCACCAGGGGCGGCAGTTCGAACATGAGCCTCCTGCGGGGGGAGATAGGGGTGGTGGGCCCCGCCGGTTGACGGTTGCCACGGGCAGAATAATACCCGCCGGGCCGTGCCGGGTCCGCCGTGTGGCCGGCGTATTCGTATGCACCGGAAATGGTTTTCGATTTTTGTTACGCTGTCATCCTCGATCATGTGAACAGCGGCATACGCGAGCCAGGGGGGTAGTCGGCGTATGGAACTGGCCATAATCTCGGACATCCACGGGAACCTGGTGGCCCTCCGAAACGTGTTGGACGACATCAACTCCAACGGCATCAAGCCGGAAGACATTATCTGCGCCGGCGATCTCGCCCTGATGGGCGTGCAGGGTCCGCGCTGCCTGAGGTTGTTGCCACGCGACGAGATTCCGACGGTCAAGGGCAACACCGACCGCTGGATCGCCGACTACGCCATCATCGGCGCGCATACGCATCGCTCCTTCGCCCGGATGGTCGGCGGCACGCTAATCGCCAACGCCGGCTCCGTCGGGCGCTAGTGCGAAGGCCGCGCGGGCCGCGCCACCTACCTGGCCGTCCACGATCGAACCAGCCTCTGGCACGTGGAAATTCGACAGGTCCACTACGACAGCCGGCGCGCTTACCGGGACATCTAGGGCTCGGATATGCCGCTGGACTCAAAGTACGCCGAATCTCTCCTGACGGCCGCCGCGCCTGCGGTATGAAGTCCCACCGACCTCAGCGCCGAATTTGTCCGGCCCGGAGATATTCGCTTCCCGGGCCGCCTGCGCCCGCTCGCCGCGATGAGTTCGAGTAGCGCCCCCCGCTTCGGCCACCAGTTCTGTCGCTTCTGCGGCGGTCCCACCGAGGCGCTTGATCCCACCGGTACGCATCTACGCTGCACCGACTGCGGTCGCGACCTCTACATAAATTCCAAGCCGTGCGCGGAGACGGTCATCATTCGCGACGGGCGGGTGCTGTTGCTGCGGCGCACCATCGAGCCCTATGACGGCTACTGGGACATACCCGGCGGATACCTCGAAGAGGACGAGTTACCCGAAGCCGGCGCCATCCGCGAGGCCCACGAGGAGGCCAACCTGGATGTCGAGTTGAAGGGCCTCATCGGCATGACCCTCGACGACTATCCCGGCCAGGAAAAACTCACCGTGCTCACCGTCTCCTACCTTGCCGAGCCGCTGGGCGAACCCCTACCCGGCGACGAGACCGGCGAAGTGCGCTATTTTGCCGAGGATGAGATTCCCGCAGATTTGGCCTTCGGCCATGCCCGGGAGACCATCCGCGAGGCGTTCGCCCTGCGGCGGGGGCTGGACGGTTCAGCCGGCTAGATCCAGCCGATGCGCTCGGGTCCCCAGTCGGTGCTGAAAACCGTATCGTCGAACACCTTCAGCAGTAGGTCCAACTTGCGCTCGCAATGATCCGGGTCGTCCCAGAGGTTCACGAATTCGCCCGGGTCGTCGACCAGATCGTAAAGCTCGCCCAGGCCGTGACCGTGGTAGACGTTCAGCTTCCAGCGGCCGTCCCGGATCATGCTGGCGAAGGTGTCGTCGCCCAGCGCGGCGATGGCGGCCCGGTACTCGGAGCGCACGAAGTCGCGATGGCGTTCCGGGGGGTCGTCCTCGGCCAGGATCGGCAACAGCGACATGCCGTGCATGTGCTCCGGCACCGGCAGCCCGGCCAGCTCCAATAGCGTCGGTGCGATGTCGGTGAGTTCCACCAGGGCGTCGCTGCGGCGTCCCGTCGCCACCGTGCCCGGCAGCGCGAAGATGAGCGGCACCCGCACCATCCCCTCCATGAACCGGCAGCCCTTCTCCACCAGGCCGTGATCGCCCAGCGACTCGCCGTGATCGCTGGTGAAAATGACCAGCGTGTTCTCCAGCTGCCCCCGCTCCTCGATGGCGTCCAGTAGACGGGCAAACTGGTCGTCGATCAGCTCGATCATCCCGTAGTACTGGGCCTGGATGGTCTTGGCGTCCATCTCCTCCGGCGTGCCCGGGTAGTTCTGAAAGTCGACCCCGGCGTCGGCGAGCTTCTTTTGCTGTTCCAAATCGGAGTCGCGCCATAGCGGGCCCGGCAGAGTGTCCGGATCGAAGCGCTCGAAATAGTCGCGCGGGGGATCGAACGGCGGGTGCGGATAGTAAGGATTTACACTCAGCAGCCACGGGCCGTTGCGCTCCTGATCCAGGAATTCGATGCACGCGTCCGTCGCCCAGGTGGTCTGGTGATACTCGGCCGGGACGTTGTCGGGACTGGCCTGCATCGTCTTCAGGTCCTGCCCCCGCTCCTTGAGCCAGTCCACGTAGGCGTGGCCCTCTTCCCAGTCGTCGCGCGGCGCGTGGCTATAGGCGAAGTAGCGATAACCGTCTTCGGCCCGCGGCTCGACTCCCGCCTCGGCGCTTGCCAGGTGCAGCTTGCCCACCAGCCCGCAGTCGTAGCCGGCGTCGGCCAGCAGCTTTGTGACCATCGGATAGTCCTCCGGCATGTAGGCGATGCCGTTGCCGTTGGCGCGGACGGTGGATGGGTACATGCCGGTGAGGAAGCTCGCCCGGCTGGGGGTGCAAATGGGATTCTGGCAGTAGGCGTGGGTGAAGGCGACGCCGCGCTCGACCAGGGCGTCCACCGTGGCTGTGTGGACGTGCTCGTTGCCCAGCGCGCCGATGGTGTCGTATCGCTGTTGGTCGGTGCAATACCACAGGATATTGGGTCGGTCAGCCACGGGTCTGCCTCCTGGCGGTTTTGTCTACCAGCCTGTTCGCGGGTGCGGACTGCCAGCTTGAGGTAACGGATCAAAAAAAGCCATCGCGGATGGCCATCGTGGATGGCATGCGGCAACGATTCAGAAAAAGCCGTCACGGACGGCCGCCTTGCTACCCTTGGGCCCGTGCATGTGAGCAGGCAAAACACCGGGTCGGGCTTGCCCGGCCTCCACGGACCCGGACCCCAGGGGTCCTCGCCGCCGCTACCGTCCGGGCGCAACCGTGACTAGCGGATCACCCCCCGCCCGACGCGGCCCTCTGCTGGTGGTGCCGATCGCCGCCCTGGGGGCCGGTATGCTGCTCGCCACCTGGCTGCACGGTCGCTCCGTGCCCTGGGAGGCCCCGCTGGGCTGGCTGGCCACCGCCGGTCTCGGTGCCGTCGTCACAGCGAGCGCCTATGTGGCGGTGACGGTCTCCATCTCTTTCTTCGCCCGGATGCCGGTGACCGGTGCCGCCGCCGCCGCCGCCGCTCGCCCCGTTCTCCCCTTGCTGCTCTTCTGGCCCCTGCTCCTGGCGATCTACCTCTCCGACGATTTCAACTACCGCGTCGCCAACACCACCGGCCCCGGCTGGCTTTGGGGACTCCCGGTCGCCGCCGCCGTCTTCTGGGCGGTTTTGGCCATCACCGCCCGCATCGATCGCCCCGCCGGTGGCTCCGCCACTTTCGTCTGGAGCCAAAAGCTCCTCAACGGCGGCCCCTTCCACAACTCTCTCGGCATGGCCATCGTGCAGTTTCTCTCCTTGCGCCTTACCCTCTTGCTGCTCGTCACCCCCTGGGGCCTGTTCGAGCGTGGATCCGATTTCGGCGCCTTCGAGCAACGCGCCCGACTTGGCGATGTTGGCCTGCTGCCGTACCTGGACTACTGGCTCGAATACCCACCGCTTTTTCCCTGGCTGGCGGCGCTGGCCCGCACCCTGGCCGGCGGTGAGGCCGGCGGATACGAGCGCTTCGACATAACTCTCGGGCTGCTGCTGCTCGTCTTCGAGACCGGCGTACTCGTGTTCACCTACCTCATCGCCGAGCGCATCCACGGGCGGGACACCGCCTACCGGGTCGCCACTTTCTACACCCTGCTTTTCTTCCCCCTGTTTATCGCCCGCCGCTCGTTCGAAGCGCTGCCGCTTTTCTTCGCCATGGGCGGTCTTTATCTTGTGATCCGCGATCGCCGCCATACCGCCGCCGCCATGTTCGCCCTCGGCTTCATGGCCAAGGTCTTCCCGGCGGTCCTCTTGCTGGTCCTGCTGCGCTCGCGGCGTCTGCGTAAATCGTGGCGCGAGCTCTCCACTTTCATCGCCGCCGCCCTGGTGGTGGCCCTGCCGTTGCTCGTGGCCGGGCCTCGCTTTTTCCTGGCGTCCTACCAGAACATGCTCGCCCGACCTCCCTGGGAGAGCCTCTGGGCGCTGATCGGCGGCTACTACTCCTTCGGCTGGGTGCATCGCGTCCGCACGGTGCCCGAGACGGCCACCGAGTTTGCTCAGGGCGTCCCCCTCCCGGCTGCCGCGACCGCGCTCCTCGCCGCCCTTCTCCTGCTCGCTTACGCGTATCTCTTCACCCGTGTGCCGGTGCTCAAGAGTCCGCTGGCGATGGTGCGTTTCGCCATCGTCGTGCTGGCGATCTTCGCCATCTACCTGAAGGGATGGAGCCCGCAATTCACCCTCTGGTTCATCCCGCTTATCCTGCTGGCCTACCCGACTCCGAAAGGATTCCTGATAGCCACCGGCTTCTCCCTCCTGGCCGTCATCGAGAACCCGGCCTATTTCGTCTGGTGGAGCGATTCACCGGCGGCTCTCTGGGCGATAGTCCTCAGCCGGACTGCCGCGTTCCTCTGGCTGGCCGTCGATCAATTCCGGAATCTGATTCACGGCGAGCCGGCGATGGCCGAACCAGTTCTTGGAGAGGCCGGGGCCGGTGAATAGCAACCGCCTGCGCCAGATCGGGTCCGTCGTGGGCTGGCTCAGCGTCCCCGCCACCGGAGCCGCGCTGGCCACCCTGATCGTCGGCCGCACCCTGATCTTCTGGCCGGGCTTGCAATGGGGCCTGACCTTCCTCGTTTCCACCGTCGCCATCGCCGCCGTCTGGCTGGCCGTCGAGCGTCTAACCGGACCCTGGAACCGCGCGCGCCTGCTCGCTTCCGGTCTGCCCCTCCTGCTGCTCGCCGATGCCTGGCTGGTGCTCGGATTCACCTACCTGGATGGCGGCACGAACCATATGCTCGCGGCGAATCTGCTGCCGGACAACCTGATCGTCGAACCTGATTTGCAGGGCTATCTGGCGCTCAAGTTCGCGGTGCTGGTCGTGGCCCGCATGCTGGTCTTCTGGTGGGACCGGGCCGATTCCCCGCCGGCAAGCGACAACCAGAATCTGGCGCTGACCTCGTCCACCAGCGCCTTCCTGCTGCTCATCGTCGTGCTGCTCGGCGGACTTTACATAAGAACGGGAGTCCTGGATGTCCTGGCGATCGAAGTTCCGTCCGATTTCCGGGTGAATTTCGTCGCCGCCCGGGCTCTGGTCGACGGCTTGAATCCGTACGACAACGCCGTCGCCCTCGCCGTGGCCGGGCGGGGGGGCATCCCCTATGTCGGCGGCGAAACCTGGACCGTGGTGACCAATCCACCCACCGCCATGCCCTACTTCGCCCTCTTCACCGGATTTTCCTTCGACTCCGCCCGCGTCGCCTTTCTCTTCACCAACCAGTTTCTCCTGCTGGTTACCGGCGTGCTGCTGTACCGGCTCGCCCGACCGGCGCGGCCCTTGCTCTGGCTTGCTTTCATGCTGGTGCTGGCGGTGGCATTCGAGCCTTTGCTGGCCACCCTTCGTCTTGGCCAGGTGGATATTCTCATCGCCCTTCTCCTGAGCGTCGCCGTGCTGGCCCAGAGACGCCGGCTTGGGTGGCTCGCCGGCGCCGCCGTGGGCCTGGCCGCCGCCTTCAAACTTGCTCCTGCTCTCCTCGTCCTGTACTTCGTGTGGCGGCGCGACTGGCGAGCCGTGGGCGGCATGGCGGTCGCCGGTCTTGTCGCCGCGGCCATCTCGCTAGAGTTCGCCGGCACCTCCGTCTGGAGTTTCTACCTCACCGAGCGTCTGCCCGATCTGCTGGCCGGGACCGGCCTCTGGAACAATCTATCCCTGCCCGGTCTGGTGAACCGCTACGCCCTCGGTCCCTCGCAGGCGTTGTCTTACTGGGGGACCTTGCCGTCGATCCCGCTGGCCGTTTCCCTGGGATATTTCGCCTCCGCCGCCGTGCTGCTGGTGACCGCATCCTCGCTTCGCCGCCGTCCGCCGCTCGCCCTGAGCTTCGGCCTGGCCACCGCCGCCCTGCTCCTGATTTCCGGCGTGACCTGGCCGCATTACACCCTATGGCTCCTGCCGGTTGTCGCCTGGCTCGCCGCCGGTCGCGGCTGGCCCGACGGCCGCCGTCGCCGCCGCCTCGCCGGCGCGCTTCTCGGACTCGGCGCCGTCCTCATATCCTTGCCGCTGCCCGACTATCACCCGCTGCTCGGCGATCTCTACGCGGCCTCCGTCACCATCATGTCGGTCCGCAATCTCGGGCTGCTGGCCGTCTTCGGCGCTCTGGTTTTGCTCAGACGGACCTCACCGCCCGATCAGCTAAAATTGAACCGATAGGAGGCCGCCATGGCACGCGTCCGCGTCAAATTTTCATACAGCGTCGAAAAAGTCAGCATCCCGGTCATCGACATGCTCTCCAAACGCTTCAACCTGGTCGGTAATATCCGCCGCGCCGACGTGCAGGATCACAGTGGCTGGGTCGTGCTCCAGCTTGACGGCGAGCAGGACGACATCGACTCCGGACTCAAATGGGTCCGGGAGCAGGGCGTCATCGTCGATCCGGTGGAAGGTGACATCGTTCAGTAGCTTCGGGTTTTTGGCCTATCTGACCCGGTCGCTTCGCGCCATCGCTCCCGCGCTGTTTTTTCTCCCCGCTGCCCGTTCGCCCGGTCAAGCCGATTCAGGTAAAGACGGCGCTCACCTTCCAGACGTCGCCTTCGAATTTCTGGTTGCCTACAAGCGGCTTGGCGGCGAGGACTCTATGGGACCCCCCATTGAGCCCCCCGCCTACCACGGCGACGATCTCATCCAGTATTTCAGCCGCGGGCGACTCGACCTCGTCGGCCGGAGCTCGGCCGCTCCGTTCGCGTACGTCGTCATCGCCGAGCTCGGCGTCTTGCTCGCCGACGCCACCGGCCAACGCGCCCGACCGGAATTCACTCCCCCCGACTACTTGCCCCGATCCGGCGAGCCGGCCTACTTCGCCACCACCGGGCACACCCTCGCCCCTGAGCTAAACAATTTCTGGCGCGAGCGCGGCGGACTGGAACGCTTCGGCCCGCCCATTTCCGGCGCCATCACCCGGAGCCGGCAAGTCGTGCAGTGGTTCACCCGCGCCCGGCTCGAACGCAGCGTAGCCAAAGACGGCTGGCCATCGGTTCTGGTCGCCGATCTCGGGCGCGAGTTCATGGAGCTGCCCGCCGAGCTGCGCCGGGACCTCCAGTATCTGCTCGAATCCGACCCGGTCGCCGATCCGTCCACCGGCCTCGACGTGCCAATCGTCTACTACCACCAGGTGCTCAACGGGGCGCTCTTCGAGCGGCAGATCATCGGACTGCTCGACGCCGGCTACGAGCCCGTCCCCCTCGCCCGGCTGGTCCGCGCCCTGAACGGCCCGGCGGCGCTACCGGCCAAACCGGTGGTGCTGACCTTCGACGACGGCTGGGACTCGCAGCTGCGAGTCGCCCTGCCGATCCTGACTAAATACCGCGTCCCGGCGACCTTCTTCGTCATGCCCGGATTCGATGAAAAGGAGCCCGGGCATCTCGATTTCGCCGGATTCGAGGCTCTCGCCGCCGCCGGCATGAGCGTCCAGTCCCACACCGTCAACCACGCCGATCTTCCCCGCCTGATCGCCAGCAATGTCGGGGCTGCCCAGGCCGAGACCGTCGAGTCCAGGGATGTTCTCACTGCGCTCGGCGGACGCGATCACTTCGCCTACCCCTACGGGGCCTTAGACGCCGCCAGCGAAGACCTGGTCCGCTCAACCGGCTACCTGGCCGCCGTATCCACCAACATCGGCCGCCTCCACTTTCCCGACGAGCTCTTCCACCTGAAACGCGTCCCTCTCAACCCCTCCGGCAGCATCCAGACCGTGCTGGACGCCTTTGCCCGCGCCCTCGCTGTCGATCCCCGCAAAGATGAAGCCGCTGGCTCTCTCTACTAACCGCTCCGCGCCGGAAACGCCACGCCCACCGCTCCCGGACCCGTGTGCGCCCCTATCACCGCCCCGACTTCCGTCACGTACCAGCGCCCGACCTCGAACTCGGCGTCGATCCGATCCTTGATGGCCATCGCCAGTTCCTTGTCCGTGGAGTACAGCATTCCCGCGTACGCGAGCCGTCCATCCCCCGCCTCGTCGTGGAGGTAGCGCACCATCCGGTCCGTCGCCTTCTTCACCGACCGCGACCGGTCCAGCGGCTCCACCACCCCGTTCATAATGTGCAGAATCGGCTTCACCTTCAGCAACGACCCCAGAAACGCCTGCGCCGCCCCGATCCGGCCGCCTCTTTTCAAGTATTCAAGCGTATCGAGTAGAAAACATATCCGCCCCCGCGGAATCCAGTCGTTCAGTTCGCTCACAATCGCCTCCACTCCCACCCCGTCTCGCGCCCGCTCCGCTGCCAGCACCACCAGGGACCCCAGCGCCATGCTGACCGACAGGCTGTCCACCACATGTACCGGCGTGACCACTGCCTCGTTCCCCGCCGCGAGCGTCGCCGACTCGATAGTGCCCGACAAATTCGACGAAACGTGGATCGAGATAATCTCGTCTGCCTCCGCCGCGATCCCCTGGTACGCCTCCACAAACTCGCCGGGGCTTGGCTGCGACGTCGACGGATGCTCCGGGTCCACCGTGATCCGGTGATAAAATTCCGCGTTCGTGATGTCCACCCCTTCACGCAGGGCATCAGCGCCAAACCGTACGATTGAGGGCACCACCGTGATACTGAGTTCCTGGACTATTTCCTCGGGCAGATCGGCGGTGCTGTCGGTAACTATTCGAATCCTGGCCATGGCGACTCCTGCTAAACGGCGGCTTCTACCAGACGATACCAAGAAAGAGGCTCCAACTCCTTGGCCAGCGTGATCTTCAAGGTAAAACTCGCCCTCCTGGCGCTGGCCGTCCTCTTCCTCGCATACGTCGCCCTCACCGTGATCTTCTGGGGCATCATGGCCTGGCTGCTCGCCGCGCTATACGTCCTGGCCACCACTCTCGCCGTCATCCTGGGAGTGGGATTCGGCATCTACATCTTCGTGCGGCGCGACAGTCTCTGAGTCGCCCAATCCATGTATTGCAAAAGCCTGGAGCTGCTCGACTTTCGCAATTTCGCCGGGTTGTCCCTTCAATTCCCCGATGGGCCCATCGCCGTGCTCGGACGAAATGCCCAGGGCAAATCCAATCTTCTTGAGTCCCTCCTGGCTCTGGCCTCCGGCCGCGGCCGCTCCCACCGGCTCCTGTCCGAGCTGATCCTCACCGCCGGCGGACGGCCCCGGCCCTTCGCCCGCATCCGCGCCGAGATCGCCGCGCGCGATCGCCAGACCCGGCTCGAGCTCGTCTTCGCATTCGCGCCCGACGCCGACGGCGAACCCGGCCGGCGCGCCTCCCGCCGCGTGGTCGTCGACGGCAAACCCCGCCGCGTCTCCAGCCTGCTCGGCCACCTGAACGCCGTGCACTTTTCCCCGGACGACATCGACCTCCTCGCCGGCTCGCCTTCCGAGCGCCGCCGCTTCCTCGATGTTTCCATTTCGCAGGTCGATCCGAACTACGTCCGCGATCTGGTTGACTACAGCCGGGTGGTTTCCCAGCGAAACGCCCTCCTGCGCGAGCTGCGGGAGCGTCGCGGAGCCGCCGAATCCCTGGGTTTCTGGGACGGCAAGTTGATTGAACTCGGCGAACGCCTCGTCCTGGCCCGCCGGCGATTTGTCGAAGCGCTCAACCGTGAAGCGTCCATCGCATACCGCGAACTGGCCGGGGACGACCAGTCGCTCTCCGTGGAATATTTCACCGCGGGCGGCGAGTCGCTTTCCGCGCTCGTCGAATTCAGGGCGCGGGAGATCGAGCGCGGGCAGACACTGTTCGGCCCCCATCGCGACGACCTCGCTATCACCGTGGACGGGCAGTCCGCCGCCGCCTTCGCCTCCCGGGGCCAGCAGCGCCTGGTCGTTCTGAGCATGCGTCTGGCCGAGCTCGAATGGCTGTCCCGGGCCGCTGGCGAAAGTCCCGTTCTGCTGCTCGACGATATCTTTTCTGAACTTGACCCCGGACACCGTGAGGCCGTCATCGCCCGCATTCCCGAAACCGCCCAGGTTTTCGTCACCGCCGCCGACGACGCCCAGGTGCCCGTAAACTTCAGGGGGCGCGCGGACGTACTACGAGTGAGCGCAGGAAATGCGGATTGGGAATCTTGACTCGCTTCGTGAACTCGAAGCGGAGGCTGGCGGAAATAAAGAATCGTCCCTGGATCAGCTTGTCGCCGCTCTCGTCACCAACCCGTACATGCGGGAGGGCCTGGCCCGGGCGGAAGTTCTGAATGCCTTTCCCGGGGTCCTGGAAAGTGTCCTGGGCCCCCGTGCCCGGGTGGCCTGCCGCGCCGTCGCCATCCGCACCGACGCCCTGATCGTCGAGGCCACCGACAGCATCTGGACGCAAAAGGTCTCCATGGCCGCCGAGCAACTCCTGGCCTGCCTGGTCGCCGCCGAACTCGACGCCGCGCCCGGGCGGCTCGAAGTCCGCACCCGCGTAACCTAGCTCCAATGCAGGCAGACCCCCTCGGCGAGCGCTAAGCTAACCCGGCGCGCGGATCGCCATCGCTAATCGCCGCGATCGCCGGGAGTCAATCCATGAAAATCGAGTCCGTCACCGCGGAGATTCTGCGATTCGAGCTGGATCGCCCCATGGCCGACGCCCAGGTGGATATCGCTGCCCGCACCACCGTCCTAGTCCGCGTCCGCACGAGCGACGGCGTCGAAGGGATCGGCGAGGCCGGCTGCTTCGGCGGCGCGGAGCACACCGTCAAGACAATCGTCGAAACCCAGCTCGCTCCCCTTCTCGTCGGCGAGGATCACCGCCTGATCGAGCGCCTCTGGGAAAAGATGTACCGGGGCACCGTCCAGCTCGGCCGCCGCGGACTCATGATCGCCGCCATGTCCGGCGTGGACATCGCCCTCTGGGACGCCCTCGGCAAGGCTTCCGGGCTTCCGCTCTACTTGATGCTCGGGGGCAACGCCCGTCGGGTCCCTGCCTACGCCAGCGGCGGCTTTTATATGGAAAACAAAGATGTGGAGGAGCTTCGGGCCGAGTTCGCCGGCTATCGCGAACTCGGTTACCGCGCCGGCAAGATGAAGATCGCCGGGGCCGCCTTCGCCGAAGATGTCGCCCGCGTCGGGGCCGTCCGCGATGCCCTCGGACCCGACGCCGACCTGATGATCGACGCAAACAACATGTACCGGTCCCGCGAAGCCGTAAAGTTCGCCGCCGCAGTGGAAGACCTGGACATCTTCTGGTACGAGGAACCGGTGCGCACCGACGATCTGGCCGGCGCCGCCTTCGTCCGCGACCGGGTCTCCATGCCCGTGGCCGGCTACGAAACCGAAACCAGCCGCTGGGGATTCAAGGCTCTCATCGACGGCGGTGCCGTCGACATCGTGCAGGCCGACACCGTCTGGGCCGGCGGCATCACCGAGTGCCGCCGCATAGCCGCCTACGCCTCCGCCTGCAACCTGCCCGTGGCGCCCCACAACTTCGCCAGCGCTATCTCCGGTTTTGCCAACCTGCACCTGCTCGCCTCCCTGCCCGACGCCATGTTCTTCGAGATGGACCAGAACCCCAATCCTCTGCGCACCGAGATCGTCACCAACTGGCCCGTCATCGATGCCGAGGGCTTCGTCACCGTTCCCGAGGGGCTGGGCCTCGGCATGGAGCTCGACGAAGACGCCGTCTCCCGTTACCGGGTGGAGTAGGGCCTAGCCCGGCTCGCAATCCCGAAGAATTCGCAGGGATTGCGCCATCGCCGCCGCCGGATCTGGCAGGTTTAAATGGCCTTCCACCGCCACCGCCACCGGCCCCTCATGCGTCGAGGCGGCCACCGCCGCCAGGGTCTCGCTAATCGTCTCCGCCGTAAGCACTCCGTCGGTCAACGCCAGGTGCAGATCGCCCTTGCCGTCGTTGTCATCGAAATGCACGTATCCCAGCCGTTCGCCGCACGCCTCCACCGCAGCCGCCGGGTCTTCCCCCGCGATCAGGCAGTGCCCAACGTCCAGCAGCACGTGCAACCCCGGATGCCCGGTTTCCTCAAGAAAGTCGAGCATCGCCGCCACTGAAGGCAAGCCGCTGTTCGGAAACGGCTCGATGCACAGCCGCCGCTCCAGTCCGGCCGCCGCATCCGCCAGCCCGACCATCGATTCCCGAAATCTTTTCCGGTTTTCCGGTCCGCTCGTCGGAGCCGCGACGTAGACGAATTCCGCTCCCAATCCCGTCGCCTCCCGCAGGCTCGCTTCTACCCGCGCCACCGCCCGCCCGCGGGCCTCGTCGTCCGCCGCTTCCAGGGCCACGCCCTCCGGAAACAGATGCCCGGCCGCCAGGCAGGTCACCGTCAATTTCGCACCGGTCCGGTCCGCCCCCTCCAGCTCCGCATAACCCGGATCAACGTCCACCGTGTCATAGTCCAGTTCCCGCATGCGACCCGCCGCCGCCACAGGGTCGCCCGGCAGTCCCCACAGGCAGGCCGCTATCCGCATCGCCACGTTCCCGGCGCCGGCTGACCCGTGCGGCCCCCATAATCCCCGACATTATCCTTCAAATTCTCACCCGAATTCTTCCCGGCTCACTATCAATTCGCTCGATTTGGTCATGAATAACCCGGGAAAGTCAAAATTGCCCTTAGAAGTAACCGCACGTTATGCGCTAACTATGTACTTGGCGCTTGGCCTCTTCTCCTGATTCCCCTATCCGGTGGCCTGCGCCTACTTGGGGGCTTCGGTCTGCGACACCCTTTACGGGAGTTCGACCGGTGCCTCTCTCTGTTCCGAGGCGATCCGCGGCTTTCTGAGCCGGCATTGCCAGTCGACACGCGGTTCTCGAACTCGGCGCTCCAGACCGGGTTTAGAAAAAACGGCCGGAGGCCGCTAGCAACAGTCGTCTTTGTAGCCACAATTGCGGCACACGCTCAGCGTGCCCCCGCGCAGATCGGGCATCGTGGACCCACAGGCCGGGCATGGCTGGGTCACCGGCGGCGGTTTTTTGCTGACCGGCCGTACCCGATCAGTCCGGGGCCGCGGTCGCGGAACCGGCCGGTCGCTCATAGCCCCGCCTCCAACAGCCCGTAAAAGTCATCCTCCGCCGCCGCCAGTTGACCCCTGCGCTCGTGCAGGGCGAATGTCGTCCAGGAATTGTTGTGGGCTTCCGCGTCCCCCACGAACCAGCACGCGCCCCGCAGGGTCGGGAGCGACGCCACCATCCGCGCCACCGCGTTCAGCATCCAGCCCTCGGCATAACTGCTCTCCGGCGCGAAAGACGAATCCAAGCCGCGGGCGGCCGTGTTGTATTCCGTCACCCAGACGTCCATCGGCTCGATTCCGTACTGGGCTTCTATCGCCAGATTGACCTCCCGCCAGGTGTCCGCGACATTCATCTGCCAGCGATAGCCATGCGAATCGAGCAGATTGTCCCACGGCTCCATCCGCCCCCCGCCCCCGGCCGGATCGCCGTACACGTGCTCCGACCAGGCGTGCGGCATCCGGTCCCGCTCCCGCCCCACCTCCACCATCATCGCCTTCGCCCGGTACGACAGTCGCGCCCACGGCGAATCCTCCACTCCTTCCCGGCTCGGACCGTCTGGACCCAGCGGATTGAACGGCGCTATCGCCGGCGGCAGCCGGGGCGCGTTGGGATTGTGAATCGCTGCCGTCATCCAGAAATTGCGCGTGTCCTCCGGCGGCATTCCCCAGCCGTTGAACTCCCTCGCCAGCGCCTCCGCCGATGGGTCACCCTCAAGCTGCGGCTCGTTACCCTGCTGAATCATGATGCCGTCAAATTCCGCCGATCCCATCACCTCCGCCAGGCGCGGGTAGTACTCGTCCCTTTCGGCGTCGTCCCGCGGCACCGCGATGCCAGGTTTGTAGTCGATTCGCAGGATGATCGGCGATTGCGGGTAATTTTCCCGCAGGCGCTCGATTCGAACTCGAACCGCTTCCCGGTGAAATTCCTCCTGGTTTCCGGCGAAGCACATCACCCGCTCCACGAACGGCGTGCCGTCGACGTACTCTTTTCGCGGATGCGGCCAGTGCACTCCCGTGAATCGACCGAATCCTCGAATTTTCTGCACCGCCGCCAGATATCGGCGCACGCTGTCCACGTCACCCTCCGGCCCCACCCGCCGCAGCCCGTTTCGGTAGGCGCCGTCGAGCTGGCGCAGCAGCGCCGTTCGCTCCCCCTCCCCCAGCCAGGCCAGCGCGCTCCGGCTGATATTCAGCTCAATCAGCCGGTCCTGGCGGTTATCTCCGTCGCTAAGCGCCACGATCTGTCGAACGCGATCCTGCGCCAGCGTCGCCATCCCGCCGGATTCCGCTTCCGTCAGGGCCAAGTTGAACGCCGCTTTCCCTTCCGTCTCCGCTCCGTCGGCGAATTGTGCAAACGCCACCGCGAAGCGATTCACCAGGCTGGTGTCCGCGAACGGCGGCAGCGGCGGATCGTCGCTGGTTGGCGGCGGCGCCGTCTCCGGCCGGCGCTTGGGCTGATTCTCCTCACGGGCCTCATCCATCGTGCCGGCCCGCCCCACCACCCGGTCCCAGCCGCCCCACACCGCGGCCAGACCCATCGCGTGCAGCAGTCGCCGGCGGGTGAGGCCCCGCTTCACTATTTCAAGCCGTCGTCTCATCTCAGGCGCGGTCAACAGCTTTCCTGACGGTTGCGCACTCGCGCTCTTCTCATACTGAAAGAACGCGGGGCGTTCCCGCCGGGTTATGCCGCCGCCGTCCTCCGGCCTTCCGGCCCGATTCGCTAAGCGCGCAGAAAATCGCCGGCGATCCGATTGAAGTTCTCCGGGTCCTCCACCTGCAACGAATGATCCGTGCCCGGCATTTCCACCAGCCGCAGATCGGGCATCTCCTCCACCATCCGCGCCGCCGTCTCCCGGGTCAACGTCTCGCTGTGCTCTCCCCGCAGAAGCAACGACGGAATCTGGATCCGGCGAATCTCCTCCCACAGGGTCCAGCTGTCGAGGGTGAAGATATCGGGGTCAATGCGCTCGCGCAGGTTGCCGTCGGCGGTCCACTCGAAGTGATTGAAGACGTACTCCTCGGGATTCTCGATCTCCGGAACCGGCAGACGGTTCGCCGCCACATCCGCGACCACCTCCTCGTAGTCGTCCCATTCGCGGCGGGCATCGCGCCACTCGTCCATCACGTCTCGCAGCCGTGTGGCGGGCATTTCCGCGCCCATATCCACGATCACCAGCTTCGCGAACGGCAGCTCTTGGGAACCCAGCAGCCGCATGGCTATCGCCCCGCCCAGGCTGTGCCCAACCACAATCGGATTTTTCAGGCCAAGCCGCTGGATCAACTGCTCCATGTCGCCGGCGTAATCATCAATTTCATCAGAGTCCGCCCGGGCGCTGTGTCCATGACCGCGCAGGTCCGGCGCCACCACGTGAAAATCATCCATCAGGCTGCGAGCGAACAGGTCCCAGCGGATTCCCATACCCATGATGCCGTGGATGATCAGCGCGTCGCGTCCCGTCCCGGCCTCGCCCCATTCCAGGTAATGCAGCCCCACCTCATCAAGCGCCACGATTCCCTCGCGGTGATCGTATTCGTACGCGGGCAAGGGGTCCTCCGAAACCGGTATTCAGGGATTGATTGAGGATACCTCGGCCCGGTTGCGTGGGGATAGAAATCGGACGGCGAAGGCCGCCGAGAAAAATAGAGTCGCGGAGCGATCGCGAACCGATCTGTCAGGCGGCCAGGGCATCGGCAACGACGAAGACCGTACGCGAAAAATGAAAGCCCCTGTGGGGCTTATTCGGAGACCAGCGCCGCCGCCGGGATTGATAGGAGCTTCCACAGGAAGACGGGGATGACCACTGCTGCTTCGATCGCCAACAGTGTGATTGCCACCTTGACCTCTTCCACGGCTTGAATTGCGCCGTCGGGTCCACCGAACACCCCTCGAAGCAGAAGGGTGGCTGCGATCACCGTCGTTCCAAGAACAATGTTGAAGAGGCTGCCGTGTCCACTTAGGGCAGGGGTTTCGGCCCGTGCCTGGCGAAGGATGTGCCACCAGAATTGGATAAACGCGCGCATGCCCCATGGTACCCGCGACGATTGCTTGCAATAAATAGCTAGTTGCTCAGATTTTGATGGTTGGCGAGGGACATTTCTGGCAAATATGTTCGGTGTACGTATGGTATATTGCGGGCCCCCTAAAAACGAGAAGCGAAGTTGCCGGGAGTGTTACAAGCGATGGGTGAAAACGGGCGAGGCCTGCGACCAATGGATGAAAGCAGGCGTGGCCTGCTGCTGAAAGCGGCCGTGCTGAAGGTCGAGCGTCGCTGGGGATTGCGTGCTTCTGGCCGGCTGTTCGGCGGTCAGTACCAGGCCCCGGTCGGGCTGGAGACCGGACTGCCCGAACTGGACCGGGCCACCGGCTTCGGTGGCATCCCGCGCGGCAAGCTGACCGAGTTCACCGGCCCCTCCTCCAGCGGCAAGCTGACGATTGCCCTGCGGGCGCTGACGGCGGCCGTGGTAGAGGGTGGAGTGGCCGCCTACATCGACCTTCCCGGCACCTTTTACCCACCGGCGGCGGCCGCGATGGGGATCTACCTGGATCGCCTTGTGCTGGTGCAGCCGGCCGACGGCGCCGCCGCGGTGAAGGCTGCCTCGATCCTGCTCCTGAGTAAAGGTTTCGACGCCCTCCTGCTGGATCTCGGCGCTGCCCGCGCTCATCCCGACGCCCTCGCCCGCCTCACCGATCTCTCCGCTCGCGGCCAGACCGCCACCATCGCCGTCACTCGCGACGAGGGCCGGGCCGCCGCGCTGCGTTTCTTCGCCTCCTTGCGGCTCGGCGTGAAGCGTCGCGACTGGCTCTGGCGCGACGGACCCTTGGGACGCGCCCCCACTGGCATGCGCCTCGACGTGAGCGTACTCAAATCCCGCAGCGCCGCTCCCGAGCGCGACCTCAAAATCGACTGTCCCTTCAGCCCTCTGCCTGCCGACCTGGCGGAATCCGACACCCCGCTTTCGCGCGAGATCGAACCACCCCGTCCCGCCTCCGCCCGGGCATCCTGATGCCCAAAGGCCATCGCATCATCCAGCCCACCACACCGCCCCACCCCCGGTAACGAGCCGCACCTTGGACCCAAAGACCATCTGCGTCCGGGCACCCTGGTTCCGCACCGAACTCGAAGCCCGCGCCCACCCCGAGTGGGCCGACCTGCCCCTGGCCGTCTACCGCCCCCGGTCCCGGCATCGCGAGCTGCTTGAGGTCTCCCCGAGCGCGACCCGCGCCGGCCTCACCGCCGGCATGCCTTTCAAAGAGGCCCAGATACGCTGCCCCGAAGCCGTATTCGTGCCCGACGACCCGCCAAAATACGAGCAGGCCTTCCTGCGCATCCTGGACCTGCTCGACCGCTTTTCGCCGGTTGTCGAAGACGCCGGCCCGGGCCTCGCCTTCATCGATGCCACCGGGCTGGAACCTCTCTACGGCCCCGATCTGGAGCTCTGCCGCAAAGTGCAGACGACCATTAAGGAAGAGACCGGCCACCGGGTCCACGTCGGGCTCGCCGGGAGTAGATTCGCTGCCGAGATCGCTGCCCGCACGGCCGGTACCGCCGGCGTCGCCGCCACGCTTGAAACCGACGCCACATACCTGGCGAAACTACCCCTCGAAATGCTGCCCCTGCCGGAAAAAGCGACCACGCAGCTGAGCCTGCTCGGCGTCCGCGATCTGGGTAAATTCGCCCGCCTGCCCGCCAACACCGTGCGCGCCAAGTACGGCGAAGAAGGCCGCGCCGCCCAGAAGCTCGCCGCCGGGCGGGACGACCGCCCCCTCAAGCCGCGGAGCCGTCCCCTTGTGTTCGAGGAAAAGGTGGAATTTGAATGGGACGAGCACGATCTGGACCGCATCACCTTCGCCCTCCAGGCGCTGGCCGACCGGCTCGCGCGGCGACTCGAAATCCGCGGTCTCATGGCTTGCCGGATGCAGGCCCAAATCATCCGCACCGACCAATCCCGGCAGACATTCACCCTCGATCTCCCCGAACCCTCCACGCAGGCCAGGACCTTCCGTGACGTGGTCCGCTGGCGTCTCGACGCCGCCGAAACCACCGCCGTCCGCCCCGAGCCCGGAAGCATCGAAGCGACCCTCGAAAGCGAACCCGGCATCAGCACCATCCGCATCGAAGTCGCCGAACTCGTCCCCTTCGAAGGCAAGGCCACCAACCTCTTCGCCAACCGGGCCGAGCGCATCCAACGCGCCAACCGGGCCATCAGCCGCCTCCGGGTGGCGCTGGGCGAGGAGGTCGTGTTTCGCAGCGCCCTCCACCCCGGCGAACGCGCTCCCGAGCGAGCCTTCGCGCGTATTGACGCCTACGTGCCGGAGTCCGGTAAGACACGGCGGAAGAAGAGTGGGCAAGGTGCCGGCGAAGAAAGGAAGAAAGTAAATGTGTCGGAGATACCGCAAGGTACGGGTAAAGGACGGAGAACAACGAAAGTGGCGGAGCCACCCCTGCCTGCCGAGCGATATGCCGCCGGTTCCGGCGGCAGCCTACGGCTGTTCGATCCGCCCCTTGCCGCCACCCTGCTCAGCGACCGCACCGGCGACCGCACCGGCGACCGCACCGGCGACCGCACCGGCGAGCGCATCCGCTTCGACGGCCGCCACGAGGCCATCGTCGGGCGCTACGGCCCCCACCGGCTGCGCTCCGGCTGGTGGGAGACGCCCCTGATCCGCGACTACTACCGCGTGCTGCTCGCCGGCGGCGACGGCCTGCTCGTCTATCACGAGCCTCCCTCCGACCGCTGGTTCGTGCAGGGGGTGGTGGATTGAGTCCAGCCCGAACCGTATGAGGCGATGACGACCGCGGGAGGCGACATCACCGGCGGTGGCGAGCCGCAATACGCCGAGCTGCACGCCCACACCAATTTCTCCTTTCTCGACGGCGCCTCGCATCCCGAAGAGATGGCCGCGCAGGCCGCCGAGTTGGGTCTCGCCGCCCTCGCCGTGACCGATCACGACGGCGTCTACGGCGCCGTGCGCCTTGCCCACGCCGCCCGGGCGCACGGGTTGAAATCGATCGTCGGCATGGAGATCACCCTCGCCGGCGATCGCCATCTCACCCTCCTCGCTCGCGACCGCACCGGCTACGCCAGCATCTGCCGGCTTTCCACCGAGGCCCATCGCGACCGGCTCAAGGGCGAGCCCGAGCTCTCGCCAGACACCCTCGCCGCCCACACCACTGGCCTGGTCGCCCTTTCCGGCTGCCGGCAGGGCGAGATTCCTGCTGCCGCCCTGGCCGGCGACCTCGACCGCGCCGTCTCCCTAGCCACCGCCCACGCCGCCCTCTTCGAGCCGGGCTGCTTCTTCCTTGAGTTGCAAAACCACCTGCAAGAAGAGGACCTCATCACCGGCAACGCCCTCCTCGAAGTCGCTGCCCGCACCGGCCTGCCCGTCGTCGCCACCAACAACGTCCACTACCACCTGCCCCGCCGCCGCCGCCTGCAGGATGTCCTCACCTGCATCAAGCACACCGAGACCCTGTCCACCGCCGGCCGCAAACTGCGACCCAACGCCGAATTCCACCTGAAGTCCGCCGCCGCCATGGCCGCCCTCTTCAGCGGCCTGCCCGAAGCCCTCCGCAACACCCTGCGCATCGCCGACATGTGCGACTTCGACCTGAGCTGCAAGCTAGAATACGGCCTGCCCGCCGCCACCGTCCCCGACGGACGCACCGAGTACGCCTACGTCGAAGAGCTCGTCTGGGAAAGCGTGCGCACCCTCTACGATCTGGTCACCACCGAGGTGCGCGAACGCGTCCAGCGCGAACTCGCCTACACCCGCCAGAACAACCTCGCCGGCTACTTCCTCACCGTCCGCGACATCGTCCAGTATTGCCACTCCAGCGACATCCTGGTCAACACCCGCGGTTCCGCCCCCGGCTCCATCCTCTGCTACGCCCTGGGCATCTCCATGGTCGAACCGCTCTCCGCCGGCCTTCTCTTCGAGCGCTTCATGTCCTCCAACCGCGTCGAGCCGCCCGACATCGACCTGGACATCGAGCACCAGGAGCGCGAGCGCGTCATCCAGTACGTCTACCAGCGCTACGGCCGCGAGCACGCCGCCATGGTCGCCAACGTCATCTCCTACCGCGGCCGCTCCGCCATCCGCGACGTCGGAAAGGCTCTCGGCCTACCCCTCGCTCAGATCGAGCGCCTCGCCAAAATCCTCTCCTGGAGCCACGGCCACGGCATCGGCGTGGAACTCGATGAGCTGGACGAAATCCCTTCCGAGATACCAAATCGCGTCGCCACCGACCTCATTGCCCTCAGCAACGAAATCCAGAACTTCCCTCGCCACCTGGGCATTCACAGCGGCGGCATGATCATCTCCTCCCTCCCCCTCGCCGAGTCCGTCCCGATCGAGCCCGCCACCATGGAAGACCGCACCATCGTGCAGTGGGACAAAGACGACTGCTCCTACGCCGGCCTCATCAAGATCGACCTCCTCGGCCTCGGCATGATGACTCTCATCCACCGCGCCTTCCGCCTCATCGAGGCCCGCCATGGCCAGCGGCTTACCCTCGCCGGCTTCACCTTCGACGACCCGGCCGTCTACGACGCCGCCTGCGAAGCCGACACCCTGGGGGTCTTCCAGATCGAAAGCCGTGCCCAGATCGCCACCCTCCCCCGCACCCGCCCCCGTAATTTCTACGACCTGGTCGTCGAGATCGCTATCATCCGCCCCGGCCCCATGAGCACCAAGATGCACCGCCGCTGGATTCTCCGCCGCCTCGGACAGGAGCCCATCACCTACCTCTTCCCCTCCCTCGAGCCCGTACTTAAACGCACCCTCGGCCTGCCCATCTTCCAGGAGCAATGCATGCAGATGGCCATGGCCGTCGCCGGCTTCAGCGCCGCCAAGGCCGACGCCCTCCGCCAGGCCATGAGTCGCAAGCGTTCCCTCCAGCACATCCAGTCCCTGCGCGACGACCTCATTGCCGGCATGACCGCCAACGGCGTGCCCGAAGCCGTGCGCGAAGAGATCTACACCCAGATTGAAGGCTACGCCGGCTACGGCTTTCCCGAGGCCCACTCCTGTGCCTTCGCCCTCTTGGTCTACGTCTCCGTCTGGCTCAAGGTCCACTATCACGCCGAATTCACCTGCGCCATCCTCAACTCCCAGCCCATGGGCTTCTACCACGCCCACACCCTCATCGGCGACGCCCAGCGCCACGGCGTCACCGTGCATCCCGTTGACATCCGCCACAGCCGCTACGAATGCACCATCGAAGCCGACGGCGCCGTCCGCGTCGGCTACCGCTACGTCGAGGGTCTCGGCGACGCCTACCGGGAGGTGCTGGACCGCGAGATCGAATCCGGCCCCTATTCCTCTCTTGAGGACTTCTGCCGGCGCACCCGCCTACCGGCCAACATCCTGGAGACTCTCGCCGTCGCCGGCGCCTTCGACGGCTTCGACCGGGAACGTCGCGACGCCCTCTGGCGCATCCACGCCTACTCCCCGGCGCAATTCGGCGACGAACTTCCCGGCCTCGCCGCCGCCCTGGAGGAGGACGCCAACCTGCGCCCGGCCGGCAAGATGGTGCAGGCGCGGATGGATTTCGCCTCCACCGGGCATTCCACCACCTATCGCGGGATGGAGTTCCACCGCCCCGCCCTGTCCGCCGCCGGAGTGCTGACCGCCGACGGCCTGAAGAGCCTGGCTGAGAAAGTACGCGAGCAGAAGCAACAGAGCCCCCGCCAGGACCATCCCTACCCGACCATCCCCACCCCGCCCCCAGCCAGGGAACGCGTCCTCGCCCCCGTCGCTTCTGATTCCGATAACCCACCGGCCCGCGATTCCATCGGCGCGCCGCGACATCGCCCTCGCGACAGTCAAACCCGCTCCCAGACCGCCGATGCTTTACATAACGCACTGACCGGCGATCGGGAGTTCACCGCCTCCGAGCCTCCCCCCGCCGACGCCGCCATTCCCCATTCCGTTCGTGCCCGCGCCCGCACCGGCGTACGGGTGAAGGTGGCCGGACTGGTCATCAACCGCCAGCGACCCAGCACCGCCGCCGGCTTCACCTTCCTCACCCTCGAAGACGAAACCGGCCTGGTGAATATCATCATCAATCCCCGGACGTTCGCCCGCCACAAGCGCCTCATCCTGGACGAGCCCGTCCTGATGGTCGCCGGCGAACTCGAAGACGAAGACGGCGCCCTCCACGTCATGGCCCATCGCCTCTCCATGCCCGGCCCCGCCCACATCAAGGCCCCGCCCTCCAACGACTGGGGCTGACGGCCCGCCTCCGGGGGTAAGACGGGGCACACAGACGCCCGGGAACCTGTAGATATACTCACAATTCCGAATAATTGACCGGGTGCAGCCATCGCGAATCGCGCGACTTCCACCCGCCGATCGCCCCGAACCCCCACTATCTGGAGAGCACGAATGGCCGAGCCAGCGCCCGCATCCCGGACGCCCCTCGCCATAAGCCGCATTCCCTTAGCCGCCACTTGGCGTACACCCTTGCTGGCCATCCTGGCCGTGCTCTTTTCCACCCTGTTGCTCGCCGCCTGTGGTGACGAACCCAAACTCCCCGACGCCATCATCGATATCCGCGCCGGCACAGTCCAGGTAAAGGCCCTCCCCGACGCCGCCTACCTGCCCGCCGCCGACGGTCAGGAACTCGTGCAGGGCAACGAAGTCCGCGCCGGTTCCAGCTCCAAGATCGCCATCATCTTCTTCGACGGCTCCGTCACCCTGCTTGAGGACGGCGCCGAACTTCGCATCGACCGTCTACAGGGGTCGGCCACCTCCGGCTTCTCCAGCGTCGAGCTCTTCCAGGCCGGCAGCCGTACCATTCACCGAGTCCAAAAACTCGTCGACGTCGACGTCGACGCCGCCTATGTCCTGCGCACCAGTTCGTCCGTAGCCCTCGTGCGGGGCACCGGATTTATCGTCGAAGACGATCCCGTGACCGGCACCAAGCTCAAGAGTTTCGAGGGTCGAGTCGGTCTGGCCGGTGAATCCGGCGTTGAGGTCGCCGTTGTGGCCGGCGAGTCGTCCACCACGCCCGTCGGCCTGGCGATCCCGACCGCGTTCGGTAAAATCAGACGTGCGCCCCGTCCGTCACGGAGGGGGCCGCCAGGCGGGGGTAGCTCAGTTGGTAGAGCGCTAGCCTTCCAAGCTGGATGTCGCGGGTTCGAGCCCCGTCCCCCGCTCCGCCTTCCCGGGCAGCCAATCTGAACAGGCCTCCTGACCTGCCAGACTGCACGTCGCAGGTCCGAATCCTGTCACCCACTCCCACAGAACTAACGCCGGTAGATCGGCCACGATCCGTGCCCTCAATCTTGAAGGAACCCGCCGAAAGCTATCTCCGGGCGGTGCCGCTCTTCGCTTCCTTGGCCCCGTACTTGGGGTACCAGTACGTCGTATACATCCGGAAGCACTTCTCGCTGCACACGATGATGCTGTGCCCACCGTGGTCCTTATGGATTTCCTGGCAGGGCACCAGGATTCCGCACGCGGCGCATCGCGGCATGCTGTCTACTTCACGCAGCGGCATTGCGAATCTCCTCCCTTAGCTTCTCCGTCGCCGGCAGGTCTGCCTTCAGCCCGGCCGGCGTAATCACCACCCCGTAGTCCTGCGCCGCGTCCTCGATGTCCAGCAGCTCGTCCCACACGTCCTGCTCCACCAGCGCCGGATCACGTTCCAGCGGATCGCCATAGCCCGCCCCACCCGGCGTGCGCAGCAGTATCCGATCCCCGGTTTCCAGCAGTATGTTGGAGAACTTGCCAGAAGACACTTTTCCGAACATTTCCCCGGCGGTCAGCCACTCGTCTTCGCCCGCGCGATTGAACAGCAGCGCCGTATTGTTCGCGTCCTGCCCTCCGCGCAGTCCCGGCGGCCTCGCCGTCAGGCTATTCAGGTGAGCGCTCACCGTCAGCGGCGCCAGGCACCGCCAGATTCGTTCCACCCCGTATCCGCCTCGATGCTTGCCCGCGCCCGGACTGCCCGGAGCCAGCCGGTACTCCTCAATCCGCACTGGATAGCGCGTTTCCAGCACCTCGCACGGCGAGTTCAGGCAGTTGCCGTTCTTCGTCACCATCGCATCGTTGCCGTCGGCGTCCTCGCGGCCCCCACACCCCATTCCCTCGATGTGCAGCACCACGAACGGCTCCCCCGTGTCGATCGAACTTCCGTAGAAACCCAGCAGCCCGCTCGTGCCGCCGTCCGCCGCCGAGCTCCGTTCCGTCATCGTCGAGAACGCCGCGAAAATCACCGCCATCGTGTTCGGGTAGGTGTCCGAATTCCCGCCCACGCACGATCCTGGATAGTTCACGTTTACCACCGTTCCGGGCGGCGCCACCAGGCTGATCGGCCGGTACACCCCGTGATTTTTCGGGATGTCCTCCTCGATCATGTGGAAGATCGTCGCATAGGTCGCCGATGCCGTCGTGCCGAACGACTGATTTATCGCCCCCGCCGCCTGCGAGTCCGAGCCCGTGTAGTCGATCAGAATCTCATCGCCGCGCACCACCACCGTGGCCACAAACTTGTAGGGCTTGTCCGCGATCACGCCATCGTCTTCGATCCAGCCCTCCGCCGAGTATTCGCCGTCCGGCATGCGGCTGATGGCCTGGCGCATCAGCACTTCCGAGTTGTCTTTGATTTCCTTGCCCAGGGACTGGAATTTCTCCCTGCCGAGTTTCTCAATCAGTTCCAGCACCCGCCGTTCCGCCAGGTACGTCGATCCCACCATCGCCATGAGGTCGCCACGGGAGACGACGGGCGTGCGCACATTGGACGTGATGATGGCGAAGATGTCCTCGACCGGTTCGTCGTTCTTGTAGATCTTGATCGGCGGCAGCCGCAGCCCCTCCTGGAAGATGTTGCGCGTGTCCCCAAACGCCGCCGGCACCATCCCGCCGATGTCCGTCATGTGGGCGATGTTTGCCGCATAGGCCACGATTTCCCCGTTGTGGAAACAGGGCTTCAGAGTCATGAATTCGGGCAGATGGCAACCGCCTCGATACGGATCGTTATGCAGGATCACATCCCCGGGCTCCATGTTCTCCGGACCCACTTCCTTGATCGCCCATTCCACCGTGTGCACGATCGCCCCGATATGCGCCGGGCAAAAGTCCCCCATCGCCAGCATTTCGCCCGACCTGTCAAAAAGCAGGCAGGAGAAGTCCTTCGCCTCGTTGAACATCGTCGAATACGACGTGCGCAACATCGCCAGTCCCATCTCCTCGCACGTGCTTATCAGGTAGTTCCGCACCACCTCCAGCACCACCGGGTCGTCGATCTGGAGGTCCGTCCCGCCGGCCCCGTTCTTTCGCTCAGTTCCCATTCTGGCTGGTCTCCATAATGATGTGTCCGTGCCCCTCGACCCGGGCGGTCCAATTGGGCGGCACCAGCGTCGTGGAGACATCCTCCACCACGATCGCCGGCCCCGTTATCTCGTTCTCCGCATGCAGGTCCGAGCGACGATAGATCAGCGTGTCCACCCGTCCGCTGGTCTCATCGAAATAGATGCTGCCCGTCTTTACCGGATCGGGCGCCGGCCCGGTGGTTATGGCCGGCAAATCCACGGTCGCCCGCGTCCGCGCCGCCACCACCCGAAAATTGACCAGTTCGAAATTCGATTCCGGGAAAAACCACCCGAATTGCCGCTCATGCTCCTTGTCGAACGCCCGCCGCACCTCGGCTATCGACTCCGCCGTGATCTGCCCCGCCGGCAGTGAAGCCTCCAATTCCCAGTTCTGACCCGAGTACCGGATGTCGATGCTGCGCATCAGCAGCGGCGACTCCGCGAATCCCTCTCGCTCGAAATCGCTGATTGCCCTGGCCTCAAGTTCCTCAAAGTCGGCGGCGACAATCGCCAGATCCACATTGTCCTCGTGCGTAATTCGCGACTTCATGTAATCGAACCGGGTGTCCGCCATCAGGCATCCCGCTGCGCTGAACACCCCCGGGTACACCGGCACTATCACCCGCGTCATCCCTAGCGCCTCCGCTAGATACGCGCCGTGCAACGGACCCGCCCCGCCGAACGCTATCAGTGAGAATTCCCGCGGGTCCAGTCCCTGGTCCACCGTCAGCAACCGCATCGTCTCCGCCATGCTGCTGTTCATAATTTCCAGGATGCCGCTGGCCGTTTCCTCCAGCCCCATATCCAGCTGATCGCTTACCGCCTGCACCGCCTTCCGCGCCGCCTCCTCGACCAGTTGGACCTCTCCACCGAGCTTGAAATCCGGGTCCAGCCGGCCCAGCACCACGTTCGCGTCCGTCGACGTCGCCACCGTGCCGCCGCGTCCATAGCAGGCCGGGCCCGGCTCCGCGCCCGCGCTTCGCGGGCCCACCTTCAAGATTCCCCCGGAATCGATCCACGCCTCGCTGCCGCCGCCCGCTCCAATCGACCGGATGTCCAGCATCGGCGTGGCGATCGGGATGCCGAATTCCAGCTCCGTGCTGCTCGTCATCGCCGGCCGTCTGTCCGCTATCAGGCAGGCGTCGAAACTGGTGCCTCCGATGTCCGCCGTCATGATCGAGTCAATCCCCAGTAGCGTCCCCACCTCCAGGCTCGCGATCACTCCCCCCGCCGGACCGCTTCTAATCATCGTCACTGGCTGTTCCCGGGCGTTCGCCGTTGTCATCACCCCGCCGTTGCTGCGCATGATCAGCGGCGCCCCCGCCCCCGCCTCCCGCAGCTCCGTTTCCAGGTTCGTCAGATACCGGTCGATCCGGGGCTTGAGGTAGACGTCGATCACCGTCGTGCTCGAACGCTCATACTCCCGCCACTGCGGAAACACCTCCGACGAAATCGACACATATGCCTCCGGATACAGCTCGTGGATCAACTCCCTGGTCCGGCGCTCATGGTCGGAGTTGAGAAACGAGAACATGTAGCAAACCGCAATCGCCGGCACGCCCTCGGCCTTCAGCCTGGCCACTGCCGTCGCCACATCCTCCTCACTGAGAGCCTCCACAACCTCCCCGTGCGCCCCGGTTCGCTCTCGCACTTCCAGGCTCATCGCCCGTTCCACCAGGTGACGCGGCTTGATCCAGTGCAGGTCGAACGATTCCGGCCGGTCTATCCTCTGGATTCTCAGCAGGTCCCGGAAACCCCTGGTCGTCAGCAGCCCCACCCGCGATCCCGCCCGTTCGATCAGCATGTTCGTGCCCACCGTGGTGCCATGAACGAAATGCGATATCGCCCCCGGGTCCAGTCCGCCCTTTTTGATGGCGTCAAAAATTCCACGCGAGGGATCGCTGGGTGTGCTCAACGTCTTCGCGATCGTCAACACGCCGTCCGGGTCCACCGCCAGCAGGTCGGAGAACGTCCCGCCCGTGTCCACCGCGACCATCGCCGATTTATCTTCCAACCGCCCCAACCTTTCCTGTGTTTCCATGCCGGCGCACGCGCCCTCTAATGTAGCGGAAGCGAATTATGGGATCACAGTTGCCGCCCCGACTACGCCGGGCATCGCTGAAATTTCCGGTGTATGCAGACTTCCCTGCGACCGTCACCCGGCGCTCCCATCGCGCTGCCCCACCAGCTCGTCACCAAGCCAATCCGCGTACGCCAGCGTGTCGGCATCGGGAGCAAGAGTGGGGTTACGCAGGGTGGCGTGCTCTAAAACGCCCATCCTTACCAACAAGCGTTTTTCCATCAGATTGAAAAACTCCATGTCGCTGAGGACGAACGTCAGCCACGGTAGGATCCGTTGGAATACGGCCAGCGCTCCGGCCCGATCTCCGCTGCATCCCCGCCTCCACACTTCAGCCATAAAGTCCGACAGCGCGAGTCCCGGCATTACCCCGCGGATTCCGGCCGGTATAAGCTCTAACGTGTAGAGACCGCCCCAGCCTTCGAACACCCCGACGCCGTCGTCTGTCGCCTCGCGGATCGCTTGCACCTTCGGCGCCATGCGCGGTTCTTCTAGTTTCACGTAACGGAAGTTGGGACATCGCCGCTGAAGCTCCGCGCAAAAACTCGCCCCGACCGTCGAGCCCGCGGGATTCCAGTCCTGGATCAATATCGGCGTTTCCACCGCGTCGCAGATGCGAGCCGCATATTCCAGCAAGTCGGATTCCGCCAGCGGCATCTGCCGGGGCAGCGCGAATGACACAATGTCGGCGCCACGCGCCACGCTCTGGCGCGCCAGGTCCGCCGTTACCCGAGCCGCCCCATGATTGCACTGCGCGATGACCGGAAACCGACCCGCGGCATGCTCCACCACCGTCTCCACAACCTGGAGTCGTTCCGCGTCGGTCAGCTTGTAATACTCGCTCCCATACGCGGGGAGGCACACCGCTCCAAGATCCATGGTGGCGGCTAAGTCGACGAGCTTGCGCAGCGCCGCGAGATCAACATCTTCGGTGCCGGGTTCGAACGGTGTCGGAATGATCGGGACGACACCGGAAAGCGAGCTTTTGTCGATTCTGATCCGCTCCCCTGGCTCTTAAGATTGACGCTCTTGCGACCAACGCTGTTCGTGCCTACCTCGGCCGCTCAGCGCCAGGGCGGCCAAGTATGCCACAGGGGATATCAACCCGGATAAGTAGCGTCGCCGCAAACTTCAAATCTACCTGAGCGTGACGTTCTTCATCGTGAGTGGCGAAAACAGGTGCGGGAAATCGGTGTTCGTTATCACGGGCCGACTCGTTAGTCCCCGATTCCTACCGCACTCCAGCGGTCCCGGCCCGCAAGGTCGCCGCATCCAGCGCGACCGCCCCACCCTTTCTTAAATGTCCATGCCGACGCGGGCGCCGTCCAGAGTGGCGGACCTTATCGAAGGATTCCCGTCCGCCGCCCCAATTACCCTCAGTTCCGGCACCAACTTTTCCAGAAGCGATCCCAGCTCGTTGACCGGCTCTTCCTCCCCGGCGAACACAATCAGCTCGAACCGCCCGTAGTCAATTTCCCGACCCGTGGCCACCCGCTTCAACACGACGCCGTCGTCGGCGGCGTGGCCGATATCGAGTCCCGCCTCGAACCCCACCCCGCGCCCCGCGAGTTCTTCGTAAAGCACTCCCCCGTCCCGAGGGCCCAGCCGTTCGCCCACTTTGCTCAGCGGCGAGATGTATTGGACTTCGCAACCGGCTCCGGCCAGCACGTCCGCCGCCACGAACGCCTCGTGCCCACCCAGGCGATCCACGATCAGCACCCGCTTTCCCGCCGGCGCCGGCCCCTCCAGCAACTCCCGCACGGTCAATATCTTCTCCGTTTCAAACCCATGAACCGCCGGCCGCACCGGCCGCGAGCCCGTCGCGATTACCACCACCTCCGGATCCAGCTCCATAACCGTCGCCTCGTCCGCCGACGCCCCGGTTCGCACTTCGAAGCGGCCGGCCCGCGCCTGGCGCTCGTAGAACTCGGCGATCTCCAGCATCTTCCGACGCAGCTTCCCCGCCCCCGCCAGCAATATCTGACCGCCGATGGACTCCGCTTTTTCCAGCACTGCCACCCGATGGCCCCACCCCGCCGCCGCGATCGCCGCTTCCATCCCCGCCGGGCCCGCCCCCACGATCACCACCCGTTTGCCGGTGGCCGCCCGTGCTGGCGCGCTCCATTCCCGCTCCCGGCCCGTCAGCGGGTTATAGATGCAGTTGACCGGCTCCATCTCCAGGCAATGCAGACAGCGCACGCACGGCCTGATCTCCGCCGGTCGCCCCTCCGCCAGTTTGTTCATCAGGTGCGGATCGGCGATATGCGCCTTGGTCATCCCCACCAGGTCCACCTGTCCCTCCGCCAGCGCCCGCTCCGCCATGCGCGGGTCGGTGATGCGCCCGGCATGCAGCACCGGCACGTCTACCGCTCGCTTGATCTCCCCCACCATCGGCAGCAGCCCACCGTCCGGCAGATACATCGGTCCGTGGTGGATTTGATCCGTACCCGCCGTGAGGCTCACGTAGTCGATCAGGCCCTCGCGATCGAGCAAGTTAATTAGCTGAATGCAGTCTTCCTCGACCATGCCCTCCGGGTGAAAATCGCGCGCCTTGAGCCGCACCCCGACCACGAAGTCATCGCCCGTTTCCTTGCGTATCGCCGCCAGCGTCTCCACCACCAACCGGGCCCGGTTCTCCAGCGGTCCACCGTATGAGTCGCCGCGGCGGTTGTAAAAAGGACTCAAGAACTGAGCCAGCAGATAGCGTTCATGCGCGTGCAACTCCACCCCGTCCGCGCCGCCGGCCTGCGCCCGGCCCGCCCCTTCGGCGAACGACTGCACTATCTCGCGAAGTCCCTGCTCACTCCAATCCCGCATCGACCCCGGCGTGGCGGCCGGCGGCGTCCCCTCCGCCCCCGGCAGGGCAGGCAGATACTCGCCCAATCGAATGCGGGCCACCGGCGCGTTTCCGATCACCGGCGGCTGGTCGCCGGCGTGCAGCAGTTGGGCTATCAACTTCGCGCCATGCCCATGCACCGCCTTCGCCAGAACCCGATACGCATCTACGAATCCGTCATCTAAATTCTGAAAGTAGCCCGGTCCGGCGCCCGGCATCGTCACCGTCGCCCCCGTCGTCACCATCCCGATTCCGCCCCGGGCGCGCTCCGCCATGTAGGCCACGCAGTCCGCGTTTGGCTGACCGTCCGCGTCGGCCATCCACTCCGCGAAATGCGCCGTGCTGCACACCCGATTCCGCAGCGTCATGTTCTTGATCGTGAACGGCAAGAACAGGCTCGGGAAGTCGGCGTTCATCGTCACGGCTTCAACCGTTTCATGGAGTCGACTCTTCATCCCCCGATTCTCACGGCCATCCAGCGGCCCCGGGCTGGAGGTCGCCGGTGATGTTACCGGGCTCGTCCGGGCCCGACACATCCCACCCCGGTCCGGAGACCGCGAATTCAGCGCGATCGCCCCGCCCCTCGTGCCCCCATTTCCCTGCGGGCTAACATGCAGCCACTCCGACAGGAGACGACCAATCGCGCGAGGCCGCGACCTCGCGCTACACGGGGGCACGCCCATGACAGCTCTTTGTGCCGGGACCGGACGCTCGGACATCACGCCGACTGTCGGGAGCGCCCACGGCTGCTGGGGCGCCCAGACCCATCAACGCGCCGAGCGCGTCGACATGCCCCCCAGCTGCACCGCCCTTGCCTGAGTTCCCGACCCCGTCGAAAGACCTCGCCGACACCGGCCTTTCCCGCCGCATCGCCGCCTGGTTCACCGCCTTCGGCGTCCTCAGCCTGAGCTTCGAGCCCGTCCGCGTCCTGCTGCCCGTGTACATCGTAAGCGAAGTCGGTGGCGATGCCGGACTCACCGCCGCCCTGTTGGGCGTGTCCGTCTTTTGGACCGCCGTGGGCTCCGTGGTCGGCGGCGTTGTCGCCGACTCCATCGGCCACCGCCGCTCCTACCTCATAGGACTCTCCGCCCGCGTGGTCTTGGCCGGCGCGTTCCTCACCACCTCCGTCCCGGCCCTCTTCGTTGTGCTCTCCATCTTCGGCCTCGGCTGGGGCTGGAGCGACACCGGATTTCAGGGCTACGTCATCCAGGCCTTCCCCCGCAATCGCACCGCTACCATCATGGGTTTCTGGTTCACTTCCATGGGGATCGCCGCCATCCTCGGCAGCGCCATCGCCGCCGCCCTGGTCGAAGGCCCCGGGTTCGCCCCTATCGGCATCGGGGGGCTCGTCGCCTCCGTGACCGGCCTCATCCTGATCTGGCTCACCGTTCCCGACCTGCCCGAGGCGTCCGCCGGCCCGCGGGGGAACGCGCTTAAGCTGGAACTGCCCCGGCTGCTGCGAGAGCGCGGAGTACTCGCCTTCCTGGGACTCACCGGGTTTCCGACCGTCCTCCACGGTGCCTCCTCCGTGGCCGTGCCGCTGCTGCTTTTTGCCGCCTCGGGCAGCCCGGCTCTCGTCGCCTCCTTTGGCCTAGCCAGCGCCTTGCCCGGGCTCGTCCTCCAACCCCTGCTGGGCCGCTTCGCGGACCTGAAGGGAGTCTGGGCGCCGGTGACCGCCGGCGCGATCGTCGTCGTGGTCGCCGCCGTGGCCATCGCCCTCGCGCCGGGTTCCCTGGCAGCCGTGTTTGTGGCCGGCGTCGTCGGCAGACTGGGCGTCGACATCAAAGATACCCTCACTCCCACCATCGCCCGGGAGGTAACCTCGCCCGCCATCCATGGCCGGGTCATCGGGCTCGGAAGCATGTCCTGGAGCGTCGGCTCCATGCTCGGCGTGCTCGCCGCCGGTCCCCTGCTGGACGATCACCCCGCCCTGCTCTTCTGGCTCGTCGCCGCCGCAACCGCCGCGGCCCTTCCCCTCGTGCGACGCTTGCGCACCCATGCCCGACTGACAACAGCCAACCAGACCCACTCCCCCACCCCGCCCATTTTGACATAATCCGCCGATTGTCCGAAGCTCACCCCGTTGGTTGGGCACAATTTAATACCGGGGGCTCCATGGATACCGTCGATATGATCGGGTTACGTATCATCCACATCGTGGCGGGCGTGTTCTGGGTCGGGGGTTTTCTCTTCCTCACCTTCATTCTCATTCCCCGTCTCCGCGCCCTCGGCCCCGCCGTCCAGGGTCCCGTCATGGGATCCGTCATGAAACTGGCCGTCCCCGCCTTCCTCTCCGCCGCCGGGCTGCTCATGGCCAGCGGAGTTTGGATGGCGCTCAAGCTCCGCTGGGGCGTGTTGGACAGCTTCTTCAACGACGCCTGGGGCTGGGCCATTCTCGTCGGAGCCGTACTCACCGTTCTCGCCGTCCTCATGGGGCTCCTCGTAACTCGACCGGCCATGCTGGGGGCCGCCGCGATCGGCGCCAGCCTGCAGGGTTCCCCTCCTACTTCCGAGCAAGGCGCACAGCTCGGCGCGCTCCAAAAACGCATGTCGCGGGCGTCCCACACCACCTCCGCCCTGCTGGTCGCCGCCGTCATCTGCATGGCCGTCGCCCGCTGGATCTGACCCACCCCTGAGCCCGACCCGGCGCCGGAGTAACCTGCGGCACTTGCCCAATGCCTTTCCGCACGTCATCCTTCCCATTCGCGGCCGTCGCGCTGAAACCATCCCCCTCCGCCAATCCAGGGAAGCATGAACACCACCCGCTCCGAAGGTTTATTCGCCGCCGCCCGCCGGGTCATTCCCGGCGGCGTCAACAGCCCCGCCCGCGCCTACGGCAGCGTAGGCGGCACCCCCCGCTTCATCGAGCGCGGCGCCGGCGCCAGCTTCTGGGACGTGGACGGCAACCGGTACCTCGACTACGTCCTCTCCTGGGGACCGCTCGCCGTCGGCCACGCCCATCCCGCCGTCGTCAAAGCCATCAGCCAGACCGCCTCCCGCGGCACCAGTTACGGCGCGCCCACCGCCACCGAAACCGAGCTCGCCGAACTCGTCGTCGCCACCTTCCCGGCCGTCGATCTCGTCCGCCTGGTCAACAGCGGCACCGAGGCCACCATGACCGCCGTCCGCCTGGCGCGCGCCTTCACCGGCCGCACCCTCATTCTAAAATTCGCCGGCTGCTACCACGGCCACGCCGACATGTTCCTCGTCCAGGCCGGCAGCGCCGTCGCCACCCTGGGCCTTCCCGACTCCCCCGGCGTCCCCGCCGCCACCACCGCCGACACCCTCGTCGCTCCCTTCAACGACCTCGACAACGTCGCCTCCCTCTTCAACGATCATGCCGATGAAATCGCCGCCGTCATTGTCGAGCCCGTCGCCGGCAACATGGGTGTTGTCCCGCCCCGCGCCGGCTTCCTCGACGGGCTGCAAGAGCTTTGCCGCTCCCACGGCGCCCTCTTCATCCTGGACGAAGTCATCACCGGCTTCCGCGCCTCCCCCGGCGGCGCCCAGGCCCGCTGGGCGTTGGAACCCGACATCACCTGCCTGGGCAAGGTCATCGGCGGCGGTCTCCCCGTCGGCGCGTACGGCGGTCGCCGGGACGTGATGGAAACCGTCGCTCCCGTCGGCGCCATGTACCAGGCCGGCACCCTCTCCGGCAATCCCCTCGCCACCAGCGCCGGCCTCGCTACCCTGCACACCCTGCAAGAGCCCGGCGCTTTCGACCGCGCCGAATCCCTCGCCGGCCGGCTGGCTTCCGGACTGCAAACCGCCGCCGAATCCGCCGTACTGCGCCTCCAGACCGCCCACATCGGCACCATCCTCGGCTTCTATTTCATCAATGACGACGCGCCTCCCGACGCCACCATCCACGACTACGACACCGCCCGCGAATACGCCGATACCGATCGCTACGCTCGTTTCTTCCACGCCCTCCTTGAGCGCGGCGTCTACTTCGCCCCCAGCCAGTTCGAGGCCGCCTTCCTCAGCACCGTCCACACCGAAGCCGACATCGACACCACCATCGAGGCCGCCGCCGCGGTCATGCAAACCCTCCGCGACTAGCCCCTTCCCCGCCCTCCCTTCCCGCCACCGTCCGTTATCCTTGCCTCCCATCATGCTTTTCGCATCCTCCCGGTCCCGTCCCGGCCGCCGGCGATTCCTCGCCGGCGCCGTCGCCGCCCTCGCCGTCCCGGCCCTGGCCGCCTGCGCCGGCGGTCGTGCCGATCTGTTCGCCCGGCGCGGATACAGCGTCCATCTAGCCGGCCTCCACCAGCCCCGCGCCATCGCCTTCGCTCCCGACGGCCCCCTGTTCCTGGCCGAGGCCGACTCCGATCTCCGCGAGGGCCGCATCTCCTCCGTCAATGCCTCCGGCCGCGCCGGCGTCCTGCACTCCGGCCTGCCCCGCTACCCCTCTCCCTACGGCGACGATGAGGACGTCGGTCTTGCCGGCATCGAGTATCTCGACGGCTCCATCTACGGCGTCATCGGCCAGGGCGAGGATGACCTCTCCTCCTTCCTGTTCCGCGTCGACCCTGACGGCGCCTTCGTTCCCCTCGCCAACCTCAAGCACCATCCCGCCCTCGGATTTCCCCCCCAGGCCCCCACCCCCGCCATCGAGTCCGAATCGGGCATCGTCCTCTACGACCCCAACAACCTCTTCGACCTTGCCTATCATCCGGACCAGGACGGTTTTTACATTTCCGACGCCGGGGCCAACTGGATTCTCGCCGTCACTCCCGACGGCGCCGAAGTCGATTACATCGCCCAGTATTCCCGTTCCGGCGATCACACCGTCCCCACCGGCATCGTCGTCGGCCCTGACGGCGCGGTCTATCACGGGCTGCTTTCCGGGTTCCCCTACAACATCGGCGACGGAGTCGTCAGCCGCATCGACGCCGATCGCAACGTTACTGATTTCGTCCTCGGCGTCACCATGCCCATCGACGTCGCCTGGGGACCCGATGGCCTTCTTTACGTCCTCGAGTTCGGCCAGGGACTCGACGACGGCGCTCCCCCCGGAATCACCGCTGCTTCAGGCCGTGTCTTGCGCAAGAGTCGTGGAAGCCTGGACCTGGTCATTGACGGCCTCAACTACCCCTACGCCATGGCCTTCGGCCCGTCCGGCGATCTCTGGATCACCGTCAACAGCTCCTTCGGCGAGCCCGGCTCCGGCCAGCTGATCCGCGTAACCCTCTAGCCCCGCCCGCTACCCGTCCGGCAGATAGTCCTTAGCCAGCTCCGGCAGCGAATGCATCAACTCGTGCGCGAAGCGGAAATTGCCTTCCGTGATGTGTCCCACCGAGATACCCAGCGGCACCCCCAGGTCTCGCCCGTAGCAGTAGTCGAAAACTTCCCGCAGCATGTTCTCGATGGACTCAATCGATCGATTTCCCCTCCCCGTCTTATCGGAAAAGATGTACTCAACCGTTTCCTTGTCCACCTCCGCCCCCAACAGCGATTCCACCACCCGCAAAATCGACTTCGACGGGATCGGCGCCACGCTCAGAAACACCCGCTTCGGCTCCACCCCCTGCCGTTCCGATTCATCCCGGTAGTCCTGCAAGAGTCGGATCATTCCCCCCGCCGTGTAAAAGAGCTGCGTGGTGAAGAAGTCCGCCCCCGCCAGCGCCTTCTGCGCCATGCGGTACGGCTCGTCCTCCTCCCCCTCCGCCCGCCGCGTGTCCATGGCGATCGCTCCCCGGGTAATCCGCGGCCCCGTCTCCGACAATTCCCGCAGCCGCTCCAGCGCCGCCGTCGCGCTCAATCCCGTCAGGTCCGTCACGTACAACGCCGGCCCCACCGCCACGATGTTGCGAATTCCATAATCCCCAATGGTCTCTTCCAACCATTTCTCCGTCTCCTCCATAGGCGTATTCGGAAACGGGTGGGTGATCAGCATCTCCGTGTTCGCGTGCAGGTTCGGATCGCTCGCCACCAGCGCCGCGAACCGCCGCGCCTTCAACCTGTCCGGCCGGTTCACCGACATTCCCGCGGTGCTCTCATCCACGATTTGCGGAATGTAAATCGCGTCCACCTCGTCCCCAAATCCCGCCATCGTGCGCGCCAGTCCCGCCGCGCTCCGCGCCAGCACCGCCTCACTCTCGTCCACCTCCGGCGGGATGAACTCGAACATTCCCACCCGCCGCTTCGGGTCCGCCACCTTCTCACTAAACGTCAACGTCATCCGCGGCCTCTCTCCGGCAAAGCCCGCGCCGAAGCCACCTCGACTCTCAACCTAAAAACCCCAATTCCTATTACCCGTCCGGTCACGTAATCCTCCGAAGCTATCGCATCGCAGTCCCCCGGCAAAGTCTTCGCCGCTACCCTCAAACCTTAGAATCCATGCGGGTCCGACCATGACTGCGCAAATCGCTCCCGGTCCGCGGCCGCCTCTCCGCTCAACCGGCTCACCTGCCCGAACCCCGTCACCCCCAGCTCTTTGCCGTCGTGTTCCGACGTCGCGTAGGCGTCGAACCAGTCCTCCAGCAGATTCCGCATCGCCCCCACCCGCGGCCCCTGCTCCGCCTCGTCCGCCAGGTTCGTGCGTTCGTCCGGATCATTCACCATGTCGAACAGCTCATTCGCCCCCACGTCATAGCGATGTATGTACTTCCACTCCCGCGTGCGAATCATCCGCGTGCCGCCGAATTCGTCGAACACCACCACCCGATCCCTGTCCTCTTCCGCCTGCCCCCGCAACGTCGCCAGGAAACTGCGACCCGGCAGGTTGCCACCTGGCGGCAGCGGCAGCCCCGCATAGTCCATTAGCGTCGGCATGAAGTCATACGTCGAATACAGCCCCTCCAGCACCCGCTCCGCCGCCACCGTCCCCGGCTGATTGAATATCCCCGGCACCTTCACCGAGTTCTCATACATGTTGAACGGGAACGTCCCATTCCCCTTCCCCCACACCCCGTGGTGCCCGAAGTTAAACCCGTTATCGCTCCCGAACGCGATCAGCGTATTTTCCCTTATACCCAGCTCGTCCAGCAGCGCCACGATCCTGCCGACCGCCGCGTCCATCGCCGTCACCGCCGCGAAATAGCCCTTCAGCATCTCCTTCCCGCCCTTGAACTCCGTCGGCGAGCCCGCCATCCACGGATGCGGCTCCTCCTGCGGGCACGACTCAAATTTGCAATCGTCATACGAGTCCACGATGTCCTGCGGATGTCCGTACCACGGGCTGTGCGGCGCCGTGTAATGCACGCTCGCGTAGAACGCCCCCCCCGCCTCTGTCTCCCGCCGGATAAACGCCATCGCCTCGTCCGTGATCACGTCCGTCACATACCCCTTGCTCTCCTCCCGCTCTCCGTTGCGGATGAAAGGCGCTTCGTTGTAATCGCCGCCTCCGTACAGCCGAAAGTGGTGATAGTCGAACCCGTGATCCGCCAGTTCCCGCTCCCCCAGGTGCCACTTTCCAAACAGCCCGCACGTCCAGCCGTTCGCGCTCAGCGCGTCCACATACGTCACCTGCCCGTCCAGGAACGACTCCGCCATGTCCCCCGCCGGGTCCTGCCTTATCCAGTCGTGCACCCCGTGCTGCGAGTTGATCTTGCCCGTCAGGTACGTCGCCCGGCTCGGCGAGCACACTGGCGACGACGTATAGAAGTTCTCAAGCCGCGTCCCCGTCGCCGCCAGTTCGTCCAGGTGCGGCGTGCGGATTTCGTCATTCCCATAGCAACCCACCCCCCACAACGCCTGATCGTCCGTGAGCACGAACACGATATTTGGCTTGTCGCTCGCCACGCCGATTCTCCCATCGAACTATCCCGTTTACCGGCCCGTCCCAGCTTGGCGATTCATCCGATAGATATCCAATTCCCGGCCCGCCGGCTTCACCTCTATCGAACCCCACCATTCCCTATCATGACCAAGCCTCAGGCCCCAAATCATTACAGAAACTCTCATGTCAGCCGACGAACTCAACCGCTGCTTCGGCGCCGCCGACGATCCCCTCATGTGCCAGTACCACGACCTCGAATGGGGCGTCCCGGTTCATGACGACCGCCACCTCTTCGAGCTGATCTGCCTCGAAGGCGCCCAGGCCGGCCTCTCCTGGCGCACCGTCCTCCACCGCCGCGAGGGCTACCGCCTCCTTTTCCACAACTTCGACATCACCCGCGTCGCCGCTTTCGACGAGGACGACATCGAGCGCCTCCTCCTCGGCAAGCGCATCATCCGCAATCGCGCCAAGGTCAACTCCGCCGTCCGCAACGCCCGCGCCACCCGCGCCATCATCGAGGAATTCGGCTCGCTCGATAAATTCCTCTGGCAGTTCGCCGACCCGGCCCGCGTCACCACCGCCGCCGTGCTAGACGACCTCCCAACCGAGACCGATCTGGCCCGCGCCATGAGCAAAGCCCTCAAAGCCCACGGCTTCAACTTCGTCGGACCCACCATCTGCTACGCCCTCATGCAGTCCGCAGGCCTGGTCAACGACCACCCCACCTCCTGCTTCCGCCACTCCCAGGCCTAGCCCGCGCGCTCCCGCCGACTCCACCACCCCCACATGCGAGTAGCCCGGATACAGCGGGTACTCGGCGATCCCCAGCGCGTCCGTCAGCTCCGTCCCCGCGCTTATCAGCGAGTGCCGCGCCCGCACCACGATTTCCTTCGGCCCCGGCTCCGGCACCGCGAACTCCTCGATCGCCACCTCCCCCACCGCCGGGAAGACAATTCGCCGGCCCGTTTCAGAACTCATTGCAATGCCGCGCGCTTCTCTAGTACTTCCACCGGCCCGACGGCAGCATCTCCCCCCAGTCCTGCGCGAACGCCTCGCTGCCGTCCTCCCACTTCCCGCCCAGTGGCCGCAACTGCCCCGGTCCCCTCACGCCCCGGTCCAACCCATCCTTCTCCGGATTGACATAACGTGTGAACCAGCGTTCGAGCCGGCCCCGCATTTCTGCAATCCGCTCCTGCTGATCCGGAGCCTCGAATCGGTTATTACGTTCGTCCGGATCGTTCCCCAGGTCGTATAACTCATGCGGGCCGTCCGGGTAACGATGCACGTATTTCCACTCCCTCGTGCGCACCATCCGCGTCGGCCCGTACTCGTCGTAGATCACCACCGCCTCCTGTCCGTCGTCGTCCTCGCCCATCAGCGCCGGCACGAAACTCCTCCCCGGCAACTCGGTCTCCTCCGGCAGGTCCAACCCCAGGTAATCCAGCAGCGTCGGCATGAAGTCATATGCGCTCGCCAGCGCCATCGCCACCTGCCCCGCCGGTATCCGCCCCGGATGACTCACGATGAACGGCACCTTCACCGAGTTCTCATACATGTTCAGCGGGTACGTGCCGTTGCCCTTGCCCCAGAAGCCGTGATGCCCGCAACTGAACCCGTTGTCGCTCGTGAACACAAACAGCGTGTCCTCCCGAATGCCCAGGCTTTCCAGCCGATCCAGCAGTCGGCCCACGTCGGCGTCCATGGCGGTGACCGCGGCGAAATAGCCCTGCAGCATTTCGCGGCGGCCGAGCATTCGGTGGGTGAGGGGGCCGGCATCGGGGTGGATGGGCTCCTGCGGGCACGAGACGAAGGCGCAGTCGGCGTAGGAGTCCACAATCTCTTGCGGATGGCCGATCCACGGGCTGTGAGGCGCTGTGTAGTGGACGCTCAGGTAGAACGGATCCTGCCCCGCGTTCGCGTCGATGAATTCCAGCGCGTCGTCGGTCATCGCCGTCGTCACGTACCCCGGAATGGTCTGCAGCTTCCCATCTCGGACCATCAGCGCGTCGTTGTAGTCGCCGCCGCCCTTTTCGTGCGCGAACCAATGCCCGAACCCGTGCTGCGGCGTCTCGCTGTTGCCCAGGTGCCACTTCCCCGACAGCCCGCACGTCCAGCCATTCGCCGCCAGGATGTCCGTATATGCCACCTGTCCCTCCAGGTAGCTCGCCGCGTCCGGCCCCGTGTTCTTGCCTCGAATCCAATCATGCACCCCGTGCGCCGACGCCGTTTTCCCGGTCAGGAAGCTCGCCCGGCTTGCCGAGCAGACCGGCGTCGAGCAGAAGAAATGATCGAATCGCACCCCTTCCGCCGCCAACCGGTCCAGGTTGGGCGTGCGAATTTCATCGTTCCCGTAGCACCCCGCCGCCCACGGCCCTTGATCGTCCGTCAGCACGAAAATTACGTTCGGCCGCTCTGCCGCCATTCGATTTGTCCCCTTGCCGCGCCGTTCCTTCCGCCGCGCCCAAGCCTAGGCCATTCCCTCACCCCGTGCCCGCCCTACGAGCATGCCCACCGGCACCGTCAACGGCCTCCCCACCACCCGCTTCCGCCACGCCGAGATATATTCCGGGCGGTTGAGAGATACCGTCTCGTTTACGATTCACCATGAGAAACAGGCGGAATCGATTGTTACTATGAATCTGACCCTCAAACCCGGGAGGCAACAAATGTCCTGGACCCAACTCTCCGAGCACCTGCACCGCTGGACCGACACCTGCAACGTCTACTGCGTCACCTCCGGCGATCGCGCCCTTCTCATCGACGCCGGTTCTGGCGAAGTCCTCGACCACCTTGCCGACATCGGCGTCACCAACATCGACTGGGTCCTGCACACCCATCACCACCGCGACCAGTGCTGGGGAACCAACCGCCTCCGCGCCGCCGGAGCGAAAGTCGCCGTCCCCGAACACGAGCGCTACCTCTTCGAAGACGCCGAGCTCTTCTGGCGCCACAAGCGCGTCTACGACAACTACAACAACCGCAACACCTTCTTCGCCGTCGCCGAAGACATCCCCGTCGACGCCGAGCTCTTCGACTACGAGACCTTCACCTGGGAGGGCATCGAATTCGAAATCGTCCCCGCCAAAGGCCACACCCACGGCAGCAGCATGTTCGTCGCCCAAATCGACGGCCGCACCGTCGCCTTCACCGGCGATCTCATGCAGGCCGGCGGCATTCTCTACCAGTACCACTCCCTGGAGTACGGCTACGGCGGTCGCGAGGGCGTCATCTACACCCTCCAGTCCGCCCAGGCTCTACGCAAGCGCTCCCCCGATCTCGCCCTTCCTTCCCACGGCGATCCCATCGACGACCCGGTCGACGACTGCCACCGCCTTGAGGACGGCCTTATGGCCGTCACTCGTCTCGGTGGCGGCACCCGCATCCTCCCCTCCACCTTCCCGCCCTTCAGCGATATCCTTCCCGACGCCCGCTACATCCAGGTCTCGCGCCACCTGCTGTGGAGCGGTCCGCACACCGTCTCGAACTTCTACGTCATCCTCTCCGAGTCCGGCAAGGCCTGCTTCGTCGACTACGGCCACTCTTACTCATCTCATATGGGAGTCAGCGGTGATCGCGAAGATTTCGACACCATGCGGTTCATCGTCCATCACCTTGACGAACTCCGCGACACTTACGGTGTCACTGAAATCGATCTCGTCCTCATCACCCACATCCACGACGATCACACCGTCGGCATCCCCTATCTCCAGCGCCACGAGGGCGCGCAGGCCTGGGCATTGGACGAGGTGGCCCAGGTCCTCGCCAGCCCCGCCGAGTGGTCCAGCACCCCCTGCACCCTGAAGAAGCCGATCGAGTTCTCCCGCGTCTTCACCGACGGCGACACCTTCTCCTGGGAGGAGTATGAATTCGAAATCCACCACGCCCCCGGGCAAACCGAATTCCACTCCGTCATCGCCGCCGCCATCGACGGCCGCACAGTCGCCTTCACCGGCGACAACGTCTTCACCGATCTCGCCCCCGGCATGGATGGCGGACTCACCAATCAGCTCTTCCAGACGACCGTCCTGCGCAACAGCTACCAGCTCTGGATGCACCAGAAATGCGCCGACGTCATGGACCTCGTAGCCCCCGATCTCGTCTGCCCCGGCCACCGCCAGCTCATTCCCTGGGACGACTCCAAATCCCTCGAATATCGGGATTACATCAACCGCGGCGAGCGCGTCGTGCGCCGGCTCACCGGAGAGTCCACCGGCCAATCAGTCGACCTCTTCTGGGCGCGTCTGCGACCCTATCTGCTCGAAGTCGCCCCGGGCGCCGAGGCCACCTACACCCTCATGCTGCGCAACAACTTCGACGCCGACACCCGTTTCGAGGCCCGCCTCCTCGCGCCCGGCGGCTGGGAGACATCCACCGAATTCGCCGAACTAACTCTGGCCTCCGGCGCTCGCGGCGAGCTTCAGCTCACCGCCACCGCTCCCAGCGGGCCGGACCTCCGCCGCATTCTCACCGCCGAGATACGCATCGACGGCGTCGGCCAGGGGCCCATCGCAGAAGCCGTCGTCACCGTGCGCGAAACTGCCTAGTCCCGCCTGTCCGCCTCCGCTGGTAGCTCAAAACGGCCTGTGGCTGCGCCGCATCCGCTAGTAGCTCAAGACGGCCTGTGGCTGCGCCGCATCCGCTAGTAGCTCAAGACGGCCTGTGGCCGCGCCGCATCCGCTAGTAGCTCAAGACGGCCTGTGGCCGCGGCCGCGAAGCGAGAGGTCGATTGACCGGATACGCTGCCCTTCCAGCGTCGTCACCCGCAATATCCAGTCCTCATGCAGCACCACCTCGCCGCGCCGCGGAATACTCCCGAGGCGATCCAGGATGAATCCCGCCACCGTCTCATAGTCGCCTTCCGGCAGCCGGCATCCGGCGATTTCCGCCACTTCGTCCAGGTGCGCCAGGCCCTCCATCCGGTACCGGTCCGGTCCCGTCGCCCGCACCATCGCCGCGTTTCCGTCCCGCTCGCCCGCCAGATCGCCCACCAGCTCCTCCGCCAGGTCTTCCATCGTCACGATCCCCGCGGGCGATCCATGCTCGTCCACCACCAGCGCTATCTGGCTGCGGCTCCGGCGCAGTTCCGCCGCCAGGTCGGCCACCCCCGCCGTTTCCGGCACCGCCATCAGCGGCCGGATGATTCGGCGCGGCAACCGCCGATTCCACTCCCGCTGCTCCAGCCCCAGCAGGTCTTTCGCATGCACGAATCCCCCTACCACCCCCGGATCGCCGTCGTAAACCGGGAAGCGCGAGTTCCCCGTCTCCACCACCAGCCGCTCCAGTTCTCGCGGCGTCGTGTCCGTGCTCACGAACACCGCCTGCACCCTGGGCACCATCACCTCCCGCACCCGCAGCGTCCCGAACGTCATCGCCTTCAGCACCAAATCGTGCCCCGCCGCCCCGATCGCCCCCTGCTCTTTCAGGTCCTCCAGCATCAGCGCGATCTCCGCCGCCGAATACGAGGTCAGCAATTCCTGCTTTATCTCCACCCCGAACAGCCGCAGCCCCGCCCGCCCGGCCGCGTTCAGCCCCCACAGCACCACCCAGAACAGGTAGGTGAAGGCCCTGAAGGGCACGGCCACCCGCAGCAGCACCCGTTCCGGCGCCGCCACCGCCGCGTTCTTCGGCGCCATCTCCCCCACGATCATGTGCCCCAGCGCCACCAGCAGCAGGGTTAGCGGCACCGCGATCCCGTGCGCCAGCGCTTCCGACGGATTCCCAAACCGGCTGATGAGATCCTGAATCATCCCGGCCAGCACCGTCTCGGTGACCAATCCCATCCCCAGCGAAGAGATCGTGATCCCGAACTGGGCGCTGGCGAACATCATCGGCAAATTGCGCATCGCCTGCAGCGCCACCCGCGCCCGGACCCCGCCACCGGCCGCCAGTTCCTCGATCCGGCTCCGCCGCGCCGCCATCAGCGAGATTTCCGACGCCACGAAGAACCCGTTCAGCAACATCAGCATCAGCGTCGCCACCACGTACCAGACGTTCATGCCGGCGCTCCCGGGCCCGGCCGCACTATCCTCACCCGCGCGATCCGCAGGCCGTCCATCGCCAGGATTTGAAACCGCCATCCTCTGAACGTCGCCGCGTCCCCGATCCCCGGCATCCGCTGGAAGCGCGACAGCAGGAACCCGGCCAGCGTCTCGTAGGGACCCGCCGGAAACGCGAACCCGCAGGCCCGTTCCAGTTCCTGCGCCGTCATCAGCCCCGACACCAGCATCGACCCGTCCGCCGCCGTCTGCGGTCTCCTACCGTCCTCTTCCGGTGCGTCGTACTCGTCCTCGATGTCGCCCAAAATTTCTTCCAGGATGTCTTCCGTCGTCACTATCCCCGCCATCATCCCGTGCTCGTCCGCTACTATCGCTAGCGACGCCCGCCGCTCCCGCATGTCCACCAGCACCGCGGGAAGCCTCCCCGTCGGCGCCACCACCAGCGGCGGCTGCGTGCGGTCGCCCACCAGCACGTTCTCCCAGTTCTCCGGCGGTTCCTTCAGCGCTTCCTGTACGTGAATCACCCCCATGATTTCATCCCCATCCGCCTCATACACCGGAAATCGCGAATATCCCGATTCGTGCCCCAGCGCCGCCAGGTCCGCCAGCGTCGCCGACTCCCTGATGTCCAGCACGTTCCCCCGCGGCACCAGCACGTCCAGCGCCGTCCGGCGCCCGAAACGCAGGGCGCGCTCGATGAGTTCGATTCCCACGTCCGGCAGCAGGCCGCTCCGCGCCGACGTTCGTATCACCCTCCTCAAATCGGCCAGCCCGACGACCTCCCCGTGTTCCGCGTGCGTCTGCATGCCGAGCAGTTGTACTACCTTGTTGGCCACCGCGTTCAGCGACCACACCAGCGGCTTGTAGACTCGGTTCAGCCCATAGCCGATCGGCGCCAGCGCCAGCGCCGTCGGCAACGGCCGGGCGATCGCAAGGTTCTTCGGGATGATTTCGCCGGCCACTAGCTGCACCGATGTCAGCACCACCAGCGCCACCACCGTGGCCAGCGCGAAGCTCGATCCTTCCGGCAGAAACGGCAGCGCCGCAAGCAGCGGCTCAAACAGCGGCGCCACCACCGGCTTGGTCAGAAATCCGAGTATCAGCGAACTCACCGTGATCCCCAGCTGCGCCCCGGAAAGTTCAAAAGTCAGCGCCCGCAGCGCCCGCAGCGTGATGCGCGCCCGCCACGAGCCGCCCGCCGCTAGCGCTTCCACCTGGTAACGGCTCGCTGCCAGCAGCGCGAATTCCACTGCCACGAAAAAGGCGTTCGCCCCCAGCAGCAGCCCCACCGCCAGCAATCCCAGCAGGACTTCTATGACCCTACCCTCCCCGCCGCGCTCCCGAGCCCCGCCCCCCCCGTAATTCCGCGCAACGCTGCGATCCGGTCGTCCAGAGGCGGATGCGTATTGAAAAGGCCGTTCAGCCAGGCCCGTGGTTTCTGCCGCCGGCTGCTCGCCACGTTGTCAATCGGCGACTCGATCCACAGATGCGCCGTCGCCCGGCTCGCCGCCAGGATAATTATCAGCGTGCCGTCCACCGGTACCTCAAGGGCGAATTAACTTCCCTCCCAATCTATCATCCGCCCGCACTCCGCTAACCTAGCAGCCACGCATCCACCCACCACGGAGAACCAATGGCCGCACGACCCAACATCCTCTGGTACTGCACCGACCAGCAGCGCTTCGACACCATCGGCTCCCTCAACAATCCCCACATCCACACCCCCCGCCTCGACGCCTTCATGATAGAAGCCACCACCTTCACCCATGCCTTCTGCCAGTCCACCATCTGCACCCCCAGCCGCGCCAGCTTCCTCACCGGGCAATACCCTAGCGCCGTCCACGTCAACCGCAACGGCGGCGACTTCTATCCCCCCGAATTCGCCCAGCGACTCCTTCCCCGCCGTCTCGCCGACTCCGGTTACGAATGCGGCCTCGTCGGCAAACTCCACCTCGCCGGCGCCGGCCGCGGCCAGGAACCTCGCGTCGACGATGGCTACACCTACTTCCAGTACAGCCATTCCCACAAAGGTCCCCTTGACGCCGGCCACGACTACGCCGATTGGATGCGCCGGCAGGGCGGCGAACCGGCCGAAATAATGGAAGGCCTCAGCCCCGACACCTACCGCGACGGAGCCAAAGTCAAGAGCTTCGGCGGACTCTACGAACCCACCGAAGGCGACGACAACATCCCACCCCACCTCCACCAATCCCACTGGTGCACCTTCAAATCCAAAGAATTCATCAGTCGAAACCGCCACGCCGACCAGCCCTGGCTCCTCAGCGTAAATCCTTTCGATCCCCACCCACCCTTCGACGCTCCCTGGGACTACTACCGCCGCTACGACCCCGACACCCTCCCCGGCTCTCACTTTGAGGATGGCGACCTCGAGCACCAGCAGAAACTCGTCGACGCCGGCGTCGATTTCCAATCCAAACCCCAGCATCCCGACGCCTGGCAGGATAAGAAAATCCAGGCCTCCTACTACGCCTCCATCGAGCTCCTCGACGAAGAATTCGGTAACCTCCTCGACTTCCTCGACGACACCGGCCAGCGCGAAAACACCATCATCATCTTCACCAGCGACCACGGCGAATCCCTCGGCGATCACGGCCTCATCCTCAAAGGCTGCCGCCTCATGGAAGGCATGGTCCGCGTCCCCCTCATGATCTCCTGGCCCGGCCACTTCCAGCAGGACGTCGTCAGCGACGCCCTCGTCGAGCTCATGGACATCGCCCCCACCCTCTACGAAGCCGCCGGCGAAGACATTCCATACTGGGTCCAGGGCCGTTCACTCACGCCCATCCTCACCGGCGACGCCCCGAAGGACGAACACCGCGACTTCGTCCGCACCGAGTTCTACGGCGCCATCGACCACGCCGACGGCACCCACGCCACCATGTACCGCGACCGCCGCTGGAAGCTCATCATGTTCCACGGCAAGGATCTGTACGAGCTTTATGACTTGGAGAACGACCCCTGGGAACACAGCGACCTGTCCGACGACCCCGACCACCAGGAAATCAAATGGGATCTGATTCGCAAAAACTTTGACGCCACCGTCTTCGCCCACCCCATCGGCCCCCCTCGCTCCATGCCCTTCTAGCCGGCGGAATTAGTCGGTATCTTCCAACTCGAGCCCGCAACTCTCCGCGTTGCTCCATGAGGATCACCGACGCCGGGGTCACACGAAGGATCTTGGCCGCGTCGGCCTTCGTCAGCTGTACGTCCATCTGAATTGCTCCTTCTTGGTCCATGGACTCTGCCTCGTAACGGTGATCCATCGGGACCGGGGTGAAAAGAGCTCACAATCGGATTATCACAGTGAACAACGGTATAATTTTCTACGGTTATGACACCGGCCACAGGAAGACCGTAGGGTGATGGGTATCTCCACATGGCGGCTGAGAACAAGCGTTTCAAACGCCAGGACGGAAGTCAGCAACGCTCAGATCAAGCGGTTCGAAGAGTGGGGGCTGCTGACGAGAAATGAGGACAGCAGCTGGCCCGAGGAAACGGTGGATCGGCTGAGGGAAATCCTGCGGGAGGCAAAGGAGAACAAGCTCATCAGACGCCGGGTCATCCGCCTCCGGCGGGAGGCATCGCGGTTTCCGATCGCAACCTCGATATTGCGGAAGGCACTGGCTGAGTTTGCCCAGAACCCCAGATCCATCGAGCTGCACAAACTCAAGATGATACTGATCGATCACGCGAAGGCCATTGAGGCTTTCGACGAGCGGAATCTGACACCGGGACTGGGTGAGGTGATCATATTGAAGGCTCGAGTGAACCGACCGTCCAGGCACAAATGGAACGGCATCGTGGAGGATCCACGCATCGACGACCAGAGATTCGAGGCAATCGCCTCGAAGGCTTACGGCTGGGCTATGACCCTCGAATACTTGGAGGAAGGCCCGCAGTTGCTCGGCCGTAAGTTTCCGCTTGAGGAGCGCGTTCTGATGCTGATCGTCCGCGATATGTCACGGCGTCTGGCTTGGATAACCGACTGGAAGGATTCGGAGGACACCAAGGTCCAGCTCGAACCGGTCCGAATCATTGAACCATGATGTAAGTGACCCCCGCGGCTGGTTCCACAGCCCGGGGGCCTGGCACACGGAAAGGCTAATTCCGAATGCAGCACCAAAGTAGTCCATATGCCTTACACAAGGCAACGCTCTTGCCGTCGAAAGCGGGCATTCTGACACTCACCGGCTATGGCCTATCGATCACTGTCGATCGCGGTCATCTGGTCCGACCTGGTGACTGGGCTCAAAGCCACGCTCGGCGACCGGGTCGTGCGATTGCTGCTCGGGCTGACCTTGCTGGTCCAGATATTTGCCTTCTCCTATGACTTGCTGATGCTGCCCTCGCCGAACAGGCCCTGCACGTCGGCCCGACCGGGCTCGGCACTCTGACCCTCTTTTCCGGATTGGGAGCGATCCTCGGATCGGTGGCGTTGGCGATGCTCGGGTCGGTGCGACGGCGCGGTTGGGTACTGTTGGGGGTGACGTTAGGGGTGTTCGACGCGGCCGCCTAGGGCGATCTGACCGGCGAGATCAAGCGCTGGGCGGAACGGTTCCTGGCCGTCGCGATGGCGCGGTGGGGTTGGGGACGAGCGTCTGTCAGCTACAGGGGCTGGGCCCAAAACCGTTCTACGTGGGGCTGGGGGCAGCGGTGGCTGTGGGGGGGGCGTAAGCCTGGTCGGGATTGCCGGATTGAACCTGCTGGGAGTCGGGTAGGGCGGAAGGGCACGGACTATGACTCGTGGAGTCGCGGTTCGGCCTCCCTGTCCTCAGGCAAGATGGCGCGGAACGCGAATACCCAGGCGCCCCAGGAAGAACCGCGGAGGCCGCCTTCCGGATTGCTAACCTTGATGCGCACCCGATTGGCCCCGGTCTGCAACCGCACCGGGTGGGTGCGCGTCTGGAAATAGTCGTGCTGTCCGAGCGATTCCCAGGGGTCGTCGTTGATCTGGAATTGCAGCTGGTTAACCCAGCCCACGTGAAGAACCGCCGCCGTCGCCGATGGGGTGTGCAGCCAGGTCTGCGCCAGCCCGACGGCCGGGTAGGTACGGGCGTTTTCGGGGCCCACGGGCCGAAACACGTGGCTGAAGTCAACGAATCCGTCTATGTCCGAGTAGGTCTTCCAGCGCGCGACGTGGCGATCTTCCAGCCGCCAGAGCGAATCACCGGGATAGCCGCTTTCCGTGAAAATCCGCGCCGGATCGAAGGGTTCCGCCTCGGGCGGCAGCACCGCGGGAATGTCCCGTCCGGCATCAGGGAAGAACGGCCCGCAAATCCACCAATGCGGCGAATCCTGCAGCAAATCACACTCGCCTCGTGGCAACTCGGCGCCGGGCAGTAGTTTCTCCCATGGTGGGAGTCGAAAGAACTCGCGGTGCGGCGGTGTCTGATACCAGTAGGCCGTGCTACAGATGTCGTTGGCCATCGAACCGAAGCGGATCTGGATCGACCGGTCGAACTTGATAGTGTCTTCGTGAAAGAAACGATAGGCCGCGAGGCTGTGTCGAGCCAGGGCGTCTCCAGTGTCTTCTTGCACATAGTAAGGAATGCCCTGGTCTGGGTGGCTGGAGGGTTCGTGGAGCACGCCGCCATAGGCCGCGCCGAACACATCTTCCCCACCTGCACCCCGCAAATGAGCGAAGGCTCCCTGGGGCGAATCCGGTCGGTTGGCAATATACATGTTCTCGCCGCCGGCATGCGACCAGCGCGACCGGTCATCGCGAACCCGAACGCCGTAGTTGAATCCGACCAGGCGGCCCGGACCGGTGGCGTCCAAGAGCAGGTAGTCGCGTCCCCAGGCCTCACACGGGTATTCCCGTCGGAACCGGGCGTGAAACCGCATGGGCTCCTGCAACTCGTCGGCGGGAAATCGGTGCCAGTCGATTTGCCAGTACAGCTCCCCATCGGGCACGTCCGGCCCGATTTCGACCTCGATCCGGGCCGAGATGCCGAACGGCATCGGGAAATAGGCAGTGCAGCCGGCGTACCGCTGGGTGATCAGGTAGCGAGACCTGAGCGGGTAGTAGCCCACGCCGTGGAGAAGTCCGAAGAAGTCACCGAGCGGCGCCTCCACCGCGGGTCGGTCGGATCCGTCCCAGAACATCCGGAGAACGATTTGCCGGTGATGTTCGGGAGCGGGTTCCCGAACGGTGGTGACTGCGAATCGCCGTATGCAGCCCGGGCCCTCTAGATCAGCCAGCCGCAGCCGGGCTCCGGGCTCAAGGGTGGTCGAGCCGAGCACGCGGGAAGGGGCGCTGAGCGGTGGCAAATCGAGCAGCTCTGAGGACATGAATTGCTCCTGTGGTTGGGTGGTGCTACCCGCCGCGGCCGGCCCAAGATAGCAGCTGGACGCCCCACGGCTTCCCCGCCGCGCGCAACTCGCGCTGCGCCGCCCGTTTGTAGGACAATCGGGCGAGCGTTCCACGATCGCGGCCCGAGTATTCCGCGCAAGGATCCTGCTGGCAGGCCAACGGGTGACCAATCCGTACGACTATAAAGTGCGCTCTACTCGTTGAACAAATAGGCGAGCTACCCAGCGTTCCTCAGCTGCTATGCCTGACGCCTTTGCCACGCACCCCGCCGGATCGTATCCTCACCACGAGATTTACCCGACACTTTGGATCGGCGATTACGTGCCGCAAGCAAAGCGTCAATTGCGGAAGGTCTGCGTTTTTTGATACACCTACTCCGTTTGCGTCGCAGCTACTGGGATTCAACTGATAGCATTACAAAACACGCCCGTCACACCACCGTAATGGGACGAGCGAGTTTGGGGAGAATTAGTGGGAATTAGCGTCGGAGGTCCACTGGTACGGACAAATTGCCTTTCGATGATTCTCGAAACGGACATCGCCGAACATCGAGAAATCGCATGGCGTCTTGAGACGGCCGAGGTCGATCCTCAAAATCCTCTGGTTGAACCACGCTTCCCCTGGGACTCCGGCGCATTTTTTGCCCACGGAACTGTATTACGCGACCCAATCGACGGGCTGTGGAAAGCCTGGAACATCTCCACTAAGGAGGATCTGGGCGACTTCGAAGCAGGCCGACGTTTAACCTACGCAGTTTCTGAAGATGGCGTGAATTGGGAGCGTCCGCTGCTAGACGTCGTCGCACAGCCTGGATACCCAAAGACCAACATCCTGCTTGACTTCGATTCGGGTGGGACCTGTATGTACGCATCAGTCATCATCCATCCAGAAGCCGAAAAGGATCGTCGCTACGAGATGTTCATCCTGCGATCTCCTGGTCGGCCTGAGGGCTCACCAAGACAGATTGGCGACATCCCGCTCGAGCCTGGCACTGAGCAACATCCGTATGGAATTTACCGCTACTGGTCCGAGGACGGGATCCGTTGGATCCCCACCGAGGGTCCAATTATCGTAACCGCAGTCCCGGGCGAACGTATGATCACTCCCTACGACCGGCCAGACAACGCAGCCGATAACGCGCTCTTCCATCAGATGGACGACGGCACATATACGGTGTACAGCAAGATCGGTGAACCAATACAGCCGGGCGGATTCGTACCGTACGATATTTTTACTGGTGGTCGGCGAGTCCTTGCCCGCCGCACCAGCCCGGACGGCTCCGTGTGGAGCCCTCTCGAAACCATCGTCCAACCCGACTGGCGCGATCCGCAAGACTTGCAGTTTATGGAACTTTGTCTGGGCCGGGTTACCGAAGGATTCCTTGGAGTCCTCACCGTTTATCACAACCTCGCCCAGACAACTGATTTACAGCTAGCCGGAAGTTCCAATGGTCGAACCTGGAGCCGCCCTTCACGAGAGCCAGCTGTTCCACTGCGCCGCCTGGGCGACTATGGAGGCGGCATGCTGTGGGCGACTCGCGAACTGGTGGAAGACAACGGCAGAATGTACGTGTACTACGCGGCTTCTGAAGGCTTGCACGGCGACCCTTTTTCGAGCACGAGCACCATTTACCCGTTCCATGCCGCCCTTTGTCGGGCAAGCTGGGAGAAAGACCGGTATTGGGCTGCCGTATCCGCAGCGGGAGGTCCACACGAGGCCTCTTTAACATCGTTTCTGTTACCCGTAGGCGGCAAGCGCCTCAACGTGAACGCAGTTACGTCAACTGTCAGAGAAGGCGAACTCGCAGCCGAGCTCATTGATTCTGAAGGCAAACCTATAGAAGGTTTTACAAGGTCCGACTATCAAGTCTGGCATGGAGAATCCAAAGTTCAGACATTACGCTGGCTGGGCGGCGATGTGTGCCCAACTGACTACGCCGCAGTCCGTTTTTATATCAAACGAGCCCGACTCTACGGCTTTGGCTGGATCTGAGAGGCCCACGCGTAAACATTTGTTTCATCTAAGTCGAGAGGTTGAGCAGCTTCCTGCACAGTAATCCCAACACAGTGCGCTCCCCACATTTCCAGAGAGTTGCACAACTGTCTTGCTTCAACGTTCAGACGCCCTCCCTTGCCTCCCGGGCCAACTCTGCATAAACCTTGCAACCCGCGTCCTCTCCGAGGCGCACGCTGATGCCAGAGCGCGTTCAGTGCAGTGCGGGAAGGGTAGGTGCAGTTTTCAGCTGCCTAGTCTCTCATCCCCTCAGTTCCCTGAGAGGATACTGGACAAGGGGGTTGAAAACTGCACCTGTGTGATGTCTTTGGCTCTCGGACCGGACTTGCGGCACTATACGTTCATGGTGCGGTGCAGGTGATGCTAGGCACAATGCCCAAGAATCACTGTAGGCTCGGCCAAGAGTTTCACTGCGACACCGTAGTCCGGGCTCGGTATGTTTGCCGCGCCGCCGGTACGCTGGCCGAGTCGCGGCAGAGGAAGAGCTCCTGCAGCTCAGCGGCCTCTATCACCAAACCGGCAGCAAGCTCCTTTGGCCGGTGGAACTGCTCCCATTCACGCGCTCTTCTGAACTCGAGGACCGCGCGAGCCGAATCCGTCAAATCCCATCTTCCGGTCAACGTTCCTCCTGTTCCCGACTTGGCAAACCAATCCCGAGTATCACCAACAGGTTACTCAGTTAGTGGGCAGAGGGTCATCTACGTTGCGCCGAGTGCTGGCACCGGCCACTCCACGCCGTTATGGCTGAGGCTGTGGATGGGCTGTGCCTGCGCCCCTTACAATCTCTTCATTCGCGCATTCGCGCACCGGCAATATCGGGAGGTTCTAAGTGAACGTCGTCTTCATCATGAACGACACTTGGCGCTACGATCACGTCGGCGTCAACGGCAATGACTGGATTCACACCCCGGTGCTGGACCAGTTCGCAACAGAGAGCGCCGTCTTCGACCGCAGCTACATCGGCTCCTTCGCCACCGTCCCCTGCCGGCACGATCTGATGAAGGGGCGGTACGGCGCCCCCTTTCACGATTGGGGCCCGCTCGAATGGGACGCCCTCACTCTGCCCGAAGTCCTGCGCGACAACGGCTACGTCACCATGCTCATCAACGACACCCCGCATCTCATCAACTTCGGCTACGGCTTCGATCGCCCCTTTCACGCCTGGGAGATGATCCGCGGCAACGAGGTGGACCGTTGGCGCACCGACCATTTCGACAAACTGGAACTCCCCGGCGTGTCCAAATTCCGTTCGTCAGCAAGCATGGCACAGTGGCACCGGCAGGCGATGGACCGTCAGACCGAAGACGACTACTGCGCCCCTCGCGTCATGAAGTCCGTGAGCGACTGGCTGGAACGCAACGCCGGGCACGACAAGTTCTTCCTCTGGGTCGATTCCTTCGATCCCCACGAGCCCTGGGACCCGCCTCAGCACTACGTCGATCGCTACGCCCCGGACTACGCAGGCGACTCCATCTTCTGGCCCGCCTACGGCAAGAGCTCTGAGTACCTGACCCCGGCCGAGCAGGCCCACATCAGCAAGCTCTTCGCCGCCGAATGCACCATGTGCGACACCCACATCGGCCGCGTCTTGGAGAAGATCGACAACCTTGGCCTGCGCGAAAACACGATGGTCGTAATCATGTCCGACCACGGCCACTACTTCGGTGAGCACGACTTACAGAGTAAAGCCGGCCCCCTCTACCCCGAGGTCTCCCGGCAATTCCTAATGATCCGCCATCCCGAGGGCATCGCCGCTGGCAAGCGATTCCAGGCGCTCGTCCAGCCCGCCGACTTCGTCCCAACAATTCTGGATGCGCTCGGCATCGACGTGCCCGACGAAATAGATATACAGGGTGATTCTTGGCTGTCCCTCATGCGCGGCGACAAGCGCTCATTACGAAGGGCGGCCATTTCCGGTTGGAACGCCCGCTATATCGACGATCTCGACTCCCCGCTGGCCGGCGGCTATGACCGCACTGGCTGGACTCCCGTTACCGTCACCGGCCGCGACTTCGCCCTGCTCGATTATCCGGAGCCCGATCGCCGCACCCTGTTTCATCTGCCAACCGATCCCGGAATGAACACGGATGTCATCGGCGATCACTCCGGCGAGGCCGAAAAGCTGCACACCGAGTTGCTCCACTTCCTGCGCCGAGGCAAGGCTCCCCGCTGGATGCAGAAGCTCTGGCGCGACGGCCCGGCCGGCATTGAGCCTCCGGCAAAATCCCAATTCGAAATGCATGTCGATCAACGTGGCCGCCCGCTCAGCTCCACCCCGCAGGATGGAAATGTTGTTTCGGCCTGATTGCGCCGGACCGGCTGGCGTTACACTTTCTCGGTTCGCGCGCCATCCGATCCGCTCCCGAAAAGCACTGAGGCAAAAACCCATTCAATGAAACCTCTCAATCTGGGCATCCCAAAGGGCAGTCTGGAAGACGCCACAATCAAACTCTTCCGCCGCGCTGGCTGGAAGATCTCCGGCAGTTCCCGCAGCTACATCCCGACCATCGATGACGACGACATCAGCTGCAAGCTCGCCCGCCCGCAGGAGATGTCCCGCTATGTCGAAAGCGGCGCGCTGGACGCCGCCATTACCGGCTCCGACTGGACTCTGGAGAACGAGTCCGATGTCGCGGTCATCGCCGATCTCGTCTATTCCCGCATCAGCTTCCTCCCAACCAAGTGGGTGCTCGCGGTCAAGAACGATTCGCCGGTGCAGAAAGCCGAAGATCTCGAAGGCGGCGTGATCGCCACCGAGTTCGTCAAATCTACCGAGCGCTACTTCGCCGAGAAGGGCACTTCCGTACAGGTCGAGTTCTCGTGGGGCGCGACTGAAGCCAAGGCCGCTGAAGGTCTTGTCGACGCGATTGTGGACGTGACCGAAACCGGCTCCACTCTGCGGGCCAACGGACTCCGCATAGTCGATACCCTCACGACTTCAAACCCCCAGTTGATCGCCAATCACGAGTCCTATGAAGACCCGGACATGCGGGCCAAAATCGACCAGATCGCGCTGTTGCTGCGGGGGGCGCTCGAGGCCGAATCCCGGGTCGGACTCAAATTGAATATCCCGAAAGATCGGATCGAATCGATACTGGAGCTCCTGCCCAGCATCACCGCCCCAACCGTGGCGAACCTCTATGGAAAAGACTGGTTCTCGGTCGAGATAGTCGTATCCGAAGTCGAGGTGCGAGACCTGATCCCCCGCCTTCGTGAGCGCGGTGCCGAGGGAATAATTGAGTACCCCCTAACCAAGATCGTCTGACCCGGCGCTTAAACGATCCCTCTCGGATTCGGATCAGGCGGCAGGGCAATCAGCCTGTCGGCGTCGAGCAACCAGGCATGTTCCGGGTCGTAGCGCGGAGTGAGAATTCGGTTGTCTCCGGCTAATACGCACATGTAGTACTTTGCGTATCCCGGCCCCGAAACCGCCGGGTGATATCCCCGGGGCAGAGCAACCGCGTCTCCGTCGCGCACAAGATATGCGGTGTCGACCTCGCGGTCATCGGTGTATAAAAATTGAGCGCCGAAGCCGCTCGCCGGACGGAATTTGAAGTAATAGATCTCTTCCATAAAAACCTCTTCTGGCATTTGCGTGATCTCATGCCGGTGAGGCGGCGAGCTGCTCCAGTGCCCCGCCCCCGCCCGAATCTCGCCGACTAGCAGCTTGTCCGCCGCCCTTCCCTCATGCAGCGGATAGCTGATTTCACGCCGCCAGTTTCTTCGCCCCGCATACACCGTCTCTGATTCTTCGGGCAAAATATGGTAAGGCGCGTAGCGGTTTTCAGCCGGTGCCGACGAGATCGCAACCGTCACCTCCCCGGCGTCCGGTCCCCGCACCTCCCAGCCGGAATCCCGCGGTACGTAAACCGCGTGCGCCAGACCGTCGAACGGCGTCTGCCGCTCGCCGATGTCCTTCCACTCTTTGCCTTCCACGGCCACCGTGCAGCGCCCGCCGATCAACAAAATGCAACGCTCGAATTCATCGGCCTTACCAGAGTGAAACATGCCCGGACCCAGGGTCGCCGTTTCCAATCCGAGCAGCTGCAGCGGATGTCCTCCCGGCTGGGCGTAGGTGCGCACGGGGCCTCCTGCGGGACGGCGAAGCAGATGATTCAAGATCGGCTCCTTTGCCGGTCTTCTGTGACTAAATCGATTGGAGTTGAAAACGCGGAAACGGGCAAACTGGAACCCAGATTACTGAGCGTGGCGGGCTAGGGCGAGTTCATGGACCTCGGCTGCAGACTGTCCGGCGGACTTAATCGCTGCCCGGACTTCCTCACTGTTCAGCATGCCGGCGATGCCGGGATCCGCGCCGGCCGTATTGGCGATCTTAAGTCCCGCGATGACCGTGTCGGCTAACGGATCGGTGAGCACCGTTTGCAGGTGGCCGGGATCGGGTGTCTGCCCGTCGTCTTCACTGCTCAGGGCCAGCAGGGCGCGGCGTCCGAGCAGTCGCCGAACGAACACGTCGTACACCCCGCCGAACTCGGAGATAGTAGCGCCGACTGGCACGAACGCAGCCGTCGCTTCATCATCATCAAGGCTGATCTCAAAATCCGGAGCAAAGGCAGAATCGTCGGACACCCAGTTCGAATCGCTGACGTAATACGCCTGCTTGAACAGCTCGCTCTCCTTGAGAATCTCGAGGTGCTCCGCGGCTACCACGTCGCCGATCGCCGACGGGCGCCACTGGATGTTGTCGAGCTCGTCGAGGGCATGGCGGATATTTGGGAAGATCGTGATTACGCTCACTCCTGCGCACTCCATCACGTCCGGGCACGGATTCGGGAGCGACTCGTAGCCTGCCCCGTCATACCAGCGGAGCGAAGCGATCAGCGGGCGGACCCGGCTCAGGTCGAACCCTCTTTCATTGAGAAGTCGGTGCAGGCGTCGGGTGACGGCAACGCCCGACCAGGCTGCCGCCGCGCGGACCCGCGACTCGCCAACGCCCTGCGCTTGGAATGTGTCGAGGCGACTCAGCAGCTCGTTACGGACCGGATAGGCTAGCCGGCCGTTCATCTCCGTCAGGTAGGAGGCAATGGCCTGGCCCTCGTGAATCGCCTGAGCAAAAGGCAGTTGCTGGAACATCGCGAAGTTGACCGTTATGTTCACGCCGGTTCCGCCGGAGGTGATGTGGCGGCAGGCGATCAGGCCCGCCTTCGTGGCCGGGAGTTTGAACACGACATTGGGAACGCCGCCGCCTAGGCGGCGCGAAAGCTCATCGTAAAGCGATGTGGCGTCGGCGATCATGCTCTCGTGGTCGCCGTGCATCTTCGGATTCACCTGCAGGCTCACATACCCCATCTTGCCGCCGGTCAGCAGGAAGATAGGCCGCAGCAGCCGCATGTTGGCAAGCATGACTTCCAGCGTGGCCAGCCGGGCAAGTTCTGATTCGTCTGCGTCCGGGTTGGCTGCCACGACCGCGTCGATCACCGGGCACCAGGTGTTCGGATCGGCTGCCCAGGCGATATCGACGAGCACCGGATTGCTGGTCACAAACGACATGCCGACGCACATCGTGTGCCGCAGGAATATGGCGTAGTCATTGCCGAGCTCGGTGAGTGAGTCGCCGGAGGCCCGGAGTTCGGCCAGACGCCGCATATTGCTGGCTCTCATGGCAGCGCTCAGATTATCCGCGTGGGCGGCAAGCGAGTCGCCGGTAAGCGCCGCTGCCATCCCGGCCGGATCGGCGGCGGCCTCGGCGGTCAGACGGGCTTCGGCGTCGGCCCGGCGGAGTTCGAGGATTGCGGCCGCCTCGGTCGGCGCCTCTTGTTCAAGGTTCTCCAATAGGTTTTGTGCTTTCGTCGGGACTTTATCTAAGGCGGACTGGTCGATCGCGCGGTTCCCGTGGAGATCGCCGTTGCGCAGATTCCATGCTGGCAGGAACGAGCGGAGCGCCACAGTGAAATCAAAAAGGAAGTCGAGCGCCCGCGAGCGTGCTTCCGGTGAGGCGGATGAAAAGCGACCGGCCAGAACCGTATGCAGGTCGTCGAATTGCTGTACCAGGTCCGTTGGATCGGCAAAGAACACCAAAGCCTCGATCACCGCCTGGCCATCGCCGGATTCAATTCGCTTAGGGAAGGCCGCCGCCGAATAGCCGCGACGGTCCCGGAGCTCGGCGGCAATGCGATCTTTAATTTCCGTGACGATAGAGTCGGTGATCGCACTCATGAGGAATCTCCTGGAGACTTGGTCCGAGTTTCGTCCAGTCGGCCTTGCCGACTAGCTGGGCCCGGCAGCGAAACTGCCGGGCCGGCACCTGCGATCAGCGCCGGACGAAACGCTCAGACGAGGGGCTGACAGCCAGTGAATCCAAGGATAGTCGAGCGCCCGGGTCGGTGCAGCACGCGTGCCGCAAGGGACGCGTGCTGCCGCCACGCCGACCGGTCGCGAGCTAGGCCGTCGGATCGTTTCCGACCCGTACGATTAGCTTGCCGAAATTCTCGCCGCGGAACAGACCGATGAACACCCGAGGCGCATTTTCCAGTCCGTCGACAAAATCTTCCCTGTATTTGATCCGGCCCTGGCCAATCCATTCGGCCATCTGGCGACGACCCTCTTCGTGGCGGTCGGCGAATTGAAACATCAGGAAGCCCTCCATGCGCGCCTGCTTGGTCAGTAGGATTCGGCCGGCACGAGGGCCCAGTTCAGGTTCGATATTGTTGTATTCGGAGATCGCTCCGCACACCGATATACGGGCGCCGGTGTTGATCTGTTTGAGCACCGCGTCGCCAGTGCCCCCCCCGACGTTGTCGAAATACACGTCGATCCCATCCGGACACGTTTCGGCGAGCGCATCCTCAACATTCTGAATCTTGTAGTTGATTGCGGCGTCGAGGCCGAGTTCATCCATGATGTAGGCGCATTTGGCTTCGGAGCCGGCGATGCCGACGACCCGGCATCCTTTGATCTTTGCTATCTGGCCCACGAGCGCCCCCACCGCTCCCGAAGCAGCGGATACGACTACGGTTTCGCCGGGACGAGGCTGGCCGATTTCCAGCAGACCAAAGTAGGCGGTTGTGCCGGGCATCCCCAGAACTCCCAGCGCCGTGGAGATTGGAGCCAGCTTTGGATCGACACGGCGCAAATCGCCGGGATCGGCGACGCCGAAGGCCTGCCAGCCGAGATGGGTATTGACGATAGTGCCAGCCGAGAATTCTGGAGTGTGGGAAGCGACAACCTCCCCGACGATGCCTCCGGTCATCACCTCGCCGATTTCCAGCGCCGGCGCGTAAGACGGACCGGCCTGCATGCGCCCCCGCATGTAAGGGTCAAGCGACAGATGAATGGTGCGGATCAGTACCTGGCCGTCATCCGGATCGGGCACGGGGACCGTCTCGATTCGGAAATCGGCCTCGGTGGGCTCGCCGGACGGGTGGCTGGCAAGCACTATGCGCGTGTTGGAATTAGCCATGTTTTGTCTTTCGGCGATAAGCCGCGGGCGGTAAGTACCGGTGGGGCGGTCGTAAATCGTATGCTCAGGGGCGGACGGATGCCAGCGGTGATAGCAATCACAAGATCGGTTTGACCGGGTGGTGGGCCCGTTACTAGAGTGGCTCCATCGCCGGGTTGGGGCGTGAACGGCGAGGGCGGAGGTCGCCCGGTAAATGGAGGCGAAAGATGGCGGTGATTGAGATGGGACACCGGATCGCGATCCTGGGCGGAGGTCTGTTCGACGGGACGGGCGCGGACTTGATCCAGGATGCGGCAGTGATCGTCAACGGCGACCGGATCGAAGCCGTGGGGGGGGCGGTGGACGTAGGCGCGGAGACGGCCGACGAGACGATTGATCTGCGACCCTGCACGTTGCTGCCGGGCTTGATCGACGCCCATGTCCACCTGTGGGGCCGCAGCCCGCGGGACCGGATGCCCTGGGCCACCGGCCCGATTGAGTACCGGGCGTTGCGAACGGCCGGCGAGGCGAACTCGCTATTGGAGGCCGGGTTCACGGCGGTTCGAGATTTGGGCTCGCAGACCAGTGTGTCCCTGAAAAAGGCGATTGACGAAGGCATTGTGCCGGGGCCGCGAATGATCGCCGCCGGGATGGCGGTGGCGAGGACGCGGGGGCCCTGGTTCGCGATCGACCGATCGTGGCGTTGGGTACGGCCGGCCGATGGCGTCGACGCCTGTATTCGGGCTGTACAGCAATCATTGCTGGAGGGATCTTCCTTACTGAAGATTGGCGCTTCCGCCGGCGTGGACAGCGCCTGGGGTGAAATCCCCACCTATTCGATCGACGAAGTGCGGGCGATGACGGAGGTAGCGCGTGCCTGGGGCGTGCAGACGGCCGTGCACGCCATGGGGGACGAGGCCGTGCGCCGGTCGGTATTAGGTGGCGTGGATACGGTGGAGCACGGCTACAACATCACCCCGGACACCTTGAATCTCATCGTCGAGCGGAGGGTGTTCCTGGTGCCGACGTTGAGGATTCGGCATAACGACGCATCCGAGTGGGGAAAGGAGACGTTCAAAGTCCAGTTGGAATCGCTGAAACGGGCGCACGAGGCTGGAGCCAGGCTGGCGCTGGGTACTGACTCGACTGGCGCGGAAGAGGGCTCGGTCCACGGCCACGGGAACGCAATAGAATTCAAGTTGATGGGCGAGGTGATGGAGCCGCGCGACGCGCTGGTGGCCGGGATGAAGACGGCGGCCGAGGCGATGGGGTTGGAGGACGATATCGGGACGTTGGAGGCCGGCAAGTACGCCGACGTGGTGGCCGTGCGGGACGATCCGCTGAAGAACTTGGACGTCCTGCAGCATGTCGAGTTCGTGATGCAGGGAGGAAAGGTAATTAAGCGGCCGTAGAGGCTTTACGTCCCCGCCGGAAAGCTAGATGCCCAGGACCTGGTTGATCGGTCGCTGGTAGGCTTCGATCGCTCCCGCCAGTACGTCTTCGACGGCTACCTCACGCCGGGTCATGTCGGACTCCAGAATGGCGAAGGCGGCCGCCAGGTCACGCAGGCCGGCCTGACCATCGATTTCCGGTCGGCGGCCGGTACCGCGGGCGTCGATGGCGGCGATCCAGTCGAGCGCCTCGAGGGTGAAGACGTCCGATATGCCTTCCGGGCACCAGCTTTGGAGAGTGCTGCGGTTGGCGGAACTTCGCATGACGCCCACAAGATCGGAATCGTCGCCGTCGGCGTTCGTCAACTGACTCCCGTGGATCGAGCCTTCGCTGCCGAAGATGGCGAAAGCGGGCAGGTCGACCAACCGGCCGCGACCACCCCAGCTGAGAAGCAGGGTGCCGATGGCGCCGGAGGCAAAGCGGAGGCTCGCGAACACGGTGTCCTCGGCGTCGGCTTGGATCTCACCATCTGAAGGGGCCTCAGAACGGTACCGACGGACTGGCTCCGTGGTCGCCGCCATCGCCGAGATGGAGGCGATCGGGCCGCATTCGTACTCGATCTGATTCAGGCGGTGAACTCCGAGATCGATAGACGGGCCGCCGCCGCCACGCAGTTTCTGATGACGCTAGGGCGTGTCGCCAACAATGTGATCCAGGGACCAGTCGGGGTGCCCCATCATGCCGGAGACGAGCATGCGGAAATCGCCGATCCGTCGGCTGCCGATGGCCCAATGGCGGGCGCGGCATTCCGGCAGGAAGCGGGCGCTCTCGGCGGTGGCCAGGACGGCGCCGGTACGTTCGGCCGCTTCGACCAGCTTGCGACCGGCCGCGATCGTGATGGCCAGCGGCTTGTCCACGAGCACGTGCTTCTCGGACTCCAGAAAGGCCAGGCCGATTTCGTGATGGGAGTCCAACGCCGTGAGCACGATGACGGCGTCGACTTCGTCGTCGACCGCCACCTGCCGAAAGTCGTCGTAAACGCGGGGTTCGTCGCTCTGAATATCCGAGATGTAATGGTGCGGGGCGGACAGGCCGTTGTTGGGGTCGTCGGTGACCGGTTCCCGGGGTGGGACACCGTCGTCGGGCGATCGGAACATGAGGGTGTCCCGAATGTTTCGCGAGCAAAGGGCGGTGATAGTGAAGTCCGCGAGCCGGCGGTCTTTAAGGAGCTTGAGGCCGCGTAGATGCGCGTTGAGAATGCTTCCGCAGCCGATGATGCCGATGCGCAGTGGCATGCCGTCGCTCCTTATCAGCCAGGGGTGCGATGGTAGCTGGTGAGGCTGGGGATAGCGAGAACGCGATCTCGTAGGGCAGACTTTCGGAGTCGCGAATCTTTGACGGCGCGCAGCTGGGCCGAATAGGGGTCGGAACATTCCCTTTTAACCAGAGAGACCACATCAAACGACTACTTATCGCGACGATATTGATGGCGGTCGTGGCCGCGGTGATTGTCGGCTGCAACCAACAATCGACGACCGACGTCGGTGCGCCGCCGGTCGCCGCGGATTCCAAATCCGACTCGATTCCGGCGGCAGCCGATGCGCCCGAGCCGGATCCGACGGCCCCGCCCACCCCGCTTTCGACCGCCACTCCGAAACCGGAGCCAACCGCCACCCCGACGTTGATCCCGACCAACACGCCCACACCGGAGCCGCCCGAGGTAGGGGACTACGAAAACGATCGTCTGGCGCAGGTGCTGAGCGGCGATCGGTCCCCGCCGGCGTGGTTCGAATCGCGCGGCGGGACGTCGAATGTGTGGCATAATGGCTGCGCGGCCTGCGGGCCGCTTTGTTTTGATGGTAGAAGGATCTTGAACCGTGCCCAAGCGAGAAGACCGGGTAGTGATGCAGCTAGCCTGCGAGGTGTGTGATTCGGTAAATTACGCCACCTCCAAGAATCGGCGCACCACCACGGGTCGGCTGGAGATTCGGAAATACTGCAACACCTGTCGGCATCACACGGACCACCGAGAGAAGCGATAGATTCGGCGGCTGATAGGCAATTTGAAAGACCAGAGGAAACTAGATGGCCAAGAGGAGCGCCCGGGCAGCCCGAGCGCGCGGCGGACGTTCGTTCGGGCCGTGGCGGTTCGCGAAAGATACGCTCGCGGAATTGCGACGATCGACGTGGCCCACGAGGCAAGAAACCATTCGACTGACCACGATCGTGGTCGGGGTTTGTATAGCGCTGGCGGCTTTTTTGGGACTATTCGACTACGGGTTGACGGAGCTCAGCGCCGTGGTTTTCAGGTAGGCGGCTTATGACAGTTGTGACCGGGCAATGGTTCGTGATTAATACCTATTCCGGGTATGAGAACAAGGTGAAGGAAAACCTGCTGCACCGGATCGCTTCCATGGAGGCGGAGGAGCAGATATTCGAGGTTGTGGTGCCGACCGAGGTTGTGGAGGAAGTCAAGCATGGCGAGCGGCGCCAAGTGGAAAAGAAGATGTTCCAGGGCTACGTACTGGTCCGGATGGAGATGACCGATGACGCCTGGTACGTGGTGCGAAATACTCCCGGGGTGGTTAATTTTGTCGGCGCCGGAAACCGTCCCACGCCGCTGCCGGAATCAGAGGTGAGCGCGATATTCCGACAGATGAAGGGCGAGGTTAAGCGGGTACAGCTCAGCCTGACCGTCGGCGAGACGGTCAAGATCATCGACGGTCCGTTTTTGGAGTTCCTGGGCACCATTGACGAGGTGAACCAAGAGCGCGGTCGGATACGTGTTATGGTCTCGTTCTTCGGTCGCGATACCCCGGTCGAACTCGATTTTCTCCAGGTTGAAAGAGTCCGCGGTTGAGCCTGCGCTGAGGCACGAATCGCTGCGGTATAGCACTTAGGACACATCTCTTTGGCAAAAAAGGTAATGGCGGTCGTCAAAATGCAGCTGGCGGCTGGCGTCGCGACGGTGGCTCCGCCGGTTGGCCCCAGCCTGGGGCAGCACGGCGTGAACAGCGTGCAGTTCGTTAAGGAATATAACGAGCGTACGAAGGGCCAGGCCGGCTCGATTATTCCGTGCGAAGTCACGGTTTACGCGGACCGTTCTTATAGCTTTATCACCAAGACCCCGCCGACGAGTGACCTCCTGAGAAAAGCAGCCGGGATAGAGATGGGCAGCTCTTCGCCAAGGGAAGAGATCGTGGGTGAGGTACAAGAGAGCCAGCTCGCTGAAATCGCCAAAATTAAGATGCCAGACTTGAACGCAAGCAATCTTGAGGCGGCGAAGCGGGTCGTGGCGGGCACGGCTCGAAGCATGGGTATAACAATCGCAGACAAGCAAGGCTAGAAGGACTCGGCGAATGGCAAAACGAGGCAAGCGGTACACGGACGCGCTGAAGCTGGTGGAAGGCGGCGGGCCCTACGATCCTGACGACGCGCTGGAGCTGGTGCGGCAAACGTCCAATACGAAATTTGATGCCTCGGTCGAGCTGCACCTGAGATTGGGTCTGGATACCGCTCACCAGGATCAACAGCTACGCGGGACGGTTTCGCTCCCACACGGGACCGGACGGACGGCCCGGGTGATCGTGTTCGCCAGCGGCGATAAAGCGGTGGAAGCCCGGGACGCGGGCGCGGACGAAGTTGGCGGGGACGAGTTGGCCGCCAAGATACAGGGCGGCTGGCTGGATTTTGACGCTGCCGTCGCCACGCCTGACATGATGCGGGTGGTGAGCCCCCTGGGACGTGTACTGGGACCGCGGGGCCTGATGCCCAACGCGCGCGCCGGCACGGTGTCCCCGGACGTCGGCAAGGTGGTGGCAGCCCTGAAGGCCGGTCAGTTCGAGTACCGGGCCGACACCACTGGCAACGTTCATTTCACGATTGGAAGAGTCTCCTTTTCGAAGTCCCAATTGGGTGAGAACCTGGCCACTGCCCTGGATGCGGTAGTGCGGGGTCGGCCCGACGGGGCGAAGGGCACCTATATTGAGTCCGTGACCCTGACGACGACCATGGGTCCCGCCCTGCCGTTGAAAATCCAGGAAGCAACCGACATGGCGCGGCAGCTGAGCTAGCCGCGTCCGGCCAGATGGCCGCGACTCAAACAACTAAATAACAAACGCCGAAGACGGTTGGCGCGAGAGCTTAATTCTCTGTTGAGGGCCTTCCCAGGTGGTGACAGACAAAAATTATGTCTTAAACCGGACCGCGGCGACAGCAGCGGTCCATTTTTTATGAAAGAAGGAGGGACACAAGTTGGCCACGAAGGCCGAAAAAGAAAAACGGGTGGAGGAACTGACGGAGTTCGTCACCAACGCCCCGCTCTGGATGGTCAGCGATTATCGCGGGCTCTCCGTGCTGGCGTTCGACGAACTGCGAAATAAATTGCGAGAACACGAAGCCGGCATCACCGTGGCGAAGAACACGCTTTTTCGCCGGGCGTTGCAAGCCACTGGAGCGGACGACGCCGTCGAAATGTTCTCGGGCCCCAGCGCAGTGACCGCATGTCACGGCGACGTGGCCGCGGCCGCGAAAGTGCTGTGGAACCTGTACGAGAGTGATGAGACGTTCGTGATTCGGGGCGGTGTGCTTGACGGTGAACTGATTGGCACCGATGTAATCGCGAAACTCTCGTCGCTGCCCGGCCGGGACGAGTTGCTGGCGCAGGTGGTCGGTGGCATCAGTAGCCCGATCACCGGCCTGGTGTACGCGCTGGATGGTCTCCTATCTGGACTCGTCTACGCCCTGCAGGGACGATTGCAACAACTGGAAGAATCTTCGGCGGGCTGAGCCTGACCGATCAGAGGAGTATCTAAGAAAATGGCCAAGAAAACGTCGAACGTGGAAGAGCTCATCGGCACCATCGAAACCATGAGCGTGCTGGAGTTGGCGGAGCTGGTGGATGCGCTCAAGGAGAAATTTGGCGTGGCGGCGATGCCTGTCGCGGCTGCCCCGGCGGCGGCTGCCAACGGCGCGGAAGAAGCCGAAGCGCAGACGGAATTCAGCGTCATGTTGACCGAGGTGGGACCAAACAAGATTCCGGTAATCAAGGTCGTACGCCAGATCACCGGCCTCGGTCTCAAGGAGGCCAAGGCGGTGGTGGACGAAGCACCGGGTCCGGTGCGGGAAGGCGTTACCAAGGACGAGGCCGATGAGATCGTCGGGAAGCTCGAAGCCGAAGGGGCGAAGGCCGAAATCAAGTAGGCAGACCGCCGGCTCGATAGAGACCCGCCCACGGGCGGGTCTCTGCCTTTTCCCGGCTTTGCTTAGAATGCGCACATGGTCGGCGCCGTCGTTGTAACCCACCGCACCCCGGAGCTGGCGGTGCGCTGCGCCGAGTCGCTGCGTGATGCGGCGACCGTGGACGACGTGGTGATCGTGGATACCGCGGGCCGTGCCGGAATGACCCAAGCGGTGGGGGGATTCAAGGTACTCAGCACGGCGGATAACCGCGGTTTTGGCGCGGCTCTAAATCGGGGCGTGACCGAAGTAGACGGCGAGTATTTGCTCCTAACCAACGCGGATGTCTACTTCGAAGCCGGGGCGGTGGATCTGCTGGTCGCCGAGTTGCGGGAGCATCCGCAATGGGCGGTCGCCGCGCCCCTCCTGCTTGATCCCGCCGGAAGGGTGCAGGAGAGCAGTTTTCGCTTTCCGGGCCTGGCCCAGTCACTCATAGACCTGGTCCCGGCGCCCGCCTGGTTGCGGCGGTCGCGATTCAACGGCCGCTATCCGGCCGGATGGGCGACGACGCGCGAATTTGAAATCGACCATCCCCTGGGAGCGTGCCTGCTGGTTCGCCGGGAGGCGTTCACGGCCGTTGGTGGGTTTGACGAGGACTTCCTGCTCTATTCGGAAGAGATTGATTTCTGCCGCCGGCTGCGGGCGGCCGGGTGGAAGTCCGGTCACATCGGCGCTGCCGCGGCCGTTCATGTGGGAGGGGCGAGTACCGGACAGGACCGAAAACGAATGCTGGAACAACTTTACATAAGTAGGGTCAAGTATTTCGACGCACACCACGGTCGAGCATACGCCGCGGTGGCCCGCCTGCTGACGGCCGCCGGTCTGGCGTTCAGTCCGCTGTGGAGTCGGGTTCCTCGATATAGCGGCCTCGGGTTAAGCATGATGGAGGCATTGAGGCTCGCACTGAGGATTCTCGGAGCGTGATTGTTGGGGTCGCGTCCCTATGAAGAGCGGTTCGGTGCATATTGCGGCCGTTGTGCTGACCTACAACGAGCGGGAGCGTATCGGTAATTGTCTGACCAGTCTGACCTGGGCGGATGAGATGGTCGTCGTTGATTCCGGCAGCGAAGACGGCACCGCCAAGCTGGCCGTCGATCTGGGGGCGGCCGTTTTAAAGCGTGATTTCGTGAATTTCGCCGACCAGAGAAATTTCGCTCTGGAGAATGTGGAGGCGGCGTGGGTTGTGTTCGTCGACGCGGACGAGCAGGTCACCCCGGAGCTCGCGACCGAGATCAGAGATCGAGTGGGAACGGAGGGCCACGTGGGATACTGGTTACCGCGCCGGAATCGGATTCTGGGAGGGTGGCTACAGGCGACGGGATGGCATCCCGACCGGCAATTGCGCTTATTGCGAAGGGGCGACGCACGGTATGTTGACGATCGACCGGTGCACGAGACGGTGAAATTGGATGGATCGGCCGGGATCATGAAAGCAGAGTTGCTCCACGAGGGCCCGCCGACCGTTGGCGAGTTCCGGCAAAAACAAAGGTTGTATCTATCGCTGGCGGCAGAGGGGTTACGGCTGCGCGGTGTCCGGGCGGGTATCCATAGCCCGCTGGTTCAAGCCTGGCGGGAGTTTCGCCGCCGATTGGTGACGCTCAAGGGCTACCGGGACGGCTGGCGGGGAGTTGTTCTCAGCCTTCTTTTGGCCGAGCACGAATTTCGGGTCTACCGGCGGCTGCGTGCTACTTCATCAGGCCCCGAGTGACCTCGACGTTGGATTTGTCGATCGTGATCGTGAGCTACAACGTGACGGAGCGTCTGCGGGCTTGCCTGAACAGCGTTCGGGCGGCCGGCGATGAGGCTGGACTGAGCGTGGAGACCCTGGTGGTGGATAACGCATCGGCGGATGGCTCGGCGGATATGGTGGAGGCCGATTTCAGTGAAGTGGCGGTAGTGAGAAACAAGGTCAACGAGGGCTACGGAGCGGCGTGTAATAGTGGTGCGGCGGCCTCGACAGGGTCGGTTTTGCTGTTCTTGAATGCGGATGTTGAACTCAAGCAAGGTTCGGTTCGGGAGCTCTGGGATGTGGTCCAGGGGAAGGGGCGGGTGGGGCTCGCTGGCCCGATGCTGGTGGGACCCGAAGGCGACCGACAAAACAGCGTTCGCCGCTTCCCGTCTCCCGGCGTCTGGCTCCTGGACGGGACCATATTCGAGCGCTGGCTCCCCGCCAGAATCTTGCTGTCCGGCTACAAACCCGGGCATCGATCCGGCCTCGCGGCGCGGGTGGACTGGGTCGAGGGGGCCTGCCTGGCGGTAAGGCGTGACGCGTTCGAGGCGGTGGGTGGATTCGACGAGCGCTATTTCATGTACTGCGAGGAACTGGATCTGAGCCGGCGGTTACGGGATGCCGATTGGCTACGCTTGTATGTGCCGGCGGCGGTGGCGGTCCACCACGGCGGGGAAAGCGCGGGGCAGTTTCCGGCCCGGAGCCGGGCGCTTTTCTTGAGAAGCAAAGTCCAGTTCGCGGAGCGAACCTGGGGAGCTGGAACGGCCCGGGCGGCGGCCGCTTTTTACGCAGTCGCGCTGGCGCTGGAACTGACTCTGGAGCTGGGGAAGTTGCTCCTGCCGGTTGGGGACCGGAGTGGGCAGACCCGTTCGGCGCGGACACTCTGGAAAGCCCTGGGAATGTTCATCCGCAGCGTAAAACCCGATGCCTGAGCGCAAGCGGCCGAGCGTCGCCTTCGTCACCGGCGAGTACCCGCCCCAGATCGGGGGTGTGGGCGACCACGTGGCATTGTTGCGAGAAACGCTCGAGCAGTTCGGCGTGACAACCTGGGTGATTACCGGCTCGCAAAACCGGCCGGAGACCGACCATCCGCGGACTGAGCGGGTCATGCGGCGATGGGGATTTACGACGATGACGGCGCTGCTGCGTCGCATTCAGCGGATCGATCCGGACATCGTGCACGTGCATTACCAGTCGGGGGCGTTCGGGCTGAACCCGGCCATAAATCTGTTACCGCGATTCCTGCGAATGGGCCGGATGCGGGCACGCACAGTGACCACGTTGCACGACCTGCGGACGCCTTACATCTTGCCGAAGGTGGGGCCGCTGCGACGGTTCCTCGTCAAGAGGCTGGCGAAGGACAGCGATGGCGTCATCTTCGTGAGTCCCGAGGATGCGGTGGATCTGTTTGGAGCGGAGCTAGAGGTGGGTGAGGTGACCGAACTGGATTCGGTGCGGGCGAGTCTGGTGCCGGTAGGACCGACGGTACTGCCGGTGGGCGACAGAGGCGATCGGCGAGCGCACCGACTGGAACTGGGTCTGCCGTCGAAGGCGTTTGTGGTCGGCCATGTCGGTTTCCGGCAGAAGAACAAGGGAATGCGCGTACTGGCGGACGCCCTGCTGCAGACGCAGCATCTGGGCGACAAAGTCGTGCTGGCGCTGATCGGGGCGGGTGAGCCTTCGGGGGATTCTCGCCGGCGCGACCGGCGTGAGGGGGTTGATGACATCGGTCAGTGGCGGGTGGTGGAGTCGGGCCCGCTAGAGCCGGACGAGATTTCGCGATGGCTCCATTGCTGTGACATCTGCGTGCTGCCTTTCGCCGAGGGCTTGTCGCTGCGCCGAAGCACCTTCATGAACGCGATCGCCCACGGCCTTCCCGTGGTGACCACGCGACCGGTACGAAAACTACCCGACATCGTCAGCAGAGAGAACGTGATCCTGGTGCCGCCGGGAGACCCGACCTCGCTCTCGTACGCCGTGGCTCAGTTCGCGCAATCGGAGAAGATGCGCCGCGACTACGGTGAGCGAGCAAAGAAACTCAGCGAGAAATTCTCCTGGACCGAGAACGCCCGGACGACGCTGGCCCTCTATCATGCGGTTATCGATGCGGATTGAGCGACTCTTGAGGCCCGGCGCCGGGCTCCCCGGAACGGCCGGGATCTGGGTGGCGGCGGCCGTGCTGTTGGGCACGTTTTTCAGGGTCTGGCGCATTGACCAGCTGGGCGAGTTCGACTTCGACGAAGTTGCCAGCGTCTGGTACGCCCGCCAGGGTGCGGACGAGATATTCCGGTCGATCGCTGACGCGCCGTTCGAGCATCCGCCGCTTTACTATGTGCTGCTTCACTACTGGAACCAGGCCTTCGGCGAGGTGGAGCCGCTGGTCAGGCTGTTCTCCGTGCCTTCCGGAGTGCTGATGATCCCGGTGACCTACGTCCTCGGAGCGCGCCTGTTCAATCGCACCGCCGGCATCGCCGCCGCTTTCATCGTCGCCGCATCGCCGCAGCTCATTTTCTACAGCCGCGAAGCGCGCATGTACTCCATCGCCACCCTGTTCGGACTTTTGGCTCTGTACCTGTTCGTTTGTGCGGTGGAGGACGGACGCTTCAGGCTCTGGCTCGGGTTGGCGGTGATCCTGGTCGTCGGGGTCTACCTGGACTATTCCGTGCTGCTGGCGCTCGCGGCGATGGATATCCATCTCCTCTTCACCTGGCGTCGCCAGAGAAGAGCGGCCGCGTACGTCCTGGGCGTGCAGGCGGTGCTGGCGGCCGTGTTGCTGCCGTGGCTACTCACCTCGCAGGGGGTCGCAAGCAGCCTCCCCGCATGGGCGACCGGCGAGCTCTCACCTGGCTTGCTGAGCCATACCGCCAAACTCGGCTGGCTGGAAATGACCGTTGGACTGGAAGGTATTCGCGGCGGCCGGGCGAGTGTGCTGATCGCGATCCTGCTGGGTGGGGTGGCGGCGATTGGCTATCTGGCGGCGATTGCCCAAAAGAAGGCCGGAATCTTGCTGGGCTACGTGGTGGCCGTCGCCGCCAGCCTGATCTTTCTCCTGCTGTTTGATAAGGAATATCAGCCCCGGTATCTCATGATGGGCATCCCTCCGCTGGCGCTGTTCGCCGGATACGCGGTTTCCCGCCCGCCCGTGCCGCGGACGCTGATGATTCTGGGTGTGTTGGTGCTGTTCGCGGCCGGTCCGCTTTACGCGTCGCGTTTTTACTACCTGGAATATCGACGGGGCGATTATCGAGCCATCACGGCGGCGATAGATGAGCTGGCCCTGCCGGCGCCGGAGCAGCTGGACCCGCTGAAGTACCGGGACGCCGTGGTGCTGGCGGGCCCGTGGCAGGGCTGGTACTGGCGGCATTATTTTCCAGAATTCGAGGACCAAGTGGATGTGTGGTTCCTGCCGGATGAAGTTCCGCCCGAAGTCACCTGGGAAGAAGTTGACGAGAAGCTGACTCGCGCGGCGCGCAATCACCGCCGCCTGTGGGTCGTGCTGAGCGCCCTGAAGCAGTCGGATCCAAACGGATATGTCGAGCGCTGGCTGAACGTGAACCTGTGGCGGGCTCGGGACGCCGCCTACCGCAACGGAATTCTCCAGCTTTATCTGACAGAGGAAGGCGGCGTCGTGCTTCGTGACGACGGCGCGCTGAAGTCGCCGGACGGGCCGCGAATAGAGGTGATTGAGTTTGACGGTTTCCGGGCCGATCAGCCGCCGCAAGAAGCTGGTGACGGGGTGCGGTTTACCTTCCATCTGGTGGCTGATGATGTGGCGGATTACGACTTTCGGATTCGGGTATGGCTGGAGAACGGACAGGGCGTGGTGTACGAGCGGACCTTTGTGCCCCTGGCGGTGGATGGCCGGCGACCGTCACAGTGGACGGACGGCGAGCGCGCGGTGGGGCGTATCGCCGTCTGGGTGCCCGCCGGCGCTCCCACCGGTCGCTACGACGCTTACATGAGCGTGCTCGACCGAAATGGCGTCCCGGTGACCCTCGAAGGCGATCTCTGGGGCGTGTTTCAGGACGAGCCGGGAATCATCCGCATCGGGCCGGTGCTTGTGGAGGAGTCGTCTTTTGGGCTACCTGACGACGCCGAGATATTCGCCGAATTCGGCGGGCCGCTGCACGACCGCTAGGCGTCAGTCGCCGCGCAAAGCCGAGCGGGCAAACTCCAGGTCCGCGCGGGTCAGTCCCCGGCTCACGACAATCGCAACCAGGTAGACGGCCGCGGCGGTTCCGGCGGCCAGGAGCCAGTTGATCTCGCGCAACAGCAGCGCGGGCACCAGCATCAAGACGGCCCCGCCCACTGGCCGGATGGCGGGGCGGAGCGGGGCCATGAGCAAGGGGCCCCGGCGAAGCACCACCCCATAGAGCATCAGCAGGAACACCTCGGCGGCCACCGTGGCGTAGGCCGCGCCCATGACGCCAATACGCGGAATGAGGAGCAGATTCAGAACGATATTGAAAGTGCTGGCGAGAGTGAAGGCGATCGTGATCGGGCGAAGCCGGTCGGTGGATATGAGGACGTATTGCAGGAGCCCGTTGAGGTACGCAAATGGCAGGACCCACATCAAGACGGCAAGCAGATCGCCGGCTTCGGGAAGAAATTCATCTCCCCAGAAGGTAGCGATGATGTCGCGTCCGAAGACGGAGAACAGGACGACCGCCGGCACCGCGATAAGGATCATGGGCCGCCAGGCTCGTCTAATCCAGGAAATCATTGAGCCGGGATCGGTGGCCGAGCGAACGAGCGCGGGAAACAGCGGCAGAATGACCGCTGGAGGGATCACGCTCATCGCGCTGACGAATTTGTAGGCGGAGTTGTACTTGCCCACGATGGCCGCGCCCTGGAGTGGCTGAATAACGAGAATATCGATCTGAAAGAAGATGCTGGCAAGCAGTTCATTGAGCATGAGCGGCAGGCTCGTGCCGAGCATGGCGGAGGCCTGTTCCCGGCTGGCGCGTCTCACCGTGAGGAGAAGGCGGAAACCCAGCGGACGGGCCAGCGTGTAGAAGGTGATAACGCCGGCGACGTTGGCCACCAGACCCAGACCGGGAATCCCCCAGCCGAGCAACAGGACCAGGATGCCGCCGGAAATCGTGATGAGGCCGGTGCCGACGACGGTCGCGCCCCGAAAACCCATCTGCTCGTAGGCTGAGTAAAGGGCGGAGTAAGACTGGTTAACGGCATTTGGGATGAGCGACATCGCCAGCAGACCGGCGACCGCCAGCGTCACTCCAGACAGCGCGCCGGCCGCCCAGTATGCGGCGGCGACGCCGACCATCAGCGGAATGGCGATTACTACCAGGACGGCGCGAATCGCCAGGGCGTTGCCGAAGAGCTCGTTGGCCTGCTCCGGGTGACGCGCTACCTCACGGGTTACCAGTGTGGAAAGGCCGAAGTTGGTGGCAGCGGCGAAGTACACGAGCAGATTGGTGGCGAACGCGTATTCCCCATTTCCCTCGGGTCCGAGCATGCGCAGGGCCACGATCCAGAAAAGCCAGAACAGGACCCGGTCCCCCAGCGACGTGGCCAGCATGAGCGCTGAATTGCGGGCGGCTCGACGGGTGACAGATTGCTCGCTCGATGTGTCCGGAGGCGTGATGCGTCGCCGGGCGAGTAGGAAAAGATAGACAAGGCCGACCCCGAGGGTGGCGAAGGAAATCCAGTAAAGCCCGGTCCGAAATTCCTCAGGCATCAGGGTTCCCGTTGTCGGGTTGATCCCGGCCCGGGTGCGAGCAAGGGCGCAGTCTTAGCCCGTTGGGGTGAAACTCTCGGCGCTCTCGACTACGGCCTCGAAACCCGGGTGAGATAGATAGCGTTCGCCGGTATCGGGCAGGATGCATACGATCAGTTTGCCTTCATTCTCGGGTCGGGAGCCCACGTCGATGGCCGCGGCGACGGCGGCGCCGGCCGAAATGCCCACCAGCAATCCGTCCTTCGAGACCAGATCACGGGCGGTGGCCTCCGCGAGCTCATGAGATATGGTGGCGACCTCGTCCAGCCGATCCACTTCAAGCACGGCCGGCACGAATCCGGCCCCGATTCCCTGGATACGATGTGGTCCGGGTTCCGCGCCGTTGAGGATAGCGCTCTGTGCCGGCTCAACGCCGATTACCTTCAGCCCGGGCTTTCGGGGCTTCAGCGCCATGGCGCAGCCGGTGGCGGTGCCGCCGGTGCCGATCCCGGCGATGATGATGTCCACCTCACCGTCGGTGTCGGCCCAGATCTCCTCGGCGGTGGTCTCTACGTGAACGGCCGGGTTGGCCGGATTTTCGAATTGCTGCGGAATCCAACCGCCCGGGGTGGCGGCGCGAAGCTCCTGCGCTTTCTGGATCGAGGCGTTCATTCCGCCCGGACCGGGCGTGAGCACGAGCTCAGCGCCAAGCAATATGAGTAACTTTCGCCGTTCCATGCTCATGGTCTCCGGCATGGTCAAAATGCACTGGTAACCGCGGGCGGCGCATACCATCGCCAGGGCGATCCCCGTGTTGCCGCTGGTCGGCTCGATCACAACGGTTTCGCCCGGCTTGATCTCGCCTTTTTCCTCGGCGTCGAGAATCATGGCCAGACCGATGCGATCCTTGACGCTGCCGCCCGGGTTGGCGGATTCCATTTTGCCGACAATCGTGGCGTGGCAGCCGGCGACAGTGCGATTGATGCAAACCAGGGGCGTGCCGCCGATCAGCTCGCCGACGTCGGCCGCGATATCAGGGAATTGCCTGCCGCGAATCTCTGCCATTGATTAAGTTCCTCTCGCGTTGGGAACGTGGGAGTTGGTTATTGGGTGACGCCGCTCGTCGATGCCCGATCATGGTAATGGAATAGGTGGCTATGTACCCACCGTAAGGATCGATGATCCCGGAGGGCTGCACTGATTTATTGCCGGAATATACCGGCGTTGACCGCCCGTCGGCCACGTTCCGCCCGACGGACATCGGCCGCGCGACCGGCGATCCGCTAGTCTTGGCGCTGTTCAAATTGAGGCCGAAATCCAGAGCGATTGTTCTGATCGACAGGAGAGCGATGAATAGATGAAGACGGTGAGCCCGCGGGGGATGGCGGCAAAGGCCAGGACTAATCTGCTGATTGGGGAACCGGCATAGCCGTCCGCGCGTCGGGCCGTGCCGGGACGGTCAGGCATGTGCTGATCGGGGTTATTGGGGGAACGTTTAGCGGTCTGGCGGGGCTGGGCGGCGGGACGATCATGGTGCCGCTGATGGTTCGATACCTGGGGATGATTCAGGTCCATGCCCATGGCACTTCGCTCGGCGTGATCGTGTTCACCGCCATGGCCAGCGCTGCCGGTTACAGCTTCGAATACATCCCCGACTGGCGAATCGTGGCGGTGATGGTGGCCCCGGCGCTCTTGATGGCGCCCCTCGGCGCGAGGACGGCCAGCCGTCTCGAAAGCGATCGCCTGCGAAAAGTATTCGCCGGATTCCTGGCGTTCGCGGCGATCCTCCTGCTCGTGCTGGCCGATCCGGAATCGATATTCGCCTTCAAGGGAACCGCGCGGCTCGTCGCGGCCGGTCTTATCGGCGTCACCGCCGGCTACCTTAGCGGCCTGTTGGGAGTCGGCGGCGGAATTTTGATGGTGCCCGCCGCGGTGTTTTTCCTGTCGATGATTCAGCGGGATGCGCAGGGCCTGGCCCTGATGGTGATGATCCCGACGGCAATCTCAGGGGTGTACGCGCACACTCGACTGGGGAACGTGGACTGGACGGCGGTGGCGATGCTCGCCGCGGCCTCGCTCCCATTCGGATTCGTGGCCGGCTGGCTGGCGTCGGCCTATATTCCGAGCGGGATATTGCGGGTCATGTTCGCGATCCTGCTCCTGTATTTCTCGGCGCGGATGTTTGAGTTGAGCTGGGCGGCGCTGAAGCGGATGGGAAGGTCGAGCCGGGCCGGGGACTGAGGCCGTCGGGCGCTACCCTCCACCGGGAAAGTAACGGGCAAACAGAGGTCGCAGCCGGTGGGTGAGGTCGCGAGCTTCACGGATGCGAAAGGCGCGGGTGGCGGCCAGGTACACGGCCAGCGACCCGACGGCGACCAAAACCAACATGGGGAAATCCGAGAGATATCCCGTCGAATCCAGGATTTCGGACAGGACCAGCATCGTGCCGATCATGATGCCGGCCGCGCCGGCCAGTTTCAGCCCGAATCCGAAAATGGGGCGAAGCGAGACGGTTCCCACCGCCCGCCAGAGCAATAGGCCCAGCACCACGGCGTGGAAGGAATTCTGGGCCGTGTTCGCCCATACGAGGCCGTGAAATCCGGCCGGCCCGACGGAGGGGATGGCGATAGCGAGATAGACGAAGCCTGCGATCAGTCCCACCAGAACCGGGGTGCGGGTATTGCGCGCCGAGTAATAGGCGAATATGAACAGTTGATCTAGGGCCACCAGGGGGAGCTGCAACGAGTAGATCAGCAGGGCGAGCGCGGTGGGCGGTACGTTCGCTTCGACGAATTCTCCCCGCAGGAATACGACCCGGATAATTGGTTCGGACAGGCCGATCATGAGGATCGTAACGGGAACGATCAGCAGCAGGAGATAGCGGCCGGTCAGGCCGAGCAGCCGGCGGAATTCAGTGGAGTGGGGCAGGTCGGCGAAGCGTTCCGGCGCCGCGCGGGCCAGCAGTGGAAGCGTGGCCAGAGTCACGGCCGCGACCACCACACCGAGAGGAAACTGCTGCAATCGAGTGGCGAAGCGCATCATCGCCAGGCTGCCCTCACCCGCGCCGGACGCCAGCCTGGTGTCGATCAGTACGATCATTTGGGCGAAGACAAGACCGCCGACGACCGGCGCGTAGAGTTTGAGCGCCCGGCGAAATTGCGGGTTGGCCAGCAAACTCGGGCGGCCAGGACGGATGCGACTTCGCGCCAGCCCGGGTATCTGAATTCCGAGATGGGCGAAGGCGCCGGCCAGGTAACCGATGGCCACCCCGGGCGGGCCGATGACTGGAGTCAGCGCCAGCGCGCCAACGATTACGGTCGCATTCAGAGCCGATACGCTGAAGGCCGGAAACGCGAATCGCTCCGCCGCGTAAAGCCGCCCTGACGCCACCGCCGAAACCGCCAGTAATAGGACCGCCGGCAGCGTGATGCGGGACATCGTGACCGCGAGATCGTGGGTGTCGGGGGAGAAATCCGGGGCGATCAGGTCGATCAACGGATCGGCGAAGATCACTAGCGGCAGGACCATCGTGCCGGCGAACGCCAGCACGGTTACGGCGATGCTGTTGAAGAGGTCTGAAACCGACCGTTCGTCATCGGTAACCGATGTGAAAACCGGTACTAGCACCGCCGATACCGCCCCGCCAATGGCTACGTCGAAGATCATCGTGGGCAGTCTGGTGGCCACCTCGAAGGCGTCGGTGGCGCCAGTGGCCCCGAACAGCGCTGCGATGACCGGTTCGCGGACGAAACCGAGCAGGCGACTGAGGATGTTTCCGGCGGCGACCAGCGATGCCGCCAGAGCGATGCGGCGGCCGGGGTTCGAGCTAATCGTCGCTCACCGTGGGGCCACGGAGCTTGTCCAGAAGGGCGGTTGTCGAGACCCCGGGGACGAGCGGAATCAATTCCAGGCGGGCGCCCGCCGCCCGCACCGTCGCCAGCTCCGGCAATTCGCGCCCGCCGTCCTGCGGATCGTAATCAGCGCCCTTCGCGTAGATGTCGGGACGCACTGACCGGATCAATTCGTCGGCCGTGGACTGGCTGAAAATAACGACGGCGTCCACCCAGCGGATCGCCGCGAGGATTTCGGCCCGCTCCCGTTCGGGTACGGCCGGCCGTCCGGGACCCTTGAAACTTGCCACGGAAGAATCGCTGTTCAGACCGACCAGCAGGCGATCTCCCAGGGAAGCGCAGCGTTGCAGGAACGCCACATGGCCCTGGTGCAGAACGTCGAAGCAACCGTTCGTCAGGGCTACCGTGCCGCCTGCCTCGCGAAGCCCGGCCAGGAAGTCGCCAACTTCCTCAATCGCCATAACTGGGGCCGCGGAGGAGGTACTCATGAATCGTTCGACGTGGAATCACCCAGCAAGCTCAGCAGTTCGTCCGCCGAAGTTGTCGCCGCCCCGAGCTTGGTCACCACCGCCGCTCCGGCCAGATTGGCCAGCTCGGCCGCTTCGCGGGCCGTTGCTCCGGCGAGAAAGCTCAGGGTAAACACGGCGGCCACTGTATCCCCGGCGCCGGTGGTGTCGGCCACTCCCGCCACCGACCGGGCAGGGATCAATTCGGCCCCGCCGTCGTCGTCAAAAAGGGCCATGCCCATCGCTCCCAGCGTCACCAGCAGGTTGCCGCAGCCGAGCTGTTGCAGGAGATCCGCGCCACCCTCAAGCAGGTCGGCCGGCTCCTGGAGCGACCGCCCGAGTTCGGCCTCGGCCTCGGGCTGATTCGGAGTCAGAGCGTCGATTCCGTGGAAGCGGTGCAGACGCCCGTGGGAATCGGCGGCCACGAACTTATCGTGACTGCGGGCCAGGGGTAACAGCATCTTGAGGACCGGCTCGTCCACCACGCCGTTTTCGTAATCGGAAACCATCAGCGCATCGTATTGCGGCACCGCGCTTTCAAGATACAGGATTAGTTCCTGTTGGGACGCCTGGCTGACCGGATCGCGATTCACCACGTCGATACGCGCCACCTGTTGATGCTGGTGCTGACGGTCTCCGCCGGCCCAGATACGGAGCTTCACGGAGGTGGGGCGATCAGGTTCGGTGATCAGCCCGGCCGTATGCACGCCGGCACTATCCAGGATGGCGCGGATACGCTCCGCCATCTGGTCGTCGCCGACGAGACCGGCCACCGAAACGTCGGCACCGAAAGCGCGGACGTTAAACGCCAGATTGGCCGCGCCGCCGGGCAAAAACATGTGCCCGCTCTGTTCGATTACCGGCACCGGCGATTCGCGGGATATCCGGATCGCCGATCCGATCCGGTGCTCGTCCACCGCCATGTCGCCGACAACCAGCAGACGCTGGCCGCTGAAGGCGCCCAGGAGCTCCTTCGCCCTACCCTCCGAAAGCGCCATCAGGTCTCCTCTTCAAGGCCGGTGTAGACCTGGATGCAGTGTATGCCATGGCGAACGGTGGCTCCCTTGAAATCTATAACGCAAGCTTCCAGCGGGATGTTGCTCACCCGAAATTCAGCGATGTCCCTGAGAAGGTGACGAGGCAGAGCGCTCGGAGCCTCGCCTGGCCCCAGAGCGGGCGAATGAAGTCGGCGGATCGGCGGAGCTCGGCCAGCGGCTCGCCGTCGATGCGGCATTCCAGAGCGAGTACGCCGTCGTATCCGCCCTCCGCCAACGCCCTGAGTCCGGGACCGAAATACAGGTGGCCGCATCCCGGATTTAGCCGGTTGGAATCGGCCAGGTGGATGTGACCGATCCATTCTCTGGATTCGCGAATGCTGGCGGCGATGTCCGCTTCCTCGACGTTCATATGGAAGAAGTCCGCCAGCATTTTGATGGCCGGGTGGCCTGCCCGGGCGGCGGACGCAGCCTGGGCGAGGGTGTTCAGAAGATGGGTTTCATAGCGGATCAGGGGTTCGATGACGATCCGAAGGCTCCGCTCCTCCGCGGCCTTTCCGAGGACATTCAGGGCCGACGCATAGTCGTCTAGTTCCTCTTCCTCCGTCGTGTTCTCCGGCAATGGCCCTCGAACCGGAACCGAGACCAGTGTTTCGACGACCAGATCGGCGGCCAGATCGAGAGTGCGCAGGAAGAGGCTGAGGCGGGCGGCGGGGTCATCGTCCAGCACGGCGAGGTCGTGACCGGGAGTGAGGCACATGCTGCGCGCGTGCAGAGGAGAGCCCGCGAGCGCCGTTTTGACCCCGGACACGTCATCAATCACGGCCGGATAGTTCAGCTCGATCGCGTCGTAGCCGCAGAGCTCAAGACTACGTAGTTTTTCGGCAATCGTCGCCCCGGGAGCCAGATTCTGCTGCACCGCCAATTCCACGGCTGGATGTCCCTTCGTTGATCGCCGGGAAGCGCGATACAGTATGCCGTCAATGTGTGGCCCGGGGTGCACGGGCTGGTAATATTCCGGCGGTCCCGGCGGCTCGTCCCGCGGGGGTCCAGCCTGAAATTTGGCGTGGCGGATGCAAGTTGCGTCATCTCGATCTGCGGGGCTACGCGGCAAGCACTCGGAATAGCGAAACGAACTTGGCAAAAGTGAAAGGCGACCCTTCGATTTGGATTTGAGGGCGGTAGCGGATGCTGGCTAGCGAAATTGTTCGAGATATCGAACAGGCGCTGGCGGTGGAGGAGCCCGCGCGCGGCCTTCACCTCATCGATCATTTGCTGCGGTCGTTCCCCGCGCATCTGCGGGCGCGGATACTCCGGGCGAAGGCCTTGCTGGCTCTGGGAGAAAGCGACGAGGCCGCCGGGGACGCCGCGACGGTCCTGAGTGCCGACCCGCTGAACGTCGAGGCAATGTTGGTCAGCGCGAAGCTGGCCGAGGCTCAAGGTGACCTGCACCAGAGCCACGCCTTTATCGGGCGGGCGGCCAGCGTCGATTCAGGGCACAACGGAGTGCGGCAGGCAGTGGCGGATTCGGTTGCGATGCTGCCGCGCGATCCGTCGGCGCTCGGGTTCGCCTATCTGAATTCGAACTGGCCCGACCTGGCCGAACGGGAATTCAGGACGGCGTTGGAGAGAGATCCGGCCAGGGTCGATCTGCGGATCGCGCTGGCCGAGTCGCTGTGGAGGCAGGGCCGCTTTGACGAGGCCCGCCCGGAGTGCCGGATTGTGCTGGATCACCATCCGCGCTGCCTGCGGGCCACTCTGATCATGGCGCACATCCTGGCCGAGCAGGGTCGAACGGCCCACGGGATGGAAATGCTAGAGCGCGCCGGGGAGATGGACCCTGAATATGAGGTCGCTGCCGAGTTGTACGCCAGGGCGACCTTGAGCCGGATGAGCCTGCCGCCTCCGCCCTCATTGCCGGAGCCGCCGCCGTTTTCCGACGAAGCGGCTTCGGACGTTGAGGCAGGAGCAGAAATTTCCGGGGACTCGCCAGAAGATGTGTTCACGGCCGTGGGCGAGACGGAGGCGGATGTAGACAGCGACGAGCCGCAACCGGCGGAGCCTGATGGGGACGTGGTGCCGGACGGCGGGGACCCGGCAGCTGTAGACGAGGTAGAGGAATCGACACCGGTTCCCGACATCGAGCCCAGTTCCGACCGGGATGATGGGACGTCCGACGCGAAAGAGGCCGAGACGGCCCCGGCGGTTGAGTTCTCGGCCGGCTGGCCAGCGGAGACAGGCGGGCGGCTGGCGGCAGACGAAGTGGCTGAGGAAGACGAGCCCGAGCCGGAGTCCACCATGCCTGCATCGTCCGTGGGCGAAGCGGAAATCGAAGTTGCCGAACCTGAAGAATCGCCGCCCGAAGCTGTAGGTGCCCCGCTTGATTCCGACCACTCGGAAAGTGATCCGGGCGAGGGAGACGAACCGGATCTGGTTGATGATGATGTAGCCGCCTACTCCGAGAATGAGGCCGACGAAATCGACGTGCCGGAGCCGCCTGCCTGGCTCGGCTTGAAAGCGGACGAACTTGAAAGCGAGCTGACCGCAGCCGGGGAGCCGGAGCCCGATGGCTCGACGCACCCGGATGAGCCTGAGGCCGAGCCACCAGGTGAGAGCAGTGAGACGGGTGACGCGGACACGGCGGACGCATTCGGCGGGCCGGCCGTACTCGCCATGGGTCGGATCGGAAGTTGGGACGCCGTGGCCGACACGCTGGCGGAGATGCTGGCCGGTGGTGACGTGAAGCCGGTCGCCGGATTGATGGAGGAATTGGCGAGGCTGACAGGATTTCCGTTGTCAATCTGGCGATTGCTGGGTGATGGCTACATGAAAACGAACCGGCCGCAGCTGGCGTCGGAGGCCTACTTCAGAGCGGTCCGAAGGAACTCCGAGTGACCGCTCATGACGCCGGCCCGGATGCCGACCTCGTCGCCTTGCTGCTCGATGTGGAGGAGGTGCTCGGGGCCGTGGCCTGGAAACTGGGTGAGTTGCCGCGGGGACGTTGGAATGACGATTCCCAGGACGAATTGGCGTTTTCCCTGCTGGCGGCGCTGACCGGGAGCCTGGAGAAGGGAATCGAAGATCTGAATCTGGGGCAGCTCAGCCAGATATGGTGGCAAACGGATGAGGCTCAGTGCGTGGGATTTCGCGCCGGGGAGTGGGAGGTATTGGTGATCGCCGATCCCAAGGCGAACGTCGGTAAATTGCGCACCCGCGTGGCCGGCGCACTCGACGAAAATTGGCATTTATTAGATTCGGAAGAGGAGTAATCAAACCCGTGGAAAAAACTTTTGTCCTGCTGAAGCCGGACGCCGTACAGCGCTGTCTGGCGGGGGAAATCATGGCGCGTTTCGACCGGCGCGGTTTCCGATTCGTCGGATTGAAACTCTTACAACCCACCGAGGCGCAGGCTACCGAACACTACGCGGTTCACCAGGGCAAGTTTTTTTACGACGACCTGGTCAAGCATCTGACTTCCGGCCCGGTCGTCTGCATGGTCCTGGAGGGGGCCGACGTGATCGCGGCCGTGCGCAAAATGGTCGGGGCCACGCGACCGCACGAAGCGGAGGCCGGGACGATCAGGGGCGATTTCAGCCAGGCGGGTCTGCGCAATCTCGTGCATGCCTCCGACGCGCCCGAGACGGCCGCCGCGGAGATGGCGATCTATTTTGACGACGATGAACTGTTGGATTACGAACGGGGCATTGATCGCTGGATTCTGGAGAGCGAAGGGAACTAACCATGGCCGGTGTCTTCGCCGGCGCGTAAGTTCTCCCGAAACCTAGCCCAACGCCGCCGGCGGGCTGGTGCTGACGCCCGATTCGATCAGCTTCTGAAGCGCCGCGTGGGCTCCGCCGAGTATGGGGTTACCGTGGCCCGGCAAGAGGTTTTCGAACTCATGATCCAGCAGGTGCGCCAGGGTTTCGGCCGGGACCGGGTGGTTGCGCGGATGGCCGCCCAGGGGCATTTCTTCCCACGGAGTCCACTTGGCCGCCGTCCCCAGGCAATCGCCGACGATCAACGTCCCCCCGTGCAGCGGTGACAGGAGAGCCTGCTCGCCGCCGTCCGCTCGCCGGCCCGGAGTCGCGATCGCCAGCAGACTGCCCGGTAGATCATCGCCGGCGGAGTACGTCTCGTACTCGTCGAGATCTTCGAAGAGGTCTGCATGAGCGCCGGGGACATAGATCGGCGCGCCGCTGCGCCGGGCGAACAGCGCGGCGGAGCGCTCGTGCCAGCCATTCGTCAGGACCACCGCCAATACGTCGCCTGCGTCCCCGATAGCCCCCAGGTCTGGAGCCTCGATCGGGTCTATCAAGACGCTCCCGGTATCAGTCTTCAGCCAGTACGACTCCAGCGGAAATACTCCGGGCCAATCGATGGTCCAGTGGAAAACACCCGACAGAATCTCACGCATGAATTCGCTCCCCGGGGTGGATTTCTAGCTGGGGCCGGCGCCGCCGGCCCTGATCACGTTCAGCGCGGAGCCGGCCCAGAGCCAGGAAATCTGGTCGGCGTTCAGGGTGTGCAGCAGGGTAATTGTATCGGTGGACCCGTCCGCGTGTTTGAGCAAAGCAGTGATCGGACGGCCTGGCGCCAGGCCGTCCAGGTCGGCGAAGTCCACCCGGTCCGCCACCTGGATCTCGTCGTAGTCGGCCGGATCGTCGAACGTCAGCGCCAGCACCCCTTGCTTCTTCAGGTTGGATTCCGCGATCCGGGCGAAGCTGCGGGTGATGACGGCGGCTCCACCCAGTAAGCGGGGCGACATGGCCGCGTGCTCGCGGCTGCTGCCTTCGCCGTAGTTCTCATCGCCCACCGCGATCCAGTTGATGCCGGCCTGCTTGTAGGTCCGGGCGATCGCCGGAAGCTGCTCGCCGGTTTCGCCGTTGACGTGGTTGAACCCCGTCCCCGGCTCGTCGGCAAAGGCGTTGTTGGCGCCGATGTACATGTTCTCGCTGATGTTGCTGAGGTGCCCGCGAAATCTCAACCACGGCCCGGCCGGAGAGATGTGATCGGTGGTGCACTGGCCCCGGGCCTTCAGCAGCACCGCCATGTCCTTGAACTGGTCTACGGTCCGGGGATCGAAGGGATCGAGTGCTTCCAGGCGTTTGCTCGCCGGGTCGATGGTAATGCTCGCGCCGCCCCCGTTGGTCGGCGGGTCTACGTATCCATGGCCGCGACCGGTAAACCCGTCGGCGGGAATGTCCGCGGCCGGGGCTGGCGGCTTCAACTTCACCGACGCGCCTCCCTCCGTTTCAATTTCGTCGGTCAGCGGATTGAACGTCAGGCGGCCCGCTAGCGCGAAAGCGACCGCGATTTCGGGGCTTGAGATAAATGCCTGGGTACTGGGGTTGCCGTCGTTACGTCGGGGAAAGTTGCGGTTGAACGAGGTGATGATCGAGTTGTCCTTGGGAACGCTGCCGCCGTCGGCGATCTCGTCCCTCCGCCACTGCCCGATACACGGGCCGCAGGCATTCGCTAGCACCTTTCCGCCAATCGCTTCCAGCGCTCCCAGATGGCCGTCGCGTTCGATGGTGGCCCGCACCATTTCCGAGCCCGGGGTCACCAGCATCATGGTCCTGCTGCTCAGGCCGGCCGCGGCCGCCTGGCGAGCGACGTCCGCCGCACGAACGACATCCTGGTACGAGGAGTTGGTGCAGCTTCCGATCAGCGTGGCCGAGAGTTCCTCTGGATAGCCTTCCCGTCTGACTTCGGCCGCGAACTCCGAAATCGGCCGAGCGAGGTCAGGGCGGTGAGGTCCCACGATGTGCGGCTCAAGCGTAGACAGGTCGATATCGATGACCCGATCGTAATACTTCCCCGGGTCTTCCAGGACTTCGGCGTCCGGCGTGAGCAGGTCCGCGTTCGCTTCCGCCAGGTCCGCCAGCACTTCCCGTTCCGTGCTGCGCAGATACGACGCCATGCGGTCGTCGAACGGGAATATCGACGTGGTCGCCCCGAGTTCGGCGCCCATGTTGGTTATCGTTGCCTTGCCGGTGCAGGCGATCTGCTCGGCGCCCGGTCCGAAGTATTCGACGATGCGATTAGTCCCCCCGCTTGTCGTAAGAATCCCCGCCACCCGCAGGATGATGTCCTTCGGAGCCGTCCAGCCGCTCATTTCACCGGTCAGGCGCACCCCGACGATTCCCGGGTTTGGAATCTCGAGCGAAAAACCGACCATCACATCCACCGCGTCCGCTCCCCCCACCCCGATCGCCGCCATGCCCAGTCCTCCCGCGTTCGGCGTATGGCTATCGGTGCCGATCATCAACCCGCCCGGAAACGCGTAATTCTCTAGCAGCACCTGGTGGATGATCCCCGCACCCGGCTCCCAGAATCCCAGTCCATAGCCGGCCGACACTGATTTGAGGAATGCGTACACCTCGTTGTTTTCGTTCAGAGCCGTTTGCAGATCAGCGTCGGCCCCGACGTGCGCGCGAATCAGGTGATCGCAGTGGATCGTGGTCGGCACCGCCGCGGTTTCACGACCCGCAAGCATGAACTGAAGCACCGCCATCTGGGCAGTGGCGTCCTGGTGCGCTACCCGGTCGGGCCGCAGTTGAACGTAGCTTTCCCTCTCCAGATCCTGCCCGGCCGGGTCTTCCAGGTGGCCGAAGACGATCTTCTCCGTCAGTGTCAATGGGCGTCCGAGCCTGCCCCGGACCACATCCAGATTTCGACGCATGCTGTCGTAGACCTTGCCTACGAATTCGGGGGTGGAATCGATGCTCGACATTTAAGACAACCTTGCGGGGGATGGCGCGATTCAGGGACGGAGCGTCGCCGGTGTCGGTGATCGGAGTATCCAAGTAATCAATTGTAGTGCGATGAGGCGGCCCGGTTGTGGGACACTTTGAGGGTACTCATAGAGACCATGCGATTCGGCGCGCCGCTGCGGTCGACGGGGTTACAAGCAAGCGCCCCCGCTTTCGGCTAAATTGACCACCGTTAACGCCTAATTGTCGAAGACCGCGAGCGAGGCTCAGTCAAGATTCGATGAAAATCCACGAATACCAGGCGCGCGATCTGTTCGCGGCTGCGGGCATCCCGGTGCCGGCCGCGCAGGTGGCAACCACCCCGGCGGAGGCGAAAGCGATCTCCGCGGAATTTGGCGTGCCCGTGGTCGTCAAGGCCCAGGTGCTCACCGGCGGCCGCGGCAAAGCGGGTGGGGTCAAGCTGGCGGCGAATCCCGACGAAGCCGAGTCCTCCGCCCGGGACATTCTGGGGATTGATATTCGCGGCTTCAAGGTGGATAAGGTTCTGGTGGCGGTGGCCTCCGACATCGCCACAGAGATATATCTCGGAGCCATCGTCGACCGGCAAACCAAGTCTGTTCTCCTGATGGCCAGCGCCGAGGGTGGAGTGGAAATCGAAGAGACCGCCCGGACCAACCCGGAGGCGATAATCAAGGCGCCCGCCGACCCCGCCACCGGGCTGGCGTCCCATCAGGCCCGCGCCGTCGGATTCCGCCTCGGTCTCGACTGGCCGCAGGTGCGCCAGTTCGACAGCATCGCCCGCAAGCTTGTGCGGGCGGTCGTGGACATGGACGCTTCGTTGGCCGAGATCAATCCGCTGATAGTCACGCCCGAAGGCGAACTGCGCGCGATCGATGCCAAGGTGACAATCGATGACAGCGGCGTGTTCCGCCACCCCGATCTGGCCGAATTACGCAATCCAGAAGAAGAAACGGGCCCGGAGCGCGACGCCCGCGAAGGCGGGATCAGCTACGTGAAGCTGAGCGGCAACATCGGCTGCATGGTCAATGGCGCCGGGCTGGCGATGGCCTTGCTGGACGTGATCCAACTCCATGGCGGCGAGCCCGCGAACTTCCTGGACGTTGGCGGCGGCGCCGACGCCGATCAGGTGCGCACGGCCATGGAAATCATCCTGGCCGATCCGGCGGTGGAACTGGTCCTCGTCAACATATTCGGCGGCATTACGCGCTGCGATGACGTCGCTACGGGAGTTGTGGCCGCCACGAGCCAACTGTCACGATCGGTTCCCCTGGTCGTCCGTCTCGTCGGCACCAACGAAGAAGAAGGCCTGCGGATTCTGAAAGACGCCGGCATCTCCGCCCACCGGAATATGGTCGAGGCCGTGAAGGCCGCCGTCGCCGGGGTTTCGGCATGAGCATTCTTATTGATTTCGGCACCAGGATTATGGTGCAGGGGATCACCGGGCGGCAGGGGTCGTTTCACACGAACCTGATGCTGGAGTACGGTGCGAAGGTGGTGAGCGGCGTGGTGCCGGGCCGCGGCGGGCAGGTGGAGCACGGGGTGCCGGTATTCCACACGGTCGCCGAGGCGGTCGCGGAGACCGAGCCAACCTGCGGAATCGTTTTCGTGCCCGCGTTCGCCGCCGCCGACGCCGTGGCGGAGCAGGTGGACGCCGGGATCGACCTCATCGTCTGCATCACCGAGGGCATTCCAGTACTTGACATAATCCCGATATATAGTCGCGCCCGGTCGGCCGGAGTGCGACTGATCGGTCCCAACTGCCCCGGCCTCATTACACCGGGAGACGCGGTCAAGGTGGGGATCATGCCCGGACAGATTCATGTCCCCGGCCCGGTGGGGCTGGTGAGCCGGAGTGGAACTCTTACCTACGAAGTCGTCCAGGCGCTCACCGACGAGGGACTGGGTCAGTCAACGTGTGTTGGGATCGGCGGCGACCCGGTCATCGGGACAAATTTCATCGACTGCGTGCGGATGTTTGAGGACGACCCGGCGACCGAGGGGATCGTGGTGATTGGCGAAATCGGTGGCAGCGACGAAGAGGAATGCGCCAATTTCATAGACCGAGAGGTCGGCAAGCCGGTCGTGGCTTTTGTCGCCGGGCGGGCCGCTCCGCCGGAGAAGCGGATGGGGCATGCCGGGGCGATCGTTTCCGGCGGATCGGGCACCGCCCAGGCCAAGATTGATGCGTTTCGGGCGGCCGGAGTGTCGGTCGCGGAATTCCCGGCGGACGTGGCCCGCTTAATGAACGAACAACTGCGCGGTTAGCGCCAGTCGGCAACGCAGATGAACAAATGAACGGCCGGCGCGGAAGCGACTTCCCGCCGCATAGATCGCCAGTGACCGCTCCGTAAGGGGCGGCGCGGCGAAGATTGGAAAGGATAAGCGGATGCGATCCAAAGTCACCGTGGTCGGAGCAGGCGCGACGGGCGGCTCGACCGCCAGGCGGCTCGCCGAGAGCGGCTACGTCGATGTCGTGCTGGTTGACATCGTCGAGGGCTTCGCCGTCGGCAAGGCGCTCGACCTCAACCAGGGCCTGACCCTCCAGGGGCACACGCCCTCCATCGTCGGATCGGACGGTTACGACGAGACCGCCGGCTCCGATATCTGCGTCATCACCTCCGGCTTTCCCCGCCAGCCCGGAATGTCGAGAGATGATCTGCTGCTGAAGAACCAGGAGATCGTGGAGCAGGTGACCCGGGAGCTGGTGAAGCGTTCGCCGGACTGCACCTTAATCATCCTGACCAATCCCATGGACGCCATGGCCCAGCTTGCGCACTCCGTTTCCGGGTTTCCCAAGAATCGGGTGATCGGCCAGGGAGGCTTACTGGACACGGCCCGCTATCGGACCTTCATCTCCTGGGAGCTGGACGTAGCCCCCGGAGACGTGTCCGGGTTCGTTCTCGGCGGGCATGGCGACACCATGGTGCCGGTTCCCAGCTACACCAGCGTGGCCGGCGTCCCGTTGACCCAGCTGATCGATGCCGACCGGCTGGAGGCGATCATCAAGCGCACCGCCGCCGGCGGCGGCGAGATCGTGGGTCTGCTGGGCAGAGGCAGCGCCTTCGAGGCGCCGGGAGAGGCAGTGGCGATGATGGCCGACGCCATCCTGATGGATCGCAAGCGCCTGTTCCCCTGCGCTGTGCTGCTGGAAGGCCAGTACGGAATTGAAACCACATTCGTCGGCGTACTGGTTAAACTCGGCGCCGGTGGAGTGGAGGAGATCCTGGAGCTGGACCTGCAAGAGAGCGAACTCGCCGGGCTGCGTCACTCCGCCGACTCCGTGCGCGAGCTCATCGAGGTAATGGGAATCTAGCCGGGAGACCTTGAATTCGGTCGCGACCGCACAACCAGGCGGTCGCGCCGGCTCTCTTCAGCTAGCACTCTCGACTTCGCCGATCTACTCCGCGGCCAGATCACCGCCCCGCCTCCGGCAGGCCGCGAGGGCCGCCCCGAGATGGGAGAGGGCTCCCCGGCGTCTGGATCCGCCGCCCGTTAGCGTACCCAGATGCGTATGTTGAAGAAGCCCACAGTGACCGTCGACGCGCCGGAGAAGTTCATGCATGCAAGTCCCAGGTCGGTGCCGACACCAGATGGAAAATGTGCCGGCGTAGTTGCCGTCAATCCACACGTCTGCGGTTGCTCCGTTGACCTCAACTGTCACCGTACACGGCGGTGACGCAGGTGCCCGGCCGGAGTTCACGTCCAGAATGTTCGTCGTGCCAAAGAGCTTCCATAGTCGAAGATCATTCGAACTGCCATCCGACGAGATGAATCTGCCGACCAGCAACACGTAGCCCCACGACGATGTCGTCCCTCGAAAATCGATTCCGGGCATGCCGTCTCCCGACAACACGGTGAACTCAATGATGAAGTCCTGGAGGTTCGAGATCGGAACATTTTCAATTACCCGGTGGCCGGCGTGCGCACAGGTGATAAAGCTGCGCTCGTAGACCAGTCTCAATGCGGGGGCCGGCTCAGTTTAGGAGACCACGGCGAGGGAGTCGGTCGATGCATGAGGGACCCCGGCCGCGGCGCGAAATAGTCCCAGATCCTTGGCAATGTCTCCGCCGTTGGCTACCACGACCTGACCGGCGCTCGCCCAGGGAACTTCGATCACCCACTGCTGAAACACGGCCCGCTGGGCCCGCATCACCCGCACGTCACCGAGATCCTCGTAAGCCATCGGAAGACCGTAGTGGTTCAACCAGTCGGAATCGGAGAGGAAAGCGGTTTTGATCGCCGGGGTCTCATCCAGGACCGCCAGATGGCGAAGGACGACCGCCGCCCATTCTAGGCCTACATCTCCGGACCAGTCACGGCTGGGCGGGGTTAGTTTCGAAGCCTCCAGCTCCGGGTCCTTGCCCAACCCTGAAGGCTCGTCGTAGACATTGAGGAAGTTGATCGAGCTCGAATCAGGCTGCCACTGCAAGATGGCCTTCTGAAAGGCCTGGTTGGTGAAGCCCTTGTATTCAAATCGACGCGATACCGGATAGCCGAGCGTCGGCACCCCGCCCGGCGCCTGAAAATTGGTGAAGAAGGGGATATCGTCCACGTCGGTCACCGCGAAATCTGTGTGCGCGTCCGCGGCGACGGACGTCACCAGGACGCCGGTCAAAGCGGACACAAACAGGAACGTAGCTAGCGGTCTGAAGATTCTGTCAAACATACCCGTTTCCCTTCGTCCGCCTGACCCGCTCGGGCTGGCGTCCCCGTAGGCGCGCCTAACGTCACCTCAGCGACACCAAATGCGCTTTCCATTCCAACCCCGTGGATAACGAAACCTTGCAGCGGTCGCCACGTAGGGCAGGCGCTATAGCGGCATTTGTGTAATACGGGGGAGGCGAAAGCGGGTTTAGCCCCTGACTACACCGCACCCGCCCCCAAATTGGTAGGGATTGAAATTGCGGTTCTCGGGGACCGGACATATGATTTGCTCCATGGGCCTCTTCAAGCACGACATCGTCATAATCGGGGGCGGTGGAGCGGGACTGCGAGCCGCCATCGCGGTTGCGGAAGTTGACCCCACCCTTGATATAGCGGTCGTCTCCAAGGTCTACCCGATGCGCAGCCATACCGTCGCGGCCGAAGGTGGGATGGCGGGCGTCGTTAAAGACAACGACAGCTTCGAGAATCATATTTACGACACCATCAGCGGTTCCGACTGGCTGGCCGATCAGGATGCGGTGGAGGCGTTTGTCAAAGAGGCTCCCGGCGAGCTGATCCAGCTCGAGCACTGGGGCTGTCCCTGGAGCCGGCAACCGGGCGGCAAAATCGCCGTCAGACCTTTCGGCGGCATGAAGATCGAACGCACCTGGTTCGCCGCCGACAAAACCGGGTTCCATGTGCTGCACGCTCTATTCCAGACCACCCTGAAGTACGACAATATCCGGCGCTACGACGAATGGTTCGCGATGGAATTGTTGGAGGATGACGGCCGTTGCCAGGGTGTCGTCGCGATTGAGCAGCGAAGCGGGGAGGTCCACGGCATCGCCGGCAAGGCCGTGATCGTCTGCACCGGTGGTGGCGGGCAGGTCTACCAATTCACGACCAACGCCTCCATCAAAACCGGCGATGGCCTGGCGCTGGCCTACCGGGCCGGCGTTGCGCTCAAAGACATGGAGTTCGTGCAGTACCACCCCACCGGGCTCCCCGGCACCGGAATTTTGATTACCGAGGCCACCCGCGGCGAGGGTGGGGTGCTGGTGAACAAGGACGGGCGGCGTTACCTGCAGGACTACGACCTGGGAAAACCGCTGGAATTGACGGATCCGGAACATCCCCGGACCCGGACGATGGAGCTCGGGCCGCGCGACCGGCTCTCCCAGGCCTTCGTCAAAGAAGAGCAGGACGGCAACACCCTCCTCGGCCCGCACGGAACCTACGTCCATCTGGACATTCGACACCTGGGAGAAAAGAAGATCGACTCCAGGCTGCCGTTCGTCAGAGAGCTGGCGAAAAATTACGCCAGCGTCGACCCGGTCCACGAGCTGATCCCGGTGCGACCGGTCGTGCACTACATGATGGGCGGGATCGACACCGACATCGAAGCGGCCACGTCCATGCCCGGGCTGTACGCCGCCGGCGAGTGTGCGTGCGTGAGCATCAACGGCGCCAATCGTCTCGGTTCCAACTCCTTAACCGAGCTTCTCGTTTTCGGTAAGCGAGCCGGGCGCAACGCCGCCGAATTCTCCCTCAAGCACGACATCTCCGACAACGGCGCCCTGGAGAGTCAGGTCAAGGTTGTGGGAGATCGGATAGCGAAACTCCTCACCAACGAACATGGTGGCGAGGAACGGATCGCCGGAATCAGAGACGACATCAGAACGACCATGGAAGCAGGAGCCGGAATCTATCGGGACGAGCAGTCGCTACGCGAGACCTGCGATCGCCTGGTGGAGCTGCGCGGTCGATTCGCCGGCGTCAAACTCGACGACACCAGCCGCAAACACAACACCGAGCTGCGAGCCGCCCTGGAGCTTGATTTCCTGCTCGAGGTCGCGCAGAGCGTCGCCTTCTCCGCCCTGGCCCGGAAGGAATCTCGCGGCTCCCATCAACGCACCGACTATCCCGCCCGGGACGATGAGAAATATTTGAAACATTCCCTTGCCTACCACGCGGACGGCGAGCCCAGAATCGAGTACAAAGACGTCGTGATCACCGACTGGCCACCCGCCGACCGGGTCTACGGGTCTTAACTGGAGTTGAAATGACAAGCCGCGAAGCCCAAAGCGCAAAAGTCTGATGGCCAATACCGTCGTACTTGAAGTCTTCCGCTACGACCCTGAGACCCGGGAGTCGCGGATGCAGAACTTCGAAGTTGAGTATCAGGACGACTGGGTAGTCCTGGACGCCCTGAACCACATCAAGGACGAAATCGACGGCTCCCTTTCCCATCGCTGGTCGTGTCGAATGGGCGTCTGCGGATCGTGCGGAATGGTCGTCAACGGCTACCCCAAGCTGACCTGCAGCGCCTTCATCCGCGATTACCTGCCCGGCCCCATTCGGGTGGAACCGCTGGCCAACTTCGAGGTGGAGCGCGATCTCATCGTCGACTTCGACATGTTTCTGGAAAAGCTGCAAAGGGTCACCCCCTGGCTCGTGCGAGATGAAGAGCGGCCGATCGAGGACGGCGAGCACATCCAGACCCCGGCCCAACTCGCCCAGTACAAGCAATACACCCTCTGCATCAACTGCATGCTCTGCTATTCAGCGTGCCCGGTGGTCAGCCATGAACCAGATTTTCTTGGCCCCGCGGCCCTGGCGCTCGGGCATCGATATAATCTGGATTCCCGCGACCAGGGAACGGGATTGCGCCTCGACGAGATGCTCAGCAGCGATGGCATCTGGGATTGCACCTTCGTCGGCGCGTGCTCCGATGTGTGCCCGAAACACGTCGATCCCGCCGGAGCGATCCAGCAGGCCAAAGTCTCCGGCACGATGGAATATTTCAAATCGTTCCTCATGCCCGCTGGATCTCGAAAATGAGCACATCCAGCCGTCGGGCCCTTGGCCCGCGCTGGTGGCTGATGCGCCGCTCCTATTTTCTGGTGTTCGTCCGCGAACTGACAGCGATCTTTATCGCCGCCTATCTGGTGATACTCCTGATAATTCTGGCGAAGCTCGGTGGGGACGCCGGGTCCTACGAAGCTTTCCGAGAGTCGCTAACGTCCCCCGGGATGCTGGTGTTTGGCGTAATCACCCTAGCGTTCACGTTATTCCACAGCATCACGTTCATCAGCCTGATTCCCCAGGGCATGGCCATCTGGAGGGGTGAGGAGCGCGTACATCCGGCGCTTATTGCCGGACCGGGTTACGTGGGGCTGGTAGCGGTCGTGGCCATAGTGCTGGTGGCGATTCTGCGATGAAGGGCTCGCACGAGGCGTTCTGGTGGTCGTTGTTTTCGGCGGGCGGCGTCATCGCCGCCATGCTCATCCCGGTTCTGGTATTCGTCACCGTCGTCGCGCCCGGGTTCGGCTGGGGCGTTTTCGTGGACGCCATGCAGTATGACCGGATAGCAGGGCTGGTCGGGCACCAGCTTGTTAAAGCGATCCTATTTGTGTCCATATGGCTGTCTTTCTTCCACGCTTTTCATCGCATTCGGCACCTCATTCTCGATATGCACGTTTCCGTGCCCGGCCTCCCGCTGGCCGTGCTGAACTACGCACTGGCGACGGCGGGGACGGTTTCGGCGGCGCTCGTTCTGTGGCGGATTTAGCATCGGGCATCCACGATCTGGCTCAGCTTAAAACCACGGGGACGCAGGCGGTCTTAACGGACCCGATGGGCGACGGGTCGGCGATCTGATTGATGGCAAAGGGACCGGGGTAAGAATGAATCTGACGCCAATCGTCGACGACCTCAACGACCGCATGCATCGGGTGAATATCCCCGGCGCGGCCCTGGCGGTAATCGCCGACGGGGAGATCGTTCTAGCCGACGGATTCGGCATCACCAGCGTGGAAGACGCCGGCTTGCCCATGACTCCCGACACGGTCGCCCGCGCCGCCTCGATCTCAAAGTCGCTCACCGCCACCACCGTCATGCGACTGGTCGAGCAGGGCCGGATAGAGCTGGACCGGCCGGTGATCGAATATCTGGATTCACTTCGCCTTAGCCTGCCGGGAGCCGCGGAGCGGGTCACCTTGCGCATGTTGCTGAGCCACACCGGGGGACTCTCCCGCGATGTCGATTGGTGGGGATCACGCGATTTCGACGCGCTGGAGATTTACGTGCGGGATGTCCTGCCGACCGTTCCCATGGCCGCGCCGCCGGGGGTGTTGTGGTCGTACAGCAACTCGGGAATCGGCCTCGCCGCGCGCGTGGCCGAAGTCGTCACGGGCGATCGCTACCCGGACCTGATGGACGAGCTGCTGTTTGAGCCGCTTGGTATGACCCGCACAACATTCGATCTCTCCGTCGCGGCCACGTACCCGCTGTCTCAGTCCCACCGAATGGACCCCGACGGCAACCTCTCGGTCGATCATCGCCAGCCGGACGCCGTCGCCTTCAGCCCCTCGGGAGGGGTGATGACGACCGTGAACGACCTGGCGCGATATCTCATCATGCACATGAATGGTGGCGAAATCGACGGCCGACGCGTCCTTCAGGAGTCCACCGTGTCCCAGATGCACCGGCCGGTGGTGAGCCGCTATACGCCTGCCGGCGACGGGTACGGTCTGGGCTTCTACACGAGCGGGCATCGCGGCCGACGCAAGGTCTGGCACTGGGGTCGGACCCTTCGCAACGGCGGACTGGCGATCACCATCCCGGAGGAGAAGATCGGATTGGCGCTGCTCTACAACCGGCAGGCGGATCGCTTCGGCGGCGATGATTTTGCGGCCATGGCGATGGATGTCCTGTTGGGCGAAAGCGGACCGTCCCGCGCACCGGCTCCGGCCAAGTCCGACGATGTCGATTGGAATCGCTGGACCGGCCGCTACGTCGGTCCCAACGTTGGTCTAGTGGAGATCGAGACTGGCGAGGATGGGACCCGGATGATCTGGAATGGGGCGGAACTGAAACTGGCCCGGCATGGCGCAGACGTGCTTGTCGGCCAGACCGAGGATGGGGTGGCCGTATCGGTAGGCGCGGTTGGTGGCCCCGGGGGCGAAGGGAAGTTTCTCCAGGTCAACGGCACGCCGGCCCAGCGTTGGGACGGGGAGGTTCAACAGATCGAGCCCGCCGATCTCGCTCCCTACATCGGCCACTATGGATTGTTCGACCGCATCCTTCTGACCGTTGAAGGGGGCCGGCTGATGCTCGATTCCGAGACCAGCGGCCGCAAGCTGGAATGTCTGGCCATCGGCAAACGGAAATTTGCCTGCGCCATCGGGACCGTGGAGTTCCCGGACGGTGATTACGCCAACGCACCCTGGCTGAAATTCGCCGAGTTCGCCCGGTTCGAGCGCAGGGGCTAGCCGTACATCCCGCCATCCTCCCTCCCTCCCTCCCGCTGCTATCCGTCCTTTGAAAGAGTCACGCCGCTCCCTTGTCCCGTTTTGCTGCAATGCCATTTCCCGGAAATACACCCAATTTCCCATGCCGAAGCGCAATGTACCGTACCCGAAACCTATCCCGCGGTTGAATATTTAGCTGGGTGCACTGCGCCCGCGGCGTGGAAAACAACAGACTGAAAAGGCTCACATAAACAACCAACTCACTATGAAATACCGCTCACCACTAACCCACCACAAAAACGGCCGAAAT